>Ga0209807_1000609_pt1 | contig 16388 bp, 12 predicted proteins | sample GraSoiAngelo_154_FD_186168 | JGI IMG/M metagenome (GOLD analysis project Ga0209807, IMG submission 186168) | Grasslands soil microbial communities from the Angelo Coastal Reserve, California, USA - 14_1009_13_20cm (SPAdes) (version 2) | ecosystem: Environmental > Terrestrial > Soil > Grasslands ... | reverse complement strand
CGTCGAAAGCTTCATGTGGGATGAGCTTTCCGCCGCTGCGATGGCGGACCCCTCGATCATCACTGGGCAGAAAGAACTCTACGTTGACATCGATATTGACCATGGACCTAGTTACGGGGAGACGCTGTTCTGGAATCCAGGGACAGCAGTTCCTCCTTACGAACGGAAGGTGACAGTTCAGTTCGATGTTGATGCACCGAAGTTGTACGATCTGTACATTAAGTTGATGACCCAGCCGTCGCGGCAGGCGAAGTAGCGCCCAACGCTGACGCGGAAGTTCAGCCACTCATGAATTCTAAGAAAAAGGCTTTCACGTTGATGCGTCGCGAGTTCGTCACATCTTCAACCAGCGCTTTAATGGCGAGCAGCTTCACACCCAGGGCATTGGCTTTCGGAGAATCGAGCCAACCCGCTCGTGCTCCATCCCGCGTCATCATCGACACCGATCCTGGCGTTGACGATGCCCTGGCATTGTTGCTGGCGATGCGCTCGCCAGAATTGAAGATTGAAGGCATTACCCCCGTCGCGGGAAATGTGCCGCTGGAACTGACTCTCCCCAATGCTCTGCGCATGGTGGAGATTGCCGGCCGGACAGATATTCCAGTGGCCGTGGGCGCCAAGGCCCCGTTGGTGCGGCGTTTGGTAAGCGCCGCTTACGCGCATGGTGAGAACGGATTGGGTGGAGCAGTTTTTCCTGAACCGAAGACCAAACCTGTTGCTGAGCCGGCGCCGGAATTCATTCGCCAAGTCGTCCGCAAATACCCTCACGAAGTGACGCTGATTACGATAGGGCCGCTGACGAACATTGCCACAGCATTGAATGGCGATGCCGAACTCGCTGGCATAGTCAAGAGTCTGGTCATGATGGGCGGGTCGCTCTCCGGTGGGAACATCACGCCTGCGGCAGAGTTCAACATTTACGTTGATCCAGAGGCGGCGCGCATCGTCTTTCAATCGGGCATTCCGATCACGATGGTGGGCCTCGACGTGACGCGCAAGACAGCCTTAACTGAAGACTACGTTCGTCAGCTCGAAGCAGGGCAGAATCCTGTGAGCCAAGCGGCGGCAAAAATCGCCCGCAGCGCCATTGCTCACAATCGCCAGCAGGGATTTGCTGTTGATCCGCATATGCACGACTCGCTTGCTGTGGCGGCGTTTCTTGATCCGTCGCTGCTCAAGTTTGAAGACTATTACGTGGATGTTGAAACTGCCGGCGAGCTGACTGCCGGTGAAACCTTGGGCTACAGCCCTGTCGCCGGTGATTTGCGGCGTCGCTCCGACGCGGGAAACCAGACGGCTCCGAATATGCCGATTCGCGGGTCGGCGCCGACTTTGGCCAGTACGCGAACGTCTCCCGTGCTGCGCGATAAGTTTGTGCCGAACGCAAAAGTGGCTGTGGACGTCGATTCAGCTAGATTTTTCGAGTTGCTGATCGGGCGGTTGGCGGGGAAACCATGAGGCTCTCTGTGAGCCTCCGTGTCCTCTGTGGTTTGAGTAGATCGAGGTGCAGATGAAACTCGGCCGAGTCTGGTTTGTTACTACAGTCCTAATAATCACATCTCTCACCTGCTGGTCCCAATCAAAACGCAAACTCATCATCGACCAGGATGCAGCTGGCCCTGCCGGAACGGATCAGCAGTCCATCCTGCTTCTGATTCAATCTCCGCAAACAGAAGTTCTTGGCGTCACTGTTGTGACCGGGGATCAGTGGCTTAAGGAGGAAGTTGCGCACACGCTTCGCATGCTTGAACTCGTGGGACGAACTGACATTCCGGTGGTTCCGGGGGCCGAGTACCCGCTGGTGCGGCAAAAGGAAGAGACCGAACTCACCGAGCAACAATATGGCACGTTCGCCTGGCTGGGCGCATGGACACCGCGTTTTTATCATCCGCCGAGCGAGTTGGGACAGATGCCGGAAGGCAAGCCCACCGCGAAGGCCACAGACGAAGATGCCGCGCATTTCTTGATTCGCATGGTCCATAGGTTTCCGAATGAGATTGCGATTTACGAAGGTGGCCCGATGACGAACCTGGCCCTCGCGATCTCACTCGATCCCGAATTTCCCAAGCTCGTCAAAGAACTGGTGTTCATGGGTGGCAGCCTGAGCCCCGAGACCACAGATCCGGAGTTCGTGAACACTCCCCGGCGCGAATTTAATCTGTGGTTCGATCCTGAAGCCGCTCACATTGTTCTGCGTGCGGAATGGAAAAAAATCGTCTGCACGCCGGTTGATATTTCAGTGAAGACGAGAATGACTACCGAATTGTTAAGCCGGATCAAAGCGGGCGACTCGCCTGCAGCTCACTACGTCGGCCAATATGCTCGATTGCATGGCGAATATAACTATTTGTGGGATGAATTGGCTGCGGCTGCGTGGCTCGATCCAAGTCTGATTACGAAAAAAGAAACGCGATTCATGGATGTCGCGATCGATCACGGCGCGGGCTATGGCGACACGCTCACCTGGACCGAACGCGACAAGCCGAAGCTGGAAGTCCGGCAAATCGAGATACAGGACGATCTCGACGTCGAAAAGTTCTACAAAATGTTTGTTGATCTGCTGACCGCGCCAACTCCAAAAAAGAATTAGCAAGCGCGGCAGCTTTCCGTCTAGAATTCGCGGCGACCAAAACATCTTTCTGTATGAGCGTGTATTGCAGGAATTTGGGGCGCTGGTTTCCTAGTTGGCGCAAGAACAGCTGTTCAAGGAGAAACATGTTCACACCGCATAGCTTGAATGTTGCGCTGTTGATGATGATCACGAGCGCCATCTGCTGGGGCTCATGGGCCAATACCTACAAGGGAGTGAAGAACTATCGCTTCGAGCTGTTCTACTGGGACTATGCCGTTGGCATTTTCCTGATCTCGCTGATCCTCGGCCACACTATGGGCAGCACGGGCAATGATGCCGCCAGCCTTGTTAACAACATCCACAGCGCGAACGTGAACGACGTCATCCTGGCCATGGTTGGCGGCGCGATCTTCAATCTCGCGAACTTGTTGCTGGTCGCAGCCATCGATATGGCCGGTCTCGCGATTGCATTTCCTGTCTCGATCGGAATCGCGCTGGTAGTTGGCGTCATCACCAGCTATGCGCAGCACCCGAAGGGGAACGCCACACTCCTGGCTGCGGGCGTGCTCTGCGCGGTGATCGCGGTGGTTTTGGATGGCAAGGCCTACGGCAGCCTCGCCACCGCCAGCCGCTCGACGTCGAGGAAAAGCATTATCACCTGCATCGTTTCCGGGGTCCTGATGGGGCTGTGGGCACCGTTCATGACCCGTGCCATGCCCCACGAAGTTAACGGCACGGTGCTCGGGACACTCGGCCCCTACGCCGCTGCCATTTTCCTCACACTCGGCGCTTTGCTTTCGTGCTTCATCTGGAACATCTACTTCATGAAGCATCCGCTCGTCGGAGAGCCGGTCAGTTTTGCCGGTTTCTTCCACGCTCCTGCCTCCGCCCACTCCCTCGGCATCCTCGGCGGATTCATCTGGGGCACGGGTATGGTTTTCAATCTCGTCGCCGCGAATTTTACGGGTGTCGCAATTTCTTACGCTATTGGACAATCAGCACCCATGGTTGCAGCGCTCTGGGGCGTGTTTGCCTGGAAGGAGTTTAAAGGCGCAGGCAGCGCGGCGAAGATTTACCTGGCGCTGATGTTCGTCTTTTATTGCCTGGCGATTGTTCTTGTGGCTCGAGCGAATGGGTAGACGATTAGCGGATGACTATCTTTGTAATTGCTCCAACATCTTCTGCGCCTGATCGTGTCCGGGACGTTGTTTGAGCAGCTGGAGCAGTATGACTTGGGCTTTGTCCGGCGCGTTTTCGAGCGAGTAGACTCTGGCCAGATTCAAGTAAGCCTGATCGAACTCAGGCGCAACGCGGATGCATTTTTCAAAATTTGCCACGGCTTGGTCCCGCCGCTGAGTGCGCAATAAAAGCACTCCCAAATTGTTCAGCGCTTCCGGATAATCCGGTCGCAGCTTCAACGCCCGCTGCAGGTATTCCTCTGCGCCACCGGTATCGTCGAGTTGCGCAAATACCATGCCCAGGCTGTAGTTCGCCTCGGGATCCTCAGGACCAACCGCCACGGCGTGCTCCAGTGTTTTGCGTGCCTCGTCCCATCGTTTCTGCGCACGGTAAGCATTTCCCAGATTCTCCAGCGCAACCACATGATCCGGATTTAGCTTTATCGCTTCCTGAAAGTACGGAATCGCCTCCGCTGTTTTTCCTTCCCGTGTCTTAAGAAGTCCGAGGTTGTTCCAGGCATTCGGCAGCGTGTCGGGATAACTGGCGGTGAGCCTAACCGCATGCTCGAAATTCTCGCGTGCTTCCGCAATTTTCGTTTGCTTCAGGTAGACGCTGCCTAGACCGTACAGCGCCTCGGCACTCGATGGATCGTCGCGCAGCGCAGACTGGAACGATGCTTCAGCCTGATCAAAATATTCGCGCTGAAAAAAAACGGAACCGTACGAAAGATAGTTGCGCCGAAATTCTGAACTCTCGATGACGCCGGGAAACGGGAGCGCCTTTGCTATTCGCTCGGCGGCAGTTCGCGGAATGCTCCGGAAATCTGCTTCGACTTGCTCCGCGTTAGTCGGACCCTGATACAGCTTAACTATATCTCCCTTGCCATCGATCAGAAATGATGTTGGAAGGCCAAGGTCACGGTGTCGATCAAACAAATAGCGATAAAGAATGTTGTAGATGCCAACAACGTCATCTGAACCGCGAAGAACAGGAAATGAAAGATTCAGTTCGCGTGCCCGATTTTCAGATTCATCTACGTTTATCGTGAGCAATTGCAGACCTCGATCTCGCCAAGACGCGTATAGACGACTGAAGACCGCCAGATCCTTCTGACAACTCTCTGAGTTTGCAACCCACAAATTCAGAAGTACGGATTTGCCGCGAAGCGCAGCAAGACTTCGAGGCGTGCCGGATGAATCGGGAAGAGAAAAATTGGGTGCTGCGATGGGGGCGAGAAGCCAGGTTTCGATTGTTTCAGGAAGTGAATCTGACCCACGACTTACGCCGTGGGCTGTCTTCTTGAGCCGTTCCGCGGCTCTTGTTTTGAACGGTTCGATTCGCGACGGCGCGGAACCCTCTTCGACCCATACACGGTGATTCGGAGGCAGATCGTGCAGTTCCTGAACAAGTCCGCTTGGCCAGCGAATTGTCGCGTCTATACGGCTTTTCGCTTCTCCCAAGCCGAAAAATACTTCTTTAGTGTGCTGGGAAAGGAATCCCGAACCAGCCTGAAGCGTTCGCGTCTGGCGACCGGAGTCAGTTTGCAAACTAACGATTGCTCCGATGGCATCGCGATTGCTCTGCACGCCGCGCAGACGAAAGCAGATCGAGGGCGGCAGGTCTTTCATTACGTTGCTCAACAGCCGCAACTGAGGGCCATTGCGATTCTTTAGGAAGACCTCCAGCCGGCCATCGTGATCGAAATCGGCGAGAGCGAACGCCCTTCCATCTTCCAGAAAATCCAATCCGACCGCGCTGGAAACATCAGAAAACGTGCCATCGCGGTTGTTGGCGTAGAAAACATTCCGCTCATATCCGCTCCACGTGCCGTCTGCGCGAACGAATTCGTTGATGGCATTCCATCCTTGTTCGTAATTATGCGAAGCCTTGGCTTGGTTCGGCGAATTGGCAACCACCTGCCGCCAAAAAAAGCTGTTCAGGTCTTCGCGCGAAGGGCCGGAAACCATGCCATTTGTCACGTACAGATCGGAGAAACCGTCGTGATCAAAATCCCACGCGTCGCACGACCACGACCAGCGGCCTATTTCAACTCCAGCGGAAACGCTTCGGTCGCCGAACGCCTCGCGGCCATTGAGAAACAGCGAGTTCCCTCTGGCGTGCTTCCGGTACCGCCCCCGTACTTGTTCCGGCGCATCCTTCTGGAAGATTTCTTGCGCCGAAATGCGCTCTCCGGCGGCGGTCCACATATCGGCGACGTAGAGATCGTCGGCATCATCATTGTCGTAATCGAACCAGCAGACGCCCATACCTGCGCCGACGTCTTCCACTCCAAGTTGCTCCGCCACATCCGTAAAAGTTCCATCACCATTGTTGCGATACAGATTTTTCCGCCCAAAGTCATTCACGACATAAAGATCAGGCCAGCCATCGCGGTTGTAGTCGTTCCAGCCGCAGCAGAAACTGTAGCGCGTGTTGTTTTTATCAAGCCCGGTCTGAGCGGTGACATCGCGGAAAGTTCCATCGCGATTGTTGAGCATCAGGAAATTGGGTGGGCCGTTCTCAGCGTCGTAATACGGCGAAGGATATTTGTATTGGTCCGTGCCCTGGTAATAGGTATAAAGACAGAAGTATATATCCAGCCAGCCGTCGCGATCGTAATCAGCGACAGCCGCCCCAGTGAAAGTTCCTTGCGGCGGATTGGCGAATTTGAATGCATCGCCCTTTTGGCGGAATTTCCCGCCGCCTTGGTTCAGAAACAACATCGGCCCAGTTGCCCGAACAACGATCACATCCTGGCGGCCGTCGTTGTCGAAATCGGCAAACAGTGCGCAAGCCGTGTTCTCCAGAACACCGAGGCCCGATGATTCGGTGATGTCTTCGAACGTTCCATCTCCTCGATTGCGAAAAAGGCGGTTGGGCAAACCGGCAGGCTGGCAGACATAAACGTCGTCGAAGCCGTCGTCATCAACGTCGCCGACTGAGACTCCGTTGTGGCCGTAAATGTCGATGCCAGAGGCTGAGTCGAGGACTGTGCGCCAATAGTCAGTGCCGTGAAGTAGCTGCGAGGCATAGGACGGATTGCTGCCGAATGCGTGTTCCATGACATCAACGAAAACCGGATTGGCTGATCGGCTCCGGGTCTCATCCAGTGCTTGCCAACTCCTGAGGCGCGGTTCGCCAGCGGACAACTGCCGCCACACAAGTTCCCATTGCCCGACGCGTTGCTCGCGGTAAAAGTCCTTACCGGAGCCGACCAACTCGTAACGCACGTGAGTGCGCAGGCCGTCGGACTCCACATTGATGCTCGTCACCTGGAATTCTGCCGTCACAATCTCAGAAAACGAACTCATGGCGGATCGCAATTCCTGGAGAAAAGCAGTCCGCCCCAAAGCAGGTCGCGCAAATCTATTTTGATGAATTTCCAGCACGCGACCTGATCGCGCCAGCCGTGATTCAATAGGCTGAAGAGACGTCCCCGCGAAATCTCTGGTGAGGATCTTCTCGATCGCTTCCACCTGCTGCGGCGATTGCAGCAGGCTTGCGCGCCATTCGTTGAGAATCGCTGCAATCTCGTCAGCATATTTTTCGGTGACGAAATCGTCAGCACCGGCCTGCACTTTGAGCAAGGTTGCATCGAGCGGCAGTTTCGCTCGATAGTGCGGATGAAGATGGAACTCGCTCACCGATGCCAACGCACTTCGGGAGTCGAAAGCAAAAAGGTCGCACAGACTTGCGGGAATCAGGCCGGCTGAGGCCCCCTGGCCGCAGCGGATTAGAAAGTTGCGCCGGGTCAAGGTCGGCCAAACAGTTTTCTCCCGCTGACTCAGAGAGTTAGCCCCCAGGAATTCACGTGAGGGATCAAATTATCAGCCGAGTCTGAGCCGGTCAAGGCCAAGCAGTCTGACACAAGGGGCTATGGTACGCTTACGGCGCTCAAATCAAGATCATATTGCGGAGATCTCGCCGTTGCCCATTCCTCGAATCACTGTCGTCGGCAGCTACGCCACCGGCTTGACTATGAAGGTCAACCGCCTGCCCAGCAGCGGCGAGACGCTCTTGGGAACCGGCTATCGTGTGGATTATGGCGGCAAAGGGTCCAATCAGGCAGTGGGATGCGCGCGGCTCGGAGCGAGAGTGAGCTTCCTCGCCAAGATTGGAAAAGATGCTTTTGGCGAGATGGCACTGGGTCTTTATCGCAACGAGGGCATTGATACGGCTCATGTAAAGCAAACCAGCGACGCGCCTACCGGAGTGGGGTTTATTATTGTCGAAGGCGCGAGCGGCCACAATTGCATCACGATTGATCCCGGAGCGAATGAGTTGCTGACGGCTGCTGAGGTGACTCAGTGTGAAGCGGCATTCGAGTCCGCGGTAGTGCTCACGCAGCTTGAAATTCCGGTCGCGGGGGCGGAGGCTGCACTCGCTTGCGGAGGAGCGCGAGGCGCCGTAACGATCCTGAATCCGGCTCCTGTCCGTCCCGTGCCGCCTTCTGTACTACAAATGGTCGACATCCTCACACCAAACGAAGCTGAGGCCAAGGTGCTCGCCCGACACAGTCCGAATGAGCCAATTGCGCCTGAAAAGGTCGCGAATGAACTCATTCGCTCTGGTGTCAAACAGGTCGTTATGACTTTGGGTGAAAAAGGAGCGCTGATCGTGACCTCCTCATCCTGCAAGCCAATTTCCGCTATATCAGTCCGTGCGGTTGATACCACTGGCGCGGGCGATGCTTTTAACGCTGGTCTGGCAGTCGCGTTGGCCAGCGGCGCGAATCTCGAAGATGCGGTGCAATTCGCCGTAGTAACCGGCGGCTTGGCGGTCACTAAAGAAGGTGTAATCCCTTCCCTTCCCCGTCGCGACGACGTTCTTCAATTCTATCGGCGACAAGGCTCGACGCCCCCGCATTGGTTATCGAGCCAGATGGCAATCGGCGGTTGATCCTCGGATCGCGGAATATCGGCAGATTGCGAGATTACTCAGAGGGTTCCTATCCGACAAGAAATGGGACCGCCTGCCCTATACTTCGTGCTTACAGGGGATGGCAAAATGAAATCCATCGGCGTCTTGCTGATTTTGGGGTGTGCCGCGGTTTCGCTGCTTCGGGCACAAGACGACTCCGAAGCTGCCACGCAGTCGAAAATCATTGCCTTGGAGAAGGCCTGGAACCAGGCGTACAAGCTCGGTGACCGGAAAGCGTTAGACACACTGCTGGACGACCACATTGTGCTGATCAATGACGATGGCTCGGTGCAGTCGAAGACACAGTTCCTCTCCACTGTAAAGCCAACCAATTCGCAAGAACAGCAGGTCGCACCCGAATCGATGAGCGTGCATGTATTCGGAAAGACTGCCATCGCCACCGGAATTTTTCGAGCGAAGGGAACCGAGGCAGGCAAACGCTACGTGCGGCGCGAGCGGTTCGTCGATACTTGGCTCTTCAACAGTGGAAAGTGGGTGTGCGTCGCCACGAACGCCACACCGGTCTTGCACTGAGAGTTCCTAGCTGCGTAGCGACCTCGTCCTGACTCCGCAAGAATCTTCACATGTCTGGCTTAGATGTCCGATTAACCAGCGGTGCGGACGCTTACAATAGTTGAGGAATCGAAAGCGGTCCTCGGTGCATGCTGTGTTTTTTAACCCTCAAAGTTCACCAGGATGACTTTCGTCTTTCTTAGCGAAATAGAAAGTCATGGCACAGACTTCCACATTCCTACTGAGCCCGCAGCCTCGAGCGCGTTGGATGCGGTTCGACACTGCTCAACTGCTCAAACGCTCTTTCTTTTGCGAACGCTCTCTCCTTGTGAGCATGGCGGCATGGATTCCTGCAATTGCACCTCTCGAAATGAAATGGGGCCTGGCACGTTTCATTTGGCAGAGCGCGGAGACCGCTCATGCACTGCGCAATCGCGTCTTCGAGCTTCGTTTCCCCAGCCGAATGTTGGAAGAAGAAGGCTCAGATAGCGCACTGATCGAGCTTTTCAGCGGGGTGAAGCATTCGCCTTCGGTTCCGGCATTTCTTCGGAGCCTCGCCAAAGTGCTTTTGCCAGGGATGCGTGATTCTTACAGGACATATCTTGAAGCATCGGATCCAATTGCTGATGGGCCTACGCATCGGTTCTTATCTCTGGCACTCTCTGAAAAGGACGAGCAGATTCTTGCCTTCGAGGAATGGTCCGAATCAGCGCTGGCTGGCAATCCTGCGCTGCGCGAGGAAGCAATCGTCTGGACGCAAGCAGTTGCGAGCCGACTTTCGGACGTTGGCGGAGCGCGAAGTGGATCTTCCGGGCCTTTGGCGGGATCGAAAACTTACGTCATTCCCGCGCGTCCGGCGAGGGATCCGCGTTTTTTTCCATGCCGGTTTTATTGGCCCGATATTGTCGATCCCGATTTTCCTTACGGCGAAGGCCTGCAATTGCAGCTCCGCTCAGCCATCAGCCACCTTAATGAAGTCTGGGCGATAGAAGCGGGCGGCGTGATTTTGAGCGCATTTGCCGGGGTTCTGCCGTGGGAGTGGATTCACGATTCGGCTCGCTGGACTTACGACGAATCGCGCCACTGCCGCATGGGGTACGAACGGTTGATGGCTTGGGGGCTCGAACCGGCTCAGATTCCGCTGGGCACGTATATCTACGAGAGTGCGTCAGGAGAAGATCCGATTTATCTCCTGGGTATGCTCTATTTTTTTGAGACCAAGAATATTCGCCATAAGCCGGCTCGCGCGCAACTGTTCCACACCTACGGTGATTCTCTGAGCGAGCACGACATGGACTTCGACTGGGCCGATGAAACCATGCACGCGGGCTATGGCAAACATTGGCTCAAAGAATTGTTGGCGGCGCGAGGACAGGATCCTGCCGCTTACGATCAAATCCGGGAACGGTGCGAACAACTGGTGAGGGATTACGTCGGCACGGCGACCGCCAAAGAAGTGGATGAGATCCAAAAGGTGGCAAATGTGCTAATTGCCAAAGGGGCTCAAAGATGATCCTGGCTGGGCATATTTCGCGAATGCTTGTGTTGTCGCTGACCACGCTAGTTCCCGCACGGGCCGTGCCTCACGACAGCCCCGCTGCAGAACAAGCAAGCAACGCCGTCGAGCCACACCTGGGGAAGGCCTACGACGCCCTCAAACAGGACCGATACGACGAGGCGGTAAACGAATTTCGCGCCGCCCTGAACTTAGATTCGACGCTTACCCTGCGGGCACGATTTCCCTTAGCTGTGGCGTTGTTCGAGATGAAGAAGTTCGATGAAGCGCGCCATGAGCTTGAGGCGGTGCGTCATGAAGTTGGAGATCATCCCAATGTGTTGTACTACCTGGGAAGAGTCGATTTAGAGGAACACAATTTCCAGAGCGCGATCCGAAATTTGACTGCGGCTGCCGCCAAGCCGCCTTTTCCGGATACCGCCTATTTTCTTGGCTACGCCTACTTCAAGCAGGGAGACCTAGCTTCCGCAGAAAAGTGGTTGAAGGAAGCTGCCCAGGCCAGTCCGCGCGATGCGCGCATTCCATATCAGCTCGGATTGGTGTATCGCAGACAAGGCCGCGAGGAGGACGCGAAGAAGGCGCTGGTGCTTTCGGATGAACTGCGTCAGCGTGACGACAAAGAGAGCCGGGTCCGATTGGAATGCGCCCAGAAGCTGGATCAAGGTTTGAAAGACGATGCGCGTGCCGTCTGCGAGCAACTGTACGATCCCGACGACGCAGAAAAGTTGACCGAGTTGGGAACGATTTATGGGCAACATGGAGATCCGGAAGCGGCGCTGAAGCCGTTGCGCCGCGCGGCTGAACTGGCGCCACAATCACCGCAAATGCAGTACAACCTCGCGATGGCCTACTTTCAGCTAAGTCGATTTGAGGAAGCGCGTGCGCCGCTTGCCGACGCCGTCCAGCGCTGGCCGGATTTGTTTCCGCTGAACGCTCTCTATGGGGCTGTTTTGTCAAAACTGGGTGAGCATCTGGCAGCTTATCTAGCCCTCAGCCGTGCGCATCAACTTAATCCCCAGGACTCTGGAACTGCAGATCTGCTCTACAACACCATCATCGCTCTTGCGCGGAAGAGCGCGCAGGACCGCCGGTATCCTGACGCCTTACGTTTTTGCCAAGAGGCAGCAAATCTGCGGCCACAGGAGCCCGAGCCGCACCGTGAAATGGCCGAAATATACAGACTCACCGGCCATCCAGAGCAAGCAACAGCCGAACAGCAGACCGCGGACCGTCTCGACAAGAAACTGGGGAAGCTGAACTAATCTCCGAATCGGCCATGTCGATGAATGCTAGTGTTCAAGCCTAGCCAAAGCCTGATCAGTTGTAATCATCTTTGCTCCTAATGCACAAATCTCGGAAATCGTGCGCTCCCCTGCCTCGGGCTGGAGAGTCTCGATCGCATCCTCGACCACGGAAACTCGTCGTCCTCTTTGCAAGAGGCCCTTGGCGGCGAGACGAACACAGTATTCAGTAACCACACCGAACACTACAAATTCCGGATTGCTTCCCAACCGCTCCACCAGAGTCCCTGCGTGGCGGCTCTCGAAGATATCGAGCGTCTGCTTCTCAAGGAGGACCTGCTGGAATCTTTCCAGGTCGTCTGGCAATTTAGCCTCCGCGACGTTGGCAACTCGCAACACGTGGTCGGTTAGGGCTTCGGGAACGAAATTCGCGCCCGCCGTGCCTCGCACGCAATGAGGAGGAAATATCTTGAATTCGGGATCATCGCTGGTGTGAAAGCAGCCATGCGAAACCAGAAACACCTTGCCTTCCCGCGCCGCCGCAGTAAGCCGACGTATGTTTGGCAAAAGCTTCTCCGCACCCGGCACATACAATTTTCCCCCCGGCAGCATGAAATCTGCCTGAGGATCCACTTCCCAGAAGACTACGTTCCGTGAAAACATTTGACTTCTCCACTAGTGGAGTCCCGCGATTCTAGCCCGCATTGGCTTGCAGATAAAACATTCATTTGTATACTAACGAACACCTTACCGAAAACTGCTGGCATATTTGAGATCACAAGATAAGCGCCGGCTCACATGTGAAAGGAATGACCCCATGACCGAAACCGCATCGTCTAAATCAGCCGGGTCACACAGGCTCGTGATCCGCAATATTGGATTGCTGCTGAGTGGCGGTCTTGAGGAGCCGATCCTGGATGCTGATACCGTGCTTTCGGTTGACGGCCGAATTGTGTCTGTAGGAAAGGAGAAAGACACCGATACCGGAAACGCCACAACGATCATCGATGCCCACGGAACTGCCCTCAGCCCTGGGTTCATCGACAGCCATGTGCATCCGGTCGCCGGCGACTGGACTCCACGCCAGAATCAACTCGGATGGATCGACAGCTATATGCATGGTGGCGTGACCACAATGATTTCTGCGGGTGAAGTGCACACTCCCGGACGTCCGAAGGATGTTGTTGGCCTCAAGGCGATGGCGATTTGTGCGCAGCGGTCCTTCCATGCTTTCCGGCCGGGCGGGGTGAAGATTCACGCCGGCGCGCCCGTGATTGAGCACGGAATGGTGGAAGACGACTTCAGGGAGCTCGCGGCTGCAGGCGTGACGATGCTCGGCGAGGTAGGATTGGGCGGCGTTAAGGACGGAAAAACTGCTCGCCAGATGGTTGCGTGGGCCCGCAAGTACGGCATTCAGAGCACGATTCACACCGGTGGGCCGTCTATCCCCGGCTCCAGCCTGATTGATAAAGATATCGTGCTGGAAACCGATGCTGATGTGATCGGCCACATCAATGGCGGCCACACTGCTTTACCCGATGATCAGATCACGGCCCTGTGCGAGAAATCGTCGCGCGCTCTGGAGATTGTGCACAACGGAAACGAGCGCGCGGCATTGCTGACTTTGCGAACCGCCAAAGAACTGAATCAGCTCAGCCGAGTGATTCTTGGCACAGATTCGCCTGCTGGTTCAGGTGTGCAGCCGCTGGGAATCCTGCGAATGATTTCCATGCTGGCATCACTCGGCGAAGTGCCTGCGGAGGTGGCAATCTGTTTTGCAACCGGCAATACTGCAAAAATCCGCAACTTGGACAGCGGACTCATTGCGCCGGGCCGAGCGGCAAATTTCGTCCTGCTGGATAAAGCCCAGCATTCATCAGGCAAGGATCTGCTCGAAAGCATCCAGCTTGGTGATCTGCCAGGCATCGGGATGGTAATTATTGATGGCGTCGTAAGTGCTCAACGCAGCCGCAACACCCCGCCGGCAACAAGGGTTCCGGAGATAGTGCGCGCCTAACTACCACCGCTCGGAGGCGCAGATCCCAACCACCTGAAGGCGTTGGGAACGAGCCTGCAATAACAATTTCTATTCCCTCATTGCATTCCGAGCGACGCCGCCACGCGCTGCCGATACTCACGCGCTTTGGCCAGCACCTGCGGTTCATTCACCGTCAGCAGCTTTCGATCACGCATAACAACTCTGCCGCCGATAATGACGCTCTCGATGTCGCTGGCCTTCAGCGCGTACGCAAGCTGCGCATAGATGTCGTACATGGGCACTGCGTTCGGCTCGTCGAGGCTAATTAGAATCACGTCAGCTTTCTTCCCTGCCTCGAGCGAGCCGATTTCTTTATCCATATGCAGCGCTCTCGCGCCGTCGATCGTTGCCATTTCGACCACCGCCTTCGCGTTCAATGCCAGCGGATCCATTTTCGTAATTTTGGCAAGCTTGGCGGCCAGGTCCATCTCTTCCATTAGGTCCAAGTCGTTGTTGCTGCCGGCGGGACCGTCGGTCCCGAGTCCAATGGGAACTCCGGCGGCACGCATTTCCGGAACAGGCGAAACGCCACTGGCAAGCATCATGTTGCTCGAAGGGTTGTGAACGCATCCCACTTGCTTCTGGGCCAGAGTTCGCCGATCCGCTTCATCAACAAAAATGCAGTGTGCAGCGACGACATTCGGCCCGAGTACGCCGATTTTGTCGAGATATTGAACTGGCGACATGCCATTTTGCTTCTGGCTATCGTCCCATTCCTTCTTCATCTCGGCGACGTGGATCAAAATCGGCGCATGGTATTTTCTTGCCAGTGCAGCGGCATCCTGTAGGGTCTTCTGCGAACAGGTGTAAATGGAATGCGGCGCGGGGGCCGCATGAATCAGCGGATCGCCTTGCCACTTCTTAAGAAATCTTTCGGTGTAGGCGAGCGCCTCGGCTTCGTTTTTATGGTCGGGCGCGGGGAAATCAATGAAAGTCTCACCCAGCACACCACGCATGCCGGCCGCTTTGGTTTCTTCGGCAACGGCATCTTCGAAGTAATACATGTCCGCGAACGTCGTGACCCCAGAACGAATCTGCTCCGCTGCTGCGAGGCGCGTTCCCCAGCGGACAAATTCTTCGTTAACGTTTTTCTTTTCAGCGGGAAAGATGTATTTGTACAGCCAGTCATTGAGCGTGACATCATCGTGCAGGCCGCGAAATAGAGTCATGGGCACGTGAGTGTGGCCATTGATAAATCCGGGGAGAACCAGCTTGCCGCGAGCATCGATCGTCTGGGCTGCAGTGTATTTGGCGGCAAGGTCGGCGCGCGGACCGACAGCCACGATGGTGTCTCCCTTTACAACGATGGCACCGTCGTCGTAGATGGCTCGCGAGCTATCCATGGTGACGACCGTGCCGCCAGTGATGATCAGGTCGGCATCCTTCGCCTGAGATAAAAGCGCAACAGGAGATAAAAATTGCAGCGAGAGGAAGAGGAGCACGAGTTGGCGAAAGGTCATCTATTGTCCCATTGGTTTCCAGTTCTCAAAGCATGTCATATGAGTGGAGTTCGGCTACCTTAACCCATCTTCTCCCTTGATCTGATCTTTTGTCAGACCTCCCACTCGTGGGAGCGGCCGTCCGCTGTCGGTTACTGCAATCGCAACCATGATCTCATTCGCGCGCGGAGCGTCGTTCAAACGAACTTCCATTCCATCGAAGTGACTGCGCACAAAAGCTGCGTCTTTGTGGCCGACTGGAATATCGAGGACAACACCCAATCCGCCACGTTTCTTGGACGAGGGGATCAGCGCCGCGCCTTTGCCGAGCACTCTGCGAACCGGAGCGCCTAATTTCGGGTGAAGGACAGCGGCAGCGTGTTCTAACTCACCATTTTCACCAACGGCGGCTGCTTTGCCATAACTCTCGACTGTGTGCGGGGGAATGCCTAGCGCGGCCACTGCCCGCTGTGTGAGTAGTTCGCCCAGCTCTTCGCCAATGTCCATCAGTTCGGTCAAGTCCTCAACGTATTTCCCAGCAGATGGATTCTCGATCACCGCAACTGCCGCCGCTCGGCGCGTGGGTGGCTGAATAGCGCGGCCCATCTCGGTGCAGGTTTCTTCGACGAAGGTTGCAAGTTTGCGAATTTTGGACTTCATTACGCTAGTTGCCTCTGTTTCACGCGATCACCGACCTCTCGATCACGTCCGGGTCGGGTCGAAATCAAAATCATTAACCACAGAGAACACTGAGGGGGCACAGAGAAAGTCCCTCAGTCGAAATGGTCTTCATCTGAGGGAATCGCTCCGGTGTGCCATTCAGCGCAGCCCGTCTTCTCCCTTGACTTCCGACGCCTTCAGTCCCCCGACGCGAGCGTGAACGCGAGGGCCGGTAGTCATGACCACCGCTAACACGATCTCGTCGGCCCGAGGAGCGTCGGTTACGCCGACCTCCATCGCGTCAAAATGG
>Ga0209807_1000606_pt1 | contig 16403 bp, 12 predicted proteins | sample GraSoiAngelo_154_FD_186168 | JGI IMG/M metagenome (GOLD analysis project Ga0209807, IMG submission 186168) | Grasslands soil microbial communities from the Angelo Coastal Reserve, California, USA - 14_1009_13_20cm (SPAdes) (version 2) | ecosystem: Environmental > Terrestrial > Soil > Grasslands ... | reverse complement strand
AGCCGGATGATCGGCGCATCTGCTTCATCGACGTCGGCCGTTTGCTCGACGATCTCGAGTCCCAAATCGATTTGATCACCAAGGCGATGTTGAAGAACGTCTACGGCTTCCTCGGCGGTGCCGTAATATTTGATGAGCGCGTCGCGAATCTTTTCGGGAGAAGTGCAGACAAGCTCGAGGTCTCGTTGCAGAAGGAAATTGAGACTGTCAATCGTATCGACATCGAGCGGGTCACCGATCGCGAGGACGAGGCCGTTTGCGCCGAACCCGACCGGGATGACCTTGAATCGGTGCGCGTCTTCCGCGCTGATTTGCGCGATAAAGTCTGGCGGAATGACCATGGCTGAAAGATCGATCCAATCCATGTGGGCCTGAGCCGCGAGCGAGCGGGAGATTTGATCGGATGAGACCACTCCCTCACGAATCAGGCTGTCAACAACGGCGCCGTCGCCGTTGAGCTTTATGCGGGCGTTTGCGATTTGGTCGCCTGATAGCAGGCCGACGTCTTCAAGAACTCGAAGGACGTAATCTTCATTCGTCTGCACGGTCAAGAATTGTAAAACAAACGGCGCCCGCCGGCCCGATTATTTATCGGAATTTGTCCGCCCGACTCTCATTCGACGGTTACGCTTTTGGCCAGGTTGCGAGGCTTATCGACGTCCAGTCCGAGCTCGACTGCCATATGATAGGCGAGCAATTGTAACGGGATAACGGTGAGGACTGGTGTGACGACGTCCGCAGCGCGCGGGATCTCGATGATGTCGTTGGCGATGCCTTTCAACTGTTTCCTACCGTCACCGCTGGTCAGCGCGATAATCGGTCCCTTGCGCGCTTTAACCTGCTCGATGTTGTTAAGGTTTTTCGAAAACACGGCATCATCCGGAGCGATGAAAACAGAAGGCAGATCAGGCCGGACGAGGGCAATAATACCGTGTTTTAGTTCTGCGCTTGGATGACCCTCGGCGAAAAGATAGGTGATCTCTTTCATCTTTAGCGCCCCTTCGAGTGCGATCGGAAAATTGAATTGCCGCCCGAAAAAGAGTATACCGTTGACTGAGACATATTCTTTGGCGATCGCGCGAATGTGATCGCTCAGCTTCAGGACAGACTCGATTTGTCCCGGCAGCGCTTCCAAAGCTTCGATGATGAGCGAACCTTCCGAAGTTGAGAGATGGCGCATGCGGCCAAGAAGCAGCCCGATGAGCGTCAGAATCACCAGCTGTGAGGTAAACGATTTCGTGGCCGCCACTCCGATCTCCGGGCCAGCGTGCATATAAACTCCGCCGTCGCTCTCACGCGCGACGGTACTGGCCACGTTATTGCAAATACCGAGGGTCCGATAGCCTTTGCGCCGACTTTCGCGTAACGCGCCCAAGGTGTCAGCCGTTTCGCCGCTTTGGCTGATGGCGAACACGAGCGTATTCCCGCTCATCGGGGTATTGCGGTGACGGAATTCGCTCGCGTATTCCACTTCGACCGGGAGGCTGGCGAGTTGCTCAATCAAGTATTCGCCGACCAAAGCTGCGTGCAGCGCCGTTCCACAGCCGGTGAGAACGATCCGAGTGACGTCGCGAAGCTGTGCCGCCGTCATGTTCAATCCACCAAGCTTGGCGGTACATTCTTCGGTGTTGAGGCGACCGCGCATGGCGTCACGGACTGAGTCCGCCTGCTCGAAGATTTCCTTCAGCATGTAGTGCGGGAACTCGCCTCGATTCACGTCCTCCGCACCGAATTCGACCCTGCTGATCTGATAACTGCCGGTATCGCCTCCGACCGAGCTGATTTCGAAGGTGTCCCGCGAAACGGCGACGATATCAAAATCGTTCAAGTAAACAGCGTCGCGAGTGTGAGCCACGATTGCGCTGACGTCACTGGCGAGAAAATTCTCATCCTTGCCCACGCCCAGAACGAGAGGCGAACCGCGACGGGCTCCGACCAGAAAATCTTTGATATGAGCGTGAACGAGGGCGATGCCGTAGGTGCCGATCACCTGTTTCAGCGCCGCGCGGGTCGCGTTCACCAGCCGCGCTTTGGAATCCTTGCCATCTAGTTGCTCATAAATGCTGCCAATCAGATGCGCGAGCACTTCGGTGTCGGTGTCGGAGGTGAATTTGTGTCCCACTTCGCGCACGAGCTGCTCACGCAACGCGGCGTAATTCTCGATCACCCCATTGTGCACCAAGGCGATCTTGCCGCTGTGATCAAAATGCGGGTGGGCGTTTTCGTCGGTGACTTTACCGTGGGTAGCCCAGCGGGTGTGGCTGATCCCATACTGCCCCGCCGGCGGCCTCTCCGTCATCAATTTCGCGAGATTGGCGATGCGACCGGCACATTTTCGCGTCTCAATGGTTTCGCCATTAACGATGGCAACCCCGGCTGAATCGTAGCCTCGGTACTCGAGTCGGCGTAACCCGTCCAGGAGAATGGGAGCTGCTTCAGATCGCCCGACGTATCCGACAATTCCGCACATAATTCGTGAGAACGCTCACATTACCACATTTGCGGTGCAACTGTCGTGCCGCGCATTGCCGTGCCAAAGGGTAGGGTGGAGATGAATTTTTGGAGGCGCAAAATCTCGCGAGCGGCGATTCCTGTTTGCTATCACATTAGCGAAATGCAAGCGCCTTCGCTTCCACCCGGTACGACGCAGCGAACGCTCGCCATTATCATGGGCGGCGGGGCGGGAACACGCCTCTTCCCGTTGACGAAAGACCGGGCAAAACCAGCCGTTCCCCTAGGTGGCAAGTATCGCCTAGTCGATATTCCGATCAGTAACTGCCTTAACTCTGGGCTGCGTTCGATTTATGTCCTGACCCAGTTCAACAGCATGTCACTGCATCGCCACATTCAGGCGAGCTATAAATTCGATAATTTTTCCCGCAGCTTCGTCGACATTCTGGCCGCACAACAAACGCCCGAAGGTTCGCAATGGTACCAGGGCACAGCCGACGCCGTTCGCCAAAACATGCGCTATTTCCTCGAGCGACCCTTTGAATTCTATTTGATTCTAAGCGGCGACCAGCTCTACCGGATGGATTTTCGTGCTCTTTTGCATCAGCACATCCGATCCGGGGCAGAGATCACTCTCGCCACAAAACCGGTCCCGCGTGATCAAGTCTCGGAATTCGGCATCATGCAGAGCGGAGAAGACAGGCGCATCACGCGATTTGTCGAGAAACCGAACGAGTCAAAAGTGCTCGACCAAATGAAAATGGGTCCTGACTTGCTCACCGCGATCGGACACGCCGCGGAAGAGGAACTGTTTCAAGCATCGATGGGCATTTACGTTTTCAACCGCGAAGTGCTGGTGGATTGCCTCAACAACGCGCTTGTAGATTTTGGCAAGCATGTCATTCCCGCCGCCATCCAGACGCGGAATGTCAGTGCTTATATCTTCGACGGCTACTGGGAGGATATCGGGACCATCCGCGCCTTTTACGAAGCAAACCTCGATCTGACTGACATTGTGCCCGAATACAGCTTTTTTGATGCGGACGTGCCTATTTATACTCACCCCCGCTTTCTGCCGGGCAGCAAGATCAATGGTGCAACCTTACGCCAGGCCATTATTTCTGACGGTTGCATCATTTCTGACGCACACCTGGAAAGGTGCGTTGTCGGGGTGCGCAGCATCATTCAGAGCGGCGCAACCATTCGCAACAGCGTCGTCATGGGCGCCGATTATTACCAAACCGACAGCACCACGCCGGGGCATCAAATTCCGATTGGGATCGGCAAAAACTGCGTCATCGATCGCGCGATCATCGACAAGAACGCGCGGATTGCGGACGGAGTCGTAATTACTCCCGAAGGCAAGCCGGAAGATCTGGACGCGGAGAATTATTATCTCCGGGACGGAATCGTGGTCATTCCGAAGGACGCGACGATTCCGCCCGGTTTTTGGATCTGATCGCTACCGGCGATCGGTCATGTTGGCGAACTGGCCCTGATTTTCCCATTTCTCCTGTTTGTTCCAGGGAATTTGGGATTCGCGTCCGGCCTGCGGATCGTCAACAAGGGCGGGTTTCGGTTTCTCGGTAGCGCAGCCTGCCAAGAGGGTGCATGCGACGAAAAGAAGCAACGATGCGATTGAACGTTTAGGAATTCGAGCCAGCATAAACAACGGTGTCACCAGGTTGCACCTGGACGCCACGCGCCAGGCTATTTCCTACAATATCGCCAATTGCTGTCGCCGGTTCAACGGAAGAAATGCGAATTTTTCCGATCGTTGTCCCGCCTCGCAGAACAAGCATTTCCGTGTTGGCCTCCACGCCTTGGTGCTCGCCAAGGTTCAACACCACAAAATTATAAGCGCGGTTGACCGCGAGGACCGTTCCACGAATTGCTCCGCGAAAGACCGTTTCTCGCCGCTTGATCGCGACTTCTGGACTCCGCATCTGTGCCCGGCTGGGCTGCATTTTTTCTGCCAGCAATGTCTTCTCATCCTCAGCAGCATCGATTTGTTTCCGTGCTTCATCGAGTTGGGCCTGTAATTCGGCAACCGACGGTGCGCCCGGGTTCGGACTGGCCGTGGTTTTCGTCAGCTCATCCAGGTGCTTCTGCAATTCAGCAACCTGGGTCTCATTGGCCCGTAGCTTTGAGACCAAATCGGATTTCTCGGTTTGCGTTTTGACCAGTTCAGCTTCAGCGCGAGCGACTTGGTTCTCGGTCTCAGCCACTCTAGATGATTGTGCTGCGATGTTCGCTTCGCGCGCGACTATATCCTTTTCCGCCTCGAGTCGACGGCGTTCAGCCATCTGTTCTCGCGCAGTGGTCGCATTGATGCCTACGCGAAGCGCCTTCACCTTTGTTGAATTCAAAACCCCAAAAACTGTGGAAGCGATTAACAGGAATACCGAGAAAAGGATGAGCGTTCTTGGAGAATTCACCGAGTGGGAAGATTACGCGCAGTTTTTAGCCAACCGGCCATGCTTTTCAAGACTTCAGTGCAAATGAGTGGTTCTTGCACGCCCGAGCACACGCCCGTATAGAAGTTGAATGGGGCAGCAACATCGCGTGCGAGCAAAACGAAAACGGCGCCGAGCTTACTGGGGGCGGCGAAAAACGAAAGAGAAAACTGCCCTCTCTCAAGCACCACGCGGCAAAGCCAAAAAAACTGCAAGCACGGGCGTGGTCGAATAACGCTTCGCACTCGAAATTCAGATGCGGCCGCGATATCTCATTGTCGATGGCCACAGCGCTATCTTTGGATGGCCGGAAATGGCGAAGCTACACGCCCGTCGCTCGTCGCTCGCACGGGATGTGCTCGTCAAGAAATTGCGCGCTTATCAGGATTACACTGGCGTCCGTGTGGTAGTGGTCTTCGACGGCACTGGTTCGACTCCGACAGACCTTTCTGAACCGCATGGGATACAGATTTTCTATTCGCGCGCAGGCCAACCTGCCGATGCCATCATCGAGCGTCTCGCTGGCAAGTATGGTGAAAAGTTCGATCTTGTCGTCGCCACGTCCGATCGGCTCGAGCAGGAAACGGCCAGCGCATGTGGCGCCAACTGTATTTCGATCGAAAACCTTCGCGCGCTTCTTGAGGAAGCGCTGCCGGATTAAGCCGCTCCCAACAATTCTCCTGCTGCCGGATGGCGCGTCGTTCCGAGGATGCGCGAAAGAACGCGATATAGCTGCTCGACCGGCAGATTCTTGCTGACGTAGCCATTAGCGCCGGCACCCAATGCTGCATGCATCTGGTCTTCATCGTAGCCGGCGCCGGTCAATACGATGACCGGCAGCGCGGAATCAAATTCGCGAACGAGGGAGACGAGTGAGATGCCATCGATTTTTGGCATTTTGAGATCAATGATTGCGACTGCACAATGATTGGCGCGTAACCAAGCGATCGCGCTCGAGGCATCTGTGATCGCGAAGCAACTGTGTCCTTTGCTTTCCAAATAGGCGCGGAAGAAGCCAGAGAGCGGAGCATCATCATCGACGATGAGAAACTCGACGCTTTCCGAAGATAGGTTCATTGGCTGGAATTTCTAGAATTGTGATAAGCATGAACTCTGCCATGACTATCGCTTGGCCGGCGGCATTGCAGTCCGGAAGCCGGTGAACTTCAGAAGCCCAAAACATCTCTGAAGGTGACAATCGAAGTTACAATCCAAGCTTTGCTTCGAGTTTTTTCACCCGTTCGAAAAACTCACCGAGCCGTCGCACCCAGGCCAAATGCAATTTCGCCTCTCGAAGCGGGACCGAGGGCGTCGCCCACCAAACACCACCATTGAGGTTCTTTGAAACGCCGGTCTGAGCGCCGATGGCAGTGCCATCGCCAATCTCCACGTGACCAATGATCCCGACCTGTCCCCCGATCATCACCCGCTGGCCAATTCGCGCGCTTCCAGCGATACCAGTCTGTGCCGCAATGACCGTATGTTTTCCAATCACGACGTTGTGAGCAACCTGTACTAAATTGTCGATCTTCGCTCCCTCTTGGATCCAAGTGCGACCAAATCGTGCGCGGTCGATCGTTGTGTTTGCGCCGATTTCCACGTTATCGTCGATCTGCACGATGCCGATCTGCGGCACTTTTTGCTGACCCTCGGCTGTCAGCTCGAAGCCGAATCCGTCTGCCCCGATGACGACGCCGCTATGCAAGACCACATGCGCCCCGATCCGGCATCGTTCCCGGACTGTGGCGCGCGGATAGATTATGCAGCCTGGGCCGATAACCACATCGTGGCCAATGTAGCTTCCGGCGCCGATGGTGGTGCCGGCTCCAATTCGCGCGCCGGCCTCGATCACCACATATGGCTGCACCGAAACATGTTCACCTAGTTGCACGCTGTGATCGATAACGGCGCTCGGATGGATTCTAGGCGCAAACTGTACCGGCGCAGGAGCAAACCGCATCGCGATTTGCTCGAAAGCCTTAGCAGGGTTTTCCACCCTGATCACGGCAGCACCGATGTCGTCGGCAAAGTCGCGCGGCACAAAGACGGCGGAAGCGCGGGTTTTTCGAAGCTGCGTGCTGTAACGAGGATTATAGAAAAAGGAAATCTCGTTAGCCGTTGCTTCGGCCAATGATGCGGCGCCGAAAATCTGAGTTTCCCGATTCCCTTGGAGCTCGCCCTGGGTAGCTGCTGCGATTTCTCCGAGGGTCAAAGCTGCCTTGCTTTGCGTCAACGTGCCTTCACGCTGGCACGGACTGCATCGAGTTGTCCAGCCGAACCGAGCTTCTCGTTCTTGTGGGCGATGAAAGTGCCGTATTCGCTGACGAAAATTTTTCCCGGTTCGCGAAAATCGAATTTCTCGGGATGATCCCGGAAAAATTCCCGATGCACGCGCGTCCAAACGAGCCGGCCATCGGTATCGATGTTCACTTTCGTCACTCCCAATTTTGCCGCTGGGAGGTATTCTTCTTCATTCACTCCCCGCGCAGACGGATCGAGTTTTCCGCCAGCCGCATTAATTCGTTCCACTTCCGATTTCGGCACGCTGGACGAGCCGTGCATCACGATCGGGGTGGGCGGCAAACCGGCTTTCTTCACGTTCTCCCGGATTTTCTCGATCACGTCGAAGTGAAGCGATTGCTGACCTTTGAATTTATAGGCGCCGTGGCTGGTGCCGATCGCAGCTGCCAGCGAGTCGCATTTCGTTTGTTTGATGAATTCGACAGCTTCCTCCGGATTTGTCAGACAGGCATGACCCTCATCGACTGCAATGTCTTCTTCGACGCCTCCAAGCATCCCCAGTTCCGCTTCCACGCTGACGCCTTTCGGATGAGCGCGATCAACTACCCGTTTCGTAATCGCGATGTTTTTCTCGAACGGTTCGTGACTGGCATCAATCATAACCGAACTGTAAAAACCGGAATCGATGCAATCGTAACAGGTCTCTTCATCGCCATGATCAAGATGGACGGCGAAAATTGCATCAGGAAAAATCTCTTCCGCCGCTCGAATCATGGCTTCGAGCATACGTTTGTCGGCGTAACTTCTGGCCCCTTTTGAAAGCTGGATAATGAATGGCGCTTTGCTCTGGATATTTCCTCGGAACAATCCCAGCAACTGCTCCATATTGTTAATATTGTAAGCGCCGACGGCGAACTTTCCGTAGGCCACCTTGTAGAGCTGGGCGGTAGTGACGATCATAAATATTTCAGAAACGGTATAGAAGATCGGATTGAGACCCGACGAAACGCCCAAATTAAATCCGAAATCGAAAATCTGAAATAGGAATTCTTACCCTATTCGGACTTCGCCCTCGCTGGCAAGGCAATGGTGACCGATGTCCCGCGCGTGCTCGTATCGATATCGACGCGCCCGTTATGATCGAACACGGTTCGCTTCACAATCGGCAAGCCTAGCCCCATTCCGCGCGCCTTTGTCGTGCAAAAGGGAGAAAAAACTTTCTCCTTCATCTCCGGAGCAATGCCGCGCCCGTTATCTTGGATTGTCACCAGCACGCCGCCTCCGCGGTCGCCGTGGCGAAGTGGTTTGGCTGAAAGAACGATGCGGGGTTTCTTTTGATCCCGGACCGCTTCAGCTGCGTTCGCCACCAAATGAGCGAATGCTTCAGCCAGCGCATCTTCGTCTCCCACAACGGTTGGCAGGTCCGACGAAAGCTGCGTCTCGACCGGAACACCGCCATTCGTTCCAAACTTCGTCCGGGCCAATTCGAGCCCGCGCTTCACTGGAGCCCGGATATCGAGCGGTTTCATATTCAGCTCGGCCGGATGCGCGAAGGAGTTGATCTGAGTAATGATTTTGTCCAGTCGATCGATTTCCTGGACGACAATATCGGTGAAATTCTTTCGAAAATCAGCGTCATCAAATCGTTCAGGTAGAAGCTGAGCGAAGGTTTTAATGGCGACGAGAGGATTGCGAATTTCGTGTGACATGCTCGCGGCCAAATCAGTCCAGAACGCCGCGCGATCAACAAGGTCCTGCTTCTGCCGGAGATTTTCCTCCGCTGTCAGGTCATGAATGACAGCAACGGCGCCCAGCGAAGTACGACGATCTGCGAGTCGGCGTGTCTCGACAGAGAGAGAACGCCGCGTATTAGGATCAATCCATTGCTGCGGCGGCAGGTTGTTTGTCGCGTCCAGCGTGTTGCGCAACATCATCGCGAGCTTGCTCCCCGCAATTTCAACGGGCCGATTAAGCGCCTCTTCCGTTTTGACGCCGAGGATGTTTTCAGCCGGCGAATTAAACCATCGCACGATCCCTCCTTCGTCAATCGCAACAATTCCCGGCGGGATCGACTTCAGAAGCGTTTCAGCGAGCGTTTTTTGGACCGAGATCTCCTCGTAAAGAAGAGCGTTTTCCAGGACGGTAGAGACCTGTTCCGCGAGCACGGTCAAGGCTTCCAAATCGGCGTAGCCAAACGGTTGTCCGGTCACACGATGGCCAAAGAAAAGCCAGCCGATGATGCGGCCTCCCGCGTAAAGGGGCGCAATAACTTCGGCTCCGGAGCTATCGAGAGCGCGGCGCAAGAGTATGCGCTGATTTTGACCTCCGAGCTGGGCGAGATTGCCGCGCGAAATCAGATGAGCGTGGGTCTCGAACCAACGGACCAGCGGATCGCGTTCGGTGTACTCAAGTTGGTCCGTTTCGGGCAAAGACCGAAGTCCGGCGCGAAGCCGATAGCTGTCGCCGTGGCGAATTCGAGAGAAAATTCCCACCCGTGTCACCCCCGCCGCGTCTGCCACTTGTTCCACAATATTATTGAGGAGCGTCTCGACGTCCTCGAAACGACGAAACACCCGCGCGAAACGCAGCATCGGAAGCGATGGGGAATAGACTCGTTCCGGCGCACGCTCCGAATGGCGCTCCCAATCCGGCAGCGGGGCCTGTCGTGAAGTGTCGCGCAGTTCTCGATTAGCCTGTATTAAGTTCAAATAGTCAAACGCCCGCCCGATTAGTGCCTGAAAGCGGCGCCGTTCCAATTGCAAATCTTCGGCCGCGTAAATCCCAGATTGCTCAGCATCGCGCAGCGGTTCAGAACGTGGGGCGCCAAGCGCAATGAGAAGTGAATCGGACCAATCCTGCTGCAACTTCTCCAGCAAATCGCGACATTCTTTTGCCCGCAGATCCATGATGACCACGGCAGGCGCCACCTGTTGCAGAACCGCCTCGAGACGATCCGGTTCGGCCACGTGTCGGACTTGCGCCATCGTGCGCAGGAACGCTTTGACTCGCCGCAGCAGATCGCCGTCTTGAGAATAAAGGATGCAAACAGGCGAAAGCGTCACGCTACCGCTACCTCCTGATTAAAACGAACCAGCGGCAAAAGAATATGAAAGACAGTGCCTTTACTCAGTTCGCTTTCGACTTCGATCTGGCCGCAGTGCTCTTCAATAATGCCATGAACGACAGATAGACCCAGACCTGTTCCGTAATCTTTCGTCGTAAAAAATGGATCGAAGACATGCGGAATATCTTCTGCTCGAATTCCATCACCGGTGTCCCGAATGGAGATGCACAATGCTTCTGTTGCTTCCTCGTCCTCGGCCGAGAGCTGCGAAACTAAGACGTCACCGGAGCGGATTTTTGTTGTCACGGTTAACTCGCCACCTTGTCTCATTGCATCCATCGCATTCAGAAAGAAGTTCAAAAAAACCTGCTCCAATTGGTCGGCATCAGCGCGAGTCGTATCGATGTCCGCCTCCCACGACTTCGTCAGCTTGATTTCTTTTTGATACAAGCGGTGCTGGATGAGCAGCAGGGTTTTGTCGAGGATTTCATGAACGCGCATCGGGCGGAGGAAAGGCTTGGCCGGACGTGCAAAACGAAGAAGCTGGTTCACGAGCGAGTCGATACGGTTGATTTCGTGGACAATGAGGTTGGAGAAAGTCTCGCGGAAGTCGGATTCGCTATAACGCTCGGGAAGCAATTGAGCGAAAGTCTTTATCGAAACGAGCGGGTTCTTGATCTCATGGGCCATTCCGGCCGACAAAGTACCAAGACTGGCTAATCGATCGCTCCGTCGAATTTGAAGCTCGAGACGTTTCAAATGGGTTATGTCGGTAATAACGATAAGGGCGCCGAGTAATTGACGATCTTGACTATGGAACGTCGAGCTACTTGCCCGGGCATATACTACGCCTGAACTAGAGCGCAGATAGATCTCGCGGTCTTCCTGTCGTTCACCTGATTGCAGGGTCGTTTCCAGTATAGCGCATAGAGAACCGGGCAAATCGCGAATCGTCTTTTCCAACGTTGCCTTGGCGTCCAAGCCGGTGATCTTCTCCGCTTCACGATTGAATACCGATATACCGCCGTCGGCATCCGCGGCGATTACGCCCGTAGTCAGGTTCTGAAGTAGAATCTCGTTATAAATCTTGGCATTCTGAACTTCGGTAAATAACTCTGCGTTCTCGATCGCCACAGCCAGTTGTCCGCACAAGATCTGGAGCGCGTCTTGTTCGACGCTGCCGTAGATGCGGCCGGATAAGCGTGGACCTAGCAGCATGACCCCAACTAGATGCTCACGAGAAAAAATTCCCAAAGCAGCAGCGACTCCGAGTTCTTCCAGCCTTTTTCGAATCGCGGTCGTGGCAGCCGTCGCTCGCCTACGGTGAAGCTCGTCTAGGATGAGTGGTTCGCGATGATTCTTGAGCCAAGTGATCAACGGGCCGTCTGCGGAAATTTCGAGTCGGGGATCCAACGCAGAGCCATTGAAACTCGAATAGCGCCGCACAAAACCTTTTCGATCCTCTAAAAAGATTGCAACATTGTCCGTCCCCACTGCTTCGGCGATAGTAGAAGCGAATCGGCGAAGTAGATCGGGCAAGGTCGTAACTGATTCCAAAATAGCGGTTGCCTTCTGCACGGTAGCTCGGAAATCTAAACCGCGCGTGCCTACGAACAGGCGATCGACCAGCTTTTGCGAGACGCCGCGAGCTGACGCCATGGCAAAAGCCACCATAACTGCGGCGGTGATATGGGCGACAGATCTAGCGCTGGCCGGCACCAGTGGACCGAAGACGGCGAAAACCAGCCACCAAACCAAACCGTAGAGCGCTAGGACGTAAGCAGTGAGCAGCGCGTAGGACATGGCTCGACGAAGGAAAAATCCCACGTCCATGATCTTCTGTGTGGCTATGCCATAGGCGACGATCAGGCTGAAAAGAAGAATCCGAAATGGCGCGAACCAGACTAGACGCGACCGGTCAAGGAAGAAGCCTAGGCTGAAAGCAACGAGCACGGTGCCGAGAGTTGCCACGGCGCCAGTAAGAATGAAGGCGAATTCGGCGCGTCTAAGACCCGTCGCTTGTCTTGCATCACGCGCATAATTGATGATCACCGCCAGTCCGGCGATTACGAAGTAGAAGACATATACAACCGAAGCATTCCCATACACGGGTACCGGTAGCGCAATCAGCGCTCCCGCCGGTTGTGAAAAGCGCGCCCCCTGTAAAAAGAACTTTGTTTGGCAGAATGTCGCGATAGCAAGCGCCGCAATGAGCCACAGCCATGAGTCGCGCAAAATCCCTCCCCAGCTCCGATCCTGTTTCTGAATCGATAACCGGAGAAGGTTAGCAGCGGTGAGAATTAACGCCGCCGCTGCTGACGCTTGACGAATATAAAGCGCCGCCGCTTCAGTGCTCCTTGCTGAGAGAACCGAATACAAGCTCCCCAGCCACATCACGATGAAGAGCGAGAGCAGCAGGAAACATTGGTTCGATTTGCGTCGCGGATTGGCTTGAAATACGGCCAAGCCCAAAACCAGCTGAATGACTATCGCCGCAAGGGTCGGGGCCGCGGCACTGTTTATCAACATGGGATGCGATTCACCAGCATCGTGCTTGCGCTTCCTCCGAGCCCACGAACATTCACTAGAGCACAATCCACTTTTGCCTTTCGGGGGCGATCCGGCACGAAATCGAGATCGCACAGCGGATCTTGGACTTCGTAATTAGCTGTTGGCGGGATCGTCTGGTCACGGAAGCTCAGTGCGCATGTCGCGATCTGCAGCGGTCCGCCGGCTGACAGTGGGTTTCCAGTCACTCCTTTGATCGAGCTAATGGGAATTGAATAAGCTCGTTCTCCAAAAACCTCTTTGATGTAGCGGACTTCAGCTGAATCCAAGGCTGGATGTCCCGGCCCGTAAGCAGAAATGTAATCGATGTCATCTGTCATTCGTGCCGCATTTGCCAATGCGAGCTTCATTGAGTCGACAAGGCCCGATCCTGGATCCTCAGGAGAGTGGTCCCGTTGTCTCGCATAACCGCCGATTTCAAGATAGACATGTGCGCCGCGGGCCTGTGCGCGCTCAAGATTTTCGAGCACGAATATTCCGGCGCCCTCCGAAATTACGCCAGAATCGCGTTCCAGATCGAACGGCCGACTTGCTTTTTCCGGATCGCCGTTGCGACAGGAACTAAGTCCTGTGACAATAAAGGCAGCTAAACTATACTTCGTAATCGGAGCATCCGTCCCTCCCGCTATTGCCAGCTCTGCTTCTCCGGACAAAATCATATTCGCCGCGACGGCAACGGCATCGAGACCAGAAGGACACGCGGAGGAGACAGTCGCCGCACGTGCGCAAGCCCCTATCCGGTCAGCAATCACGTTCGCGGCGGCCTGAGGTGACAAGGCGCTAAGTGTTATGGGGGATACGCCATCTGGCCCGCGACGATCGAAGTCGCTGAAACCGCGCTCAATGATATCCATGGCGCTAGTACTGACGCCGATAACGACGGGCGTAGGACTTGGCAAATCGAGGTTATTGACATCCAAACCAGCATCTTTTAAGGCCATCATGGTTGCGGCATAAGCAAACTGCGTATGCCGTGCCATGCGCTTCGGTTTTAGTTCTGCTTCAATGTACTGGCTCGGATCGAAATTCTTCACTTCGCCCGCAATCCGGCTTTTCAAGTTCGAAGCATCGAAAAGTGTGATTGGGCCGATACCGCTGCGGGCGGTGAGAAGGGACTTCCAAAAGGCTTCCAAGCCGATGCCATTAGGCGCCAGGATACCCATTCCAGTTACGACGACGCGGTTGCGTTTAATCATGACAAATAACAGAGAAAAAGAGAAAGAGCCCCCCCGGTGCGCGCCCGCCGAAAAGTGGCAGAAATGTTAAGGATGGAAGCGGGGGAGCCACTGGCGTATGCTAAAGTAACCGATTCTAATATCTACATTAAATGCGGTCATTATATTTCCCAACCCTTGCCCGCTTACTTATTCACATTTTTGTCTTCAATTCACAAGGTCGATTCTTCGCCACAGCCTAGCCTCGGCTCAAATTATGCACTCCGTTATCCTTACGAGTTGCCGATTTAAATTTCTCACTTGACTGGGCACGCCCCTAGCTGTCATTCGCCCGACTTCGCATGATCCGTACCGCCGAGCAACCAAAGGTTCTCATTATCGATGATGAAATGGGACCGCGCGAAAGTCTGCGCATGCTGCTAAAACCCAATTATCAAGTTCACACGGCTGATAATGTGGAGTTGGGGCTGCAGTTGCTGCAAGAAAACGCACCCGATGCAATCGTCATGGACATCCGTATGCCGGGCACCAATGGCATTGATGGCCTGCGCAAGATCCGGGAGATCGATCCTTACCTTTCCGTAATTATGCTTACCGGTTTCGGTGCGCTCGAGACCGCGCAGGAGGCGCTCCGGCTGGGCGCAAACGATTATATTAATAAGCCGTTTGACGCCGCGAAAATGCGGGAGGTAATCAGTCGCAATGTCGAACGCACGGTCGCTCACCGCAAAAGCGTAGAGGCAGCGCAAGAGATTAAAGAGCTCAATCAACGATTAATGGGCGAGCTTGCCCAGAAGGAGCATCTCGCGTCGTTAGGGCAGGCCTCGGCCGAATTCGTCCACGACCTCAGCAATCCGCTCACGATTGTATGGGGATACGTGCAAATTTTGGCCAAGAAACTCGAGCAATCAGGTTACGGAAGTAGCAACGGCGCAGGCGCGAGTTCTCCGAGGGAATTGAACATCATCGAGCAAAACGTCCGCCTCTGCCGGGACCTCCTGACGATGTGGCAAAGCTATGGCAGTACCCGCGGAACGAGGCCGACGCCTCTTTCGATTTCGCAAATCGTGCGTGAAGTGGTCAAAAGCAGTGGTGGGATGGCCGTGGAAAGCGGTGTGGAACTGAATTGCAATATTTGTGAGGAGGAGTGCACCGTGCTGGGTGAGCCGACCCAACTTACGCGCGCGATTCAAAATGTGATTATGAACGCCATCCAGGCCTCGGCGGAAAAGAAAGGCTCGGTTGCGGTCAGTTGCGTAGCAAAAGATTTTTACGCCGATATTCGCGTGGAAGATACCGGTTACGGTATCCCGGCGGAACAAATGTCGAAGATTTTCGAGCCATATTTTACGACGAAACAGGGCAAGAACGGGACTGGTCTCGGATTGTACATCACGAAAAAGGTAATCGAGGATCACCACGGTTCGATCAAAGTGGAAAGCACACCCCAGGTTGGTACGGCTTTCACACTACGCCTTCCGCTCGTGGCTGACTGACAGCCGGTTTCACTTGTCACGCTCGCGTGCTTTCGGTTTGTTGCCAGGATGTCGGCAACCTACGAGATCGCGCCACTCTTTTTGATCAGAATCGCCGGCGTGCCGTTCGACGCGGTTGACGGAATCGCGACCACAAGCACCGCTGCCGCTGCCCGGGAACTAATCTTCACCCAAGACAATCTCGAACGAACGAAGACGGCCGCGATAGACCTTCTTGGCCGTCGCGACACTGGGTTCACACGGGAAACTTTTCACGAATTGCGGCGGGCCGTGCGGAACAACCGGCCCCTGAAGATCGAATCAAATGCCCCATTGGAGCTATCTGATTACGGGCGCGCTCTAATGGCGGCTGAGCATGCCGGCCAGCGATTAGACGAGATCTTAGCGCGCGACCTCGAGAAGTCTCGTCTCGCTCTGCTCGCTGCTTCGCGCCGATTTCTTCCAGCGTATCTCATCTTTGGTGCCGGCAGTGCCCAGCAACTATTGAATTCGCTCGAAACTGATCTTTCTCCCCGAAACAAACGTGCCCGTGAACGCGAACGCCATTTGCTCCTTTATTTGCAACGAGTCGCGGCGAAAAACGATACCTTCAGCGAATTCGGTCCCTCCAGCTGGGGTCGCATCGATCCGGCGACTGCCGGAGTGCAATTCGATCCCGCACCGGGAATAACGGAGCGAGATGCATTTCTGGAGCGGTGGACGGCGAATGCAGTTGCGGCGGCGATTAACTCCGATCCAGAAGTTTTTCCCGAGTTGCGCCCGCGCCCAAATCCCATTGGTCTGATGATCGACGATAACTTCATTTTTACGGACACGGGTGAAGCGCATCAAGTCGGGGCCTCGGGAGCGGCGGTTTTGGTACGTTGCGATGGAAACACGCCAGTGTACGCGTTCGCTGAGTCCACTGACATAATTCGCGATCTTGTTGCCCGGCGAGTCCTTGTCGCGGCCG
>Ga0209807_1000604_pt1 | contig 16411 bp, 7 predicted proteins | sample GraSoiAngelo_154_FD_186168 | JGI IMG/M metagenome (GOLD analysis project Ga0209807, IMG submission 186168) | Grasslands soil microbial communities from the Angelo Coastal Reserve, California, USA - 14_1009_13_20cm (SPAdes) (version 2) | ecosystem: Environmental > Terrestrial > Soil > Grasslands ... | reverse complement strand
CTGCGTAAAAGGAAGAGCGAAGCTACTCTCCGTAGGATAATTACCAAACGAACAGTTCTGAGCAGACGGACAACCAGTCCTCGTAATCTGCACCGGGTTATCGGCCGTCCCTGATGAGGCCCCTGAAATTCTCAGGGGCAGGTTGAAGGCAATTGCCAGAAGAACAAGAAATAGAACTAGAAGTCGGAACTTGTTCCGAAAGCCCGTCAGGGTCGCCTATCTCTTCGCTCAAGGTTTGCAGCTGGAGAGATATTTGAGTCATAAGTCCACATATTCCTAGCATAGACCACTTTCGAACACTAGTGACAATTATGGTGAGCCATGCCGGCGGGTGGCGCCCGAGAGAGAGGAGTTTAGCCGGCCGTCGATGAAGGACCATATTGCCCCGCAACTAAGTCAATGAGCATTGCAAGGACCGACCGCTGAAGCAAGAGTTTCTATGTTCGGATATTTCCTAGGCGAGTAGAAGTTTCACTGATTCTTCCGGCAGAAAACAGAGGGCGGCAGCTGCCGTTTCACTTGGGCCTCATTGATTCAACGGTAACCTCGTACCCGGGCGGGCCCACTAGGTACGTATCGCGAATCACAGGAGATTCAGGAACTCCACGACAGATTGGCTTGTTGAGACAATCGGTAGCTAAGGCTGTTTGCAAGGACACTCATGAAAGCCTGCATTTCGCCAGTCGGAAGCGCGCTGATCCCACCAGACTGGTAACGATACGGCAAAGTATCAAATCGTCCTATCTAGATCACTGTCTACCCTACTATACCGGCTCATTGCGGCAGAGTTGAAATTGCTGTTGATATCTTCCCAGGTGAGAAAGTCTAGGGCGTTCCTCCTCTGTTCCCTGGCCTTGCTCGGGATCGTCACTACCGAAATTCTTTACAACCAGTCCATCCACCGTGGCGAAGGCTCAGCACCAACTAGGTTACTCGACTCGGAAACTCCGGGGATCCGATTGGCCGCTACTCCAGCCCTAGCACCTATGATCCAAGGATGGGGAGGGGTCAGCCTGTACGAGGCGGGAAATGGAGAGTTGCAGGCTACGCTACAAAGGCTCAACCAGTCAGGTTACAATGCCGTGAGGATTGGGTTCGGCGGGGGCACGAGCATCGGTTGCTCGTCGGGAGAACTCGGAGCTTGGGATCCCGCACAGTTTACCCAGGCGATACAAATGGCCCGACAATACAGTATGTGGGTCATCCTTGACTATCACAGTTACAATGACCTGACCGACTCATCGTGCCAGATGGAATGGCTGGCCTTCTGGAGTGGAGTCCTTTCCACAAACTGGAACTATGACAAGATAATATGGGAACCGATCAACGAGCCAGCAGGTTCCGTGGCTTTGCTATCCACTGAGTACCAGGCCTGGATTACCCAGGCGAGAAGTCTCGGCGATACACACTGGATAGTAATAGAGAACTCTTGGAGCAACGGAAGTAATCCTAGCTGTACCTTCGACGTATCAGCACTCGTGGCCTGTTACCCCTTTGTGACAGACCCGTTGAATGAGACATTTCTCTCGATACATCCATACTTCTTCTACGACATTTGGGAGCAGGGAGGATACGGGAGCTGCAGCCCTAGCGCCACGAATACGTGGGGAAACGGAACCGCTGAGTGTGTAGCGAACATCTACTACAGTGCAATGCTACAGTCGACGGCCAAATACCATATACCGATTCTCGACACAGAGGGCGGCGCGGTCTACTACAGTTGCAATAATGTCTGCGCTAGACCGCCGGATGCTGTTGGAACAGACGACGCTAGCTACTCAGTGACAACCTTTCACTTCATCCAGTATCTCACCACTCTGATGGATTCAAGAGGCATGGGATGGCTCTGGTGGGAGGCTGGCGAGGGATCCTGCTGCGGTGCTCTAGACACTTGGGGAAGCCTTCTCTCTTTCCAACAGGCCAAGCCTTCTACACAGGAGAACCCGCCATCCCTAGAAGCGCCCACTGGACAGAGCGTCACTGCAGGATCAACGTTGGCGTTTCAGGTAAACGCTACAGACCCTGACCTTCCCCTTCAGAACCTGACTCTGTCGTGCAACAACTGCCCCTACGGGGCAAGCTTCCCCACGGTAACGGGTATGGGCAATGTTTCTGGCGTATTCGCCTGGACCCCGAACGATGCTCAAGCAGGCCCCCACAATGTCACGTTCACGGTCACTGACGGCGCGGAGAACTCTAACGCAACAGTCTCGATAACAGTCCATGCATCAAACACACCATCGACCCACAAGCCGGCAATCCTCACGATTCCCGGCAATCAAACTGTGATAGTTAGCGATGTCCTACTGTTTAACGTGACCGCCACGGACCCCAACAACCCGACGAGTCAGCTAATTTTGGCCTGTCTCAACTGTAATGTTCTAGGCGCGACGTTTGTGACAACTGGTACGTCTCAATCCACAGGTACCTTCAGATGGGGCCCGAGCAGCGGCCGTTTGGCACAAACCTACACTGCCAGATTCACAGTGACAGATGAAACCAATTCCACCAGCGGAACGGTTTTGATAAAGGTAGCTAGAACTTCCCCCGAGATAGATGCGGGCGTCAATCCATCCAACCTTACCCTAGGCTCGTCGCCAGTATCGGCCTTGGATACTGCAACATTATCACGTGGATTCGACCCGACCGGGATCGTCTCATTCTCAGTATTCGAAAAACCGACGTGCGCCGGAACGGCCGTGTTTACAGGCTCTACTCCGGTTCAGAATGGCAACGGAGTCTATCTCTCTCCACTATTTCATCCTCAAACCAACGGAACCTACTATTGGTTCGTACATTATGATGGAGACCCGAACAACAATCCCTCCTCCACACCCTGCGGAGCTCCGTCACAGACGCTGACTGTTTATTCGGCTAACCCTCAACAGCCCTCAAACCCATCACCGCCTTTCTCCATTGTTTTGCTTATGGCAGGAACCGGAGTCGCGCTGTCTGCCAGTGCAGTGTTAGCTTTGGAGTTCTATAAACGCAAGCAAAGTCTCAAACGCCATTCGACGGTCTAGCATTGATCTCCTAGATTGGTACTTGCCAGTCAACAGTCATGGTTGCCGGACTTGTGTAAAAGCAAACGATTGTGGCTCCGGCTGGCCTTGGTGTCGTGAGCTAGCAGGATGAGTGCGCGGGGCCGAATGAACTTGTAGCCATGCTTTGTCCAGTCAGCGAGATCCTGTTTCTCTAGTCATGCGAGATACTTCTGTACATCACTCCTAGTTACCTTGTCGAACGACTTTTTCAACGAGCCTCCGGTCAAGCGTAGAAGTTGCAACAGTCGTAGCAGACGGATAGGCTTCAGTCCTTCAGCCCCACATGCTTCGTAGAATCGCAAGATCGTCTTCTTGTTCTGTTCTGACAGATTCGGATCCTCTTTGAGAATCTCTAGCGTCCGAGTTAGGTCGGCTGCGGTGTTGTGTGGATCGAAGGCCGGAGTCTTCATGCAGCTTCTGTATATGGTAAATGCGTGTGCTCCGCACTTGCAGTGTGGAGCCTCGGGCGGGGTTTGAACCCGCGACCTTGCGGGGCAGAATGCTGCCATTCCGCTTACGAGGCGGATGCTCTCTGTTGCGAGACGCATCTACCAGGCTGAGCCACCGAGGCACCGGCCGAGCCCCGTTCACAACCTTGACTTAAAGCTCTACGATTCCCGGCTAGAATGGAACGGGCATGGCCAAGACTGGTCTCACAGAACGCGAGATCATCGGAACCTTCAAACGACGTTTCGCCTCAGGGCCAAAACTTCCACTGGGATTCGACGACGATGTAGCTGCATTCCCAATGTCCCAGGGTAGACTCGTTGTGTTGAAGACTGATATGCTCGTTGGCAGCACCGACGTCCCTCGCGGCATGACACTTGGACAAGCAGCAAGAAAGGCCGTCGTCGCCACGGTTAGCGATTTCGCGGCGAAAGGGGTCCAACCTCGTGGACTCCTAGTATCTCTCGGCATCCCTCCTCCCGTAAGACTGTCGAGTGTGAAGGAAATTGCGTCGGGTCTCAAGAGAGGCGCAAGCGAATACGGATGTAGAATACTCGGTGGAGACACGAGTGAGACCGATGAACTTGTTATCGACTGTATCGGGTTCGGATTTGCGGAGTCTGGAGGCATCCTCCGTAGGGATGGTGCAAGACTAGGAGATGTGGTAGCAGTGACCGGGGAATTCGGAAAGACAAGCGCTGGACTCCGAATATTGTCTGGGAAAAAAAAGCCTTGGCCTCGGAGATTTTCGAAACTCGTCTACTCTGTTCTCCATCCCGCGGCCAGATTGGAAACTGGCCTCAAGCTAGCTCGGACCGGATTTGTGAATAGTTCGATCGATTCAAGCGACGGTCTGGCCTGGAGCCTTCACGAAATAGCTCGGCTAAGCGAGGTGAGTATCTTCTTGGAAGAGATTCCGGTCGCGCAAGAGGCGAAAGTATTCGCGAGAGAAAATGCTCTCGTCCCGGAAGAACTCGCGCTATTCGGGGGAGAAGAATACGAGCTCGTCCTAACAATCAAGAAAGACCGATTTGAGAGTCTAAAACGGAAGATTCCTTCCCTTCTAAGAATCGGCACAGTGAAAAGTGGTTTGGGAGATGTGATTATGGATTACCGCGGAAAGAATAGGAAAGTTGAGCCTCGGGGGTATGAACACTTCACGTAGAGGAATTCAACCCTAGGATTTGAGAGTCCTTGAGCCCAAAAACTTAGGTTAGTCTAGCTTTATTAGACCCAACTAAAACACTATCAATTGTGTTCTATCTACGGCACCGGGTAGGTGTTAGAGGATGACGGAACTACTAGAAGTCCCCCTGCAGTACAAGTCCCGGAGCTTCATTCGTAACCTCGCCGTGTATTTTGGGCCTGCTCTTGTTGTAAGTGTCGCCTACATGGACCCTGGAAACTACGGAACAGACATCGTAGGAGGATCATCCTTTGGTTATACTATGCTCTGGGTCGTCTGGCTCGCTGGCATTATGGCCATGCTTCTTCAATATCTTTCAGGAAAACTGGGAATCGCAACAGGGCATTCGCTGCCCGCCATGATACGACTCCACCTGAAGGAGCCTCGCTACATCATTCCTTACTGGCTAGCATCGGAGGTGGCAGCTGCAATGACTGACCTGGCAGAGTTTTTGGGAACTGTGATAGCACTATACCTACTGTTCGGAGTTCCCCTGATCTATGGGACTTTTCTTTCGGTCCTTGATGTTCTTTTGATACTAGGGATCACTCGGGGGAGAGCGCGACGGCTCGAATACGCTTTCCTCTTTTTTGTTTCGATCATCGGATTCGGATACCTATACGAAATCTTCCTAACATCTCCAAACGCGGCAGGGATTGTAAGAGGTTCAATCATACCAACTCTTAGCACGATTCCCGAACTCCTCCTTGCAGTCGGCGTCATTGGGGCGACGGTCATGCCTCACGCGGTCTTCCTCCATTCCGCGCTCACAAACGATAGAGTAACTGATCCGAGGGTGGAAGTCAAGAAGCAAGTATTACGTCTCCATCAGGCAGAAAGTATCATAATGTTCACGATGGCAGGCCTGGTTAATGCGGCGATAATGATAATGGCTGCCGCTGCATTTTATCCCAAGATATCCGTTCCGACGATAGACATCGCGTACAAAACACTCCTTCCGCTCTTCGGTCCTCCGGCCGCAGTGATCTTTGGAATAACTCTGCTGTCATCTGGATTATCCTCATCTACAACCGGCACGTTGGCGGGACAAGCAATCATGGAAGGAATGCTCGGTAAGAAGATTAATCCGTGGATGAGGCGACTCGTCACGAGATTCATCAACACTATTCCCACCACAATCGCGATCCTTCTTGGATTGAACCCGCTCATTATCCTAGTCTACAGCCAAGTTGCCTTGAGCCTCCTGCTTCCTCTGCCTCTGGTTCCTCTCTGGTGGTTTACTCGGAATAGGAGTCTGATGGGAGTATTCACAAACCGGAGAATTACGACTGTCCTAGCAGGAATTTTCGTTCTTCTCATAATCGGACTGAACGTTATGTTGCTCTACTTCACTTTCACGGGTGCCTCATAGCACATCGTCAGAGGGTGATCGAACCACCGGCGATTCCGACCGAAGCATAAGCCACAAGAAGCCCTCAGCCCGGATGTTCTCTCAGTTTCCTTGACAAAGACGGCAGAGGTCTACAATGTTCCTCGCGGCACTGCCTATCTTACTAGCCAGCAGGTTCTCCTCTACATTACCTACCTAGTATTCTACGTTCTACTCGCTCGCATTCTGAACAAGACAGAGGTTGGCCTAGTCGCGATTCTCGCTCTGGTGCAGGCGCTTCTCACAGGACTAATATCCGGAGCATTGCCTCTCGCAGCAACCCGCTTCATCTCCAGAAGCATGGTCGCGGGCGATACCCAAGCCGCTGCTGGCGTGGCGAGGATGACACTCAGGCTGTCGATTGCAATAGCTTTGCCGGTAGTCGTGGTCGCCGTTCTTTTTTCCCCATATCTAAGCGGCTTCCTTCGGGGCGCCACGGACCCGGCGAACCTATTGCTCGTGACTTTCATTGCTTCCTTCTTTATCGATGTGACGCTTCTCTACACGGCGTTCTTTCTAGGCGTTGGGCGTTACGCAAGGACTCTCTATCAAAACGCGCTGTTCGTTCCTCTTAGCAGAGGACTTGGGCTGTTTCTAGCGTACTACGGTTTCAGGGTCTTAGGTATCGTCTCAGGCTGGGCCATCGGAGGAGTCGCGACCGTTCTTCTATCCGTCTACCTTTGGCATGGTCAGCTTCCAAAAGGGAGTAGCTATCCTCTGCGTCCGATATTGATGTTCAGCCTTCCAGTATTCGCTTCTGCCTTGATTACGCTGGGACAGCTATGGGGTGACATGGGCATCATATACCTACTGTTGGGTCCAACCATCCTCGGACCCTACTTCCTGGTAGTGTCCAGTGTGAACTTCCTATCAGTACTATGGACGCCAGTGAACCAGGCGATCTACCCCGCGCTTTCCGCTGCTCACTCGACAGGCGATCCGAGAGAAGTCTCGGAGAGATTAGCTGCAGCTTTCAGGCTGATCAATTTGACGGTTCTTCCGATCGGTGCCGCTCTCGCCGCGATAACTCCTACTGCTCTCGAGATTGTTTATGGCGCATCTTACGTTGGCGAGGCGTTGACAATGTCAATTCTCTCGCTGTCTTCTGTCTTCGTGGCCCAAGGGGTCCTATTGGTCACAACCTTGCAGGCTGTCGGCCATACCAGACAATACCTGGGGGTCACCCTTGCATCTACTCTAGTGTTCATTGGATTCGTGGGGCTGAGTGCGTCGCCGCTAGGAACCCTAGCTGGAGCTGTCGGTCGAGCCCTGCTTTCAATACTAATTGTGGCGCTTGCGAGATTCACGCTTCGCGATGCGGTTGCCACGCGCGTCAATTCTGCATTGTCAAAAGCTATTCCATTGGCTGTAGGCGTGGCTCTGCCCTTGTTAACTCTTGATCAAGTCTTTCTCATATCTCATCCCTTTAGACCCGTCTTTCAGCTAATCATCCTCTTTGGACTGTTCGTAGTGTTATATGGCGGGATTTGCCGGCGGTTGCGAGTGTTCCATCATGGAGATTTCGCGATGCTGCATGATGCGCTCCCGAGGAGATTGCGGCCTTACCTGAAGATGGTTCAGCGTATCATTGTTAGCGGCGCAAGCTGAGCCGCCTAGCTATACTAGGAGTGGGCCCGGAGGGGTATGCTCCTAGGACCTTTGACCCATCCAGGAGACAGGAGGCAACGTAGGAATTGGCGTCAGAGTCTGCGCCATGACCGGAGTGAAACAGAGCTTTTGGAGAGGATCCTTTGAGATATCTTTGGAATCATATGGCAGGCTAAGACAGAATTGTTTAAGAGAGCGCAGGTTAAGATTCTCCGACGGTTAGGTCATACGGCTAGGAAGGCACCCGTTCTCACATCGTTTCTTGTTATTACCCTACTGGCATCTCTTCCTTACCTTAGCGGTCTGGTGCCGCCGGCACAAGCCTCACCGACCCCAACCTTCACCTTCGCCGCGTCCGGAGACATCGGGTCTCTAACTTCGACCACGGGGGGAAACAATCTGGCTCGCCTCAGTTCGTCTGGGATGGGATTCTTTCTTGGACTGGGAGACTTGAGCTACAACAGCTCCTTGACGGGCGACGTGTGGTGTTCCCAGTTCAAGGCCAAATACAGCAATATCGAGATTATTCCAGGAGATCATGACACTGGCGGGCACAATTCAACAACCTTTGGAGAGACTCACAGCTATGAAAGGTACGTCAGCAACTGTCCGCTGACCCTCGGCGTACCTATTACATGTGGTCCTGTGGCGGGTGCTTGTTATGCTAAGGAGTACTACTTCGACTATCCAGCAACCAATCCGTTGGCACGTTTCATATTCGCATCTCCAAAGATCTATAACATAACTGGGGTTTGCACCCAAGCATTGGACCCATACTGGCCTGGTTGTAGCTCGCAGACGAAAAACCTGCCGTGCACAGACCAGTACGGTTGCTGGCCTTATGCCAAAGCAGACATCCACTACAACTGGGTTTCAGCAGCAATAGACAATGCAAGAAGTCTTGGGATAAAGTGGACCATAGTCGGGACTCACAAAGTCTGCATAAGTGCCAGCGACGGCACCTGTTCGGTGGGTAACGACTTCTTCAATATGCTTCTGTCCAAGAAGGTGGATTTGATAATCCAGTCGCATGATAACGCGTACGAGAGATCAAAACAGCTTGCGCTCAACGGCGGCTCTTGTACAAAAATCGCAACCAACCTTGACGGCTACCCGATTTACAACTCCGCATGCGTGGTGAACTCTGGTTCAAGCGGCTCGTATCCAGCCGGTGCGGGGACGATTGTTGTAATTCAGGGAGCATGGATCAACGATCTTTACAAAGTGAACAGTACGTCGGTCGGCAATGGACAAACCATCGCTGAGGCACCTTACTTCGCAAAGCTAATGGGAAGCAACACGGCAGGCGCTGGACTAGGGTTTGTCAAATACTCAGTCTCCCCCACTGAGATTGATGTCCAGACAGACTTCACATCAACTTTCCAGGAAAGCTTCAGCATTATATCACCACAAGCCCCCTTGTCAGCTAGCTTCGCCTACTCTCCGACAAATCCGACTGTAGGAAATTCCGAGTCTTTCACCGTGACTGCATCCGGAGGAACAGGTCCCTACACATTCAACTGGAATTTCGGTGATGGTTCCGCAGGCTCCGGAAACCCTACAACACACACATATGCCGCCCAAGGAAACTACACCGTCTCACTGACAGTCACCGACTCAGCATCGCCGACCCCCGCAACCAAAACCGCGACTCAAACCATCTCAGTCCTACCACCATCACCCTCCTATCCATCTTGGAACCCTAACGTGAGATGCAGTGCAACGCTGGTAACATTCGCCCAAGCGACAAACGGAGGACCGCTAACCGGAAGTCTGTGGCAGACCAGCTTGACCAGCGGGGGCATACCCAACAAGCGTGCGTTGTCTCCACCGTGCACGACCATAAACACACAGGGCCAGCTAGTTTCGACCTTCGTTCAGATAAACGGCGTCTACATCAATTCAACATTTTCGAACTTCCTCGACTGCTCAACGACCTACGACCCAGTCAACGGAGGGGTATCGTACCCGGACAGAAATGGCGATGGCAATCCTGATTTGTACTGTGACACGACCGGTCCAATCTTTGCCCAAGGGTCAAACGCAGAGGACCACTACGAGTTCGACCAAGATTGGCTCGCGGCAGGCTATTGCGGAGCCGGAGTACCGCCCTGCGACAACTCAACCCTTCGCCAGTACCTCTCGACTGGAAGCATCTCACTCGATGTCCAGGGATTCATCTTTTGGGACTCCATCGACACTCCCGGCCACTGGGAACTTCATCCGCTCACTGCTTGGAAACTCGACGGAAGCCCACCGCCCCAGCCCCAACAACTCTCCACCAGTTTCGCGTATTCTCCTCAGAACCCGACACCAGGGATACAAGTCTCCTTCAATGCAGCATCAAGCGGAGGAGTTCCCCCCTACAGTTACACGTGGAGTTTCGGCGATGGCTCCACAGGCTCAGGTAGCTCACCTACACACATCTACTCGACTAAGGGAACCTATACAGTTAGACTGATGGTAAAGGACTCTGTCTTCCCAACTGCTCACACCGCGAACGCGACCCAGTCTCTGACCGTGTCCCCTCCACTGTTCACAGTCGCGATAACTGGCCCATCGTCCGGAGTCGCAGGCGCCAAGATCAACTTTACTGCAACGGCTTCGGGCGGCAGTTCGCCATACTCCTTCAGCTGGAACTTTGGCGATGGAACTGCCAATGTCGCAGGAGGCTCAACAAATCCGAACGCGCAGTCCCACACCTACACGAAGACAGGAACGTTCACAGTCAAAGTCAACGCCACAGACTCTACAGGCAAGATTGCAACAGCCACTTCGACGGTCAACATCTCAACCACGATTCCCCCGTTGAGCGTCTCTCTCAGCGGCCCAGGCTCCGGAAGCCTTGGCAGTTCTCTGACGATCTCAGCGACCGCCACCGGCGGTTCGACGCCGTATAGCTTTAGCTGGACGGCAATTGGCGGCAGTCCGTCTTCAGGAACCGGCTCAAGCCTTTCCACCACCTATAGTTCGCCAGGAACATACACTGTCAGCGTGACCGTTACGGATGCAAATGCGAAGACCGCCACCGCCTCGACAACGATCAGCGTCAGCCCGCCTTCCCAGTACACTTTGAGCTGGCAAGGCTTCGACTGGGACGGTGGCGGAGAAGAGACCCTTACAATGAACGGGCTCTTCCTAGCATCACTTCCCACAGTCGACACGCTTCAGAATTCCAACGTCTACGTGTCCTTCTCACTCAACGTAACATCTTTCATCGTTCAAGGCACCAACAAGCTGACATTCACTCACGCAAATTGGGACTGCAGCGTCTCCGACAACGTTAGAAACTTACAACTCACGACTGGAACGACCGTTGTCTACACCAACTCCACGGTCGAACCATTGTCATGTACACAATCCCTGGCATACGCCTTCGCGGTCGCTCCTCCTTCGTCCCCGCCAGCTCTGGCAGCATCTTTCAGCTACACACCGATCAATCCTTCCACAGGTCAGTCAGTCACCCTCACCGCAACGGCCGCCGGCGGCGTAGGCCCCTACACATTCAACTGGAACTTTGGCGACGGATCAACAGGATCAGGCCCGGCTGTCACACATACGTACGGTCAGGGAGCAACCTTCACAATAAAGATCACAGCTACAGATTCGGCTCAAAACATCGCTACAAGCACCCAACAGGTCACAATAACATCGGCCCTCACATCGACCTTTACCTTCAGCCCCTCAACCATTACCCCTGGAAGCCCCATCTCCTTCACGGCAATAGTCTCAGGGGGCACAAGCCCCTACTCATACAGCTGGAACTTCGGAGACGGAGCCACAGGAACAGGAAACCCAACAAGCCACACATACTCAGCAGCCGGACCCTACACTGTCACACTCACAGTCACGGACTCCAAAGGCAATACAGCGACAGCCAGCCAGACACTGACAGGAACGCTTACCACCATCCTCACCTTTTCGCCTCCCTCCCCTGTCATCGGGCAGACAGTAACCTTCAACGCCACCGCCTCAGGCGGAACACCCTCCTACTCTTTCAGCTGGAGCTTTGGCGACGGTTCTACTGGAACAGGCGCTTCGGTAACACACGCTTACTCGTCCGCAGGGAACTTCACGGTCACTCTTACGGTCAAGGATAGCGGCTCACCCCAGCAGACAGCAACATCGCAAAAGCCGGTTAAGATCACTGGGTCCCTAGCCGCGAGCTTCGTCTTCAACCCATCCTCACCCGAAGTTGGATTACAGATCACTTTCACAGGCTCGGCCAGTGGTGGGACCGCTCCTTACGGTTTCAGTTGGGCATTTGGCGACGGCGGATCCTCAAGCGCTAACCCAGCCGCGCACTCCTACTCGTCGACGGGCTCATTTACTGTCACTCTGACCGTTAGGGATGCCAACGGTGCCACTGCCACTAGCAGCCAGACTGTCCCTGTGGCGTCTGCTCCTTCGGTGAGCTTCAACTATAGCCCTACAAGCCCTGAAGCAGGTTCTCCAGCAACCTTCACCTCCACCACCACAGGCGGCGTGGGGCCGTTCACGATGATCTGGTTCTTTGGTGACGGTGGCACATCCAACGCCAACCCTACCACTCACACATACGCGACATCAGGATCTTTCACGGCGAATGTGACTGCCACTGATGCAAACGGTGTCAAAGCCATCTCAGCGAAGTCTGTCACCGTTGCATCTCCGCTAACAGTAAGTTTCACGGAGACCCCATCGTCTCCCACAACAGGCCAGGTTGTGACCTTCACAGCAGCGACTGCCGGCGGAGTTGGAACCGTTAGTTACAGCTGGAGTTTCGGGGACGGCGCTACCTCCACCGGAAACCCTGTAACCCATACCTACACGAGCCCCGCCTCCTTCACTGTATCAGTGACAGCGACTGACTCAGATGGGGTGGCAGCTGTCTCAAGCCAGACGCTCACTGTTCGATCCCCGCTAACCGCGAGTTTCACCTATACTCCAAGCAATCCAGTAACAGGACAGACAGTAACCTTCACAGCGACAGCCAGCGGAGGAACATCCCCCTACACTTTCAGCTGGTCGTTCGGCGATGGCCTTTCCGCGACGGGGGCTTCTGTTACACACTCCTACACGACCAACGGCACGTACACAGTTACTCTCACGACGAACGACTCTGGAGGACGGACAGCAACAACGTCCAACACAGTCTCTGTAGGCCAGCAGTCACAAGGCTACGCGCTGGTGACCTCGTCCGATGGTAAGGTATTCCGGCTATATTCGAACGGGACATCGACCCTAATCGGCCAGCCCGTCACGACCCAGCTCCGACAGATCAGCTGGAAGCCTGACGGGTCTTACGCGCTGATCTCGGGAGACTCGGCTGTGCTGCTCAAGTATGATGGTACCTCACTGACCTCAATCCCAACCGGTGTCTCTACAGGACTCAACTTCTGGACCGTCTCATGGAAGCCTGACGGGTCATACGCTCTGATCGGCGGAAGCTCGGGACTACTCCTCAAGTATAACGGCGTCTCCGTCACGGCCATCAGTGATCCGAACACTCAGACACTCTATGCAATTGGCTGGAATCCCACAGGTAACTACGCGCTACTCGTAGGCAAGAGTGGAACCATGCTGACGTACGACGGCACCACGGTCCGCTCGCTGACGAGCGGCACCATCTACGACTTGGACGCGGTAGGCTGGAACCCGAATGGCCAGTACGCGCTAATAGGCGGTCTCAACGGCACAGTTCTCAGATTCAACGGGACATTGGCTACCCGGATCAACACGAGCGGACTCACCGGGACGAACGCAATCAAGTCGATCGCTTTCAACCCATCAGGCACGCTGGCACTGCTCGTTGGAGACAATGGCATGGTCCTCACCTACAACGGTTCAACGCTAACCCTTCTTACCAAGCTGACCTCCAGCTTTCTCTACAGTGTCAGCTGGTCAGCCTCCGGGACAGCCTACATTGTAGGAAACGGCGGTACCATGCTGACATATTCCAACGGGATCCTCACGAAACAGACAAGCTTCACAACATCCGCTCTGAGGGCGATAGCCTGGAAGCCAACGTAACAGCCAATGAATCATCCATTACGACCAGCCCCCACGCGATGCTCCACTCGGTTCAATTCAGACTATGACATGGCGTTGAGTCTTTTCGGATCGATGATGAAAGCTAGGTAGAAACTCTCAAACCAAGAACATCGATAGTCCTCCAACTGGTTTTGCATTTCAGGACTGAGAATGCGGGCCCGGAGGGATTCAGCACCGGCTGGGAACCGATCGGTTTGGCAGAACCCCCTTTCTTCAGCCCAAGTTGAATCCGAGCTAGCCTCAGACGAGGGCCCATTTGACGGTGTGGGCCCTCCCGGCTCTACTACCGAACGGGCGACTTTTTCTGGCCCAAGAACTGAAAGATTTTGATTGAGACCACTCCTCCCAAAGGCGGCCTACCTCATACTCAACGTTCAAAAGGGTCGTTGAAGGTCGAGCAGCAAATCCAGATCAGTGCCCACTCCGTCAAGATGCGCGTCGCCTCTTGTGGTGGCGACTTCTGGTTGATTGGAAGAATCTCTGGTTCTCCTCGGACAGAGACACTGCGAGGCCTAAGGTCGAAATCAAGGACCCAATCCCAACCCAGTATCCTTTCGACTCAGAAACTAAATCCTCGCAAGGGAAAGAGGACAAAGCCCTCCGCCCTATGATGCAATCGCGGCATGGGTCGCCGGTCCTGTGAACAACCATCGGACAATCGCGAATTTCCCCGCGATGTACGGCCACCGATTTAGGCTGGACGCGACCCCAACAGTCTTGGTTGGAATCGCAGGGATCCGCTCTGGGGGCTAGACAGCCGCTCTAGGGTAGAGTCACTGTCACTGTGACAGTGGTGTAGTGGGACACTGAACCACCAGTACCCCTGACGTTGACCGTGTAGGTGCCAGGGGTGGTCAGGATAGAGGTGGACACGGTTAGAGTTGACAACCCCGTCCCGCTACTGGCCAGGCTGATGCTCGTGGGGCTCAGGGAGACTGTCGGCTGAACCACAGATATCGATGAGGAGGTGATAGAGGATGTTAGGCTTACCGTGCCAACATAGTTGTTGAGGCTTGTCAGCGCTATGCTCGATGTACCGGAAGAGCCCGCTGAAACGGTGATGCTCCTAGGACTGGCCGTCATCCCAAAGTCTGGAGGCGGTGACTGTCCAGATATTCGCCACGCGCTGACCGGGTGGAGTTCCCATCCTGAGAATTGGTGCCAGCTGTCCTTGAGGTGGTAATCATCCCAGAATACGAATCCTTGAATGTCGATTGTGGTTCCCGATGTGGGGCGCGCAGGAGCTATTCCTGACTGGTTCCAGTACATGTCTATCTCTGAGTGGACCCGGTGCATGCTGTCGGGATAGGTGGCGCCACAGTTAGAGGCCAGCATGACGTTGCAGACGTTGAAGACCCGATCGCACTGGCCGGGCAATACCGATCCGCACTCGTCCAGCCAGACCTCGACAACGAGGAGACTGTGAATCTCGACAAGCGTTGGTAAAACTGTGCCATTCGAGAGGGTCACAGTGCAAGGCGGGCTTGTGGACCTCTTCGAGTATGGCCACTGCCAGGATGGCGGGTTGGTACCTGCTGGTTTGGCGCCTACCAGCGGAAGCGCTCCCCCACTATAGTCCGCGCCCACGTTAGGCTGAATCTGGGTCGGATTTGGAACTTTTCCGAGAAACTGTTCCATTGTTAGCACAACGGCTTTGCAGCTCGTGGCCGGATTCCATGAGGGGGAGGTCGCATTTTGCGCCAGCGTAGAAAGCGTAGCCGCGTGAACATTCTGCGTGCTGGAGCCCGCTACCGATAGCGATACGAACAATAACACAGCAAGGATAGGCACATTTGCCCATCGGCCTTCAGGGAATCGAATCCTACTCACCGCTAGCCTTCACCTATTCATGCCTTAGATATGCTCGGAAGTATTTGACGAGTTTGTCCACATTGGACTACGCAACGACAAAAACGCGCCAGGATGCATACAATAGAACACGGTTCGCTACGGTCATCTATCCCGATATTGCCCAATATACAACATGAAAATGTTGAACCTACGGCGCAGGAATGGAGCTGAGTGCTCCTTCTCGGTCATTTCTTTCGCCTCACTATCTCAGTGTCAGAGGTAGCTCAGCCACCAACCGAGTTTTGCAGTTCAACCGGACTCTGGACGTCGAGCACATCTCTCCAACTTCGAGGATTGGCCTTCTCCCCCAAATATAGCTGAGTACATCCATCTATAGCCAGAATATTCTCAAGAATAAATACACGACAGATCATTAACAAGTCTCTTGAACCAAGCTGGCCTTGACTCAACGCGGTTAGAATTACCGATTCCCTTCTTTATCGCAGGTATCGAATTATGAAAGCTGGCATTCCCATTTGGATGGTTGCCATGATTCTTCTCCTCGCAATACTTCTCTCATCAATTACGAGCGCGACCAACTATCAGACTAACACTGGCATCCTGCAGTTTCCTGCAGGTTCGGGTTCCTGGAACGCCCGGGTCCCATGTTCCTCGCCTTGGATTGTTAGAATTACCGATATTACCGACAATAAGACAGGGTCAGCCTCGCAGTCGAGCAGCATCTTCAGCCCGGGAATCACTTCGCCTGTAGGAATTGCGAAGCGCTGGCTTACCCCCGGACGTACCCCGCCTGGCTGGGTTTCCCCTGGGCCACCTTGCACTATTACTAATTCTCACGGGACGGTGGCGGTGTTCGTTGAGATCGATGGAGTCCAGCGAGAAAGTATTGCC
>Ga0209807_1000603_pt1 | contig 16434 bp, 11 predicted proteins | sample GraSoiAngelo_154_FD_186168 | JGI IMG/M metagenome (GOLD analysis project Ga0209807, IMG submission 186168) | Grasslands soil microbial communities from the Angelo Coastal Reserve, California, USA - 14_1009_13_20cm (SPAdes) (version 2) | ecosystem: Environmental > Terrestrial > Soil > Grasslands ... | reverse complement strand
CGATAACGCGCTCGACGCGCTGGCGGCGCATCTGGGCGTGAACGAACGCGAAATTGAATCGCGACTGGACGTCATCGGCCATTCTTTAGGCACAGCCGTGGCGCTCGATTTCGCCACGCGCCATCCGGTCGGACACATCATTCTCATTTCTGTGTTCACCACATTGCGCGAAGAAGCCGCAACAATATTCGGCGGACCACTTTCACATTTGCTTGTCGAAAATTATGATAACCGCGCCACTTTACGCGAACTTGCGCGCCGCTCGCCGCTACCAAAGATCGATATTTTCCACGGCACTGATGACAACACAATTCCAATTCGCATGGGCCGCGAGCTCTCCGAAGACTTTCCTGCGTTGGTGAAATTCCATCCCGTCGCGGGCGGCGACCATGTCAGCGTTATCGGCAAAGCCGCCCGTGAAATTGTCGCTGCAATGAACGAGTGACCAGCTCCTCGTTAGGCATCAATTAAAATCTCGGTCGCGGAGAAAACTTCATCGCTTTAAGGGTCAAGTTTTGCCGAGCCCTGGCAGGTGATGGATGAACTGGTGTTGTTGCCTAACGAGCCGCCGGCCAGAGGAATTCGTCACGATATTCCGGCGTTTCTTCCGGGGCGACTCCGTGGCGCGTGACATTTTCGGTAACGACGCGCGGCAATAAAAACTGTAGAAGATAATCGGCACCACCGGCTTTGGTGCCACCGCCGCTCATTTTGAATCCGCCAAACGGATGGCGCCCGACAACCGCCCCCGTGCACGAACGATTGACGTAAACGTTGCCTGCCTCAATCTCGGCTTTGGCGCGATCAATATTGGCCGGGCTGCGGGAGAAAAATCCGGCCGTGAGCGCGTAATCGGTACCGTTCGCAACGTTGAAGGCTTCATTGAGGTCGCGCACTTTGATGACGCTTAGCACGGGGCCGAAAATCTCCTCGCGGGCGATTCGCATGTTTGGTTTCACGTCAGTAAAAATGGTCGGCGGAATGAAATAGCCTTCTGGCGGCATCTTCTTCGCTTGATAGGCGAGCGTCGCCTCGCTCTTACCGATCTCGATATAGTCGAGAATGCGCCGGTAAGCAGCCTCATCGATCACCGGACCAACCGCGATTCCTGGCTCCGCCGGATTCCCGACCCGCAAATTCGCCGCTGCGGAAAGCAAACGTTCCATCACGCGATCATAATTTTCCTCGAGAAGGATGAGCCGTGAGAGAGCGGAGCATTTCTGTCCCTGATAACCGAACGCCGAGTAAATTGAATCGACAATCGCTTCATCGAGATCCGCATCAGAATCGATGATCACCGGGTTTTTGCCGCCCATCTCGCAAACGACGCGCTTCAGCTCGCGTTGGTCTGGCTGAGTTTTGCCCGCCGACTCCCAAATTCTCAGGCCGACTTCGCGCGAGCCAGTGAACGCGATAAGATCGACATCTTTATGATCGACAAGGTGCGCGCCAATCACAGAACCGTGGCCGGAAATGAAATTCAGCACACCGGGCGGCACGCCGGCTTCTTCAAAGACCTGCATCAACATGGCGCCGCAGATGATCGATTGCTCCGACGGCTTCATGATCACGGTGTTACCCGTGACGAGCGCGGCCGAGACCATTCCGCACAAGATCGCAATCGGAAAATTCCATGGCGCGATCACCAGTGCGACTCCGCGCGGCCAGTAATGCTGATAGCTTTCTTCCCCGGGAACATGCTGCGTTAATCGGGGACGGCCAATGAGCCGCATCCGCTCCGCGTAGAAGCGGCAAAAATCCATCGCTTCCCGAATGTCGCCGTCGGCTTCGGCCCAGGGTTTGCCGACTTCAAAAACTTCGACTGCTGAGAGTTCATATCGCCGCCGATCCATGATCGTCGCAGCGCGATCGAGCAATTGCGCTCGCTCTTCAAAAGGAGTGCGGCTCCATTTTCCAAACGCGGTGCGGGCTGCTTTGACGGCGCGCTCAGCCTCGGGAATTCCTGCTTCCGGCACGTAACCGACAATCTCCTTTGGCGTGGCTGGATTAACTGAAGGCGTCAGTTTATCTGTCCAAACTTTTTCGCCACCGATAACGAGGGGATATTTTTCGCCGAATCGATTGTGCACTTCACGCAGCGCATTGCGCATCTTTTCCTGATTTTCTTTGTAAACGAAATTCACAAGCGGTGAGTTTTCGTAAATATCGCCGGGTGGCCCTTGAAGGGAAGCGTCATTTTCACGATGTCGATGTTCCATTGCAGCCGGTTCCAACGACTCTATTCGCGGTGTGGCTTCATCCAAATTGAGGAGCTCGTTCGGATCGCGCAGCAGTTCTTCGGCCGAAACATTCTCGGAAAATTTCGCGCGCAAAAAACCTTCGTTTGACGTGTTCTCAAGTAACCGCCGGACAAGGTAGGACATTCCCGGAAGCAACTCGCCGACCGGGCAATATTCGCGGACGCGATAGCCCATTTCGACGAGGGCGCGCTTGATCGGTCCGGCCATGCCATAGAGCAATTGAAATTCGAAACGGCTGGGATCGATTCCAAGTTCGCCCGCAACGGCCTGCGCGTGCGCGATGCTGCGGACATTGTGCGAACCGAAGGCGGCGGTAACAATCGGTTCGTTTTCCAGCAGCACGCGCGAGAGCGCTTCGAAATTCATATCACTCTCCGGTTTCTGAAAATAAACAGGGCAATCCCAACCGTTCTGCCTTGATTTAAGTATTTCGTAATCCCAGTACGCGCCTTTCACCAGCCGCACCGTGAAACGCGTGCCCCGTGCACGACCCCAATCGATCAGATCGCGGAGATCGGCTTCGGCATCGCGCAGGTACGCCTGAATTACGATGCCGGCATACGGCCAATCCTTGAATTCTCCTTTGCCAAAGGTTGTCTTGAACAGCTCGAGCGTAATATTTTTGTGCGCGTAGCTTTCCATATCGAAATTAATGAAGGCGCCGAGTTCGCGGGCGCGACTCAGAATTGCCCGCAGCTTCGGCGCGAGATGCGCAATGGCGTTAGTCGGATCGGCCGGATTCATCTGCGAATAGAGCGCGGAGATTTTCACGGAGAGATTTACAATCGGAAAAAGCTCGGAATTTTTTCCGAGCGGATCGCTCCAGCCTCGCGTTTCTCGTGCAAGGCGCTCCAGCAAAACGAGACATCGCGCCGCATATTCATCAGCCTCTTTTTCACTGAGGACGGCCTCGCCCAAAAGATCGACGGTGAACCCAATTTTCTGCGCTCGCCGCTTGCGCAGCGTTTTCATTACATCTTCGCAATTTTTTCCGCCGATAAACTGGCGCGCCATTCCGGAAACGTTCTGTCGCAGGATAAACGCACTGATCCATGGGACGACGCGCGCGACGCGCACTCCGGTCTGAATCACCGGCGCAAAACCATCTCGCATCCCGGCAAAGTATTCTTCAAGGTGCTGAACTATTTCGCCGGATTTGCGGAGCGATGGCAGGACATCGACAAAGCGGAACATTTGCACCTTGAAACGCTCATCCCGCATGGAGAGCGCCATCATCCGCTGGTAAAAACCGGCCTTGCTGAAAAGCGACTCCGGATGTTTGTCAACCAGCTCGAAAATACGCGCACCGCGCTGCTCGATCTCGCTTTGAAGCGACCTCATTTACGAAACTAGTCCGCTGTTTTGGGTTAGGCAAAGCGGAACGAAGCCTTTCGCGGGCACAAATACTTTATGCCGCAGACGGTCAGTTCACCGTTCGTTTTCGAATTAATAAATGAGGCGACCGAACAAATTTCGGGAGCAAGTGGAGGAGATTTGCCTGGTGGATTCCGGAGGCCCAGGGCTCGGGTCCGTCAGGCAATCTTTTTTAGCGAAACTGCGTGCGGACTTATTTGCTCGACGGGCCGAAGTCGATTAGCAAGACAGACATGAAGCAAAGTGGCGAGCGCCATGAGTTTGCCAGCGACAATACTGCCGCGATTTGCCCAGCAGCAATGAAGGCGCTCGAAAACGCAAATGTGAACTGGGCGCCATCCTATGGCGAGGATCGCTGGACCGCACGCGTTTGCGACCGCATTCGTGAACTATTTGAGATCGATTGCGACGTCTATTTGGTTTTCAATGGTACGGCCGCCAACGCACTTGCGCTGGCGCAACTGTGTCAATCATTCCAGAGCGTTGTTTGTCATGAATACTCTCATATTCAGACCGACGAGTGCGGCGCGCCCGAATTTTTCACTAAAGGATCGAAGCTGCTTCTGATTGGTGGCGCGAATGGCAAGATCGAGATCGGCGAGGTCGAAGCCGTCATAGGACGTCAGAACGAACTGCATTCGCACAAGCCGCGTGCGATCAGTATCACTCAATCAACGGAATTTGGCACGGCTTACACGCGCGAAGAGATTGCGGCGATCAGTGAATTTGCGCGTGGTCGCCACATGTTTCTTCACATGGACGCCGCGCGTTTTGCCAATGCGGTTGCGGCGCTAAATTGCGCGCCGAAAGCGATCACATGGGAAGCCGGCGTGGATGTTCTCTGCTTCGGCGGGACAAAAAATGGCCTCGCTGCCGGCGAGCTGGTGATTTTCTTCAAAAAAGAGCTTTCAAGCGAATTTGATTACCGGCTCAAACAAGCCGGACAGCTCGGCTCGAAAATGCGTTTTCTTGCTGCGCCATGGCTCGCACTTTTGACGGATAACCTTTGGCTGCGGAACGCGCAGCACGCCAACCGGATCTCACACGAGCTCGCGAATCGCCTGCAAATCGAGGCAAAGATCGACATCGTCTTTCCGGTCGAAGCGAACGCCGTGTTCGTACGAATGAATGACCAGCTCGTTCGCGATCTCCGCGGGCGCGGCTGGCGTTTTTACAAGTTCATCGAGCCAGATATTTATCGGCTGATGTGTTCATGGTCCCTGGGCGATCAGGACATTTCAAAATTCATCGCCGACACGGTTGCGTTAAATCATTGAACGGATCGCGATACGCGACATCTGTATAGACAGAATGAATGCGCTTGCGCGAGCTTTGATATTTGCGATGTTTTTTTTAGTGGGTTGTGAAGCTACACGCGATGTCGCGGTTACTTCATACCACGTGACGCGCGGCGTGGCGGTCGGTTCGTATCGTGTCGCCACGGCGCCGGTGCATTACGCTTTAAAGAGGCATCCGGATGATTCATCAGCCACGACTGAGACGACTTCATCGGATGTCACCACGCCGGGCCAGCCGGTTCCGGCGCGAGAGTTGGCAGCCACGCAGCCGCGGCCTCAGACTGTAGCCAAAAGAACCACAAACGGTTCGTCAACTGTTCCCCCGCGTGTAAGTCACACGGAGACGTCGCAAGCGAAAACAAAACCGTCGCCGTCGACGCGTGCTTCTTCTGCACAACTGGAATTTCCAACTGCCAAATCAGTTCCTGATAAGCCCGGATACGTCGTCAGCCCATTCGATGCCAGTGGGAGATATGTGGACGTGAGCGGTTATGCGTCGGGCAGCAAAGTCAAGGACCCCTGGACCGATAAGATTTTCATCGTTCCATAACGTTTGGGACACCTCTTCGTAGCGGAAATCGATTTTTCTAAAAGGGCTGGTGCATTGCCGCGAAGTTCCACGAGTGTTACCTAAGAGAATGGAATTGGGAGTTCGACTTGCTGCGCACGTAATCGTCTGCTTGTCGATTTTTGCTTTCGCGTCGCAGGGACAGAGCCAGACTCATGAGGGAAAGCAGCTCGTCAAAGCAGAGCTGCTGGCCGATACGACCACCGTGGTCCCTGGCAAACCGTTTACCGCAGGATTGCTGCTTCGAATGGCACCCGGCTGGCATACCTATTGGAAATTCTCCGGCGACGCAGGACTCCCAACTGAAGTGAAATGGAAATTGCCGAAAGGATGGAAAATTGGCGAAATCCAGTGGCCGATTCCGCAAAAAACGATCGACCCCGGCGACATTCAAACCTACGGGTATCAGGATGAGGTCCTGCTCATGCAGGAAATCACTCCGCCGGCGACGATCGACAATTCGTCAGTAAAACTTTCTGCGGACGCAATCTGGCTCGTTTGCGAAAAGATTTGCATCCCTGGAAGCGCGAATTTGGAGCTCGAGCTGCCAAGATCAACGACAGGCGCGCCAGCGAATACCGAGAAATTTGCGCGTTATCGGCGTTTTCTTCCTCACGATTGGCCGGGAGCCAAAGTTGCGGCCGTAAATTGGAAGCGCGGGAGATCTGATCTTCGGCTGAGCGTAAAGAGCGCGACGCTCGCAAATTATCCAAATGTAGATTTTTACCCGCTGCCGCAAGGAGATACGGTGGTTGGCCACCCGCGATTGGAATCTCGCAGCGGAAACGAAATGGTTTTCCGGGTGCCGCTCGAATCGGCGAGCAAAGATTTATCTTCGATTCAAGGGCTGGTGGTTTTTGCGCAGGACGCGGACGGCAACGAGCGGGCGGCCTGGCAAATCCCAACATCCGCGATTGCATCGGTCGAATCGGCTACCCCGATTCCTGCGCGAGGAATTTTCACTTTTCTTCTGTTCGGTTTTTTGGGCGGGGTCATCTTGAACTTGATGCCGTGCGTTCTGCCGGTTATCTCGCTCAAAATTTTCGGATTCATTCAACATGCTGGCCAAAGCCGGCAGAAAATTTTGCGCAGCGGGATCGCCTTTGCCGGTGGAATTTTCGCCTGGTTCATCGGTCTGGCATTGCTCCTGATCGCCCTCAAAGCCGCCGGTCGCGAAATCACCTGGGGCGGGTTTCAATTCACCAATCCGTATTTTGTCCTCGCGTTGAGCGTCATTGTTCTCGTCTTCGCGCTCAACCTCTTCGGCGTTTTTGAAATTTCGCTCCCGCAAAGTGCTACTCGCGGCGTGCTCGGCTGGACCGGCGCACAAGGCGACGTGGGCTCATTTTTTCAAGGAGTGTTCGCGACAGTGCTGGCGACGCCATGCACTGCGCCGTTCTTGGGAACGGCACTCGGCTTCGCGTTCACTCAATCGCCCGCAATCATATTGTCGATCTTTTTCGCGATCGCGGCTGGAATGAGCGCGCCGTATTTGCTCCTCTGCGCGCAACCGGCCTGGCTGCGTTTCTTGCCAAAGCCGGGGCCGTGGATGGTGCACATGAAGCAGTTCATGGGATTTCTGCTGTTGGCGACGCTGCTCTTTCTGCTTTACGTGCTCGGCGCGCAACGCGGCCTCGAAGGAGCAATTTGGGCGAGCTGCTTTTTGCTGATGATCGGAGTGGTCTGCTGGATGAAAGGCGCATTTGTTCTGCCAACAGCGTCAGTCGCGAAGCGAAGTGTCGTGCTCGTGCTCATGCTCGTAATCGTGCTCGCGAGTGGCATTTATTTTATCGGCGGAAAATTTCATTCCACGAACATTGCTTCCGCCAATTCCCAACTCCACGGCGACTGGCAGGCGTTCACGCCAGAGCGTTTAAAAACGGAACTCGAACAGGGTCATTCTGTGTTTGTCGATTTTACTGCGGCATGGTGTCTCACCTGCAAATTTAACGAGGCCAACGTTCTTGAGAGCGGCGCCGTGCGCGAAGCTTTTCAGCGTCACGCCATCGTCAAACTGAAAGCGGATTGGACCAATGGCGACCCGGTGATCACAAAATTATTGCAACAATTTGGCCGGCCAGGTGTCCCACTTTACGTGCTGTATCGTGGAAAATCCGAGGAACCAATCGTTTTTCCGGAGTTGCTTACGAAAAGCATTATTCTTGATAAACTTGAAACCATCTCACGCACTGTTGCTTCTCAATAATTTATGAAAACAAAACTAACACTCGCAATTATCGCTTCACTTGTAACCACTGCACTCTACGCGTTTGATCCACCTCCGGTTGGCAGCGCCGCGCCTGATTTTTCGCTGACCGATGCCAAAGGCGCGGCGCATTCCCTGTCCCAATACAAAGGCAAATATGTGGTGCTCGAGTGGTTTAATCCGGAATGCCCATTCGTAAAAAAACATTACGGCAGCGGCAACATGCAAAAATTGCAACAGCAATACACTGACAAAGGCGTTGTTTGGCTGACGATCGATTCCAATGCGCCCGGAACCGAGGGCAACATCACGCCCGACCAGGCGCAGAAAATTATGGCTTCGTGGAAAACAAAGCAGACCGCATTGCTTCTCGATCCAGAGAGCAAAGTCGCCCGCAGTTATGGCGCGAAGAACACGCCAAATATGGTCGTGATTAATCCGGAAGGAAAAATCGCATACGAAGGCGCGATCGACAGCAAAGCCACGCCGAATCCAGCCGATATTCCCAATTCGACCAACTACGTCAAAGTCGCGCTAGACGAATCGCTCGAGGGCAAACCTGTCACGACGTCGACGACCAAGCCGTACGGTTGCTCAGTCAAATACAGATGAATTATATTACCGGCTTGTGAGCGTCGAGCCGGCGAAATTTTGATGACGCATGTGTCCGTGCACGCGAGCGATCAATTGCGTCTCGCCGAAAAACGCGAAGCTAATCGTAGGACCGACATCGGCGTTATTCGGACGAGAAACATTCCAAGTTTCATCGCCAAGCCTGGAATGACGAGCGGGCGGTCCGCTTCCACGGCGCCGAGTGCGTCGCGCACGACTTGCTCAACTGAAACATGAACGAACTCAGGACCGCTTTCAGACTGTCCACTCGGGCGTTTTGCGACTTCCTGGAATTCCGTGTGCACTGGACCGGGGCAGAGAGCGCACACGCTCACGCCCGTTCCGCGGAGTTCGGCGCGGAGCGCTTCGGAGAAGCTGGTGACGTATGCTTTGGTCGCAGCGTAAACTGCAAATCCAGGAATCGGGAGGAAACCGGCCGATGAACTTACGTTCAGAATGGCGCCGCGTTTTCTGGCGATCATCCCCGGAAGTAATCGGCGGGTGAGGGAAGTAAGCGCGACCACGTTTACCAGCATGATCTGCTCATTACGAATCACATCGCTCGTTGCGAACGGGCCGAGATCACCGAGTCCCGCGTTGTTGATGAGAAGATCGACATCGATCCTCTCGCGTTCCAGCCACTCGGTCAGTTCCTCAAGTTCGGAAGAATTCGCGAGATCAGTTTTGTGAGTGTAAACAGAAAGATTTGGATGCTGCTGGATTAATTTGTCGCGCAGTTCATCCAATTTTTCCCCGCGTCGCGCCACGAGAACGAGCGATCGCGCGCGGGGAGCGAGTTGGCGCGCAAACTCGCGGCCGAGCCCGGCGGAACCGCCCGTGATTAATGCGCTACGTCCGTCGAGTTTCATTTTGTTTTGAAGCGAGAGGTTCTTCGACTCCGCTCGGAATGACAGAGAGAGAAGCCAGCTCGCGTTTTGTGAGGGCCCGCCAGTGGCCGCGCGGCAGATCGCCGAGGCGGAGATTACCAGTGCGAACACGGACAAGACGTTTCACTTCATAACCAATTTCGTGAAACATGCGGCGAATCTGCCGATTAATTCCCTGACGCAAGACGACACGCAAACGGTTGGACGTGATTGAATGCAGCCGGGCGATTTTCGCGCGCTGACCGTCGAAGAAAATTCCACCCAGCAGTTTAGGAGCAAAGGTCGCATCCCACCGCCGATCCAATGTTACTTCGTATTCCTTTTCGATCTTATACCGCGGATGGGTGAGCCGTTGGGCGAGGTCGCCATCGTTGGTGAGAAGAATGAGGCCTTCGGTTTGCGCGTCAAGACGGCCGATATTGAAGAGCCGGGAAAATTTTTTGGGCAGAAGATCGAAGATTGTATCGCGGGCGTGTCCATCTTTTCGCGTCGAGACGAAGCCCGCCGGCTTGTTCAGCAGGATGGTGAGCAATGGTTCGGCACGAACAAGCTTACCATTCACTTTCACGTGGTCGCGCGCACTCGGTTGTGCGCTGAAGTCAGTGCAAACGCGCCCATTGATCGTGACGCGGCCAGCGGCGATCAACTCATCGCAATGCCGTCTCGAGCCAACTCCAGCCGCGGCTAGAAAGCGATTCAGACGCATGGCGCAAATGTTAAAAAGTGGAAACGTTACATCATTAAAAAGGAAAGCGGCATCCGCCCCGTTTTAACTTTGTAACCTTTTTGACGAATCAACTTTCCCGCTCACGCTTCCGGCTTCGTTTTGGGGAGACCGATGACTTTTTGGTCTTCCTTCCACTGGCCGCGCTTTTTGAGAAGCTCGACCCGCTCGAAGCGCTTCAGCACATTGCGCTTGGCGGCGATGGTGCTGGCCCCTTTTAAACTGCGGTGTTGCGACATGGTTTATGTTAAAAGAGTTAAAATGTTACAAGGCGGGAAAATGAGCGGGAAAATTAAGCTACTACGCACATTTTTCAAATGGATTACATCGGGGCCGCTGCCGACGATGTACTTGGTGCTTTATAGTTGGTTGCTCAGCACGACGTACGTGCCCGACGCGGCGATCTGATGATAGATGTGAAACCGCTCGGTCAGTAACTTCCTCCAGTAACCGACGCGTTCTTGCTCGACAATTAGATAAACAGCGCCGCTCCCGCCCCATTTCTCTAAGACGGCGCCTTCGCTCAGGAAGATGTTAGTCGATGGCATGCTTATCGGGGCCTCTTTCTGGCGGTTTTGATTAACGAGGAGAAATTTTCGGTTCAGGTAAAAAATGAGGCTGCTGCTGTCGTCGAGCGGTCCTTCAAAAACGGTCTCGCCGCTTGTATCCAGCCGCGGATTCAGAGACCGGCACAGATCGGCGAGCGAGAAATAAGGCGCCATTCGGGCAACGCCTTCCATCATGCCGAGCCCACCTGGGATCATCGCAACGGCCAGAGCCATGGCGGGAAGTCTCTCGCGTCGCTTGAAAATCAAATAGAGCGCCACGAGTGAAAAAGAAATAAGCGAGACTCCGGTGATCGTGAGCATGGGACGAAACCAGAGCCAGGTCGAAATCGGCATGTCATGCAGGGCCCTCCAGGCCGTCCAGCGCGCGTCCATCGCTCCCCAATGGCCATTGAGGGTATGCGCCGCCTTGGAAACAAACAATGCAAGTGCGAGCGTCGCCGTCCCAGTCAAACAGACCCCGATCACACCGGCGGCACGTAGCCCTTTGGGCATCCGGTCCCACGCCACAGCCGCCCAGAGCGCCAGCGCACTCCACATCGTCATCGAATAATAATCCTGGCGCTGGCCCAGAAAGAGCAGCGGCACGAAGACCACGCCCATCCAACAAAGCGGCAGCGCATCGGAAAATTCGATTTCACGTGGCCGTATCACGCGCTGCCAGGCGAAAAGCAGGCCTGGCAAAAGGGCAATCGACCACGGGAACCACCATGCCAAATGCATGATCAGAAACTGGTAAGCGGGCATGCCGATATAATCGTGCGTCGCGTCGGAAAGCCCGCGCAAATGCCCCGACCATTCATGGCTGATGATGTAATGAAAATACCCGGGGAAATGCCATTCCGCCCAGAGGTGCCAGGGCGCGACAATCAAAGCAAAGAGCGCCAAATATTCCCATCGCAAAAGCGCGCCAAATCGAATGCGGGCTTCGCGATAAAATAGTGAGAGCAAAAGAAAAACTGCCGACGGGTAAACGACGCCAAGCAAACCTTTTGTCAGGCAGGCAAGCGCAGAGCAGATCCAAAAGCCAGCGAACCATGCGGACCGATAATGCCGGCGCTGATAACCGCAGAGGCCGCAGAAAATCGCGCCGGCAATGAGCGCACTGACCAGCGGCTCAGGCATCACGATGCGCGCGAGCAGAAATGTGCCGCAGAAACTAAGATAAATCAGACCGGCAATAAATCCGCGCCAGTGATCGGTGAGCTTTTCACCAATTAAGAAAATCAGCGCGACTAAAACAACTACCGCAAACGCAACTGGAAGTCGCGCGGCGGCCGCGTTCACGCCAAAAAGCTTGAACGAAAAAATAATGAGCCAGTAAAGCAACGGCGGTTTTTGCAGGCGCGGGACGCCATCATTAGTGGGCAGAAGCCAGTGATGCGTCTCGACCATCTCGCGGGCCGCGCCAGCGTATTGTCCTTCAGTCTGGCTGTAGAGATCGCCCGATCCGATGGTCGCCACGTGCAAAAGCGCTGCCAGCGCAATCAGAACAATAAAAAGCGCATGGCGCGTCGGCGGCGGAGCGAGGGCAGTCGGCTCGAGGAACGTTTCTTCAATTGGAAATGTTCGGGCGGACGCAACCATGTCGTTAGGCTGAAGATTGCACGCTGTGGGCAAGATCGACATCTTCACGTGCGCGGAATTTTTCCCACGTTTCCGGCAACCGTAGCAATTTCCCCCCCGGCATTTCGATTAGGGCGAGCATCTGGTGGCATTCGGCGATCAGCACGTCATCCGGGCGACGGACAATGCGGAAGGCGCACCAAAATCGCGCGCGCTCCAATCGGTCGAGCCGGCCTTCAATGATGAGTTGATCGCCAAGTTTGGCGGGGCGTCGATAGTCAATCTCAGTGCGCACGACCACCGGATATGTTTGAGTCTGTGCCATGTCTGCGAGCGCAAGTCCGAGCTCTTCAGTCAGCATCGTGCGAGCGATTTCGATGAAACGCAGATAAGCAATGTTGGATACCACGCCACCACAGTCAGTATCGAAAAACATCACCTGCACTTCCGTGCGGATACGCGGCCCGCGAGCATTCATTGCCCGAAGATTACCACGAAGATGACGAGGGACACGAAGCTTAACTAAATTCAAATCATTTTCGTGCTCTTCGTGTTCTTGGCGGTGCCAGCGTCCAAGATCGATAAGACCGCATCGGTTACTTCATCGACGCCGACCGCTTTCATGCAGCGAAAATCAATCGGACATTTACGCAAGAAACACGGGCTGCATTCAACCTGGTGCCGTACAATAATGTGGCTATCGCCGAGCGGTCCGGTGAGGCGTGGATCGGTCGAACCAAAGATCGCAACCGTGGATACACCGAGCAAAGAAGCAAGATGCATGGTGCCAGTATCATTCGTTAGCAATAGGCGGCATTTGCGCAATTCATCGATCAGTTGTTCGAGCGTCGTCTGGCCGATGCGATTAACGCAGGAATCTCCCAGTATTCGGACGATTGTTTCGCCAACAGTAATGTCTTTCGGCGTTCCGAAAAGAATCCATTGCACGGATAATTTCGCGGAAACGGCCGCTGCCACTTCGGCGAACCGTTCCGGCAACCAGCGTTTGGCCGGTCCGTATTCTGCGCCCGGGCAGAGACCGATTTTGAGTGGTTGATGGTTGATAATTGACAGTTGGTTGGAACCCGCCAATTGAGCGTTGAGTGTTGGAGGTTGAGCGTTGGGCATTTCTGCACCGGCCTCTTGCGCGATCCAGAGATAACGAACGGCTTGATGCTCGATAGTCTCCCGCCGTATTGGTTCGGGTATCATTTGATTCAACAAGCAACTGCGGAAATGACCGCGATAACCGACTCGTCGGGGAATTTCGCTCAGCCAGATTTCCAACGCCGCGCGCACGGAATTTGGAAAGAGAATCGCAACATCAAAATGCAACTTTAGCCGGATCGAGCGGACCGCTGCGAGAAGGGACTTATTCGGCAGTGGCACAATTTCATTCACTTCCGAAACTAGCTTCCACATCGACGCGACTTTGTAAGGCGCGGCAATGGTGATGTGCGCGTCGGGGCGACCGGCTTTAATCGCGCGGACGGCGGGCACACTCATCAGAGCGTCGCCCAGCCACTTGCTTGAGCGAACGAGGATTCGAAATGGCTTTAGATCCTGAGCCGAAATGCCGGATGGCAGATAGACGCCACGCTTGTAACGCGCGAGCAGAAAATTTGGCTTGGGTGTTTTCCAGCGATTATGCACCCAAAACCAATCTTCGGGCGCCTGGCGGATTTGTTTTTCGATAACATCGTTTGCTTTCGCAGTGAGAGATTCCACGGAGTCACCTGGGGAATCGAATCGATCGGTAAAAACCATTCTCCAGCGTGCGCCCTGCTGCGTGTAAACAGCAGCGGCGATGACTGCAGCACGAGTGCGTCTGGCAAGCAAGGCGGCCAGCGGCGAAGTAGAAGCGAGGCGTCCGAAGAACGGCGTCCAAAGGCCGTGGTCGCCAGCATGTTGATCGCTCAAAACGCCGACCCCGCCGCCCGAGCGCAACAGTTCGATCACTGGCTGGAATCCGTCTTTGCGATCAAAAAGCTCCAAACCGGTGCGGCTACGTGTGCGGCGCACATGGGCGTCGATGAAGCGATTGCCAAGCTTCTGATATACGCTCGCATTTCGAACATAACCCACAAATTTTGGCATCAATTGCGCAAACAATTCCCAGGTGGCGAGATGACTCAAAACGAGGACCACAGGAACGCCGGCGCGAAATCGTCGATCCATGGCCTCGATGTTTTCGACTGTGACTCGACGCAGGATTTTTTCCGCCGGCATCGTGCTGAGCTTGACACTGCACAGAAAGTTTGCGCCCAGCCGCTGAAAATGGCGACGGACAAGACGGCGCAACGCCGCCGGCGATTTTTCACTTCCGAACGCGATGGCAACGTTGCGCTGTGACAGGCGTCGATAACCCGGCAGAATGAACCACGCACAGAGGCCCAGAAATTCTCCGAGAATAAAGAGAAACCGTAAAGGCAACGCGCTGGCAATCGCCGATCCCGCGCGATAGAAAAGATAAACGATAAGATCGAGCATCAGGATCGGCAGTTATGGCGCGAGCGCCGCAGGGTAAATTTGCCTGCGTCTGGCTTCAACCAATATAATGTGAGCGTGTTGTCATCGGCCATCCATTCCGTTCGTTCCGATTTTGCGCATGTCCTTTCCAGGAAATTTCATGGCGGCCGCTTCCTTATGATCGGTGACGGACCGAAGGAACTTGAGCAACAGTTTCGCGAAATAGGGAGGGAAGCGGTGCTTGCCGCTTCTCCCGGGGACCTAACCGCAAAACTTCCGCGGGATGGTGGGGCAGCACATTTCGAAATTGCCATCTGGTTTTATCCTCCGGAAAAAAGTCACGACAATCGGATTTGCGAAGAACTTTCCCGCTGCGCGAGTGGCATTGTGCTGGTACCTGGCGTCGGGGCCAGCCTTGCCAGCCGACGGCCGCAACTTGTCGAATGTTTTGGCCGATTCGGATGGTTGCCTGATTATTGCCGCGATCTTAGCGAGGTTCATCCAGGAGCCCTCCTTCTCCGGCACCAACCGAATGCAAATTCCGAGCTGCTTATTTCAGAAGCGGAAACCGCTTTCGCGAGATTCAACGCACGGTTAGGCGGCGTGGAACGAACGCTGCGGACGCGCGCATCGGAATTGAAAGCGGCTGATCGGCACATCGCCGCTCTCGAGGAAAAGTTGCTGAAACTGAAACAATACCGCAGCGAGCTAAAACTGTTGAAAGAGCAAAGACAAGCACTGCGCAGATCGCCGGAGCGCAGGATCGGTCAAGTGTTGCTTGCCCCGTATCGCATTCCTGAAAAGCTGGTCAAAGCAGCTTGGAACAAACTGCGTCCAGCCAGCGCAAAACGGCCCAGATCGGCTGATCCTTCCGAATATCAAGAGTGGCTCCAACGGCACCTTGCTACCAGTGACGACCTGGACCGCATGCGCGAGGAGGCGCGCGGATTTGCGACCCACCCGCTCGTTAGCATTATCACGCCGGTTTTTAACACGCCGGTCCCATGGCTGAGGGAATGCGTCGAGTCGGTGCTTACTCAGGCCTACGAAAAGTGGGAGCTGATCCTGATCGATGATTATTCCACCGAGCCGGAAATGCTCCGATGTTTGACCGAGCTTGCGGCATCTGACTCACGGATCATCGTAGCGAAGGATGAAAAGAGACGCGGAATTTCTGCTGCCTCAAATCGCGGTCTCGCGCTCGCGCAGGGTGATTGGGTGGCCTTCCTCGATCACGATGATCTGCTCGAACCGGATGCGCTTTTTCAAAACGTGAAATGGCTTCAAAACCATCCCGACGCCGATTTGATTTACTCCGATGAAGACAAACTGACTGAACAAGGCTTCGATTCTCCCATTTTTAAACCAGATTGGTCACCGGACTATTTTCTCTCCTGCAATTACGTCTGCCATTTCACGCTCATCCGTTGCGAGCTCGTCAAGCGGGTGGGCGGTTTCCGCTCGGAGTTCGACGGCGCCCAGGACTACGATCTTTTCCTCCGCGTCACAGAACAAACGAACCGCATCGATCACATCCCGCGAGTGCTTTATCATTGGCGGCGCAGCCTGACCTCCACCGCTGATAGTATTCGGGGAAAGCCCACAATGCTCGAGGCTGGCCGTCTCGCGCTCGAAGCGCATCTGGAACGGCGACAGCAGGCTGGGCATGTCGCGGTCGACTGGCGCACGTATCTCTATTGGATCAAACGCGAACTGGCGGAAGCAAAGAAGATCTCGATTATCATCCCCGTGCGCGATCGCGTCGATTTGCTGGCCCGTTGCCTCGACAGCCTAACGAGCAAAACCACTTACGCGCCTTATGAGATCGTCGTGGTCGATAACGGCAGACTGTCCGAGGAAGCGCGCGCGTATTTCTCACAGCTCAAACATCGGCACCTCAATT
>Ga0209807_1000602_pt1 | contig 16437 bp, 15 predicted proteins | sample GraSoiAngelo_154_FD_186168 | JGI IMG/M metagenome (GOLD analysis project Ga0209807, IMG submission 186168) | Grasslands soil microbial communities from the Angelo Coastal Reserve, California, USA - 14_1009_13_20cm (SPAdes) (version 2) | ecosystem: Environmental > Terrestrial > Soil > Grasslands ... | reverse complement strand
TCAAGTCCTGCCGGACAGCAGAAATCAGTCCGCGTTTGGGGAGGATATACCTTGCCCATGGGTCTGAAGGTCGGCTTGGGCTTCGACGGCTCGCAACGGCGCCAAGCGGCCGGGGAGGCCATGACCAAGCGCAACGCCTTCATGGTGCCGCTCGCCTACAATTTCGGGAGCCATACCGCGTACCTCACCCTTGTCAAGGTGGGCAAGCTGAGCGGTCCGAATGCCGGGGGCGCAACCGATTCCACCGATGCCACGGCGTACGCCCTGGGCTGGGAATATGCGCTGTCGAAGCTCGCCACGTTCGGCGTGTTCTACGCCAAGATCGACAACAAGGCGAACGCCGCCTACAACTTCTTCTCTCTTTCTGCCAACGGCGCAACCGCTGCCGCCGCCGGCGAAAGCGCGGCGCAGCTTTACGCTGGCTTCTCGTACCGCTTCTAAAAATAACCAGCACGGACGGGGCCCGACCGGGCCCCTTTTTTTTTGCGTTGGCCTTTCGGGTGCGTGCCGGCCGACCGTGGAGTTACAATTCTGCGATCGCTTCCCGAGAGTCCGCATGGACCTGAACTATTCGGCGGAAGAGCTTGCGTTCCGCGACCAGATGCGCGCTTGGCTGGAGGCCAACCTCCCCGACGACCTGCGGCGAAAGGTCGCCGATTACGAGAGATTGTCGAAGGACGACCTGATGCACTGGCACCGGATCCTCGCCAAGGCGGGCTGGGTCGCGCCGGCCTGGCCCAAGGAATGGGGCGGCACCGGCTGGAACGTGGCGCAGCGCTACATCTTCGAGGAGGAATGCGGCTACGTCGGCACGCCGCCGCTCATCCCGTTCGGCCTGACGATGTGCGCGGCGGTGCTGCTGCGCTTCGGGACCGAGGCGCAGAAGAAACGGTTCCTGCCGCGCATCTACAAGGGCGACGATTTCTGGTGCCAGGGCTATTCCGAGCCCGGCTCCGGTTCAGACCTTGCCTCCCTCAAGACCAAGGCCGCGCGCCACGAGGACCACTACGTAGTAAACGGCCAGAAGACGTGGACCACGCTCGCGCACTACGCCGACTGGATCTTCTGCCTGGTGCGCACCGATGCGAACGCAGAGAAGCGCCAGGAGGGCATATCGTTCCTCCTCATCGACATGAAGACGCCGGGCATTTCGGTGCGGCCGCTGATCCTGATGGACGGGGAGCACGAGGTGAACGAGGTGTTCTTCGACGACGTGAAGGTGCCGGTCGAGAACCGGGTGCACGAGGAGGGCAAGGGCTGGACGGTGGCAAAGTACCTGCTCGGTCACGAACGCCTGACCACCGGCCGCATCGGCGCCTCCAAGCGCGAGCTCGCCAAGCTCAAGGAGATCGCCTCGAAGCAGATGAAAGACGGCAGGCCGCTCATGCGGGATGCTCGCTTTCGCGACAAGGTCTCGCGGCTCGAGGTCGAGCTCACAGCGCTCGAGATTACGAACTTGCGCTTCCTCGACCAGCTGCGCGGCGGCCGCGTCCCAGGCCCCGAAGTATCGATGCTCAAGATCAAGGGCACCGAGATCCAGCAAACGCTGACCGAACTGATGATGCAGGCGCTCGGGCCGCTCGCGCAACCGTTCCGGTCGCTCGACGGGGCCGGCGACTTCGATGAATTCGCGGCCGGGCTGGCGCCCCGTTACTGCAACTTCCGCAAGACCACGATCTACGCCGGCTCGAACGAGATCCAGCGCAACATCATTTCCAAGGCGATTCTGGGGCTATGAACTTCGATTACAACGAAGAACAGCAACTGCTCGCCGACTCGGTGCGGCGCTTCATCCGCGAGGACTACGACTTCGAATCGCGCAAGAAAATCGTCGCCTCGGCCGGGGGATGGAGCGAGCAGGTATGGGGCACCTTCGCCGAGATGGGGCTGCTTGGGCTGCCGTTCTCGCCGGACTACGGCGGGTTCGGCGGCGGCGCCGTCGACCTGATGAGCGTCATGGAATTGTTCGGAGAGGCGCTGGTGGTCGAGCCTTATCTCGCTACCGTCGGCCTCGCGGCGCAGTTCGTCGCCAGGACGGGCACTGCGGCGCAGAAAAAACGCATTCTGCCGCAGGTCGTGGCGGGCGAGCTGAAAATGGCGTTTGCGCAGACCGAGAAGGATGCGCGCTACAACCTCGGGCAGGTCGCGACGACGGCGAGGAAAACGGGCGGCGGCTGGCAACTCGACGGCGGGAAATGCGCGGTGATCGGCGGGCCGATCGCCGAGATGCTCGTGGTCTCGGCGCGTTCCGCGGACACGGGCGGCATCAGCCTGTTCCTGGTTGAGCGCGAGGCGAAAGGCGTGGCGCTCAAGCCCTACCGCACCCTGGACGAGTTGCGCGCCGCGGATATTTCGCTCGAGGGCGTGACGTTGGGCGCTGATGCGCTGCTGGGGAAGGAAGGCGGAGCGTTGGCGCTCATCGAGGAAGTCGTGGACTACGCCACCGCGCTCTTATGCGCCGAGGCGGTCGGCGCGATCAAGTACGCGAACGACGCCACGCTCGAATACCTGAAGACACGCAAGCAGTTCGGGGTACCGATCGGCATGTTCCAGGCGCTGCAGCACCGCGTGGTGGACATGGTGATCAGCTACGAGCAGGCGAAATCCATGGCTTGCCTCGCTTGCACCAAGGCGGACGCGGCGTCCGACGCCCGCGAGCGCGCTCGCTCGATCTCGGCGGCGAAGATCAAGATCGCCGACGCCTGCCGACACGTCAGCCAGGAAGCGGTACAGCTGCATGGCGCCATGGGCATGACCGAGGAGTTGAAAGTGAGCCACAGCTTCCGGCGCCTCACCATGATCGCGCAGCAGTTCGGCGACGCCGATCACCACCTCGAGCGCTTCGCGAAGGCCTGAGATCGGTTTCTTTCCCTCGGCGCGTCGGTCGCGGAATGCGATGAACGAAAAAAACGTACAGGTATTGCTGGCTCGCCGGCCGAAGGACGCAGCGCAGGAGAGCGATTTTCACATCGTCGAGACGGCGGTTCCCGGCATCCGCGACGGGCAATTCCTCGTCCACAACCGTTATCTTTCGCTCGATCCGTACATGCGCGGACGCATGAACGATGCGAAATCGTATGCCAAACCGGTCGGGATCGGCGAGGTGATGGAAGGCGAGGCCGCGGGCGAAGTCATCGCGTCGCGGCACACCGGCTTCAAGCCCGGCGACAAAGTGGTCGCGCGTACCGGGTGGCAGACGTACGGTGTGAGCGACGGCGCGAACGTGCGCAAGATCGAAAGCACCGACATCCCGATCTCGGCGTACCTAGGCGTCGTCGGCATGCCGGGCCGCACCGCGTACATCGGTCTCATCGACATCGGCCAGCCGAAGAGCGGCGAAACCGTGGTCGTCTCCGCCGCCTCCGGCGCGGTCGGGAGCGCGGTCGGGCAGATCGCGAAGATCAAAGGCTGCCGTGCGGTCGGCATCGCCGGCGGACCCGAAAAGTGCCGCTACGTCGTCGAAGAACTCGGCTTCGACGCGTGCGTGGACTACAAAGCGGGCCGGCTGGCGGATGATCTGGCCCAGGCGACGCCGAACGGCATCGACATCCATTTCGAGAACGTCGGGGGCGAGATCCTCGACACCGTGCTGCGGCGCTTGAACCGCTCCGCGCGCGTCCCGTTGTGCGGACTCATTTCGCAATACGACCTGACCGAGCCCTACGGCCTGAAAAACATCGGGGCCCTCTTGATAAACCGCGTGAAGTTGCAGGGTTTCATCGTTTCGGATCATGCCGCGCGCCACCCGGCCGCGAGCAAGGATCTCGAGCAGTGGCTGCGGGAGGGGCGGCTCAAGTACCGGGAAAGCGTGGTCGAGGGATTGCGCAATGCGCCCAAGGCCTTCATCGGCCTGCTGAGCGGCAAGAATTTCGGCAAACAGCTTATCAGGCTGGTCTAGCGCCCCGACGGATACTGCCATCGTCTATAAAAAATGGCAAAGGAGGAGAAGCCATGTCCGACCGTCATCTTGCCTACTGGCCCAAAAACGTGCCGCGACATCTGGTCATACCGGAGACGAACGTCTTCTACAACCTCGAGGTTTCGGCGCATCGCCATCCGAAGAAACCGTATTTGATCTACTACGATACCTCGATCACCTTCCCCGAGCTGCAAGACGAAGCCGAGCGCATGGCGGGGTTCCTCGAGCGCGAGTGCGGGGTAAAGAAGGGTGATCGCGTGCTGCTCTTCATGCAGAACAGCCCGCAGTTCGTCATCGCGTACTACGCCATCATGCGCGCCAACGCGGTGGTGGTGCCGATCAATACGATGAACTTGACGAACGAGCTGCGCGAGTACGTCGCCGACAGCGGCGCCGAGATGGCGCTCGTCGCCCAGGAGCTCTATCCGCAGGTGAAGCCGCTGATCGGCCGGGAGTTGAAACGCGTCATCGTCGCGGCGTACTCGGACTATTTGAAACAAGCGACCGACCTGCGCATCCCGGAGCTGATCGCGGCGCCGCGCCAGCCCATCGGCGATCCGGCGGTGACGCTATGGAACGACGCCATGGCGCGCGACCTCCGCCCCGGCCCGATCACGGCCCGCCCCGACGATCTCTGCGTCATGCCCTACACCTCCGGCACCACCGGCAGTCCCAAGGGATGCATGCACACGCATCGCACCGTGATGTTCACGCTGGTTGCGGGAGTGCATTGGTTCGGGCCCGACCCCAGCCAGACGACACTCGCGGTGCTGCCGTTCTTCCACGTGACCGGCATGCAGGGCAGCATGAACGGGACGATTTACTCGGGCAACACCATCGTGCTGCTGCCGCGCTGGGATCGCGAGGTGGCGGCGCAACTGATCCAGCGCTACAAGATCACTGCGTGGCAATGCATCCCGACGATGGTGGTGGATTTTCTCGCCGATCCCAAAGTCTTCGACTACGACCTCAAGAGCCTGGAGCGCTTGAGCGGCGGGGGCGCGGCCATGCCCGAGGCCGTCGCCAAGCGGCTGCAAGACAAATTCAATATCGAGTTCGTCGAGGGCTACGGGCTCACGGAAACGATGGCGCCGAGCCACATCAATCCGCCGGAGCGGGCGAAGAAGCAGTGCCTCGGGATACCGATTTTCGACGTCGACGCTCGCGTGGTCGATCTGGACAGCTTCCGCGAGCTGCCCCCCGGCGAGGTCGGCGAGATCATCGTGAACGGGCCGCAGGTGTTGCTCGGCTACTGGAACAATCCGAAAGCGACGGCGGAAGCGTTCGTCGAGATCGACGGCAAGCGTTTCTTCCGCACCGGCGATCTCGCGCGCATGGACGAGGACGGCTACTTCTTCCTGGTCGATCGGCTGAAGCGCATGATCAACGCCTCCGGCTTCAAAGTCTGGCCGGCGGAAGTGGAGAGCATGCTGTATCAGCATCCGGCCGTGCAGGAGGCGTGCATCATTGCCGCGCGCGATCCGCGCCGCGGCGAAACGGTGAAAGCGGTGGTCGTGCTGAAGCCCGATGCGCGCGGCAAAGTATCGGGACAGGACATCATCGATTGGGCGTCAAAGCAGATGGCTGCGTACAAGTATCCGCGCGTCATCGAGTTCGTCGATGCGCTGCCGAAATCGGCCACCGGCAAAGTGCAGTGGCGCCTTCTGCAAGAACAAGAGAACAGCAGGCAGGCGAGCGCGTAGCGGGCGCCGGCCCGCCCGGCAGAGCTAGTTACCCATCACCTCGCCGAACCGCTCCCAGCGCTTGCCGTTGAAGCGCTGCATCTGCACCGACTCGATCGGAGCGTAGTCGTTGTCGCTGGTCGTGATGGTGATCCCAGGCAGCAGCGTATCGATGTACTGGCCTTTCATCGAAGCTGCCTGCTTCATCACGTTTTCGCGCGTCAGGTTGTCGCCGCACTGCTTCAGCACCTGCTCGAGGGTGCGCGCCACGGTGTAGCCGTACATATTCGAGATGTCGTTCAGATCGCCCGCAGGGTAATACTTCTTCATGAAGCTTTCCCACCTCTTCACCGCCGGGTCGTTCGCCCACTGCGCGTCGCTGTAGTCCTTGAGATAGGCGGTGGTGATGATGCCCACCGACTTCTCCAGTCCCGCCGGCGTGAGCACCGCTCCGATCGACGAAGAGACGTTATTGAGATACTGCACCGGCTTCCAGCCGATGTCGTAGGCCTTGCGGATCGCCTGCGCCGCGAACTTCGGAGTGCCCACATTGAAGAAAACGTTGGCACCTGAAGCCTGCAGCTGCACAATCTGCGAGTCCACGGTCGGATCGCTCACCTCGTACGAGACCTCGGCGACGATCGCCTTGGCGGCCTTGTCGCCGAGCCCGTCCTTCAGGCCCTTCAGGTAGTCCTTGCCGTAGTCGTCGTTCTGGTAGAGGACTCCGATCTTGACGTCGGGCTTGGTCTGCAGGATGTTCTTGGCGTAGATGCGCGCCTCGGTCTGGTAGTTCGGCTGCCAACCCATCGTCCAGGGGAAGTTCTTCGGGTCGTTCCACTTCGAGGCGCCCGTCGCGACGTGGAGCTGCGGCACTTTCTTCATGTTCATGTACTTGTGGATCGCCGTGTTCGACGGCGTACCCAGGGTCTGGAACACGAACAGCACGTTGTCCTGCTCTACCAACTTCCTCACCATCTCCACCGTCTTCGGCGGGCTGTAGGCGTCGTCGTACGAAATGAAGTTGATCTTGCGGCCGTTGATGCCGCCCTGGTCGTCGACCATCTTGAAGTACGCCGTGATGGTCTTGCCGATCGTGCCATAGGCCGAGGCCGGGCCGCTGTAGGGATTGGTGTTGCCGATGCGGATCTCGGTGTCGGACGCGCCCGGATCGTATTTCTTCTGCGCGGGGATCGCCGGGGACGCGAGCGCGGCGGCAAACAGTGCTGCGATCGGAACGAGCTTGCTTTTCATGGTGACTTCGTCCTTTGAATTACGCCGGCCACTTCCTCCGGCCGGGCTAGGACCGCTATTTTGCCCCTTTTCGCGTGAATCGCACCAGCAGCGTGCGGACGGCACCGGCGACCCCCGCCGGCATCAGGTACACGAAGCCGATCAAGAACAGGCCGAAGATCGCCCACGGGGCTGCCTTCGAGATCTCGTCAGCAACGTTCGGCACGAACTGGATGAAGAGCGCGCCGTAGAGCGCGCCCGAAATGGACGCGAGCCCGCCGACCACGATCCCGACCAGGAAAACCAGGGAAAGGAATATGGTGAAGCTGTCGGGCGCGACGTACTGCACCGCGATCGCGCCCAGCGCCCCGGCGATGCCTGTGTACATGGCCGACACGCCGAAGGCGAGCGACTTGTAGAGCGCGCTGTTGATGCCCATCGCCTCGGCCGCGATGTGCTGGTCGCGGATCGCGATGAGCGCGCGCCCGACGCGCCCGCGCAGCAGGTTCCATCCGAGCACGAACATCAGCGCCGCCACCGCGAGGGCGAAGAAGTAGAGCCACTGGTCGGAATTCATCCGCAAACCGGCCTCGCCCAGGAACGCGGGCGGCTCGGGCTTGACGATCACGATGCCCTGCACGCCGCCGGTCCATTTCTCGAGGTGGTGGTACTTGAGGAGCTGCGGCATGGAAACGCCGAGCGCGAAGGTGGCGAGCGCGAGGTAAAGGCCCTCCAGGCGCAGCGCCGGCAGCCCAAAGAGGAATCCGGCCACCAGGCACACCGCGCCCGCCGCGGGAAGGGTCGCCCAGTAGGGCGCGCCGAACCGGTCCATCAGGACGGCGGCGGAATACGCGCCGATCGCGTAGAAGGCGCCGTGCCCGAGCGAGATCTGGCCGTTGTAGCCGGTGAGGATGTTGAGCCCGAGAAGCGCGATCGCGTAGACCAGCACGAGCGTGAGCTGGAACGTGCGGTAGTTGCTGACCACGAAAGGCAGCACGCACGCGATCGCGACGAGCACCACAACGCCGATGGTCGCGCGTCGCGTCATACGCGGCTCACGTTCACCTTGCCGAAGAGTCCCGAAGGCCTCACCAGCAGCACGCCGATGATGAGCCCCAACGCCACCGAGAGCTTGAGGTCGTTGCCGATCACGTAGGCGCCGAGCACGTTCTCGAGCACGCCGACCGCGAAACCGCCGATCACCGCGCCGCCGGGGCTGTCGATGCCGCCGAGCAGCGCCGCGGCGAACGCGTAGAGCAGGATGCCGCCCATCATGTTCGGATCGAGGTACACGATGGGCGCGATCATCATGCCGGCCACCGCGCCGACGGCGGCCGCGAGCCCCCAGCCGAGGGCCAGCATCCAGCCCACGCGAATGCCCACCAGCCGGCTCGATTCCGGGTTCTGCGCCACGGCGCGCATTGCGAGTCCCAGCGGGGTGAAGCGGAAGAAAACATAGAGAAGAACCAGTACCACCAAGGTGACGCCGATTGCGCCGAGCTCGTGCGAGGACATGTACTTGTTGCCGAACAAAGGCTCCTTGGGGAACGGGCTCGGAAAGGTCTTGATGGTGTAGCTGTAGATCCAGCCGGTCGCGCTGTTGAGGATCACAAGCAGCGCGATGAAAACGACCACGATCGCGAGTACCGGCGCGTTCTCGACCGGGCGGATCACCACCCGCTCGATCACCACGCCCACCGCGAACGCGAACAGCACGGTGAGCAGGAAGGCCGGCCAGTAGCCCATGCCGGCGTTGATGAGGCTCCAGGCGATGTAAGTCGAGAACATCGCCATCTCGCCCTGCGCGAAGTTCACCAGGCGCGTCACCTGATAGATCATCACCAGGGCGAGCGCGAGACTGGCATAGATGCCGCCGGTGGCGAGCCCCGACAGGACCTGATGGATGAAGGCGTCCACGGTCTTCCTCGTACCTAGTATCCGAGATACGAACGCCGCACGGCGTCGTCGCGTCTGATCTCATCGGCGGCTCCGGAAAGCACGACGCGTCCGGTCTCGATGAGGTACGCACGGTTGGCGAGGGCTAGCGCCATTGCGGCGTTCTGCTCGACCAGCAGGATGCTCACCCGCTCGCGCTGGTTGACGGTCCGCATGATCTCGAAAAGCTCGCGCACGAGGAGCGGCGCCAGCCCGAACGACGGCTCGTCGAGCAGCAGCAGCTTCGGCCTGAGCATCAGCGCGCGCGATACCGCGAGCATCTGCTGCTCGCCGCCCGAGAGCGTTCCGGCCTGCTGGCGCCGGCGCTCCTTGAGGCGCGGGAAGTACGCGAAGATGCGCGCGAGGTCCGATTCGACCGCGGCCCGGTCCTTGCGCGTGTAAGCGCCCAGCCTCAGATTCTCCTCGGTCGTCAGGTTGACGAAGGTGCCGCGGCCGTCGGGCACGTGGGCGATTCCCAGCCGCACGATGTCCTCGGTCAAGCGGCCGTCGATGCGCGCGCCGCCGAATCGCACATCCCCCTCGGTCTTCACCATGCCGCACAGCGCGCGCAGTGTGGTCGTCTTGCCGGCACCGTTCGCGCCAAGTACCGCGGTGATCGAGCCCTCGTCGATCGCGAAGTCTATGCCGTGCAGCACCCGGGTCGGGCCGTACGAGGCGCGCAGGCCCTTCGCTTCGAGCAGGGCCATCAGTGTGCGCTCCCCAGGTAGGCCTGAATCACTTCCGGGTGGGCACGCACCTCGTCGGGCGTGCCCTCCGCGATCTTGCGCCCGAAGTCGAGCGCTACCACTAGATCGGAGATGCTCATCACCAGGTTCATGTGGTGCTCGACCAGCAGGATGGTCACTCCGAGGCGCTCGCGGATGTCGCGGATCACCGCGCCCAGAACGCCGACTTCCTCGTGGTTGAGGCCGCTCGCCGGTTCGTCGAGCAGCAGCAGGGTCGGGTCGCTCGCGAGGGCCCGCGCGAGCTCGACCCGTTTCTGCGTGCCGATGGGCAGATCCGATACCCTTGTCCCTGCAACCGCCTTGAGGCCGAGGAATTCGATGAGTGCTTGGGCTTTATCGGTCGCTGCGCTCTCGTCGCGCCCCACGCGCGGCAGCCGCAGAGCGTTGGACAGGAAGCCGCTGCGCATGCGGCTGTGGTGGCCGACCAGCACGTTGTCGAGCACCGTCATGGTGCCGAACAGCGCCAGGTTCTGGAACGTCCGGCCGATACCGAGCGCAGCGATGCGGTGGCGCGGAACGCGAAGCAGGGACCTTCCGCCGAATACGATGTCGCCGCAGTCGCATTGGTAAAGGCGCGACAGGCAGTTGAAGAGAGTGGTCTTGCCGGCGCCGTTGGGGCCGATCAATCCGACGATGCAATTGGGCGCGACGTCAAACGAAACATCGTCGAGCGCGACGATCCCCCCGAAGCGCACCCCGACCTTATGTACCTGCAACAATGCCTGATCTTTCCGGCTGCGTTTGTGTACTTAAAGATCTGCGCCCCAAGCTCACCGGACAGGAGCAATGAGGCCGCTAGGATCAGATTTGCGATTCCCTTCACAAAACTGGCGGAGAGAGAGGGATTCGAACCCTCGATACGGGGTTAATCCGTATAACGCCTTAGCAGGGCGCCCCCTTCGACCGCTCGGGCATCTCTCCGTGGTTTCCCTGCGAACCAACCTTCTGGTTCGAGGCGAATATAGCATACCGACTTGCCCGCCTGACGCTCGCTCGAGCGGCTTGATCCAGCCTAAGCGCCTTGTGTAGCGGTGCCGCTTTCTCGGCATCTACTTCCTTCCTACGATCCAACTGGTACGGTAATTGCGTGTTCCTCTAGTGCGTGACAGAGACGGATTCTGTCACGGGTCGCAAGTTCAGATAAAGGTAAACCCGGCCGAAAGGCCGGGGGCGCAAAGTCACCGGTCTACAGGGCAAGAAGCCCCACGACAGCGGGATTGCCGGAATGAACGACAAGCCATGGAAGTCGGCGGGATTTCGAAGCCTGCTGGAAGTCATTCCTCCCATCGCTGTCCGGTGTATCCCCAGAGTTTTTCGGTTCTGGTGCCGATGCATTTTCAAGGGACAGGCCGATGAAAAACGTTACCCGAGGATTTTATGCCCCCGGGGGGATTCTGCTCGGATACGGTCGGAATTCGCAACGCGCCTTTCTGGCGCTTCTCCTCACATTCATAGCCGGCTTGACCGCCGGCGCCGCCGTGGCCGATGAGATGAGCCTGCTGGTCAACGGCAAGGCGATTCATATCAATACGCCCGCCGGCAGGAATCTGAACGAAAACAACTGGGGCCTCGGGCTTCAGTACGACTGGGATCTCGCGGATTCAAAGTGGCGACCCTTCGCCACAGTCTCCGGATTCAACGATTCGAACCACAATCCTTCCTACTATGCCGGCGGGGGCGCGCTCCGCCGCTTTCAGTTCGACGGCATGCACGTGGATCTGGGCGCCATCGGGTTCCTGATGACGCGCAAGGACTTCAAGAATGAACGGCCCTTCCCCGGGGTGCTGCCGGTGCTTTCGGTGGGAACCAGAAACATCGCGCTGAACGTGACGTACGTCCCCAGGGTGGAGCCCAAGGGCGTGCCGCTCTTGTTCTTCCAGATCAAGATGAACCTGGGAATTTTTCAGTAGCAGGCACCCGACACGGTATCAGAAGGAGTTCTCCCCTGATCAGCTCGCCTGATCCAGTCCAAACGCCTTGTGCAGCGCCCGCACCGCGAGTTCCATGTATTTTTCGTCGATGACGACCGAAATCTTGATCTCGGAAGTCGAGATCATCTGGATGTTGATGCCCTCTTCGGCGAGAGTGCGGAACATCTGGCTTGCGATTCCGGCGTGGGTACGCATGCCGACGCCCACCATCGAAACCTTGCAGATCTTGTGATCGCCGCGGATGTCGGCGGCCTTGATGTGGTCCTTGACCCGCCGGTTGAGCACGTCGAGCGCCTTCTGGTACTCGTTGCGGTGCACGGTGAAAGACAAGTCGGTCAGGCCGTCGACGCCGGCGTTCTGGATGATCATGTCGACGTCGATGTTGGCGTCACCGATCGGCCCGAGGATTGCGTAGGCGATTCCGGGTCGATCGGGCACGCCCATGACGGTGATCTTCGCTTCGTCGCGGTTGAAAGCGATTCCTGAAATGACGGCATCTTCCATCTTTGCGTCTTCCTCGAATGTGATCAGCGTGCCCTCGCCCTGTTCCTGGAAGCTGGAGAGCACGCGCAAGGGCACCTTGTACTTGCCGGCGAACTCCACCGATCGGATCTGCAGGATCTTCGAGCCGAGACTCGCCATTTCCAGCATTTCCTCGAATGTCACGGACTTGAGGCGCCGGGCTTCCGGCACGATGCGGGGATCGGTGGTGTAAACTCCGTCCACGTCCGTATAGATCTGGCACTCGTCGGCTTTCAAGGCGGCGGCGAGCGCAACCGCAGTCGTGTCCGATCCACCGCGGCCGAGCGTGGTGACATTGCCCTCGGCATCGACGCCCTGAAAACCGGCGACGACGACAAGCGTTCCTTCGGCAAGGTCTGCGCGCATGCGCTCCTCGTCGATTTTACGAATGCGTGCCTTGGTGTGCGAGCTGTCGGTGAGAATGCTGACCTGTCCCCCGGTGTAGCTGCGCGCCTTGACGCCGCGCTCGAGCAGCGCCATGCACAACAGGCCGATCGTCACCTGCTCGCCGGTCGACACGACGACGTCATACTCGCGCGGATCGGGTTCGCTCTGGATTTCCTTCGCGAGAGCGATGAGCCTGTTGGTTTCTCCGCTCATTGCCGAAACCACGACAACCAGCTGGTGGCCGCCGGCTTTGAAAGCGGCAATCCTACCGGCGACTGCCTTGATCCGTTCGGGGGTGCCCACCGAAGTCCCGCCAAATTTTTGTACGATCAGCGCCATTCCGCCTTCTTTAAAAGTCCTTGAATCTTATCGCAAATTCGTAACAACTGTGAGGATAAGTCGGTCCCACATGGAAACCCATTTCGGCCATGGCACGTTCCATGCTGTTGGCATGGTCAACGCCAACATTTGAAGCGGTACCGGAGCGAACATGAAGCTACTCGACCTCGTCAACCCGCGGGAAATCCGCAGGCGCCTGGGCCTGAACCAAGAGGAATTCTGGACCAAGATCGGCGTAACACAAAGCGGCGGCTCGCGCTACGAAAGCGGCCGTGCCATGCCCAAGCCGGTTCGCCAGCTGCTGCGGCTGGTCCATGTCGAGCGGATCGACCTCAGCCGGATGAAAAAAGAGGACTTCGAGATCATCGACCACCTGAAATCGCAGCATCCGGATCTCTATCAGAGCTTGCGCAAGGCGGTGCGAAGCAAGCGCAGGAAAACCGAGGAATACAAGCACTAGCCCGACATGTCTATCACTGGGCCGGCGGGTTGGGGCGAAGACGCGACAACAGTTGCGCGGTTGGAACGAGGGGAGGTTGATGCGGCGGACTCAGGTCCGCCGCCTTTTTTTCTTCTCATGACTGGTGGAAGCTTTGTCGCCCAAGGCATAATTACCTGATGATTCCGTCAACAGCCTCGGCTTTCAGGTTACCCGCAAAGGGTGCGCTCCTCGCGCTCCTGCTTGTGGGCGCGCTCGGCGGGTGCGGCGGAGGGGCAGAGCAAGAGCCGCTGCCCTGCCACGGATACGGGTGCGAGTTCGATGTCCAAGGCGCGGCTGGAATGCGGCTCAGATATGCCCCCGCAGTCGAGCCCAGCGACGCGCGAGCGAACGTCGCTTTCCTCGAGCAGCTTTACCAGATGGTCGAGAGTTGTGCCGGCATACAGGCGCCGGCGCCGCTCGTGGTGATAGAAAAGGAAGGCACGCTCGTCTCGCCGCTCGACGGCTTGCAGCACCATGGTCTCTACTACTTCGATCCGGATCTGATGCTGATCGACGACGGCGCGTGGACCTTCTGGTCGCTGAAGCATGAAGCGGTGCACTACCTGCTGCAGCACGCTCTAGGCAACAGCGACCCCGACCACACTTCGTCGCTCTTTGCTACCTGCGTCGAACTCCCGTTCGCGATGCCGTAACGGCGTTGGCGGAGGTGTGACTGCCACACTTCGCCCGGAGAACCGCGCCAGTGCTTGATGTGTGTTGTATATCTCTGGGAAGTTACCACATTTTTTACCACACTTTCACCTCGGCTATTCGGGCATGCGCCGCCAGTACAGGCAGGAATCGACACGTTCCGCGCCTGTGTCGCGCGGCATAGAATAATTTATGTTGAACTTGGACCGCTCCGTCACGGCGTTGTCAGAAACGCCGCGCGAGTAGCCGCGACTCAAAAGCGATGGCGGCTACGCAATCCGGGCGTCGCACGAGCGCGGGCGAACGAAGCGCGAACCTTGCGTCTAAAGCGTCGTGTTGCTTGGGCAAACGCTGCGGCGATTGTCAGTTTTCACCGTGAGGCGCAGTGGCTGACCGAAAGCACTGGGCGCCTTCACGTTGTGGATCACATCATCCCGCTCAAGGGCCGCACGGTATCAGGTCTTGATGTCGCGAATAACTTGCGCGTCGTTGAGGCATCCGCTAACGCACACAAGACCAACAAGTGGGAATCACTGGGATGGGAGCGGCCATGTGCCTCGTCGGGCGATGTGCCGCTCGCGTCGGGTGACGCACCGCCCTCGCAGCTTGCCCTGTTCTGAGAGTTTCAGCCGAATGTCCGCTTTGGGTCAACAGCGCCGGATTGGTCCCATTTGTAACAATTCAGCTTTGACCCCGATCGCCGACATGCGAGCAAACATCGATTTGCGACGTGAAGGGCCGAAGCCGACGTAACCCCCAACCCGCTAGTAGGGGTAACCCTCAAGCCTTGGCGCGTTGAGCTTAAACTGATGCGGCTTGCCGTACTCATCGCCAATCGGCATCTTGACCTTCGGCAGACTCTGTTTGTCGAGTACCTGATCTTCCGGAATCACCTTGTTGATGAACAGCAGATAGGCCGTCAACGAGTACACCTCATTGGGAGTCAGAGTCCCCTCCAGCCCGAGTGGCATGCCGCGATTGATGAAATCCCACACTATCGTCGCATGCGGCGCGCGTAGCGGCAGGATGCGCTCCTTTTTCCAGACGGGAACATCGGCGCTTTGTTTCGACTGCAAAATAGGCGCCAACCCCCCTATGCCCGCTGCGCCATGGCAGCCGACGCACCCCTTCTGCACGTAAACCTGTGCGCCCTCTTTGGCGCTGCCGCGGCCGGGCGGGAGCTCCTCTCCCGTAGGACCGATCGAAATATCCATGCGGCGGATTTCTTCTGCGGTCGGCGTGCGCCCTACGCCATAAGTGGGCGACTGCGCGAACGCGGTACTCCCCAGGAGGCTCCCCAGCAGCAGCGGAATCGTGACAACCCTGAGCAAGTTAAGCGAGCCCATTGGTCACGCTCCCGTCCCTGGCGATTTTCCAGGGCATAACGCTGTTGTCCAGCCCGGGCACCCGGTAGTCCCGCTCGAAGGGTACTTTCCACCAATTGGCGATCTCCTCTCGCATCGCCTGCCTCTGCCCGATCTCGTCGGTGCAGCGCGACAGAATCGCGGTCTCGGTTCCATCCCACTTCCATGGGTAGGCGAATCGGACGTGCGCCATGCGTTGTGGAGTGTTCTTGAACTCGGCGCGGTTCCACTTCTTTCCGCCATCGGTGGATACTTCCACGGTCTTGACGGCGCCGCCGCCGGACCAGGCGAGCCCGCTGATCTCATAGAATCCGGGGCCAGGCAGCCGCTGTGTGCCGGACGGGTACGTGATGACCGACTTGGGCCCGATCTGTTCGCCGAGCGCAAGTTCTTTGTCCTCCGGACGGAGATGCCCGAATTCGTTGTAGTTCATGTAAAACCGGTCGACGAGCTTGATGCGCCGCAGAAACTTGGTGTGGTAGATGCCCTCGAATCCGGGAACCATGATGCGCACGGGAAACCCTTGCTGTGGCCGCAGGGGCTCGCCATTCTGGCCGTAGGCGATGATGCAGTCGTCCATCGCTTTTTCGATGGGAATGCTCGATGCGCCCTTCACTTCCTCGGCGCCTTCAGCGACGAACCATTTCGCGCTGCCTTTCAGGCCGCATTCCTTGAGCAGCGTGGACAGCAGCACTCCTGTCCATTCGGAGCAGCTGGTCATCCCGTGCGTATCCTGCACGGTCTTTTGCTTCCCATTGTGCCGGTTTCCCGCACACTCGATGAAGTGCAACCGGGTGACTGACGGGAAGCGCTTCAATTCGTCCATGGTGAGGGTCAGGGGCCGATCCACCAGTCCGTGTATCGTGAGCGTGTGCTGCTTGGGGTCGATGTCCGGCAGGAAGGAGCCGCGGGTCGTCGCGATATAGTGCAACGACGATGGCGTGATCACGCCAACAGAATCCTGCAACGGCGTGGCCACGTGGAACACCTTGCCAAACACGTCGGGTGACGGCCTGCCGCCGATGGGGTGCTGTACGCGCACCGAGGTCACGTATTTGGAACGCTGGCCGTATTCGATCTGCTCCTTGCTGCCGTGAATCATCGGAGAGGCATTCTCGCTGCCTGGGGTCATCGGATGGTCGTGCTGCGCTTGGGCCTTACCCCCTGTGCCCAACGTGATTCCACCGGCTAACGCGGCGCCGGCCTTGAGGAGCTCCCTGCGGCTGTTTCGTTTCGAATCCATTGGATCC
>Ga0209807_1000601_pt1 | contig 16467 bp, 12 predicted proteins | sample GraSoiAngelo_154_FD_186168 | JGI IMG/M metagenome (GOLD analysis project Ga0209807, IMG submission 186168) | Grasslands soil microbial communities from the Angelo Coastal Reserve, California, USA - 14_1009_13_20cm (SPAdes) (version 2) | ecosystem: Environmental > Terrestrial > Soil > Grasslands ... | reverse complement strand
GCCCCGCACGAGAACGGCTCGCGGCCGAAACCCGAGACCAACGGTCACCAGAACGTAGGCGGCTACCGGCTGCTGCGCGAGCTCGACACCGACAGCCTCGGCTCGGTCTACGAGGCTGAGCACCCACGCCTGCACCGCCGCGTCGCGGTGCGCACCATCGGCAGCGGCGTCGCGCGCGATGTCAGCTTCTCCCGCCGCTTCCTCCTCGAGCTGCGCTCCTACAAGGCACTCGAGCACGAGGCGATCCCGCGTCTCTACGAGCTCGCCTATGACGGCGAGTCGCCCTACCTCGTAACCGAGCTCGTCGCGGGCAACACGCTCGACAAGCTGATGGGCGACGGTCAGCGCTACGAGCCCCTCGGCATCGTCGCGCTGCTGCGGCCCATCGCCAGCGCGCTCGATTACGCGCACTCGCGCGCGACGATTCACCGCGACGTCAAGCCGGCCAACATCCTGCTCGCCCACGACGGACGCACGCTGCTCACGGGTTTCGGCCTGGGCACGGTCGCATCGTTCAACACGGGCCCGGGCGCGAGCGGTGCAGTCGCTCCCGATTACGTCGCGCCGGAGCGACTTGTCGGACGCGAGGTCGACGGACGAGCGGACGTCTACTCGCTGGCCGCGGTCATCTTCGAGGCCACGACGGGCCGCCGCCCTTTCAATTCCAAGAGCTGGATCGAAACGCTGAGCCGCCGCCTGTACGAGCCGCCGCCCAACGTGCGCGAGGTGGTGGCCGATATTCCTCCTGCGTTCGCGATTGCCTTGCAGCAGGCGATGGACCGCGATCCCAACCGCCGGCCCGCGACCGCGGGTGAGCTGCTGGACCGCCTCGAGTCAGCGATCACGTCACCCAACGGCACCGTCGAAGGAGGCGTGCACTGGCTGCAGCCCGTCATGCGCGGCGGCGGCATCGGCTTGAGCGCCGTGCTGGTCGTCGTCGTCGGTGCGGCGGAGGTGGCGTGGCTGCTGGAAGGATCAGGACTCTCGATGGTGACCCGCGCGGCCCACCGATTCTTCGGCCTCGGCTAAGCGGCTGATTCCAACCCGCTGACGCCAGCGAGGCGAAATTCCGACGCTCGATGCGCGCCGGTGGATCCAGCGAGGCGGAATTTCCTCATCCCGTTCGGCCGTCGACGATCATCACCGAGTTGCATGTGAAGAGCCTGTCGACCATGAATCCGGGATTCACGTTCGACGGGTCCTGACCGATCGCCGCGGCGATCTGCTGCACGACCTGCTGCGCCGGCACGCTCATGCCGAACACATTGCCGCCCGTCGGCATGATGTCGAGGACGCCGTTGTGCGCGACGAGGACGACCGATCCGCTCCAGCCGACTCCGTTGTAGGTGCCACTGCCGTTGATGATGGCTCCGGCCGCAGAGTTCGGACTGAAGGTGAGCTTCAGGTTCGACAGTCCAGCTCCCGACTGCTGCACCGCGGTGATCAGCTCCTGCGCCGTGTAGCCGCGGTGCACCGCGCCGTTGCCCTCGGTGTCCGCGCTCTGGCAGGCTTCGACTGATGCCACCGCGACGAACGGTTCCTCACCCGCGGCGCCCAGACCGCTGACGCCGTCGACGAAGATCGTGTAGATGCCGGCGGGTGCGTTGTTCACCGTGACCACAGGCAGCCTGCCGGTTCCGAAATACTGCTGTCCGTCCGGTGCGCGCATCGTCAGCTTCATCGCGCTGCCGGGATAGCCGACCGCCGCCTTGACCATGCTGCCGCCGGCGTAGCTGTACCTGTACTGCTGCCGCTCCCCGTTGCGCAGCGGCGCGCCGATGAAGTCCTGCTCGGTGCCAGGCGTCGTGTTGGCCGCGACCGCGTTGGACGCTTCGAGCGCCGGACCGAACGGGTCGTTGGGATCCGGGGCGATGGGGATAGGCCCGCCGAGGGTGCCGTTCGGGCTTGCGGTCCCCTGCTGACCGGCGTTGACGGTGATGGAGCCGGTGGAGTTGTGCAGGGTCATCACGCCCTGGAAGACTTTCACCGTCATCGTCCCGTCCGCCAGGATCAGGACCTCGAACTTGGTCCCGTGCACGCTGGCCGTGGCGGCCTTCCCGTGGACGTCGAACGCGGTTCCGGTCACGAGGTGCTGCACGTTGGTGAAGGTGCGGCCGGCCTGCTGTGTCAGGGAAACGTCGTGGAGGTTGCCGCTCTTTGTGAAGTGGGCCGAGTCAAATGCGACCGTCGTGTCGCTGGCCAGGCGGGTGAGCGTGCCGTCGGGCAGGCCGACTCCCGCGCGACCCTTGGTGTCGGTCGAAACCGTATCGCCGGCGCGGACGACAGCGCCCGTTGTCGCCGCGCTCGCCGCGCCCGCGGCGTGCGCGATGGAGGCATGTGGCAGGTAGACGGTCAGCATTCCCGAGGCGTTGACCTGGGCCTGGGCGGCGGCGTTCAGCCAGACGAGAGTGCCGGCCACGACGAGCACCAGGATGGTCAGGACGAGAAGCACACGGCGCCCTCCGCGGCGGGGTTGGTGTGCCGATTTTGCGCTCGCGGCTACGGTTGCCATGTTGCCCGGGAAAGATAGCTCAAAGGTTGTCTGACAACCCCCGCTTACCGTCCTTGCTCCGGGGCCCGGCTAGCGGTGTCCCTCGACGACCATCATCTTGTCGCCTGTCAAGGCCGCGCAGGAATAAACGCGGTCGACGATGAAGCCCGACGGGATCGAGCTGATCGCGTGCCCGCCGAAGGAGCTCAGGTTGGTGACGACCTGGGTCGTGACGTTGACGCCGCGCACCGTGACCTGTGTGATGACCGCGCCCAGGTTGGGCGTCGCGGCGTAGAAGTCGATGGTCCATGAGATGGGCATCCCGCCGACGTTGGAGTAGTAGATGATCCGCGCCCCGGTCGGGGAGGTGCCGTCGACGTAGATGGTCACGCCGGACGTGCCCGACTCCGCAAGCGCGGTCGCGATCTGCGAGTTGCTGAGCGTCTCCCGGACGACACCACCGCTATCGATGCTGGCGGCCTCGCACGGCGCGTTGGTGGCAAACGAGACCGCGTACGCCTCGGTCGGGGAAACGTCGACCGCGTGGACCATTGCGCGGTAGTGACCTGCCGGTCCCGAGACCGACGACTGGCCGCCCCGCAGCGGGTGTTCGACGCCGTTCGGGTCGAAGACCGAGAGCGTCATCGAGCTTCCGGGGTAGCAGAGCGCGACGTTGAGCACGCCGCCGGGAGAGTCGTAGCCGACCTCGGCCGTCTGTCCGGTGGAGAGCGAATCGCCGGTGGAGGTCTGCGCGGTGCCCGCGGTCGTCCCGCCCGCCACCGCCCTCGAGCACTGGGCGGCCAGCGGGTAGGGGTCCTGCGGGTCGCGCTGGATCGGGCGCACGGCGGAGAGGTTCCCGTTGGCGTCGACCTCGACCTCATTGCCGGCCGTGACGTTGACAGTTGTCTTTCCGGAGACGCGGACGGTGCCGTCGAACACCTTGATCAGGTTCGTGTTGTTGGGCCGGACGAGCATCTCGAACTGCGTGCCGCGCACGGCGGCGCTGACCGAGTGGCCGTTTACCTTGAAGGTCGCCCCGTTCGCCAGATGCTGGACGTTGACCAGCGTCCGGCCGGCCTTCTCGAGCGCCTCGATCGCCTGCACGTTGCCGGCCTTCTGGAGCTGGATGCTGGTGATCTGGACGGTCGTCTGGGGCGACATACGGATGTAAGAGCCGTCCGGAAACTGGATCGACGCGTGGCCGCCTTCCTGCGTGGCCACCGTGTCGTTGGCGTTCAGCGACTCGCCGGGTGTGCCTGGATTGGAGTTGACGGTGACGGGCTGGTTGAACAGGACCAGCGTCGCCGGCGCGCTGACGGCGGCCGAGGCCTGGACGACGAAAAACCAGTAGCCGCTGCCTGCGACGAGCAGCACCGCCAGGATCACCACGAGCAGGCAGCCGCCCAGGCCACAGCCGCAGCCGCGCCCGAAACAGCCCGACTGCTGGGGCGTGGTCGGCGGGGCGGCCTGCTGCGGGACCGGTGCCGTAGGCGGCGACTGGATCGCCATCGCGGGGGAGATTAGCTGGTCGTGATCTGGAAATCGACGACTAAACGCGCCGGATCATTGAGGACGAAGGCGCGCATGCACGCGGGTTTGCTCAGACCGAGGCCCCAGGACACGGAGCCCTCGAAATCCTGGGTCTGGCGCGCCTCCTTCAACACCTGGAACTCGGGGTGGACGATGTCGGTGTCGCCCTGGAAGGTGGTGGCGCCGGTAGCGGAGTGGACCGTGACCAGCACTCCAGCGCTGCCCGCGAGCGTCACGTTCTGGCCGCTGGCCCCCAGCGGAAAGACGGGCTTGGCCTGCCGCTTGACGCTGTAGGTGGGAACGATCGATTCGAACTGGAGCACGAACCGGTCGTAGGCCTGAACCTCGCCGGCGCGCGCGGCGATCGTGTTGGCGACGCCGGTTTTGCCGCCCGAGAGGTCGGTGCAGGCGAAGTCGGGGAGGTTGGTTCCGGGTGGGGTCGGGGGCGTGACGGGCGGCTGCTCGACCCGGGGACCGGAGGCGATGGCCGCCGCCGATCCGCCGGCGTCCGGGCTCACCGCCGCGCTGGGAGTGATGGCGGGCGCGCATGCGGCGAGGGCTGCGAGAACGGCCAGGCCGAGAGCGATGCGCACCGCCGAATGATATGGTCGAAGACCCTCTGGGAAGAGCCGAGGTGGCGGAACTGGCAGACGCGTCGGTCTCAAAAACCGATGTCCGCAAGGACGTCCGGGTTCGACTCCCGGTCTCGGCACCACGCGGGTGTAACGGCGGCGGCCCCGTGGCGGGTTACGGCGAGGGGACGATCCCCGGTATCACGTAGGCCTCGATCATGGCCAGGATTCCCATGCCGCTCGTGAGGATCAGGCTGTAGCCGATCACACGCCGGAAGATTTCGCCTTCGGCGCCAACCTTGTTCACGCCCGCCGCACCGACTGACAGGTTCTGCGGGCTGATCATCTTGCCCATGACTCCGCCCGAGGAGTTCGTGGCGGCGGTCAGGATCGGGCTCACGTTGTGAAGCTGCTGCGCGGTCTGCGCCTGCAGCGCGCCGAACAGCGTGTTGGATGAAGTGTCACTGCCGGTCAAAAAGACGCCGAGCCAGCCCAGGAACGCGGCGACGAACGGGAATATGAAGCCGGTCTTCGAAAGCGCGAGGGCGAGGCTCGAGGTCATGCCCCCGAAGTTCATGATGTACGCGATCCCGAGAATCATCGAGATCGTCAGGATGGGCAGGCCGAGCTGGCGGACTGTGCGTCCATAGACGGCGAAGAAGTTCACCTTCGCGCCCCAAAGACGCATGAGCAGGAAGGCGATGAGCGCGGCGTACAGCACGAGCGACCCGGCGGCCGCGAGGAAGTCCCAGTTGAACGGGTTGTTGTAGGCGGTCTCCTTGGCCACGATCGGTTTTTCCTGAAGCACGTTCGAAACCGGCTGCCCCTTCGCGTTCACGTCGTACGTGCCCGGCCAGAAGAAGCTCCAGTAAGGGAACTTGAAGGCCTGCCTGTCCTTGGTCGGCAGCGGTCCCACCCACGGCTGCGGGCAGAGGGCGAAGGCGGGCGAGCCGCATTTGAAGTCGGCGGTGATGTTGGCGGGTGAGTGAAGCGCGGTCTTCGGGTCGTTGACCGGGTGACCGGACCACCACGGCAGGTTGCCCATCTGCCCGACGAGGATCGCCAGGACCAGGACGATGTACATGGAAAAGGCCCGGACGATGCGGGCCGGTGGGTCGATCGCGCCGGATGCCGAGCTGCGCGGCGCCGCGGCGGCACGGCCGGGTAAGTCAGGTTCGCCCGCGATGCGCCTCCCGCCGGACGGCACCGTGGCCGTCTCGTGGGCGAACTGCCAGACCTCGCGCGGCTGCCAGAAGCGCAGCAATACCGCGAGTGATCCCATGGAAACGAGCGCCGCCAGGATGTCGGTCAGCTCGGGTCCGACAAAGTTCGAAACGAGGAACTGGACGATGGCGAAGGAGACGCCGGTGACCAGGACCGCCGGGAGGATCTGGGTCATCTTTTTCCAGCCGGCCATGACTGTGATCAGGTAGGCGGGGATGATGATCGAGAAGACCGGCAGCTGCCGGCCGACCATCGCCGAGAGGGCGAGGGTGGTCGACGTGGGGTCGGTGGGGTGGCCCAGGATCGGAGCGACCAGGCGTCCGAGGGTCACCACGGGAATTCCGATCGAGCCGAACGCAACCGGGGCGGTGTTGGCGAGAAGGGCGAGTACCGCCGCCGTCACAGGTTCGAACCCGAGGCTGGCGAGGATGGACGCCGAGATGGCGACCGGTGCGCCGAACCCCGCGATGCCCTCTATCAGGGCGCCGAAGCTGAAGGCGACGAGGAGGGCTTGCAGGCGGCGGTCGGTGGTCAGCCGGGCGAGCGACCGTTTGATGACGTCGAAGTCGCCACTGGCCACGGTCAGGTTGTGGAAGAAGACCGCGTTCAGCACGATCCAGCTGATCGGCCACAGGCCAAAGGCGAAGCCCTCCGTTGCAGCCCCTGCGGCGATCGAGAAGGGCATGCCCCAGACCAGCCAAGCGAGGATGAATGCGGCGAGGACCGCGGCCAGCGCGCAGAGCCAGGCCGGCAGGCGCAGGACGGCCAGCATGACGAACAGGACGTAGAGCGGAAGGCCGGCAAAGAGGGCGGACCAGAAAAGGCTGTCCAGCACGGGCTGGTACGACTGATGAAACGTCAGTAACAGGCCCAACGCCTTCCCCCATAAAGACGCGTGTCGAAGCCGAGCTCAATTCAATCCGAAGCGGGCGCCCTTTGCAAGTTCGGGGCCCGCCGCTACCAGGAGCCCCCGCCGCCGCCTCCACCGCCACCGCCCGAGAAGCCGCCGCCACCGAAACCGCTCGAGCCGCTGCCCGCGGGGGTCGAGGCCACCGCGGTCGAGATGCTGGAGTTCATGGACTCGAGGCTGCTGGCGATCAGGGCGGCCTGGAACGGCCGGCTGCCTACGTACCAGGTGTTGGAGGCGCTGGTGTCGATGCCTTCGAACGCCTTGGCCCACTTCGTCACGCAGCCGAAGACGATCGCGTAGGGAAGAAGCTGGGTGAAGACCTCGGCCTTCTCGGCGAACTGCTGGCGGTATTTTTCCGCGGTGTTCATGTAGAGGCGGAATCCCAGAGCGTGCTGCATCACGTCGCGGCCGGCCGCGGTGCGCTGCGGCATCTGCCTCGCCGTGATGAGCATAACCATGCCGACCAGGACCACCGCGAGGCCGACCAGGCCCCATCCGAAGTTGATGCCGAGCTGGTAGGTGGCGAAGCCGCCGATCGCGAGGATGACGATGCCCAGGCAGCCCCATCGTCCCCGCGCATAGTCCGGCCGCGAGGTGAAGAACTTGCGTGACATGGCATCGTCGAGGATGTTGCCCTCGGCCTTTTGCAGCGTGGCGTGAAATGTGCCCTTCAGCTCCGACAGCTTCACCTGCTGCCGGCCGGTGAAGAGCCCGTCGAGCAGCGTCTTTTCGTAGGTCAGCAGCGAAGCGGCATCGGCCCCTTTCCAGGTGAGGAGCCAATCCTTGGCGCCGTCGACCTCTGCGATCGTCATGTGTCCTCGGGCCGCGAGGTCGACGATGGTCGCGGTCACGTCTTTGGTGTCGGCGCTCTCATCGAGGATGAGGCCCAGCTGCGCGGCCTTGAGGTTCTGGGGCGGGCCGAACTCGACGACCACGGGCTCCTGATGGAACAGCGGGTCAGTCCGCTCGTGGGGGTCATTGGAAACGTAGTAGTTGGTGAGGTACTCCCGGTCCCGCCCGTGGTGCCACCACATCCAGGAGATAAGACCGAGGCCCGCGATGAGGATGAGGGCGCCGACGGCGAAGATGAGCGGATCGATGTCGAACGCATCAGCGGGGAACACGCGCGCGCGTGGTTCCAGCAGCGGAGGTGGAACGTTGACCATGCCCTTGTAGGTTCCCGCGACAATCGACATTTGCTCGCCCGAACCAAGCTGTCTGGTCGATGAATACGTGGCGGATCCGCCACGAGCAGAAGCTTTGCAAGCTTCCGTCGAGCCGACCGGGCCTTCATAACATGCCGCACTTTGAAAGATGCCGGAGAACCGTACCGTCGCGCTCACCGTTTGCTTCGGCACCGGCCACTGGCCGCCGTCGACGTTCCAGAACAGCTCGTCGTGGTCGGCGAAGGCGTTCATCGCGCCCGCGACCGCGTACGTGATCACGTAGCGGTTGGCGCCGCTGACGAGCACGTTGGGGTCTCCGATCTTGATCACCTGGTCGGCCCCGCCCAGGTAAGTCGTATAAGAGAGATGTCTGGCGCCGTCGGTGACTGAGACGACGGTCAGGTCGTAGTAGCGGTCATTCCGGCTGTCGTAGCTGTAGCGGACCGGGATGTACCGGAAGATGCCGTGCTTCTGAAGCGAGCCGAAATCGACGTGGACGTCCTCGACGATGGACAGCGACGAGTCGCTGTGGACGTCGATGCTGGACGCGAACGAGGTGATGACCCAGCCCTCGTCCGCGGCGGCCGGCGTGGCTGAGAGCATGCTCGCCCACAGCACCGCGATGGCGCCGAACAGGAGCTTGCCGGCCCGGATCTTCATCGCCAGTCCGTATATTGCCTTGCTGCCCCTATGACTTCAGCCAACCTTCGGCGCGACATCCGCAACGTGGCGATCATCGCCCATGTCGACCACGGCAAAACCACGCTGGTCGACGCCCTGCTGAAGCAGAGCCACACATTCCGCGACAACCAGGAGGTCGGGACGCTGATCATGGACAGCAACGACCTGGAGCGTGAGAAGGGGATCACGATCCTGGCCAAGAACACATCGGTGCGCCACGGCGACGTGACGATCAACATCATCGACACGCCGGGCCACGCCGACTTCGGCGGCGAGGTCGAGCGCGTCGTGAACATGGCCGACGGATGTCTTCTGCTGGTCGATGCCGCCGAGGGACCGATGGCGCAGACGCGCTTTGTCCTGCGCAAGGCCTTCGAGGCTGGGCTGCGGATCATCATCGTGATCAACAAGGTCGACCGCGCCAACGCCGACCCGGCGAAGACCCTCGAGCGGGTGCACGACCTCTTCCTCGAGCTGGCCGAGGACGCCGATCAGCTCGAGGCGCCGGTGATCTACTCGATCGCCAAGGAAGGTCGGGCGGGTCTATCGCCGGACGAGCTGGGCCCGGACCTCGAACCGCTGTTCAAGACCATCATCGATTTCGTTCCGCCACCGGTGACCGAGCCGGGTGGTTTTCAGATGCTGGTCGCCAACCGCGCGTACGACGACTACACGGGCACGATGGCGATCGGACGCATCTCTCGGGGCAGCATCGCGCCGGGCGACGCAGTGGCCGTGCTGGCGGTGGAGGGTGAGCCGCGGCGGGTCAAAGTCGTGCAGGTTCTGCTGTATCGCGGCCTCGATCGGGTCGCCGTCCCGCGGGCGAGCGCGGGCGACATCGTGCTCTTGACCGGCATGGAGGATGTGGCGATCGGCGACACGCTCGCCGACCCGGAGGCACCCGACGCGCTGCCTCGGATCGAGATCGAGGAGCCGACCGTCCGGATGACGTTTGGCGTCAACACGTCGCCGTTTGCCGGACGCGAGGGCAAGTTCTCCACGACGCGCCAGCTGCGCGCGCGCCTGTACAAGGAGCTCGATACCAACCTGGGCCTGCACGTCGCCGACACCGACGTCGCGGAGCGATTCCTGCTCAGCGGCCGCGGCGAGCTCCACCTCGCGGTCCTGATCGAGACGATGCGGCGCGAGGGCTACGAGTTCGAGGTTTCGCGGCCCGAGGCCATCATCAAAGTGATCAACGGGCAGCGCATGGAGCCGGTCGAACACCTCACCGTCGACGTGCGCGAAGAGAACGTCGGTGGCGTGACCGAGGCGCTCGGCAAACGACGCGGCGAGATGATCGAGATCACCTACGACAAGAAGGGCGGTGTGCGCCTCGAGTACATGATCCCGACGCGTGGCCTGATCGGCTTTCGCAACACCTTCCTCACCCTGACCGCGGGCACTGGATTGATGGGCTCGATCGGAATTGGTTACCGGCCGTGGGTCGGCGAGTTTCGGGAGCAGCGCAACGGCGCGCTGACCGCCTCATCAGCGGGCAAGTCGCTGGCGTTTGGTCTGGCGGGTGCGCAGGAGCGGGGGACCACTTTCATCGAACCAGGTCAAGAGGTCTACGAGGGGATGATCGTTGGGATCCAGAAGCGGCCTGGCGACATCCGCGTCAACGTCTGCCGCGAGAAGAAGCAATCCAACATTCGTTCGTCAACCTCTGACATCTCGGTTCGGCTGACGCCGGCGTCCAAGCTGAGCCTCGAGCAGTCGCTGGACTTCCTCGCCGACGACGAGCTGCTCGAGGTCACCCCGAAGCACCTGCGGCTCCGCAAGCGCCACCTCACCGAGGTCGACCAATCCAGGGCCCGGAGGGTGGCCGAAGCGGCCCGGGGTTAGGCCCGGCCGATTCCGGGTATACTCCTTGTCAGCCGGCGAAGCGCCGGTGCTCACTGTAGGCTGCGATCTATCTCGAACGGGCCCGCTAGTTGAGTAGCCCGCCGTTCGAGAGATAGGAGATGGAGATGCCTACAGGCACCATCAAGAAGCTGGTTTCGGATCGTGGCTTTGGATTTATCAAGGCCGAGGACGGACAGGAATACTTCTTCCACCGCAGTGGCACCGAAGGTGACTTCGATGGACTGCAGGGCGGCGAGAAGGTTTCGTTCGAAATCGAGTCGAGCCCGAAGGGCCCGCGCGCCAAGAGCGTCCGCGTAGCCTAAGTCCGACAACCAGAAAAGCCCCGAGCGAAAGCTCGGGGCTTTTTTTGTCCGGGTGGGGGAGCATCCCCCTCGCTTCATTTGCCGGCTGGAATCTCATGGTCGAGCTTGAAGCCGCCACTGCCGTCCATCTCGATGATCCACACCGTCTGCTTGACGTCATGCGTCGAGGTGAACTGGAACTGGCCCAGCGGGGTCTGGATGTTCACGCTCTCCATCGCGGTGCGCAGCTTGTCGCGGTCACCAACGACGTCTGTGAAGGTGAGCTTGGCGCGCCTCGCAGCGTCGGCGAGGATCTTGATTCCGGTGTAGCCCTGCGCCGCGAACTGGTCCGGGTCCTTGCTGTACTCGGTCTTATACGCACTCACAAAATCGGCGTTGGAAGGAAACGTGTTGCCGATGTACCACGCGCTCGCGCTGCGCGCACCCCTGCCTGCCGCGCCGGCCTGCGCCGACACCTTCGCTGTGTTGAAACCGTTGCCGCCAAGGAAGTGGCCCTGCCAGCCCAGGTTCCGCGCGGCAGCCATGATCGTTGCCGGTATGCTGCCGAGCGACGTGATGAAGATCACGTCCGGGTTCAGCTGCACAGCCTGAGTGACGTATCGCGTCAGGTCGGCGTCGTTCTTGCTGAAGGGGATCGTCTTGAGCAGCTGAATGTTGTACGTGCCGACCGTGTCTTGAACGATCTTGCCGCCGTCGCTCGAGAACTTGTCGTCCTGCGCGACCAGTAACACCCCGGTCTTAGGGTGCGCATCGTTGGCGTAGGACTTGATGTTGTCGGGGATCGCGGTCTGCTCGCCGAGGCTGTCCCGGAACACGTACTTGCATGGCGTCGGGTTGGGGTTCGCGGGGGTCCAGTTGCAGTCCGGGACGAGGTGGGTGCCGGTGGTGCTCACCGCGAGCACCGGCGTCTTCAAGGTCTCCGCAAGGGGGTGGACGGCGACCGCCGAGTTCGACAGCGTTGGCCCGAGCAGGGCCAGGACCTGGTTCTGCCCGATCAGCGTCTGGGCCTTCGCCTTAGAGGTCGCCTGGTCGGAAGCGTCGTCCTCGAAAGACAGGTCGATCGTGGCGCCGTTGACCCCGCCCGAGGCGTTGATCTGCTTGACCGCCAGCTTCATTCCGTCACGGCTCTGTGGGCCGTAAACGCCGCCCGCGCCGGTGATGGATAGGACGGCGCCAAGCTTGATGGTCTTGCCCGCCCAGGGGTTGGTCCCGCCGTTGTTGCCGCCGCCGCTCGAAGCACACGCGGCGACGAGAAAGCTTGCCACCAGCCAGCCGACGCGCTTGCGGATCACTCAGCCCTGCCCAACGAAAACGTGGTGATTGTCCAACTCATCAGCCCAGCGGCCGTCACTACGCCTTCAGGCGGCTCAGCAACCGCGGAACGTCGAGCTTGGGGTGCGGATACTGCGGACTCATCTCCTGGAGCGTCTCGGCCAGGATCATAGTCACGGCCCAGTTCCGATAGACCTTGTCGTTGGCCGGGATGACGTACCAGGGCGCCCACCTGGTCGAGCAGCGCGTGATGGCCAGTCCGTAAGCGCTCATGTAGTCGTCCCAATAGGCGCGCTCTTCGATGTCGTGTGGGTTGAACTTCCACTGCTTGTCGGGAGCCTTGAGCCGGTCGGCAAGTCGCTTGCGCTGCTCCACCAACGAGATATCAAGACAGAACTTCACGACTGTGGTGCCGTCCTTCACGAGTTGCTTCTCGAACTCATTGATCTGGTCATAGCGGCGCTCGATCACCGCCGGCGCCGCCAGGCTGTGCACGCGCGCGATCAGCACGTCCTCGTAATGCGAGCGGTTGAAGATGCCGATGTCGCCGGGGACCGGCAGCCGCCGCCGGATGCGCCAGAGAAACCCGTGGCGCTTCTCCTCGGGCGTCGGCGCCTTGAACGGCGTGATCATGACCCCCTGCGGGTTGAAGTTCCTCACCACGTGGGTGATCGTGCCGTCCTTGCCGCTCGTGTCCATGCCCTGCAGGACCACGAGCAGGGAGCGCTTGTGCTCCGCATAAAGGCGCTCGTGCCACTCGAAGAGCACATCCTGGTTCTTCGCAATGTCTTTCAACGCGCGGCTCTTGCCGCCCTTCAGGCCAGGGCGAGAGGCGGGGTCGACATCGACCATCCGGAATCGGCCGTCAGTCATCTGCGCCCGGAGCAGATCCCGGACCTCTCGCTTGGCCACGGCCGCGAGTCTAGAGCCTCAGGTGTTTTTTTTAGGTCAGCTCGGTCGGGATGACGTCCAGGTTGAGCACCTGGTCTCCGCGCAGGACCGAGAGCGTGAGCCTCGAGCCGATCTTGGCTTCGACCATGAGACGCTGCAGGTCGCCGGCCTTGGTCACGCCGACATCCCCGACCGAGACGATGACATCGCCCGCGCGCAGCTTGCCGCCCGCGGCCGGGCTGCCCCCGACCACCTCGTGCACCTCGACGCCGGCCTTGCGGCCGAGCCGCTGCGCCATCGCCGGAGTCAGAGGCCGCGTCCCCCCGGCGATGCCGAGGTACGCGCGGCGCACGCGGCCGCTCCGCATGAGCGCCGCGAGGATGGCCTGCGTCGTCCCGTTCATCGGCACGGCCAGGCCGAGACCCATCCCGGCGACCGCGGTGTTGACGCCGATCAATCGAGCCTGCGAGTCCGCGAGCGCTCCGCCGGAGTTGCCCGGGTTGAGCGCCGCGTCGGTCTGGATCACATCTTCGATGAAGCGGCGGTGTCCGTTGCCGTCCGCGGTCGCCAGCGAGCGGCCTAACCCGCTGACGACCCCGGACGTGACGGAGCCCGCAAACCCCATCGGGTTGCCGATCGCGACCACGAGCTGGCCGACGCGCAGCTGGTCGGCGTTGCCGACGCGCGCGGGCTGCAGACCGTCGGCTCGGGCACGCGCCACGGCGAGGTCGGAAAGGGGATCCGCGCCGACGACGTCGACGTCGAACTCCGTTCCATCGATGAAGGACGCGCTCGCCGCACCGCCCGCCGCCACGACGTGGGCCGAGGTGACCAGGAAGCCGTCGGGGGTGATGACGACGCCGGAGCCGGCACCGCCGAAGCCGCGGCCGCCGCGCCCGATGCGCAGGCTGGCGACCGACGGGAGAACCTTCTCCGCGACGGTGGTGACGATCGACGAATAGGCGTCGAGGGCTTCGCTCTCGGTCGCTGTCTCGACCATGGTGCTTACAAGATTACCAAGTAACAGAACGGCTAAACATTCGCCTTCTGACGGAGGGATTTGAACTCCTTTTCGAAGCCGTCGACGATCCTCTCCGGGTCGGAGACCAGGCCCTCATCGGTGGCCACACCCAGCATCACGCCGCCGGCGTAGCTGAGGATGCTGATGCCCAGGCCGAGGTGACCGGACTGCGGGACCCAGAACATCACGTGGTTCAGCCTGCGACCGGCGAGGTACAGCGGTTCCCGTGGACCGGGGACGTTGGTCAGGACGGCGGTGGCCTTGCTGCCGAAGAAGCGCAGGCCCAGCCTCTCCACCTCGACCGGCGCGAAACCCATCAGGTTCAACACGGCGTAGGCGACCAGCGCCTCCGGCGATCGCTTCAGCTCGTCCATCTCCTTTTTGATCGAACGGAGCCGCTTGACGGGGTCGACCGTGCCGACGGGCAGGGTCAGGAACACGAGCCCAAAAGAGTTGCCGAGCTTGTGCGCCTCGTCCAGCGGGCGCAGGTTGACCGGCACCGAGGCTCGGATCGACACGCCGCCAGTCGGCTCGCCGCGGGCCTCGAGGTAGCGACGTAGGGCTCCGGTGGCGGTGGCGACCAGGACGTCGTTGACGGTCGCCCCGAAAGCCCGGCCGATCGCTTTGAAATCGTCGAGCGGCACAGGTTTCGACCAGGCCGCGCGCTTGCGCCGCCCGAGCTCGCCTTTGAACGCCGTCTGCTGATCTGGCGGCAGGAGGACGAGCCGGCCGAGGCGATAGACGCCCTCTGCCGCGCGGCCCGGATTGTCGAGCAGCAGCTGCGCCACACCGACACCGCGGTCTAACGCGGCAGGCAGCCAGTCGAGCGGTCCGCGGTTGTCTTGATGCTCCGACCGCTTCCGTGATGTCTTCGTGGTAGGCGATGGGTCGAGCAGGGACAGCATCACCCTCACCAGCGCGATACCGTCCGCGATCGAGTGGTGGATGCGCGCGAGCACGACCGAACCGCCGCCGTAACCGTCGACCAGGTGGATGTGCCATAGCGGCTTGGTCATATCGAGCGGCGTGCTCATCAGCTCGCTCACCAGCTCGCGCAGCGCCGCATCACCACCTGGCTCGGGCAGGGCGATGTGACTGACGTGGTTGTCGATGTCGAAGCGCGGGTCGTCCTGCCAGTGCAGCATGCCGGCGCGCGTGCGTGGCCGGACGACGCGCTGGTGGAAGCGGCCGAAGGGAGCCAGCCGCTTGTCGAACAGAGTGCGCACTCGCTTGACGTCGACCTTGCCGTCGAGCGCCAGGACGCCCGTCACCATCATCAAGTTGGTCGGGTCTTCCATGCCCAGCCAGGCCGCATCGACGCTCGACATGGGGACCAATCTGGTCACCTCGGGCTGATCCTACGCGGGATAGACGGAGACCTCGGTCGCCTTCACCGCGACCCACACCTCGGCACCCGCGTCAAGGTGCAGCTCGCGGACTGCTGATGGCGTGACCTCGGCGACCAGCGGCACAGCGCCGCTGAGGCGGACCCGGACCCGCTCGCCCTGGAGGTCGAGGTCCTCGGCCCGGCCGCGCCAGACGTTGCGCGGCGTGCCCTCCGGCCGGGATGTGTAGAGCGCGACGGCGCGCGGATGGATGACCGCGAAGACGTCGCCGTCGCCGGCTTCGGGAGCGGCCAGAGCTGTGCCGCCCGCCAGTTCGACGTGATCGCCGCGGCCCTGGCCGCGCAGCAGGTTGACGCCCGCCAGGTCGGCGACGAAACGCGAACGGGGCCTCGCGGTGACCTCGGCCGGCGATCCGCTCTGCACGACCTTTCCATGTTCGAGCACGACGAGCCGGTCAGCAAGGGCGATCGCCTCGAGCGGGTCGTGGGTAACAAGGATGCGGACTCCATGAAATCCGGAGAGCTGGCGAGACAGCTCCCGCCGAACCTCCGCGCGGATGGTGACGTCCAGGGCCGATAGCGGTTCATCGAGGAGGAGCAGGTGCGGCTCGGTGGCCAGTGTGCGAATGAGCGCGACCCGCTGCGCCTGGCCCCCGGACAGCTCGCGAGGCATCGCGCTGGCTCGGTCGCCGAGCCCGGCGCGGTCGAGCCACTCACGCGCGATCCGCGACGAGTCATGCCGCAGCCCGAAGGCCACGTTGTCGAGGACCGTCATGTGAGGGAACAGGACGTGGTCCTGGAAGACGATCCCGACGCGGCGGCGTTCGGTCGGGACGTGCCGGCCGGCGGCTGAATCGTCGAGCACCTGCCCGTTGAGCTCGACGCGACCGTTGATCGGCACCAGGCCGGCGAGCGCGCGGAGCAGCGTCGTCTTGCCCGCGCCGTTGGGTCCGAGGACCGCCACGGTCTCGCCGGCGCTCACCTTGAGCTGCACGTCGAGGGCGAACTCATCGCGCTTGAGTCGGATCGTTGCGTCGAGACTCACAGCCAACCCAGCCAGCGATCACGCATGCCGATGAGGATCGCGAGCGAAACCGCCAGCAGGATCAGGCTCAGCGCGATGGCGCCTTCCGGCCGCGTCTCGAGCGCAACGTAGACGGCGAGCGGAATCGTCTGCGTGCGGCCGGGCAGGT
>Ga0209807_1000598_pt1 | contig 16480 bp, 14 predicted proteins | sample GraSoiAngelo_154_FD_186168 | JGI IMG/M metagenome (GOLD analysis project Ga0209807, IMG submission 186168) | Grasslands soil microbial communities from the Angelo Coastal Reserve, California, USA - 14_1009_13_20cm (SPAdes) (version 2) | ecosystem: Environmental > Terrestrial > Soil > Grasslands ... | reverse complement strand
AGGCGGACCTGTCCGTCGACGAGCCCGCCTACCGCAGGCATCTGCGCTGGCTCGCCGACACGCCGGGCGTGACCGGCATCGTGGCTAACGGCCACGCCGCCGAGGTCGCGTCGCTCAGCCGCGAGGAGCGAAGGCGCACGATGGCGGTGGCCCTCGACGAGGTCGCGGGGGGCTGCCCGGTCGTTGCCGGCGTGTATACCGACGGCACCGCCGAGGCCGTCGAGCTGACGAAGGACGCGAAGGCGGCGGGCGCAGCCGGCGTGCTGCTGTTTCCGCCAACGCTCTTCATGTGGGGCGCCCAGGTGAAGCCCGACATGGTCATCCGCCACTATGCCGAGGTCGCGGCGGTCGGCCTGCCGATCGTCGCCTTCGAGTATCCGCCCGCGGGCGGCATCGGCTACGCGCCGGAGACGCTCGCGCGCCTGGCGGAAATTCCGCAGGTGGTCGCCGTCAAGGACTGGTCCAACGAGATCGTCGCCTTCGAGGCGAATCTGCGGGCGCTGCGCGCCACCGGTCGGCCGGTCGCGGTGCTCTCGGCGTTCACGATGTCGCTCATGGCGACGTTCCTGCTCGGCGCCGACGGCGCGATCTCCGGCATGGGCAGCGTCACCGCCGACCTCCAGGCGGAGCTGTTCGCCGCCTGCCAGAAGGGCGACCTCGACGGCGCGCGGCGCATCAACGAGCGGCTCGAGCCGCTCGTCCGCGTCTTTTACGCGCCGCCGTTCGTCGACATGCACAACCGGATGAAGGAGGCGCTGGTGCTGCTCGGCCGCATCCCGGCCGCGCACGTCCGCCCGCCGCTCACGCCGGTCCCCGCCGCCGAGCTTGAGGCGATCCGGCGCGCGCTCGCGGCCGCCGGCATCAGTCGCTGAGTCCCCGTTGACCGGCGCGCGGGCCTCCGCCCGCGCGCCGGAACCGCTTGCGCCCCTTCGCCGGTTTGGTGTAGAAAGACGCACACTTTGCTCCCGCTCACGAGTGCCCGTCCCCCGGGCACATCAGGAGGAATAGCCATGGCCGAACGCTGGCAGAACGAGCCCTGGACCAAGGACATGTGGTGGAGCGGCAAGACGTCGCGCCGGCGGTTTCTCGGTCTGTCGGCGACGGCGGCCGGCGCGCTCGGCGCGACCATCCTCGTGCCCGCGCCGTGGCGCGAGGCGTTCGGCCAGGCCAAGCCGTACAAGATCGGCGTTCTGCAGCCGCTGACGGGCGCGGCCGCCGCCGGAGGCAAGACCGCGCTGGTGGGCACCCAGCTCGCCGCGGACCGCATCAACAAGTCCGGCGGGATCAACGGCCGGCCCGTCGAGCTGGTGATCGCCGACTACGAGTCGAAACCCGACGTCGGGCGCCGCAAGGCGGAGAAGCTGGTCGTCGAGGACAAGGTCGACGTCGGCGAGGGCGGCTACCTGTCGAACGTCTGCCTCGCCTGCATGCCCGTGTTCGAGGAGCAGGAGACGGTCTTCATGATCGGCGTCTGCCTGGACACGACGATCACGACCAGCAAGTGCAGCCGGTACGTGTTCCGTCCGTTCGACTACGCGCCGTCGCAGGCCGTGGCCTTCGCCCCGCACCTCGTCAAGAAGCTCGCCAAGAAATGGCACATCGTGTACCTCGATTACGCGTGGGGGCAATCGACGCGCGACGCCTACGCCGAGCAGATCAAGAAACAAGGCGGCGAGATCGTGGGCACCACCGGCATCCCGCTCGGCACCGCCGACATGACGGCATTCATCTCGAAGATCACGGGGACCTTCGACGGCGTCTTCGCGATCATGTTCGGCGCCAACGCCGTGACCTTCACCACCCAGGCCTTCGACCTCGGCCTGTTCAAGAACCGCAAGTATGCGGGTGACGGCGCCGTCGCCGAGTCGACCCATCTCACCGCGCTGGGGCAGAAGGTCGAGGGCTTCACCGGCGTCAACCGCTACATCCCCGTGTTCACGAAGCCGCTCGACACGCCGTATCACAAGAAGTTCTTCGACGAGTCGAAAGTCCTGTTGAAGCAGATGGACCCATCGGGTCCGGACCCCGACCGTTACGTGCAGTCGAACTTCGAGGCCATGAACTTCCTCAAGCTCGGCATTCAGCGGTCCGGCTTCAAGGGACGGGCCGCCGGCGACACCGAGTTCAAGAAGGAATCGCTCAAGCTCATCGAGGCGCTGGAGGGCATGGAGGTCAAGGAGGGCGACGACTTCCCCCAGGGCGACAAGCTGCTGCGCCGCGAGGATCACCAGGCGTTCCTCCGCCAGTTCATCTTCGACATCCACAACAACAAGCATCGCCTGCTCGAGGTGATTGCCCGGGACAAGACGGTCGTTCCGCCGGCCTGCACGTTCCCCAAGGCGTGAACGCCCGCGCCGAAGGCTCGACGGCCCCGGCCGCTGACGGCCGGGGCACGTCGGCCGACCGGTCGGCGATCCTCACGACCGAGGCGCTCACGATGCGGTTCGGGGGTCTCACCGCGCTGAACCGGGTCTCGATCAGCATTCCGCGCGGCGAGATTCGCGCCATCATCGGCCCCAACGGGGCCGGCAAGTCGACCCTCTTCAACTGCGTCACGGGAGTGCTCGCACCGACGGGTGGGCGCATCCTGTTCGACGGCGACGACATCACGGGGCTGCCGCCGCACCGGATCTCGAAGAAGGCCATCGCGCGCTCGTACCAGATCACCAACATCCTGCCCGGCGCCAGCGTGCTCGAGAACGTCCGTATCGCGGTGCAGTCGCGCCACCACTCGTGGAGCCTGCTCCGGCATCACCGCAGCTATCGCGACGTCATCGAGCGCGCGCGGACGGTGTTGGCCTCGGTCGGGCTGGCCGACAAGGCCGAGGAGCTGGCCGCGAACCTCTCGCACGGCGAGCAGCGCAACCTCGAGATCGGCATCGCCCTGGCCACGGAGCCGAAGCTCCTCTGCCTCGACGAGCCCACGGCCGGCATGAGCGTCACCGAGACGCACGCCACCGTCGATCTCATCCGGCGCATCGCGGCGAACCTGACCATCCTCATCGTGGAGCACGACATGGAGGTGGTGATGGGGCTCGCGCGGACGATCACCGTGCTCCACTACGGCGAGGTGCTCGCGGAGGGCAGCCCGGCCGCGATCCAGGCCAACCCCCGCGTGCAAGAGGTCTACCTCAAGACGTGATGCTCACGCTCGACGGCGTCCACACCTACTACGCGAAGTCGCACATCCTGCACGGGGTGTCGCTCGAGGTGCGGCCGGGCGAGGTGGTCGGGCTCCTGGGACGCAACGGGGTCGGCAAGTCCACCACGCTCAAGACCATCATGGGGATCGTGCGTCCCTCCGGCGGGCGGATCGTCTTCGACGGCCGCGACATCGCGGGGCTGCCGCCGTACCGGCTCGCCCGCGTGGGCATCGGCTACGTGCCCGAGGATCGCCGGATCTTCCGCCTGCTGTCCGTGCTGGAAAATCTCCGAACCGGTCTCGATCGGCCGGAGGTCACCGCGACGCGGCGGCAGGCGCTCCTCGACAAGGTGTACGAGAGCTTCCCGATCCTGGCCGAGCGGCGCAACCAGGCGGGCGGCACGCTGTCGGGCGGCGAGCAGCAGATGCTCGCCATCGCGCGCGCGATGATGCTCGAGCCGCGCATCATCCTGCTGGACGAGCCGACCGAGGGCCTCATGCCGCGCATGGTCGCGCAGATCCGCGAGATCATCGACGTCCTCCACAAGGACGGCGTCGCCATCCTGCTCGTGGAGCAGAACGTGCCGCTCACGCTCGACGTCTCGGACCGCGTGTACATCATGGAGAAGGGCACCGTCCGCCACCACGGGCCGGCCGCGGCGCTGCGCGCCGACGCCACCGTCATCCACCAGTACCTGGGAGTCTGAGCCGGATGATCCCGGTCGACCAGCTCATCGTGCAGATCGTCAACGGGCTCGTGAACGGCATGATCCTCGCGCTGGTGGCCTCCGGGCTCACGCTCATCTTCGGGATCATGGACATCGTGAACTTTGCGCACGGCGACCTGTTCATGCTGGGCGCCTATATCGGAACGACGGCCTTCCTCACCACGGGCAACTTCTGGATCGCCCTCGTGGCCTCGGTGTTGACCATGGCCCTCCTCGGCGCGCTGCTGCAGGTGACCGCGCTCCGGCCGCTCGTCGGCCGCGACCCGCTCACGACGATCCTCGCCACCTTCGGCATCTCGCTGGTCATCGAGAACTACGCGCTCTGGCAGTACGGCCCCGTGCCGCGCAAGATTCCCGAGCCGGTGACCGGCCACTTCCAGCTCTTCTACGTGGAGTACCCGTGGTACCGGATCGTCATCGCGCTGATGTCGGCGGCGATCATCGGCGCCCTCTATCTCTTCATGAAGTACGGCAAGCACGGCATCTGGATCCGCGCGACGACGCAGGACCGCGTCATGGCCTCGGCCATGGGGATCCCGGTGCCGTGGGTGCACACCGTGGTCTTCGCGATCGGCGCCGCCATGGCCGCCGCCAGCGGCGTGCTCTTCGGCCCGACGGTCGGCGTCAACCACGCCATGGGGTTCGACTTCACGCTCCGCGCCTTCGTCGTCGTCGTCGTCGGCGGCATGGGTAATCTCGGCGGCTCCATTCTCGCGTCGATCTTCGTCAGCCTGCTCGAATCGCTGGCCACGATCTGGGTCAGCCCGGCCCAGGCGGTGATCGTCTCGTTCGTCGCGCTGATCCTCACCCTTCTCATCCGGCCCACCGGCCTGTTCGTGCCCACGCCCAAATAAATGAGCACGCTCACGCCGCCCTCGGCCGGCGCGGCCGAGCGGGTGCTCGAGACGCGCGCGCGAGGCGACGGGCCGAGCGCCGCCTACTGGACGGGCTTCGTCATCGTGGTCGGCGCGCTCGCGCTCAGCCCGCTGGTCCTGCCCGAATTCTGGCAGCGGTTCGCCACGGAGATCCTGATCTGGGGCCTGCTCGCGATGTCGTCGGACATCCTGATCGGGTATACGGGCATGGTCTCCTTCGGCCACTCGGCGTTCTTCGGTCTCGGCATGTACGGCGCCGCCGCCGCCCTGCTCATGGTGCGGCCGCCGAATCTCTGGCTCGCGCTGGCGGCCGGCCTCGTCGCCGCCGCGGTGGTGGCGGTCTTCGTCGCCTATTTCTCGACGCGGCTGCGCGACATCTATTTCTCGATCACCACCCTTGTCTTCTCGCAGATCTTCTACGTCATCATCTTCACGTGGACGGAGGTCACCGGCGGCGAGAACGGGCTCACGTTCCGGCAGCCGCCCCTCGCCTTCCCCGGGCTGTTCTCGATTCCCTTCACCCGCAACGGATTGCACTGGTTCGTGCTGGCCATGGTGACCGTGTCCTATCTGTTATTGCGGCGCATCACCCAATCCCCGTTCGGGATGGTGCTCCAGTCGATCCGGGAGAACGAGCCACGGACGCGGGCCATCGGCTACCACGTGGAGCGCTACAAGATCGTGGCGGTGATGCTGTCCGGGCTCTTCGCGGGATTGGCGGGCGCCCTCTACGCCGTCCAGAACAAGTTCGCGGCGCCGGACTTCGTGCTGTTCCTCATCTCGGGCGAGACGGTCATCTTCAACGTGATGGGCGGGATGGGGACGCTGGTGGGACCGGTGGCGGGCGCGGCGTTCTTCCTCCTGATGAAGGAGGTCTTTTCGCGCATCTTCTACGAGTACTACCTGATCCCGGTCGGCCTCATCTTCACGCTGATGGTGATCTTCCTGCCGCAGGGGCTGCTCGGCTTCCTGCGCCGGCGGCTCAACCAGTAGCCCCGCCCAGCACCTCCCACACCTTCCGCACGAGCCCGTCCACGGTGAACGGCTTGGCCAGGATCGCGCCGGCGATCCGCGCGGGCGGCGCGTCCTCGAGCCAGCTCGAGAGGTAGAGCACCCGCGTCTCCGGTCGCGCCGACCACAGGAACTCGAGCCGCCGGCCGGCGCCGGACCCCGCGGCGGTGATGAGAAGATCGAGCGGCCCCGCGTGAGCCGCGCTCACGCGCTCCGCCTCGCCGTGATCGCGCGCGGGCAGCACGCGGAACTCGTGCAGCTCGAGGATTTCCACGATCAGCTCACGGACGCCCGCCTCCTCCTCGAGGACGAGGACGGTCGGTCCCTGCAGCTCGCGCCGGCCGGGCACCGCGTCATCCGAGGCGGTCATCATGTCCCGTGTCCAGCGCCACGTCCGGCATGAGCGGCAGGACGATCCGGAAGAGCGCGCCCGCGCCCGGCACGCTGCGGACGTCGATGGAGCCGCCGTGGTCCTCGACGATCTTCTGGGTGAGCGCGAGCCCGAGTCCTGTCCCGCCCTCCTTGGTGGAGAAGAACGGATTGAAGACGCGATCCAGGTCCGCCGCCGCGATACCCATGCCGGAGTCCTCCACCTCGATGGCCACGCGCCGCCCGCCCGCACGCGGCCCTCCGAGCAGCTCGCCCTCGCTCCAGCCCACGCGCAGTGCGAGGCTGCCGCCGCGCGGCATGGCATCGAGCGCGTTGGTGACGAGGTTCACGAGGGCGCGATAGAGCGCCTCCTGGTCGGCCCACACGGCGGGCACGTCGCGGCGCCAGTCGCGGGTCACGCGCACGCTCTGCGCCTCGAGGCGGTCGCCGTACAGCTCCAGCACGCGCTCGAGCAGGGCGGGCAGCCGCAGCGGCTTGAACGTCAGCGGCGCCGGGCGCGCCAGCTCGAGCAGCCGCTCGACGATGTTGTTGATGCGCTCGAGCTCGCGCGGGACCACGGAGAGAAACTTCTGGCGGAACTCCGGATTCTCGAAGCGCCGCGAGAGGTGCCGGCTGAAGGTCAGCAGCGCGGTGAGCGGATTCTTGATCTCGTGGGCGAGCCCGGCCGCCAGCTCGCCGATGGCGGCCAGTCGGTCGGAGCGGCGGAGCCGGTCCTCCAGCTGCTGCACTTTTGTGAGGTCGCGGAAGACGCCGATCACGCCGAGCTCCTTGCCCTCGCCGCCCCGCAGGGGCGCCGCCGACAGCTCGACGGGCACGCCCCGTCCGTTCCGGCGGCGCAGCGTCACCCTCACGCCGGCCACGAGCACGCGATTGGCCAGCGTCTCCATGAGCAGCTCGGCGAGGTCGGGCGTGTGCGCGAAGACCTCGGTGCAGTACCGCCCGCGCACCTCGCCGACGAAGAAGCCGGTCATCAGCTCGGCGGCCGGATTCAGGGTGACCACGCGCCCGTCGAGGTCCACCGTCACGATGCCGCTGGTGAGCGAGGCCAGGATGTTGTCCGTATACGTCTTGAGGTCGGCCAGCTGCTCGAAGCCGTGTCGCAGCTCGGTGTTCGCGTCCTCGAGGTCCACGCGCTGCTGGGCGAGCTCGGCGACCATGTGGTTGAAGGCCGTCGCGAGCCGTCCGATCTCGTCGTCGGTCGTCGGCTCGATCCGCTGGTTCCACTCGCCGCGCGCGAGCGCGGCGGCGCCCTCGGCCAGCTGCTGCACCGGCTTGGAGATGCGGCGGGCGATGACGGCGGCCGCACAGGCAGCGGCCAGCATCGTCACGATCGTGAGCCCCGCCAGCTCCAGGCGCGTGCGGCGAATCTGCGCCTCCATCCGGTGCTTCGAGAGCCCCACGCGCACGGTGCCCCAGCGCGCGCCGTTCACGAAGACCGGGGCCGCGAAGTCGTAGATCGCCCCCTCGCGGCGGTTCACCGTGTGCTGGGTGATCGGCCCAGGCGCGCCGACCGCGACGCGGTCGACGTCCCCGGCGAGGATGTCACCGACCCACTCGGGGTGCCGGCTGTGCGCCGCCACGCGGCCTTCGGCATCGAGCGCGATCGCGTAGACCACGTCGTCCTCGGAGGCGACGCGCGCGACGTTCTGCTCCAGCGCGGTGAAGTTGTAGAAGAGGAACGGCCCGTACGACATCGCGGCGAGGGTGCGCGCGAGGACCTCGCCACGGCGCTCGACCTCGACGATGATCGCGGACCGCTGATGCCACTCGACCACGAGCAACACACCCGCCATGAGAACGGCGACGACGAGGAGGGTGGCCCAGAGCAGCCGCGCGCGCAGCGAGTGGACACGCCAGCGCCTCATTTGACCAGCCAGACCTTACGGAGAGGGATGTAGGGATCGCCGAGGCCGCTGACCTCGACACTGCGCACGTACGGCTGGAAGATCCGCTCGTACGAGTAGTGCCACATGGGCAGGATCGGCGCGTCCTCGAGGATGGCCTGCTCGGCACGGCGGTAGAGCTCCACGCGGCGTGTGGTGTCGGGCTCGGTGCGCGCGCGCGCCAACAGGCCGTCCACGCGCTGGTTGGCGTAACCGGTGAAGTTCCGCGAGCTCTGCGAGTGGAAGAGCTTGAACAGAAAGTTGTCGGGGTCGGGCACGTCGGCGTACCACGCGTACATGAAGATCGGCAGGCGTCCTTCGGACAGCAGGCGCAAGAACGCCGGCCAGTCGGTCAGATAATGGAACTCGGCCCGGACGCCGACGGCCTTCACATTGTCCTTTATCAGATCGTGCTCGCGCAGGACGCCGTCGTTGCGCGCGGCCGCCCAGATAGCCAGTGTCGGCAGGCCGCGGCCGGCGGGGTAGCCGGCCTGCGCGAGCAGCTCACGCGCCCGCCGCGGATCGTAGGCGTAGCCGCTGACCTTGGGGTTGTAGCCCTGCGTGCCCGGTGGCAGGATGCCGCGCGAGAGGATGTGGCGCCCGAGGAAGGCTTCCTCGATGATCGCCTCGCGGTCGATGGCGTGGATGAGCGCCTGGCGGACGAGCCGGTCTCCGAGCGGCTTCACGCGCATGTTGAAGCCGTAGAAGCGCACCGATAGCATCGGTCGCTTCACGTATCCATCGCCGGCGGCGGCCACCGCCTTCCGGTAATCGCGATTGGGTGGCGGCGTGTCTTCCAGGTGGCCGCGCTGAAACTCCTCGTACATGGTGTCGAACGGCTCGCCCGGGAAGACGCGATAGACGAGCCGCGCCACACGGGGCGCGCCGTCGAAGTAGTCCGGGTTCGCCGCGAGCACCAGCTCGCGGCCGCGCTCCCATTTGACGAAGCGGAATGGTCCCGTCCCCACCGGCGCCGTGCCGAAGGCGTCGCCCTTCTCCTCGACGACCTCGCGCGGCACAATCTTGGCGTGGCCGACCGCCAGCACGGCCACGAACGGGACGAGGGCCTCCGTGAGCGTCACCCGCACCGTGTGGCGGTCGAGCGCCGCGAACCCCGGGATGGTCTTCGCGCGGCCTTCGCGGAACTCCGGCGCGCCTTTCACGTTGAGGAAGAGATCGGCCGCGGCCGAGCGCGTCCGTGGATCGACCAGGCGCGTGAGCGAGTACACCACGTCGTCGGCCGTCACCTCGCGCCCGTTGTGGAACTTCGCATTGCGGCGCAGCGTGAAGGTCCACAGCAGCCCATCGCGTGACGACTTCCAGTGCTGCGCGAGCGCGGGCGTCACCGTGAGCGTATGGTCGAAGTGCACGAGGCCGTCGAAGAGTTGCTGCGCAACCGACCGGCTGTAGATATCCGAGACGCGTGCGGGGTCGAGGGTGGCCGGGTCGTTACCGAGGGCCCGCCGATAGACGCCGTCCGCGCCCCACGCCGGCGCGAAGACGCCGATACAAAGCGCCAGCACCGGCAGGAGCAAGAGGGGGCGCCTGGCGCCCCCCCTTCCTCGGGTCATGCGGAGGACGATTCCTAGCCGCCCGCGCCTCCGTCGGCGGTACCGATCGCCTGAAACAGCTGCGTCGAGACGGACGTGCCGGACTCGATCACGGGAGCCGCGAGCAGGAGCGACGCGAGCGCGAGAATGAGGGCCAGAACCTTCATCGACCTTTCCCCTTGCAGGCGTTCTGGCGCCCCCACCATGGGGTTGCCGCACGCCCGTCGGGGAGGGATTGTCAGCAATTCGACCGCCAGACGCGAGGGCCGTCGCACGCCAGGCCAAGTCGTTAGAATCCCGGAGTCCGCGCCCGGGCACGCGACGCGCGCTTAGCCAGTTACTGTGCATCGGCCGCTGGCGATTGGCCCGCTACGGGGCGTCCGGCCCCTCGGACTCCCCGCCGGCGAGCTTCCAGCGGGAAAGCTTCATCTTGAGCGAGTTGCGATGCAACCCGAGCACTCGCGCGGCCTCGCTGACGTTGCCGCCGACTTCTTCCAGCACGCGCGCCACGATGATCCGCTCGAAGCGATCGCTCGCCTGGTTGAGATCCATGCGGAGCGGCTCGGGTGTCTGCCCCGGCCCCGGACGTCCGGGGGCGAGCGTCACGTCGAGCGGCAGATCGGCGGGCCCGATGAGCGGCCCGTCGACGAGTACCATCGTGCGCTCGACGATGTTCTGCAGCTCGCGCACGTTGCCGGGCCAGGCGTAGGCGGCCAGCAGCGCGAGCGCCTCCGGCGTGAGGCCGTGGATGCGCTTGTTGAACTCGTGGTTGTAGCGCCGCACGAAGTGATCCACGAGACGCGGGAGATCCTCGATGCGCGCGCGCAGCGGCGGCACCGCGACCGGCACCACGTTGAGACGGTAGTAGAGATCCTCGCGGAAGGCGCCGGCCGCCACCGCGCGCTTGAGGTCGGCGTTGGTGGCGGCCACGATGCGCACGTCGATCTTGATCGAGCGCGTGCCGCCGACGCGCTCGATCTCACGCTCCTGGAGCACGCGCAGGAGCTTGGCCTGCACCTCCGCGCGCAGCAGACCGATCTCGTCGAGAAAGAGCGTGCCGCCCTGCGCCAGCTCGAAGCGGCCGAGCTTGCGCTGGTGCGCGCCGGTGAACGCGCCCTTCTCGTGACCGAACAGCTCCGACTCGACGAGCGCCTCGGGGATCGCGGCGGGATTCACGGGCACGAACGGCTTGTCGCGGCGCGGGCCGCGATGGTGGATGGCGCGGGCGATCAGCTCCTTGCCGGTGCCGCTCTCGCCGCTGATGAGCACGGTGGTGGTGGTGCGCGCCACCTGCGTGACGAGTCGCGCGAGCTTCTGCATCTCGGGATGCTCGCCGACGATCTCGTCGCGGTCGTGGCGCCGCGCCAGCTCGCCGCGCAGGAACGTCACCTCGCGCTCGAGGGAGCGCTTCTCGACCGCGCGCCGTACGAGCGAGAGCAGCTCCTCGTCCTCGAACGGCTTGGTGAGGTAGTCGAAGGCGCCGAGCTTCATGGCGGCGACGGCCGTCCGCACCGTCTTCACCGCGGTGACGAGAATCACCTCGAGGCTGTCGTCCAGCGCCTTGAGCCGCTCGAGCACCTCGATACCGTCCATCTCGGGCAGCCGGATGTCCAGCAGCACCACGTCGACGTGGTTCGCGCGCACGAGCTCCAGCGCGCGCGCCCCGTCGGGCGCGTCGAGGACCTCGTAGTCCTGGTCGAGCACCAGGCGGAACGACTCGCGAACGCTCTCCTCGTCGTCCACCACGAGGGCCACGGGCCGGAGCACGTCGTCGCCGCTCATGCGCCCGAGCACTCTATCAGAGAACGTCCGTGGCGGGGAACCGCGGCGCCCCGGCCATGGGTGGTCGGGCGGGCGCATCGTGGGACGCGCCGCCCGTATCGAACCCGGGACATTGACCCCGCCGCGTGCGGCCCGAACAATCGCCGCATGCTCGCACGCGTGCTGTCGGCGGCGCTGGTCGGCGTGGAGGCTGCCCTCGTGGGCGTCGAGGTCGACGTCACGCCGGGACTGCCCAATTTCATCACGGTCGGGCTGCCCGACTCCGCGGTGCGCGAGAGTCGCGAGCGCGTGCGCACGGCGATCCGCAACGCGGGCTTCGCGTTTCCCAACGAGCGCATCACGGTGAACCTCGCGCCGGCCGACCTGCGCAAGGAAGGCGCCTCCTTCGACCTGCCGATCGCGCTCGGCATCCTCATCGCCACCGGCTGCATCCGCGGCAACGGCCTCGGCTCCTTCGCGGTCGTCGGCGAGCTGGCCCTCGACGGCCAGATCCAGGCCGTGCGCGGTGCCCTCGCGGTCGGTCTGGCCTGCCGCCGGCGCGCGATCGCCACGCTGCTCGTCCCGCGCGACAACAGCGCCGAGGCCAGGGCCGTCGACGGCGTGCGGGTGCTCTCGGCGGCGACGCTGCACGAGGCCGTCGGCCTGCTCAACGGCGAGGTGCCCTGTGCCGAGCCCTCGGCGGCGACGCCACTGCCGGCGGCCGCGGGCGAGGATCTCGACTTCCGGGACGTCCGTGGGCAGGCGCACGCCAAGCGCGCGCTCGAGATCGCGGCCGCCGGCGCTCACAACGTGCTGCTGGTGGGACCGCCCGGCGCAGGCAAGACGATGCTCGCGAGGCGGCTGGCCGCGGTCCTGCCGCCGCTCTCGCGCGACGAGGTGCTGGAGGTGTCGACGATCTGGTCGGTGGCCGGACTCCTGCGACGCCGCGGCGCGCTCGTCGACGCGCGGCCGTTCCGCGCGCCGCACCACACGATCTCCGTGTCGGGGCTGATCGGCGGCGGCAGCCCGCCGCACCCGGGCGAGGTCACACTCGCCCACCGCGGCGTGCTGTTCCTCGACGAGTTGCCGGAGTTCCAGCAGCACGTGCTCGAGTCGCTGCGCCAGCCGCTCGAGGACGGGCGTGTCACCATCGCGCGCGCCAGCGGGGTCGGCGACTTTCCCGCGCGCTTCCAGCTCGTCGCCGCCGCGAATCCGTGTCGCCGCGGCTGTCCGACCCTGGACCGATGCCTGTGCACACCCGGCGAGCGCGATCGGTATCTCGGCCGGATGTCGGGACCGCTGCTCGATCGCATCGACCTGCACGTCGAGCTGCCGGCGCTCGAGGGGGAGGAGTACACGGGCGCGCCGGTCGGCGACGACTCGGCGACCGTTCGCGCGCGGGTGGCGCGGGCCCGCACCTGCCAGCACGCGCGAGGCGGCGCCGCGGGCGCACGGCTCAACGCGGAGATCGGCAGCCGGCTGCTCCGCCGGCTCTGTCCGATCCCGGCCGACGCCCAGCGGCTCCTCGCCGCCGCGATGACGCGCCTGGGGCTCTCCGCGCGGGGTCACGACCGCGTCGTGCGCGTCGCGCGCACGATCGCCGACCTCGCCGACGTCGAGACCATCGCCACCGAGCACTGCGCCGAGGCGCTGCAGTATCGCGGCCTCGATCGTCGCTGGCGCGCGTGAGCGCCTGGTCGCCGCCCCCCGGCACCCCCAAACGGCAACCGATGGCGTTCAGTTTGCTTCCGGCGATACTGTGCTCGTGACGACGCGCGGAAGCCCGATGGGCAACTTCAAGGATTACTACCGACGGCTGGGGGTCAGCCCGACCGCCGGCGACCTGGCTATCAAGGCGGCGTTCCGGCGTCTCGCCAGGCGCCACCACCCGGACGTCGCCTTGGACAAGCGCTCGGCGCGCCGCTTTCCGGGCATCCTCGAGGCGTACGAGGTGTTGTCAGATCTGGAACGGCGCCGGCACTACGATCGTGTCTATCGCGACCGGAAGACGGCTTCCCGACCCAGGGGAGCCGGGGTCCGGCGTGTCGATCGAGACGGGCGAGCCGGGACCGGCTCGCGCCGCTTCGGCCTCGCGATCGACCTGTTCGGCCTCAGGCTCGGACTGGCTGTGGACGCCAACGCACCCTCGACGGGCGCGCGCAAAGGGCCTGGCCGGAGCAACCGATGAACCATCTGGACGCCAACCTGATCATCGCCAACGCCCCGGATCCCGTCTTCGTTTCCGACTTCCAGGGCAAGATCCTTCTCGCGAACGAGGCGGTCTCCGAACTCCTGGGGTTCCGCAAGGACGAGGTCCTGGAGCAGTCGCTCTCCCGCTTCGTCAGCCTGGACGAGGCGCGCGAGCTGATGGTCGCCCTTCGCGAGGTCGTCGAGCACGGCGTCTCTCGCAACGTCCGCCTCAATCCCCACAGCGCCTCCGGCGAGGTGATCCCCACCACCCTCAACGCCTCCGCCCTGCGGGGGCCCGGGGGCGAGGTCATCGGCGTGATCGGCATCCTGCGCGACATGCGCGAGCTCGACAAGGCCCGCGCCTACGCCGAAAGCCTGATCAAGAACGCGCCCGACCCCGTCTTCGTCTCCGACCTCCAGGGCAAGATCCTCCAGGCCAACGATGCCGTCTACACGCTCCTGGGCTTCCGGACCGCCGAGGTCGTCGAGCAGTCCCTGTCACGCTTCATCAGCGTCGATGAGACGCGCGAGTTCATGGCCGCGCTGCGCGAGGTCGTGGCCCGCGGTGTCACCCGCAACGCGCGGCTGAACCCACGGAGCGTCTCGGGCGAGATCATCCCCACGACGCTCAACGCGTCGGCCCTGCGCGACGCGGACGGCGCCGTCAACGGGGCGATCGGCATCCTGCGCGACATGCGCGCCTACGAGATGGTCGTCGGCGACCTCGAGGAGTCACGGCGAAAGCTCGACGCGGCCAACCGCGCCAAGGACGAATTCCTCGCGACGCTTTCGCACGAGCTCCGCACGCCGCTCAACGCCATCCTGGGATGGGTGCGCCTTCTCCGGTCCGGGACGCTCGATGCCGCCGGCGCCAGCCGGGGCCCGGAGGTGATCGAGCGTAACACCCGCCTCCTGGCTCAGTTGATCGAAGACCTGCTCGACGTGTCCCGCATCATCACGGGCAAGCTCCGCCTGGACGTCGGGTCCATCGATCTGGTCTCCGTCATCGTGGCCGCGATGGAAGCGGTGCAGACGGCCGCCGATGCCAAAGGCATTCGGCTGGAGACGAGTCTGGATCCGGCCCTCGGCCCCGTGTCGGCCGATCACAGCCGCCTGCAGCAGGTGGTCTGGAACCTCCTCACCAACGCCATCAAGTTCACGCCGGCGGGCGGCCGCGTCGATATCCGGCTCGAGCGCCGCGACTCGATGGCGCGGATCACGGTCAGCGACACGGGCCAGGGCATTCGCCGCGAGCTGCTTCCGTTCGTCTTCGACCGCTTCCGACAGGGCGAGACGTCGATCGGCCGCCGATACGGCGGCCTCGGGCTCGGCCTCGCCATCGTGCGACACATCGTCGAGCTGCACGGCGGCGACGTCGATGCTCAGAGCGCGGGCGAGGGCCGCGGAGCCATCTTCACCGTCGACCTTCCCCTCACCGCCACTCACGCGGACATGGTCCCGCCCGAGCCGGCGCGCCGCAGGCTCGATCGCGAGACCGTCGGCCGGGCGGTCGCCCTCGACGGGTTGCGCGTCCTCATCGTCGATGACGAGGCCGACGCGCGCGAGCTCATGCGCATGGTCCTGCGATCCTCCGGCGCCGACGTCATGACGGCCGCCTGCGCCGAGGAGGCATTCGAGCAGGTGGAACGCTGGCATCCGGACATCCTGGTCAGCGACATCGGCCTTCCCGGTGATGACGGCTACATGCTCATTCAGAAGCTCAGGGAGCAGCAAGCCCAGCACGGGCGAGCGATCCCCGCCCTTGCCGTGACGGCCTACGCGCGGGCCGAAGATCGGACGCGGGCGCTCGCCGCAGGATTCCAGATGCACGTGGCCAAACCGCTGGAGCCGGCTGACCTGGTCGCGGCCATCGCCAGTCTGATCAGCAAAGACCGAGGTGGCTCGGCCGGGGCCGACGCGGCCTGAGCCACGCTCGGCAGGAGTCCGCCACGGCGGAAGACGTCGTGGCACAATACGCGGCAGTCTCCGCTCCGGAGGGTTCGGCGATGCCACAGCCCGTCCTCGTCGTCACCGACGTGCAGGAGCGTCTGTTCGGCGCGATGGATGCCGAGCGGCGCGACGAGATGGTTCGTAATCTGAAGATCCTGCTCGCGACCGCGCGGCGCCTCGGCACCCCCGTCGTCGTCACCGAGCAATATCCAAAGGGGCTTGGCCACACGCTGCCCGAACTGCGCGTGCTCCTGGACGACGCGTCGGCGCTCGAGAAGACCGCGTTCTCCGCCTGCGGCGCCGCCGGCTTCGCCGAACGCCTGCGCGAGCTCGACGCCGCGCCCGTGATCCTCACCGGCGTGGAAGCCCACGTGTGTGTGCTGCTCACCGCGCTCGATCTGCTCGGCCGCGGCGTGCGCGTATCGATCGTCGCCGACGCGGTCTGCTCCCGGCGCGCGGCGAGCATGGACCTGGGCTTGGCGCAGGCGCGTCAGGCGGGCGCCGTGATCACCTCGACGGAGACGGTCGTCTTCCAGCTCCTCGGCAGCTCCGACACCGAGGCCTTCCGAGAGATCAGCAAGCTTCTGAAGTGAGCGTGGCGGCGCCACACGCGCGTTGTCGAGGAGCACCACGCTCCGCCGGGGCGCGACGAGCGCTGGGGGGTTGGGGGGCCATTTCGGGGCCCCCCATCACTACCGCCGGCCGCGCGGCGGAATGTTCGTGTAGGTGACGGTGCCGTCGCGCGAGATCGTCTGATAGACCCGCATCTGCGGCGTGTCGACACCCTCGAGGCCATAGAAGCGCAGCACCCGCACCACGTAGTCCTGCGTCTCCGGATACGGCGGGATCCCGCCGAAGGCGGTCACCGCCTTCTCGCCGGCGTTGTACGCGGCGATCGCGAACGACAGGTTGCCGGGGAAGCGGTCGAGCAGGCCGCGCAGATGCCGGACGCCGCCGTCGATGTTCTCCCGCGGATCGAAGGAGTTGCGGACGCCGAGGA
>Ga0209807_1000594_pt1 | contig 16506 bp, 28 predicted proteins | sample GraSoiAngelo_154_FD_186168 | JGI IMG/M metagenome (GOLD analysis project Ga0209807, IMG submission 186168) | Grasslands soil microbial communities from the Angelo Coastal Reserve, California, USA - 14_1009_13_20cm (SPAdes) (version 2) | ecosystem: Environmental > Terrestrial > Soil > Grasslands ... | reverse complement strand
TGATCTCCCAGCGTCCGGCGAAGCGGCTCAGGATCAGCTGCACGGCCTTCTGGCCGATGCCGAGCCGCCGCCGCGCACGCGTCACGAAGAACTCCGCCATGCGGTAGTCGATGCGCGGCTGCCCCGCGCCCTGCACGACGCGCAGCACGCGCGCGAAGCCGACCGGCTCGCTCCCCCGGAGGATCACCAGCGGGAAGGTGTTCGGATCGCCGAACCAGTGCGCGATCAGATCGGGCTCCCGATGGCCCACCTCGCGGAGCTTGGGAAACAGGCCCGTGCCGGGATTCAGGTCATCGAGATATTCGCGATAGACGCCCTGGATCCAAAGCCGGTCGGCAGGCATCGCCCGCGCATCGCGCACACTGACGGTCTCGACGATCATGGCTGAAGGGCAGCAGGCGCCGCGGCCCCCAAAAGGAAACGGCCCGGACAGCTCGCGCGCGCGAACCGTCCGAGCCGTGCTTGGGCCGTAAGCTTGGGCGACTTACTGCTTCGGCGGCGTGGCCGGCGGCGTGGCCGGAGCGGCGGCGCCTTCGGCAGGCTTGGACTCCGGAGCGGCGCCCGCGGGCGGCGCAGCCTGGCCCGCGGCCTCGGGCGCGGCAGCCGTGCCGGAAGCCGGCGGCGTGGCCGAAGAGTCCGAAGCCGCCGGAGCGGCCGGAGCAGGAGGAGTTGCGGCCTGGTCGGTGCTGGCAGATTCCTGCTTCGCGCAGGCCGTCAGCATCAGCGCCGCAACGAGTGCGCTAAGAGCAAGTTTTGTGTTCATCGATCGGTACCCCGAGAGAAGCAAGAGTTGTGTTGATGAGACCACGACCGCTCACGGCCGTTCCGCGCCCCATCCTAAGGCTGCGGGACGCAAATTCTATAGAAATCCCGCTACGATTGGAAACCAAGGCGACGGCTGGAAAGCAGGGCGACGGCGCTGCGGTGTGCTGTCGGGCCGAGGCGACAGCCGCGGCAGACCTTTACGAGACTGGCGACAGGTTGGAATGAGGTCCGGCGAGCACTTTTCACCCCCGGGCGAGCGGCGGCTCGAAGCCACCTACGGTCCGCACCTCGAGGCGCTGTGCCAGCGCTCGGCCCGCGCCCTCGCTGCCTGCGGTTACACGGCGCTGCTGCTGCACTCAGGCTCCCTCCTTCCGGTCTTCGAGGACGACCAGACCTACCCCTTCAGGGCACACGCCCCCTTCAAGGTGTGGGTGCCTCTGACGGACGCCCCGGACTCGTTCCTCTGGTTCGAGCCCGGGGCCACGGCGCGGCTCATCTTCCACAGGTGCGCGGATTACTGGCACAAGCCCGCCCAGCTGCCGCAAGACTACTGGGTGCGGCACTTCGACGTGCGCACCGTGGCCGACCGTGAAGGCGCGCGCCGTGAGCTGCCCGCCGACCTCTCCCGCGCCGCCTACATCGGAGATGCCTTCGCCGAGCTCGCCCGGTGGGGCGTCGGCGCGATCAATCCCCCGGACCTCATGCGGTGGCTGGATTTTCCGCGCGCGGTCAAATCGCCCTACGAGCTCGACTGCCTCCGCGAGGCCAACCGGCTCGGTGCGCGCGGCCACCGGGCGGCGGAGCGCGCCTTTGCGGCGGGCGCCTCGGAGCTCGGGATCGAGCTGGCATTCCTCGAGGGCTGCGGGCAGCGCGAGCAGGAGCTGCCCTACAACCCCATCATCGCGCTGAATGCCGGCGGCGCGGTGCTGCACTACCAGGTGCTGGAGAAGCAGCCGCCGCGCGAGCGGCACTCGCTCCTCATCGACGCCGGAGCGCAGTTCCAGGGCTATGCGAGCGACATCACCCGCACCTACTCGGCCGGGGACGCCGATTTCGCCTTGCTCGTAGGCCGGATGGATCAGATGCAACAGACGCTTTGCGCCGGTGTGCGCGCGGGCGTCGACTGGCGCGACGTGCAGCTTCGGGCCCACCGGCTTGTCGCTGAGCTGCTGCGCGAGGCGGACATCACGCGCTGCAGCGCAGAGGAGGCGATGGCGAGCGCCGTGACGAGCGTGTTCCTGCCGCACGGGATCGGACACCTCCTCGGTCTCGAGGTGCACGACGTCGCCGGCTTCATGCGCTCGCCCCAGGGCGGGGACATCCCTCGTCCGGAGGGCCACCCCAACCTGCGGCTCACCCGGGTCCTCGAGGAGGGCTTCGTCGTGACCCTGGAGCCGGGGCTCTACTTCATCCCGCAGCTGCTCGATGCCGCGCGGGCCGACGTCCGGCGCGCGCGCTGCATCAACTGGCCCCGGGTCGAGGCGCTCTCGAAGTTCGGCGGGATCCGGATCGAGGACGACCTCGCCGTCACCCGCGACGGCTGCGAGAACCTCACCCGAAACGCCTTCCTGGAGACGGCCTGATACGGCGGGCGGCTTATCCGGCCCACCGGGCCCGTCGGGTCCCGCGCGGGCGCGTGAGCCTCACCCTCACTGCATCTCCAGTGAGACAGAATCTACCTTCTTGTCAGCAAATCCTTTATATCCTGCAACAATACTTCAGTCCTGGAGGGCACGGGAGGCGGTGCGTTGGGGGCAGGGCGCTTGAGCCTGTTGATGCCCTTGATGACGATGAAGAGTGACAGCGCGATCACCAGGAACTCGAAGATCGTCTGAAGAAACGCGCCGTAGCGGAGCATCACGGGCTTTCCCGCGGCATTGGTCGCAATCTGCACCGCGAGGTCCGTGAAGTTGACGCTGCCGAGCATCGGAGAGAGCGCGGGCATGATGACGTCCCCGACGAGCGAGGCGACGATCTTGCCGAAGGCGCCGCCGATCACGACGCCGACGGCCAGGTCGATCACGCTGCCCTTCATCGCGAATTCTTTGAATTCCGAAGTGAAGCCCATGGGTCCCCCTCCCCGCGCCGACGCTTCAGTCGTCGGCGGCCTTTTTCTTCCGTGCGCGCTTCTTCGGTGCCTTGGCGGGCTCCGCTTCCTTGGGCTCGCTCTTCGGCTGCGCTTTGGGCGCGGTCTTGCGGCTGGCCTCGGCCTTCGCCGGCGCCTTCGCCTTGGGTTTCTCCGCCGCTCTGGCGCGGCGGCCGGTCTTCTTCGTTTCGCCCGCCGGCTCCTCGCCCGCCGCCGCAGGCGGCGCCTCCACGAGCTGCATCAGCGCCATGGGAGCTGCGTCCCCGGGGCGCGGCAGCATGCGGAGGATCCGCGTGTAGCCGCCCGGCCGCGTCCGGAAGCGCGGACCGATCTCGGCGAACAGCTTCTCGACGATCTCGACATCGCGCAGCCGCGCGAGCGCGCGGCGGCGGTTGGCGTCGCCGTCGTTCTTCGCGAGCGTGATGAGAGGCTCCACCACCCGGCGCAGCTCCTTCGCCTTCGGGAGCGTGGTGCGGATCCGCTCGTGCCGCAGCAGTGACACCGACATGTTGCGCATCAGCGCGCGCCGGTGCGAGGCGTTGCGCGAGAGCTGACGGCCGGAAAGCTGGTGACGCATGAGATGCCTTCGCTCGAGTGCGCTGCCGTCAGATGACGTCGCGCTCCTCGTCGTGCTTCAGGCCCGCCGGCGGCCACCCGTCGAGGCGCATGCCGAGCATCAGCCCGTGGCTCTGCAGCACCTCCTTGATCTCGGTGAGGGACTTCTTGCCGAGGTTCGGCGTGCGCAGCAGCTCGACCTCGGTGCGCTGCACCAGGTCGCCGATGTAGTGAATGTTCTCGGCCTTGAGGCAGTTGGCGCTGCGCACGGTGAGCTCGAGCTCGTCCACCGGACGCAGCAGTATCGGATCGAACTGCATCTCCGAAACCTTGGTCGCCGCCTCTTCCTCGCCCTGCAGGTCGACGAACACCGACAGCTGGTCCTTCAGGATGCTGCCGGCGCGGCGGATCGCCTCCTCGGCCTCGATGGTGCCGTTGGTCTCGATGTCGATGACCAGCTTGTCGAGGTCGGTGCGCTGCTCGACGCGCGCCGCATCGACCGAGTAGGTGACGCGTCGCACCGGCGAGAAGGAGGCATCGAGCTGCAGGCGGCCGATCGGGCGCGTCTGCTCCTCGAACGCGAGGCGCGATGCCGCCGGGCGGTAGCCGCGCCCGCGCTCGACGCGCAGCGTCATCGAGAGCTCCCCCGCCTTGGTGAGGTTGGCGATCACCAGGTCCCGGTTCACGACCTCGATGTCGTGATCGGTCTGAATGTCGCCGGCGGTCACCGGACCCGGGCCCTTCTTGTGCAGCCGCAGCTCCGCGGAATCGCGCGAGTGCATCCGCAGCGCCACCGACTTCAGGTTCAGCAGGACGTCGACGACGTCCTCCTGCACACCCTCGATGCTGGTGTACTCGTGCAGCACCCCGTCGATCTCGACCTCGGTGATCGCGCTGCCGGGCATCGACGACAGCAGCACGCGGCGCAGCGCGTTCCCGAGCGTATGGCCGAAGCCACGCTCGAACGGCTCGATCACCACGCGCGCCTGGCGCGGGGCAACCGGCTGCACCTTCACCACACGGGGCCTCAGAAACTCGCTTACGGAACCCTGCATTGCCTGTCACCTTGCCGGCTCATTCGCGACCGGCACAAAACGGACATTGGACGGGCTTAAATGGGTGCTCTAAGAGCCCATTGCAAGCCGGCTACTTCGAATACAGCTCCACCACCAGGTTCTCGTTGATGTCGGGCAGGACCTCGTCCCGCCCCGGCGCCGACTTGAACACGCCGCGGAACTCCTTGTCGTTCACCTCGACCCATTCGGGGAGCCCCACCTGCTGCGCGACGTTGAGCGCGCTCTGGATGCGCAGCTGCTTGCGCGACTTCTCGCGCACCTGGACGATGTCCCCGGGCCTCACCTGGAAGGAGGCGATGCTCACCGCCTTCTCGTTCACGGTGATCGCCTTGTGGCTCACCAGCTGGCGAGCCTCGGCGCGCGTGGAGGCGAAGCCCATGCGGTACACCACGTTGTCCAGGCGGCACTCGAGGAGCCGTAGCAGGTTCTCGCCGGTGGAGCCGCTCTTGCGCGCCGCCTCCTCGTAGTAGTTGCCGAACTGCCGCTCGAGCACTCCGTACATGCGCCGCAGCTTCTGCTTCTCGCGCAGCTGCAGGCCGTAGTCGGACAAGCGCGTGCGGCGCTCACCCTTGAGGCCGCCCGGCGGCACGGTGAACTTGCACTTGTTCTCGAGCGGCTTCACGCCGCTCTTCAGGAACAGATCCGTGCCCTCGCGGCGGGCGAGCTTGCAAGTGGGACCGGTGTATCGCGCCATAGTGTCCTCGTTAAACCCGGCGTCGCTTCGGCGGCCGGCAACCGTTGTGAGGGATCGGCGTCACATCGGCGATGCTGGTGATCTTCAAACCGCAGTTGTTGAGCGCGCGCACCGCGGACTCGCGTCCCGGCCCCGGTCCGCCGACGCGCACCTCGACGTTCTTCACGCCGTGCTCCTGCGCGGCGACCCCGGCCTTCTCCGCTGCCACCTGCGCGGCGAACGGTGTGCTCTTGCGCGAGCCGCGAAAGCCGCAGCCGCCCGAGGTCGCCCACGAGAGCGTATTCCCCTGCCGGTCGGTGATGGTGATGATGGTGTTGTTGAAGGACGCGTGCACGTGCGCGATCGCATCGAGCACGTTCTTGCGGGCCTTCTTCGGCTTCTTGGCCGCCGCGGCGGGTGCCGCCGCGGCCGGCGCCGCGCCGCCCTGCTGGGGTTTCTGCTCGGCTTGCTGCTCGGCTTTCTGCTCAGCCATTCGTCATACCTTTCCGGCGGGTGCGTTCAGCTTGACCGCCTGCTTGCGCGGACCCTTGCGGGTGCGCGCGTTGGTGCGCGTGCGCTGGCCGCGCACCGGGAGCCCGCGGCGGTGGCGGATGCCGCGCCAGCTTCCCAGGTCCATCAGGCGCTTGATGTTCATCGACACTTCGCGACGCAGGTCGCCCTCGACCGCGTACTTGGCGATCTGCGAGCGAATCGAGTTGACCTCGACCTCGGTGAGATCCTTCACCTTGGTGCTCGGGTCGACGCCGGCGGCGACGCAGGCGCTGCGGGCGCGCGAGCGGCCAACGCCGTAGATGTGGGTGAGCCCGACCCACACGTGCTTGTTCATCGGAATGTTGATACCGGCTATGCGTGCCATGTGTGCCTCGCTTCAGCCCTGGCGCTGCTTGTGCCGCGGATCCGAGCAGACGACGTACACCACGCGGCGGCGGCGCACGATCTTGCAGTTCTTGCAGATCTTCTTGACCGAGGGACGTACTTTCATGACTGACCGCCCGAGCCCGTGCGACCGTAGCCGAGCAGGTTCGCCTTCTTGAGCAGATTCGGATAGTGGTGCGACATCGTGTGCGCGTGCAGCTGCGACATGAAGTCCATCACCACTACCACCACGATGAGGAGCGAGGTGCCGCCGAAGTGAAACGGTACGCCCTGCCAGGACACCAGGATCTCGGGCAGCAGGCACACCAGCGTCACGTAGAGCGCGCCCCAGAGCGTCAGGCGGGTGAGCACCTGATCGATGTACTCCGCGGTCTGCTGCCCCGGACGGATGCCGCGCACGAAGGCTCCCGACTTCTTGAGGTTGTCGGCCGTGTCGCGCGCGTTGAACACCAGCGCGGTGTAGAAAAAGCAGAAGAAGATGATCAGCAGCGCGTAGATCAGGAGGTGCAGCGGCTGGCCGTAGCCCAAGGCCGCGGCGACGTTCTGCATGAAGCCCGAGATCGGCCCCTCGGCGCTGGTGCCGAAGAAGCTCGCCAGCGTCGCCGGGAAGAGCAGGAGGCTGGACGCGAAGATCGGCGGGATCACCCCCGACATGTTCATCTTGAACGGCAGGTGGCTCGACTGCCCGGCGTACATGCGCCGTCCCACCTGACGCTTGGCGTAGTCGACCGGAATGCGCCGCTGGGCGCGCTCGACGAACACGACGAACGCGGTGGTGGCCAGCACCACGATGAGGAGCGCCAGCGCGACCGGGCCCTGCATCTCGCCCGAGCTCACCGCCTCGGCGGTGCTGCCGACCGCGCCCGGGAGCCCGGCGACGATTCCCGAGAGAATGATCATCGAGATGCCGTTGCCCACGCCGCGCTCGGTGATCTGCTCGCCGAGCCACATGAGGAACATGGTCCCGGTGGTCATGGTGATGGTCGCCGGGATGAGGAACGCCCAGCCGTGGATCAAGGTCATGCCGCCCTTGGTGAGCGCGCCGGCGGCGGCGAACGACTGCACCAGCGCGAGCCCCACCGTGCCGATGCGCGTGTACTGGGTGATCTTGCGCCGGCCCGATTCGCCCTCCTTGCGCAGCTCCATGAGGGTCGGCACCACCATCGACATCATCTGGATGATGATCGAGGCGGAGATGTAGGGCATGACGCCCATGGCGAAGATCGACAGTCGCGACAGCGCCCCGCCCGAGAACAGGTTCACGATCCCGAGAATCGTGTTGGACCGGTCGGCGAAGAAGCGCGCCACTTCCGCCGGATTCACGCCCGGCACGGGTATGAAGGTGCCGATGCGGTACACGACGAGCGCACCGATGAGGAACAGGACGCGGTTGCGGATCTCGCCGAAGCGAGCGGCCTCGCTGAAGGCGGTGGCCGGATTGGTGAGGCTGGTGGTTGCCATGGCTCTCTTTCAGGCCTCGATCTTGCCGCCCGCGGCCTCGATCGCGGCGCGCGCGCCCTTGGTCACCGCCACGCCCTTCAGGGTCACCGCCCGGGTGAGCGCCCCGGACAGCACCACCTTGGCGCGCTCGGTGCCCGGCGGCACGACGCCCGCCTCGAGCAGCGCCTCGAGATCGACCACCGCCGCCTGCACGCGGGCGAGCTCGGCGAGACGCACCTCGGCGCGGCTCGTCTTCATGCGCGAGCGAAAGCCGACCTTCGGCAGCCGGCGCTGCAGCGGCATCTGCCCGCCCTCGAAGCCGACCTTGTGGTAGCCGCCCTTGCGCGCGCGCTGCCCCTTGGTGCCGCGGCCGCAGGTCTTGCCCTGGCCCGCGGAGGCACCGCGGCCCACGCGCCGGGCGGGGCGCCGGGAACCGGGAGCGGGCTTCAATGTGTTCAGTCGCATGGGTTTCAGGCGCCTTTCTCGACGCGCAGCAGGTGAGTGGCGGCGGCGATCATGCCGCGGTTCGCCGGGGTGTCCGACACGGACACGCTCTGGTGAATGCGGCGCAGCCCGAGGCCGCGCGCGGACGCAGCGATGTTCCTCAGCTGCCCGTGCAGGCTCCTCACCAGCGTCACTTTGAGCTTCCTGTCCGTCATGGCCCTCAGCCCGTGATCTCTTCGAGGCTCTTGCCCCGCTTGGCCGCGATCTCCTCGGGCGAGCGGATCTTCGCCAGCGCGTTCATGGTGGCGCGCACGACGTTGATCGGGTTGCGCGAGCCGTAGCTCTTGGCGAGGACGTTGCGCACCCCGGCGCATTCGAGCACCGCGCGCATGCCGCCGCCGGCGATGACTCCGGTGCCCTCGGACGCCGGCTGCATGTAAACGCGCGTGGCTCCATGAGTACCTGTGACCGCGTAGTACAGCGAATCGTTTCGCAGCGCGACGTTGATGAGGTTCTTGCGCGCACTCGTCATGGCCTTGGAGATCGCCACCGGCACCTCGCGCGCCTTGCCGAAGCCGTAGCCCACGCGCCCGGTGCCGTCGCCCACCACGGTGAGCGCGGTAAAGCCGAACTGCCGGCCGCCCTTGACGACCTTGGCGGTGCGATTGACTGCGACGAGCTTCTCGACGAACTCGTCCGCCGGCTGGCCTTTCTCTGGTCTCGCCATATTCTGTTACCTGCCTAGAACTCGAGGCCCGCCTCGCGGGCCGCATCTGCGAGCGCCTTGACGCGCCCATGGAAATGAAACCCGGAGCGGTCGAAGGCGACCCGGCTCACTCCCGCCGCCTTGGCGCGCTCGGCGATGGCACGCCCGACCGCCTTGGCGGCCTCGACGTTGCCGGTGCCCTTCAGGCCGGCGCGCAAAGTCTCCTGAACGGTGGAGGCGGCGGCAATCACCTTTGCGCCCGCGGCGTCCACGACCTGCGCGTAGATGTGCCGCGGAGTGCGGTGCACGGTGAGGCGCGCCACGCCCAAATCGCGGATGTGCGCGCGCGTCTTGACGGCGCGCCGCAGGCGGCGCTCTTTCTTCGTCGTGATCACTTCTTCTTCCCCTCCTTGAGGGTGATCTGCTCGCCGGCGTAGCGCACGCCCTTGCCCTTGTAGGGCTCGGGGGGACGGATGTCGCGGATCTCGGCGGCCACCTGGCCGACCTTCTGCCGATCGATGCCCTTCACCACGATCTCGGTCTGGCTCGGGGTCTCGATGTTGATGCCCTCCGGGATCGGCACGTTCACGGGGTGCGAGAAGCCGAGAGTCAGGTTGAGGCTCTTGCCCTGCACCTGGGCGCGGAAGCCGACACCCACCAGCTCGAGCTTCTTCTCGTAGCCGCGGGTGACGCCGCGCACCATGTTGGCGAGGTGGGCGCGCGTCGCCCCGGCGCGCGGGCGCGCGAGCCCCTCCGCATCGAACCGGATCTGCAGCTTCTTGTCGGTCTGCACCACCGAGACGCCGGCGGTGAGCGGGAGGCTGAGCGAGCCCTTGGCGCCCTTGATGGTCACGGCATCGGCGGCGATGGTCGCGGTCACGCCCGCGGGCAGCTCGACCGGTGCTTTGGCGATTCTCGACATGACTCTATCTCACTCGCTCAGGCGACGATGCACAGGACTTCCCCGCCCTGCCCGATCGAGCGTGCCTGCCGGTCGGTCATCACGCCCTTGGGAGTGGAGACGATCACCGTGCCCATGCCGCCGAGGACCTTGGGCAGCTCGTCCTTGCCGCGGTAGATCCGCAGCCCCGGGCGGCTGACGCGCTCGAGCCGATCGATCACCGGCCGGCCCTCGAAGTACTTGAGCCCGATCGTGAGCCGCGCCTTGCCGCTGTCGGCATCGAGCCGGTAGTCGGCGATGTAGCCCTCCTCCTTCAGCACCTTGACGATCGCGGTCTTGAGGCGCGAGGAACCGAGCTGCACTTCCGCCTTGCCGGCGGTCTGGCCGTTGCGGATGCGTGTCAGGAGATCGGCAATGGGGTCGGTCATGCTCATGCGACGTCCCTCACCAGCTCGCCTTGACCAGGCCCGGGATCTCCCCGCGGCTCGCGACTTCGCGGATCTTCACCCTCGAGAGGCCGAACTTGCGGTACACGCCGCGCGAGCGCCCGGTGATGGCGCACCGGTTGCGCAGCCGTGCGGCGCTGGCATCGCGCGGCTGCGCCTGCAGCGCCGCGACCGCCGCCGCGCGCGCCTCGGGCGAGCTCCGGGGACTGCGGATCAGCTCCTTGAGCTTGGCGCGCTTGGCCGCGTACTTTTTCACGATCCCGGCGCGACGCTTCTCGCGCTCGACCATGCTGGTCTTCGCCATTAGTGGGTTTCCTGCTACTTGCGGAACGGGAAGCTGAAGGCCTCGAGCAACGCTCGCCCCATGCGATCGTCGTGGGCCGTCGTAGTGATGGTGATGTCCATGCCCCGCACCTGATCGATCTGGTCGTACTGGATCTCGGGGAAGATGATCTGCTCCTTGACGCCGAGCGTGTAGTTGCCGCGGCCGTCGAAGGAGCGCGGCGAGACGCCGCGGAAATCGCGGATGCGCGGCATGGCGATGTTGATCAGGCGGTCGAGGAACTCGTACATGCGCCGGCCGCGCAGCGTCACTTTGGCTCCGATCGCAAGCCCGGCGCGGATCTTGAAGGCCGCGATCGCCTTGCGCGACTTGGTGACGAGCGGCTTCTGCCCGGTGATCTTGCTGAGGTCGGCGACCGCCGCGTCCATCACTTTCTTATCCGCCACCGCTTCCCCGACGCCCATGTTGACCGTGATCTTGCTGATGCGCGGCACCTGCATGAGGTTCGCGATCTGCAGCTCGGTGCGCATCCGCGGCACGACCTGCTCGCGGTAGTACTGGTGCAGCCGCGCCGGGCCGGATGGCCGCTGGGGAGCCGCGCGCTCGGCCTTCGCGTCAGGCTGCTTGCCGGCGGCCGTGTCCGCCTGCTTGTCGGCCGGCTTGCGCTTGTCGGCCGGCTTGTGCTTGTCGGCCGGCTTGTGCTTGCCCCGCGGTTTTTCGCCTTCCTTGCCTGCAACGACCTCAGACATCGAGCATCTCTCCGTTCGACTTGAAGAAGCGCACGCGCTTGCCGTCGCCGAGCGTCTTGATCCCGACTCGATCGCCGCGCTTGGCGCCGGGGTTCCAGATCGCGACCTTGGAGACCGGCAGCGGCATCTCCTTCTCGATGATCCCGCCCTGCTTGCCCGCCTGCGGGTTGGGCTTCTGGTGCTTCTTCACCATGTTGACGCTCTCGACGACCACGCGGCCGTCGGCCAGCACCTGCAGCACCGCGCCGCGCCGGCCCTTGTTGCGGCCCGACAGCACCACCACCTGGTCGCCCTTGCGGATCTTCTTCATCAGAGCACCTCGGGCGCGAGCGAGATGATCTTCATGAACTGCTGGTTGCGCAGCTCGCGCGTCACCGGGCCGAAGATGCGCGTGCCGATCGGCTCCAGTTTGTTCGTGAGCAGCACCGCCGCGTTGCCGTCGAAGCGGATCAGCGAGCCGTCGGGACGGCGCACGCCGCGCGTGGTGCGCACCACAACCGCGTCGTAGACCTCGCCCTTCTTCACCTTGCCGCGCGGGATGGCGTCCTTGACGCTCACCTTGATCACATCGCCGACGGTGGCGTAGCGGCGGCGCGTGCCGCCGAGCACCTTGATGCACATCAGGGTGCGAGCGCCCGAGTTGTCGGCGGCATTCAGCATGGTGCGCAACTGGATCATGGTTCAGCGCTCCGCGGCCTTCTCCACGACCTCGAGCAGCCGCCAGGACTTGTGCCGCGACACGGGGCGACAGGGGGTGATGGTCACGAGGTCGCCCTCGCGGCAGGCGCCGTTCTCGTCGTGCGCCAGGAGCTTGGTGGTGCGGCGGATGTACTTGCCGTAGGCCGGATGGCGCACCAGGCGCTCGATCTCGACGGCGATGGTCTTCTGCATCTTGCTGCTCACGACGCGCCCGGTCAGGGTGCGCGCGCCGCGTGGCTCCTCTACCCGGGGCGCCCGCCCCGGCGCCGCCGGCGCCTGCTCCAGCGCGGCCGGCGCCTGCTCGAGCGCGGCCGGCGCCTGCTCGAGCGTCTCCTCGGCCGGCTCCGCCGTCAGCGCTGCCTGCTCCGGCGCCTGCGCTTGCGGCGCCTTGCCCTTCTTTGCGCTCTTCTTTGCGGTCTTGGTTGCGGTCTTCGTTGCGCTCATTTCTTCCTAACTCCGCCGGTTGCCGCCTGAGTGGCGTCCGCGCTCCCCTCGCGCAGCACCGTCTTGACGCGCGCGATGTTGCGCCGGACCTTCCCGAACTGGTCAGGCTTCGGCGCCTGCCCGGTGGCCCGCTGCATGCGCAACGCGAACTGCTCCTTGCGCAGCTTGACGAGCTCATCGGCGAGCTCGGCCGCGGACTTGGTGCGCAGCTCCTTGGCTTCCATCTAGCGAACCTGCCGTTTCACGAACGAGGTGGCCACCGAGAGCTTGGAGCCGGCGAGCCGGAACGCTTCGCGGGCGGTGGGCTCGTCAACCCCTTCCATCTCGAACAACACCTTGCCGGGCTGTACGCGCGCCACGTAGTACTCGACGTTTCCCTTGCCCGAGCCCATGCGGACCTCGAGCGGTTTCTTCGAGATCGGGATGTCGGGAAACACGCGGATCCAGATCTGCCCGCCGCGCTTCACGTAGCGGGCCATGGCGCGGCGCGCCGCTTCGATCTCGCGCGCCGTCATGCGCGCGCGGCTCGTCGCCTTCAGGCCGAACTCGCCGAAGGACACGTTGTTGCCGCGCTGCGCCAGGCCGGGATTACGGCCCTTGAACTGCTTGCGGAACTTGGTGCGCTTGGGCTGAAGCATCGTCAGGCCTGCGCGGGTGTCTCAGGAGCGGCCGGAGCGGCCGGGGCCGCCGGGGCGGCTGTGGCGGCGGCGGCGAGCGGTGCGGCCGGCGGCGCGGCGCCTTCGGCTTCCGCGGCCTGCTGCTGCGCGAGCTCGCGCTTATCGAACACCTCGCCCTTGAATATCCAGACCTTGACGCCGATGACGCCGTAGGTGGTGTTCGCCTCCGAGAGGCCGTAGTCGATGTCGGCGCGGAAGGTGTGCAGCGGGATGCGCCCCTCACGATACCACTCGGTGCGTGCGATCTCCGAGCCGTTGAGCCGGCCCGAGACGCGCACCTTCACCCCGAGGGCGCCGCTGCGCATGGTGCTCATGACCGCGCGCTTCATGGCGCGGCGGAACATGACGCGCTTCTCGATCTGTTGCGCGATGGAATCGGCGACCAGCTGCGAGTCGAGCTCGGGCTTTCTGATCTCGGCGATGTTGAGCCGCACGTCGTTGACGCTCATGCCGAGGAGCGCGGCGGTCTCCTGGCGCAGCTTCTCGATGTCCTCGCCCTTCTTGCCGATGACGATGCCGGGCCGCGCGGTCTGGATGGTGATGTTGACCTTCTTGGCGGCGCGCTCGATCAGAATGCGGCTCACCGAGGCCTCGGCGAGCTTCTCCTTGAGGAACTCCCGCACCCTGAAGTCGGTGTGCACGTGCATCGGGAACTGCTTCTTGCCGGCATACCAGCGCGAGGTCCAGTCGCGCACTATCCCGAGTCGGATGCCCAGCGGATTGACCTTCTGACCCATGCGTTAGTCCTTCTTGCCGTCGCTGACGCCGACGGTGATGTGGCTGTTGCGCTTGATGATGCGCGCGCCGCGCCCCTTGGCGCGGGCATGGAAGCGCTTGAGCTGCGGGGCGGCATCCACGTGGATGAGCGCCACCTTCAGCTCGTCGATGTCGGCGCCGTGGTTGTGCTCGGCGTTGGCGACCGCGGACTCGAGCACCTTGCGCACGATCTGCGCACCCTTCTTCGGCATGTAGCGCAGCGTTGCGATCGCATTGCCGACCGGGCGGCCGCGCACTACGTCCGCGACCAGCCGGCACTTCTGCGGGGAAATGCGCGCGTAACGGAGTTTGGAAATGACCTGCATGAGCTTTAAGCTGCGCCCTCAGGTGGCGGCGGCCTCCACCTTGCGATCGCCCGAGTGCGCCTTGAAGGTGCGGGTCGGGGCGAACTCGCCGAGCTTGTGGCCCACCATGTTCTCGGTGATCAGCACGGGAATGTGCTGGCGGCCGTTGTGGACGGCGATGGTGACGCCCACCATTTCCGGCACTACCACGGAGCGGCGCGACCAGGTCTTGATCGGCTTGCGGTCGTTCTTGGCGGCGGCCACCTGCACCTTCCTGGCGAGGTGCAGGTCGACGAACGGGCCTTTCTTCAGCGAGCGTGGCATACGGGTCTCGATTAGCGGATACGGTTCTTGCGGCGCTGCACGATCATGTTGTCGGTGCGCTTGTTGTGGCGGGTCTTCAGTCCCTTCGTGTTCCAGCCCCACGGCGACACGGGGTGCGGATTGCCCTGACCGGACTTGCCTTCCCCGCCACCGTGCGGGTGATCGACGGGGTTCATGGCGAGCCCGCGCACCGTCGGACGCACGCCGCGCCAGCGCTTGGCGCCCGCCTTGCCGTAGCTGCGCAGGTTGTGCTCGTCGTTCCCCACCTCGCCGAACGTGGCGCGGCAGTCGATGTGTACCTTGCGGGTCTCGCCGGACTTCAGGCGCAGGTACGCGTAGATGCCCTCGCGCGCGGTGAAGGACACGGAGCTCCCGGCGCTCCTCGCCAGCTGTCCGCCGCGACCGGGCTTCATCTCGACGTTGTGGATGATGGAGCCCACCGGAACGTGGCGCAGCGACATCGCGTTGCCCGACTTGATCGGCGCATCCGCCCCCGAGCGCACCTCATCGCCCGTCTTCACGCCCTTGGGCGCCAGGATGTAGCGCCGCTCGCCGTCGGCGTACCTGATGAGCGCGATGTGGCCGGTGCGGTTCGGGTCGTACTCGATCCGCTCGACGACGCCGGTGATGCTGTCCTTGTCGCGCTTGAAGTCGATGATGCGGTACTTCTGGCGCATTCCGCCGCCATGATGGCGCGTCGTGATGCGGCCGAAGTGGTTGCGGCCCCCGGTCTTGCTCTGGTGCGCGGTGAGCGCCATGTGCGGGGCGCCCTTGTGCAGGTGCGAGCGGTCGACCTTCACCACCGCGCGGGTGCCGGGAGTTCTGGGCTTGTACTTGATGAGGGCCATGGGCGGCTTCCGATTCCGTCAGACCTTGGCGCGGGCTTCGTAGTCGATCGTCGCACCCGAGGCGAGCCTCACGTAGGCCTTCTTCCAGTCCTGGGTGCGGCCCTGGAGGCGGCCGAAGCGCCGCTGCTTGCCCGGCTCGTTGACGACCTGAACTCCCGAGACCTTGACGTCGAACATGAGCTCGACCGCCTTCCTGATGTCGGTCTTGGTCGCCTCCCGCCGCACGCGGAAGGTGTACTGGTTGTGGTTCTGCATCGCGAGCGAAGTTTTCTCGGTGACGTGCGGGGCGATCAGAACACTCATCAGCTGCTCGCGGTTCACTGCAGACGCTCCTCGATGAGCTTCACCGCCCCGACGGTCATCAGCACCTTGTCGTAGGCGGCGAGGGAGAGCGGGTTCAGGGCCGGCACCTCGATAACCTCGACGTGCGGCAGGTTGCGCGCGGCGAGCGCGAGCTTCTCGTCGCTCGCCTCGACCACGATCAGCACCGACGGCAGCTCCCAGGCCTTGAGCTGCTGGGCGAGGAGCTTCGTCTTCGGCGCCTCGAGCTTGATGCCGTCGGTGACCAGCAGCCGCTCGGTGCGCGCGAGCTCGGAGAGCATCGAGCGGATCGCGCCGCGATACATCTTGCGATTGACTTTCTGGGTGAAATCGCGCGGCTTGGCCGCGAAGGTCCTGCCGCCGCCGATCCACAAAGGCGAGCGGTTGGATCCCGCGCGGGCCTGGCCGGTGCCCTTCTGGGCGTAGGGCTTGCGCCCGCCGCCCGACACCTCGGCGCGGGATTTCTGAGCCTTGGTGCCGGCGCGCCCCGCCGCGCGGTACGCGGTCAGCACCTGGTGCACGAGCGGCTCGTTGAACTTGTGGCCGAAAGCGGCTTCCGACACCTGCAGCGCCCCCGAGCCATTGACCAGCTTCAGTTTCATGCCTTTACTTCTTCTCGGCCTTCGCCGCCTCCGCCTTGGGGGCATCCTTCGCCGGCGCGGCCTTCGCCGGTGCGGCCTTCGCGGCCTGCTTCGGCGCCCCGCCCGACTTGGCCGGCGTCGTGATCTTGCGCGTTGCGCGGCGGGCGGCCTTGAGCGACGGACGCACGATCACCTGGCCGCCCGGCGCCCCGGGCACCGCGCCGCGGACGAGAAGCAGGTTTCTTTCCAGGTCCACCTGCACCACGCGCAGGTTCTCGGTCGTGCGGCGCTGGACGCCCATGTGGCCGGACATGCGTCGCCCTTTGAATACTCGTCCCGGCGTCTGACGCTCGCCGATGGAGCCCGGCGCGCGGTGCGACAGCGAGTTGCCGTGGGAGGCGTAGCCGCCCGCGAAGTTGTGACGCTTCATGGTGCCCGCGAAGCCCTTGCCGATGGTCGTCCCCGTGACGTCGACGATCTCGCCCTCCTTGAAGAGGTCGGCCTTGATCTCGGCCCCGGGCGTGAGGTCG
>Ga0209807_1000589_pt1 | contig 16597 bp, 16 predicted proteins | sample GraSoiAngelo_154_FD_186168 | JGI IMG/M metagenome (GOLD analysis project Ga0209807, IMG submission 186168) | Grasslands soil microbial communities from the Angelo Coastal Reserve, California, USA - 14_1009_13_20cm (SPAdes) (version 2) | ecosystem: Environmental > Terrestrial > Soil > Grasslands ... | reverse complement strand
GTGAAAAACTCACGGCGCCGCGCAGCTCGACGTCGATTACGGCTGGGTAGCTCAGTCGGCAGAGCAGTGGACTGAAAATCCACGTGTCGGCGGTTCGATTCCGCCCCCAGCCATTGCCCCTCTTTCAGAGGTAAAACATGAGGGAAAACCGCATTTTTCGGCATTCCGTCAAAGCCCGAGGAAATGAACGTTTCCACTGCCAAAGGTGTCATGCATCGTAGGAAACCGGCATTCTAATCGCCAGCCTATTTCGGCTGTGTGTGTGCGAGTCGTCAGGTCAATCAAAAACGCAGAAATGCGGGCGTACAGGCGCGGCGATTGACCGATTCGACTTTGCTCAGGGCGGGGCTTTCAATCACGTCAGCGGTTCGGCGAACCGCCACCAGCTTACCGACCGGTAGCAACGGTTTGCGGTGCGGACTTCTTCAGTTCGAGGCGCGCGCTCAACTTTTGCAGACCCGCGGTAAGCGCATCGATTTGCTTTTGCTGCCGCCCGATAATCGCTTGCTGTTCCTCATTCTTGCGGTGCTCTTTTAGAAACTCGTTAAGCAACATGGCGTTCACCGCTTCGTAGCGGAGGGTATAGAGTTTGCCGTCTTTGTCGCTGCTACCAGATCGGGGTTGACCTTTTCCATGTCCTCGGCCACGACGCCAAACTGCGGGATACCATCGGCATCGAGCTCTTTCGTGTAGCGAAACGTGACCGGCTTGAGCGCGAGGATAACTTCACTGGTCTCATCCATCGGCTTGACCTTGTCCTTGAAACGCTCCGAGGAAACGACCGTGCCGAGATGACCGTGGTGTCGATAATTACCCCTACGCCTCCAGCAACGGTTGCTCCACTAATACCCGCGACAAGCGTATGCGTGTGAGTTCCTTTTGTGCCAATGCGGATCTAACTGGACTCGCCAGCTTTACCTTTGTTGCCAATATCGATGTTGTTACTGCCGGTGGTGAGATTGGTTCCGGCTGAATCACCCAAGGCGATGTTGCTGTTGCCGGTTGTGTTATTGAGCGCGTTAAATCCCAAACATGTGTTGCTATTGCCGTTCGTATTAAAAAAAAGGGCGCCATTACCCATCGCAGTATTGTTGTTGCCGAAGCCGTTGAGGCCCATGGCCGAGGCCGGCTACCTTATTGTCGTTGCCTGGTCCGTCAAATCAATGCAACCCTAGACTGACCCTTTCCGACCGAATCAATGCTCACTTTGGAAGTGCAGGCGCCTCGGCCTAAACATCGTCAGAAAGTGTGGCCCCGCTCCGGTGTGAGCGAACACACCCAGATCGACCCCCGTGGAAGAGAACTTCTCGATCGTTGAATTGCCATTATTGGCCACATAAAGGTTGCCGCTCCGGTCGAAGATCATGCCATGGGGCAAGTCTAAGCCAGTGCTGGCGAATACACCCAAGTCTTCTCCAGTGGGGGAAAACTTCTCGATCGTGCTACTGCTGAAGTTTGACACATAGATATTGCCGTCGCGGTCTAAGGCGAGGCCGTACGCAGTGTGAAACCCACTATCTGCGAATACCGACCCGACGCCGTCAGGCGTGAACTTCAGGACGCTGCCGTTACCCGCCGGCCCCCCATAGGCGGTTGTCACAAACAGGTTGCCTGCGGTGTCAAAGGCCAAATCGACTGGATTGTCCAAACCATCATTCTCATCAGCAAAAACGGTCCCGACACCGTCTGGCGTGAACTTCGCGATCGTATCGTTAGCCGCATTTGCGACGTAGAGGTTCCCCGCCGTGTCGAACACGAGGGCGTGCGGACCCCTTAAGCCGCTATCCGCAAATATTGATTCCGAGCCGTCCGGCGCGAACTTCAGAATCGAGTACCTGGGACGGTCGTCGCTCGACACGTATAGATTCCCGGCATCATCGAAGACTAGACCCGTCGGTTTAGCCAGCCTGGCAAACACCCCGAGATCGGAACCCCTCAAGGAAAATACCTCGACCGTATCGCTGCGATAATTGGTTTGGTAAATCGTGTTGGTGTTTAGCAAGATGCGGTCGGCGGTATTCAAGTTACCGCTAACAGCGCTGAGATTTCCGGCCACACTTTGGGCAAAGGCGGTGCTCCGCGCTGCGAGCAAGAGCATCAATATGGCTGCGGCCAGGAAGTAAGCCGGCGCACGTAGGCGCAGGTGCAAAGGAATAATCTTTCTGATTTCGCTGCGCAGAAGCGAACTCCATAAATGTTGCGTGATTGTCATAGCTATTACCTCAAGTTGTACGACCGAACCCGGTCGTTCGCGGTTTCCCTGCGGCAAGAGGGTAAGGTGGCTTGGTTGGAGTCGCCTAACAGACTTGACGCATTGTCGGATTCGCCTGGTTTAGCGGGAAGCAAAGGCTTGTTGGCGACAGCCAGATTCATGGTCGCAATGCCGATTCATTGCCGTCCGAGGGAGTATTGCGTCGGACGCAGCATAGTCACGCCGAAGAATTCCTTAATGCGCGGTGCCTTCCACCACTGTCACCGTCGAATTGGCTGCAACTGAAGAGAGAGTATCGACGATCCCGCTCGGCCATTTCACCTGGATTGTTGCCTCCGTTGCCGTTCCGATCCCGAAATGCAGTGGCTCGCTTCCTTGTGAACACCACTCGCCTCCGCCACCTCCGTTGTTCTGCCGAAAGCTCATCCCTGCGGTGGAGGTTACGGTTACGCGCGCGCCGATTCCGGGCTTATTCGATTGCACGCCTGCAAGGTTCACCTTGATGAAGTGGTTGCTATTGCCGAGGTTCTTAAAGAGCCGGTGAAATCCGTTTGCACCCACATCGCCGTCCCTTTCGCTGCCGAGTCCGTCCTTCACGATGATGTCGAGAAATCCGTCGTTGTTATAATCCGCCCAGGCAGCAACCTTGTGCAAGTGAAGGGGGTTGTCATCCTGGAGCGCCAGACCGTCTTCAGTGGCCCTGTCAGTAAATGTCCCGTCTCCGTTGTTGTGGTAGAGAAGATTGGCATTTCCGACACCTTCTGCGTCGATGCCGGGATTTGTGACAAATAAGTCTAGAAACCCGTCGTTATCATAATCGCCCCAAACGGCGGCCCAATTATTCGGTCCGCCGACGACACCGGCTTCTGCGGTCAGATCGGTGAATGTGCCATCGCCGTTGTTGCGATAGAGCGTGTTTTGGAATGGTCCGCCGCCCTGGTTTCCTCGGGTCACATATAGATCGAGCAGGCCATCGTTATTATAGTCGCCCCACGCAAGCCCTTGACAAGGTTTGCGCGGGTTCAAACCTGCTGCCGTTGTGACATCGACGAATGTCCCGTCGCCTTGATTCCTATACAACTCCTCTGTCTTGCAACACCCCGAGAAAGCGATATCCATGAAGCCGTCATTATCATAATCCGCGAACGAGCAGATGAACCCCTCATCGGTTCCGCTCGTAGCGCTTTCCAGTCCCGCCGCATTCGCAACCTGTGTAAAGGTGCCATCGCCATTGTTTCTATAGAGACGATTTGCGCCTTCGAAATTCTTCACGAACAGGTCCAGCCTGCCGTCGTTGTCGTAATCGACCCAAAAACCGCAGCGACCGCGATTCGTCGAGGTTTCGATCCCCGCCGAATGAGTGACGTTTTCAAACGTCCCATCACCACGGCCTCGGAAGAGTAAATCGCTCTTTTCCAGGGTTCCCTCCGTGGCGCCTATGGAAATATAAAGATCCAGGTTGCCATCCCCATCGTAGTCGCCAAACGAGAAGCCATGCCAATCCGGGGCGTCCAGAGGAACGTGCCGGGTTATACCGCAAGTTGCACGGATGTCAGTGAATGTCTTGCCACCATTATTTAGATACACGAACGGCCCATGCGACTTCAACAACCCATGCGTCGGCACGATCAGATCGACAAAACCATCGTTATTAATGTCCCCCCAGATCGGATTGCCCCATGAGTGCTTTGCCTTTAACACCAAACCGACTTCTCTCGTCACATCCTGGAACTGCTGCGCGACCGCTGCTGACGAGAGAACCGTGACGAACCCGGCCGCCGTCGCCGTGATACAGAATGAAGCGCGCCACAAATTCCAGCGTGGAGCCTTAATAAAAAATGCGAACAGACGGGCGTTCCGGAGAGTGAAATCTGAAGGCTGATTGCGAGATGTGGGCATTGACTGGACCTCGGAGTCTTACTAGTCGTCAGCGATAATTTACGTTGAAAATTCGTTCGCTTCAAGTCCCAGGGCGAGCTGCGCGCTCATCTTCTGGATTTGCGCTGCCTGCTGTTTGAGAGGCGCAGCGAGAGTTTCCATTGCCTTCTGCTGTTCTGCGTTCACTGCTTCTTGTTTTATAGATGTAGCCTTTAGTTGGGCGATGGTTGCTTCCTGTTCCTCCATTTTCCGATGCGCTTTGAGAAATTCATTGAGCAACATGGCGTTCACTGCTTCGTAGCGCACAGTGTAAGGTTTGCCTTGATCGTCATAGGCAACCAGGTCCGGACTCACCTTTTCCACTTCTTCGGCCACGAGGCCGAACTGTGGGATGCCATCTGGGTCAAGCTGTTTCTTGTAGCGAAGGGTCACCGGTTGCAGCGCAAGGATCGCTTCGCTCGCCTCGCCCATCGGCTGGACTGCCTTCTGGAAACGCGCCGAAGATGTGATTGTGCCGAGATGACCACTGCTATCTACGATACCCGTTACACCTGTTGGAACGGTCGCCTCGCTAATCCCGGCGACGTAGGTGGCGGTCTGCGTCCTTGCTTACCGATATGAATATCGCTTGGAAACCTGTGGCTGTGTTACAGCTGGCGCTCGTGTTGTTTTCGAGCGCTCCAAAACCAGTAGCCGTATTGAAGCTGCCCGTCGTATTCAAAAGCGGCGCGGCAGCACCGGTGGCTGTATTGCCGCTGCCAGTAGTGTTGCTAGAGAGCGCTGTCCAACCGAGGGCCATGTTTTCGTCCCCGGTGATGTTGCTGGAAAGCGCACCAGACCCAGTCACTGTGTTGGTGCTGCCTGTCGTATTTGTTCAAAAGCGCGTCCTCATCTAGAATCGTGTTGTTGTTTGTTAAACAGCCTTCCTGGCTAACGGATCGCGCCCGCGACGAAAGCGCAAACTAGGAGAGCGCGATTGGGATGAGCAGCATAGCAAGCAAGGAAGGCGCGCAATTCATCGAATGTCTTAACGGGAGAGTTGTCGTTGTCATAATGCGCAGAACCGCAAAAATCTAACCCGTTTGTCGAGCACATTGCCGAAAGCGCTTACGATTAGCGTGGCGGTGCTCTACGCACCTACCGATGCGCATTCACGAAGTTCTCTCGCGCAAAGATCAACGCGGTGTTGGTCTAATTTGATAGCGCGGAGGTGACGAACCAACCGCTCCGACTCGAAACGGTTGAGGAGTTTAAGCTCCGCATCGCGGCGATCGTACGTGCTAAACCTGAGCAGATCTCTACTCCACCGACTAGGCAGCCCCCAGAAGCGGACGACAAAACGAGAAATAAAACATAAAAGAAATCGCTAACTAAACGTGGGTCGAAAGCCTAGCCGTCAACCCCTGCGACAATTCTACGCGCGCACTATCACGCGAGTTGACAGGCTTGGAACTGTGATTAAGGGCAGATTTCCAATTACAACGCGGGCACGGCGATCCCTGGCACCTTAGGCAATGAGTAGGCTGGCTTCACCGGTGCCGTCCGCGTGTTGGTGTTGGGTTTGCCGCTGGCCGTAACGTTCACCCTTGCCACAAATCCGTGGCTATGTCCGGCGGTGTCGGTGTAATAGCCACAAATCAATCCGCTGCTGTTAATCCCATTGAGCGAGGTGGAGGTCGCGCCTGGATAATCATAGGTCAGGATATTATCGGGCGTGACGTAGAAGAAGCCATGAGTCACGTCTGACGTATCTGTGTATCTGCCGACTACCCAATTTGAAGCATTATTTCCAAGCACAAACGTTTCGGTCGCACCGGGTACGTCGATCGGGTAAGTCAGGGTGCCGGCACTATCGCGCATGTACCCGTGTGATATCAGGTTGGAATCGACGTAGTAGCCTACGATCTGACCTGAGTCATTTACTTGGTAAGCAAACGTCGCGGTTGCGCCTGGCACGGCAAATGTCGTGACAATCTGGCCCACGCTAATGAAGGCCGGCTGGGTAGGACCACTGAAAATGGCAGTACCACAAATATCGCCCAAATTGTTGATTCCCAATGGGATCGTATCCAAGGCGCCGGTGAGATCGAACGGAGAATAGATGAGAGGGCATTGCGGTTGTACATCTGGATCGCTCACAAAGGGTAAATCGCTTGCAGTCGCCATTGCAATTTCCCTGGGCATAGCGGTCGGGGTCGCAGTCGGGGTTGGGGTCGGAGTGGGTGTTGGTGTACAATTGGGGTGGACCATCAAATAACCATGAAAGGTGCTATCGCTTTGGTTCAGGTACTCGCCGACGACATGCCGCCTAAAGTTAATGCCTCGGCCTTGAGTAGGGCCGTGGTTAGCAAAAGGCGGAATGAGCAGGGGGCTGAACTTATGGCTGAGCGGCTTGTAAATAAAGGCCCTCACTGTCCCGTCGGCCATCATCACAGTGCCAACGAGGTCTGTCTGATCCTCAATCTTCTGTGGCAGAGTTGCGGTTACGGTCGTCCCGGGAAAATCGAACGTCACAATGACATCGATCGTTGTCGCAGGGGCAACGGTTCCGAAAAGCAGGAGCGTGATTAGCACCGCGAGAATGTAAATCAACGAACGTTTGGGTCGCATACAGGATGTTCTTACTTGGTGAATTATTTTACGGAGTGGTTTCGGCTGAGGCACCAAACGACGTTTGGGTAAATGTCACTAGGCATAGGGGGGTTAGCTCCGAAACATGCATATAAGCGCATTCGATTTGAGGTGTCAAGCCCGAGTACAAATATTTTATTTTCGTCCCGCAATGGCAACGATTTTACCGTCCTCGGGCGGTATCGGTTTGATTGGCCAATAATCGTGCGCCGCTTTCTCATCCACGATTTCAAAATAGTGATCTTTCGCCACCTTCGGACTGTTCCCCATTTCGCGCGCGACTTGCCCTTCGTTCTTCGTTTGCTCCATGCGAATAGCTGCCAAACGAATGACGTAAAGCATTGCGCTTCCAGGTCACGTTGGACAACCTAACGATCTTCACAATTCGCTTGCGGGGATCTTTGTCGAACAACGCACCGTTTTTGACCCGATATGGAGCGAGCCACTCCGAAAGATTCTCAGACATCACGATCTTGCGTTTCCTCCCCGTTTTGCGATCGACGCGGGGACGGTGATCGTCCCCCGATCAAAATCGATCGCGCTCCATGAAAGCCCCTTGTGCAGTTCTTCCCGACGCACACCGCCGAAGCAAATTAACGCGATGTAGGGCAGAAAATCTGGTTCAGCGGTGCTCAACAACAGCCTGATTTCCGCTGGCGTATAAATCTCAACCTCGCGCTGCATGATCTTGTAGGTCCCGAGCGCATCAGCGGCGGTTTCCTCGTTCTTTCGCAACCAGCCTTGCGCTTGTGCGAAGTTGAACAGTACAACCAGCGTCCGGCGACGGTTCTCTTTCGAGACGAGACCCACGCGCAGCCGATTAACCCTACTCGTCACGACAGATCTCGCGGAGGAGGCGATCGTGCAGCGTTCCTCAAGAGGACTCTCGAAAGTAACAACGCTGTTACCTTTCGATGCATTATCATCGGAGCGAGAAACTCAAAATTTCTATTGCCAGGAACATTAGAAGCCTGTCAGGATCGAAAATATGACCCAAAATAAAGCAAAAATTCCTGCGGCGCTCGGGCGACTTCGCATCGCTCTTTTCGGAGCGGCGGCCGCCATCGTAACCTTGTGGGGAGTTGCTGAAACTGCCCAGGGGCAAGCTTTGGAGATCTCGGGCTCGGAACAGCCAGCCGCGGGCAGATGGCAGAGGTTGGTTAATCAACCAACCGTCCTCTGTGATACCGCTCTCCTGCTCACTGATGGAAGAGTGATGTTGCACCAGTACGGCGACCCGAACCACAATGGGCGAGGCATGAATAATTGGTGGGCCCTTACTCCTGATGCCAACGGGAGCTATCTCAACGGCACATGGTCTCAGCTTGCATCGATGTCGTCCAGCTACGGGCCTCTCTATTTCGCCTCAGCAGTGCTACCCGACGGCCGGGTGATCGTGGAAGGGGGTGAATATAACTTTCTTATCGGCGTAGAAACAAACCAGGGTGCCATTTACAATCCTGTCACCAACACATGGACGTCCGTTAATCCGCCCGTCGGCTGGTCGCAAATCGGTGACGCTCCCGGTGCCGTGCTGGACAATGGCACCTTCACGATGGGTAATATCTTCTCCAGAAGCCAGGTCTTGTTTAACGCGACTACTTTGACTTGGACGACCACGGGGACTGGCAAGGCAGACAACTATTCCGAAGAAGGTTTTTGCAAGCTGCCGAATGGAAAGCTTTTGCTAGTCGATACCTCGAACGGGACCAATTCCGAGTTGTATGATCCAGCGACCGGACAGTGGAGCAGTGCCGGCAGCACCATTGTCAGGTTGCCCGATGCAGGTAGCCTCGAGATCGGCCCCCATATTCAGCGCCCGAACGGCACAAGTGTAGCCTTTGGAGGAACAGTTCATAACGCGATCTATAACTTCTCTACCGGGACGTGGAGTGCCACGACTGACTTTCCGAATGGCAACGATATGGCTGATGCTCCTTGTGCCGTACTGCCGAATGGCAACGTGTTAGTTGCAACTAGCCCTGGTATCTTCCAGACACCTGTTACATTCTTCACTTTTGATGGAACCACATTCACACAGGCGCCGGCGACGCAAACATCAGCCAGCCTCACATCCTATCAGGAGCGCTTCCTGTTACTGCCTACCGGCCAGGTTTTGTCTGTGGTAGCTGACGGTATTCACATCGATGCCGAACTCTTCACAGGTCCGGGGCGACCTGATCCTGCGTGGCGGCCTAATATCACTTCGGTGCCGGCCACGCTTACTCGTGGCACCACCGTGCAGATCTCAGGGACTCAGTTCAACGGGCTTTCAGCCGGTTCCGATTATGGAGACGATTGCACTAATGCCACCAACTATCCGATCGTTCGCATTACCAATGCAGCTACGAGACATGTTTTTTACGCTCGCACTCACGACCATAGCACGATGGCCATAGCTACAGGTAGCACGATCGTGTCCACAATGGTCGATGTTCCAGCTAACGCAGAAACCGGCTCGAGCAATATTGAAGTTGTGGCAAACGGGATTGCTTCGAGACCCAGACGGGTCACCATCCAATAACCGGAGCGACGGCGCAGTCGGATTGTTAAAATTAGCTTATGACTAAATTGATTGCCTTAATTGCAGCGGGATCTTTTGCGACGACGGCCTTGTTTGCGGGTGAACACGGCGAGGGGATACGGAATGTCCAAAACGAGAGGAAGGAAATGAAGATGGCCTGCTCCATTCCACTGGGCGATCTCAACCTCACGCCCGAGCAGATGAAGAAGATGAACACGGTCATGGCCGAGCACATGAAGACCGGTTGCACCCAAGCGAGCGAGGCCAAATACATGGAGGAATCCAAAGCCATCATGACTCCGGAGCAGTACACGAAGTTCAAGGAGAAATACGACCGCGCGCCGCAAATGAAGATGTAGCTCTGATCGGCTCTTCCGGATCAAAGCCTCGCGCCGAGAGCGATCTCGGCGCGTTTCACGTACGGACATCCAAGACGAACGCCATCACTTCCGAGCACGGCGATTCAAACGTGACTGGAAGCGCTGTCGCAGTGCTGCAAACCAAAACTGCAGAAGGGGTTAACTCTTTTAAAACATCCATTGCCAATCGACGTTGATGCTCCAGCTGTTTTGAAGCTGCGGGCCGTCAAGCGACTGAATAATTGGTAGCCGACCTTCAACGAATACTTGCTGACCATCCAGGAAGGTTCGCGCCGCGGAACAACACGGTGGGCGCCCGTGGCAACATGGCATTGGACAGAACGTCAGACCAAAGGATGCATCCAAACGTTTGCCAGCTTGCAGGTTCGAGTCCGCTGTTTGCTCCATGCTCGGATCGAGATCAGGATCAGCGCCGTGAATAGTTTCACAGATTACACCATTCAGCCCCGCCGAGACGCTCAGCCAACTACCTAACTGGCGCATCACCCATGTACGAGACTGATAAATATTGCCGAAGCGATAGTTGTGATCGTTGCGGCCGAGTCGGGCAGTCGTATGAAAATCTGCGCCCCAGCTCCACGCTGCAGTTTGTCCTAGATACGTCACGCCGGGCAGCAGTGCCACTGTGCCCGAACCAGGTTGCATGCAGTATTCGAGCTGAAATCCATCCATCTTTTTGTCAATTGCCCCTGTTGGCAAAGCCATACCGCCACTTAATAGCAACTGATGCCGTACATTCGAAGTCTGAAAAATCTGATATGAACCGCCCAACTCCACATCCCCAACACCGCTCGTGCGCACGACGAATCTACTGCCATCAGCATTGACATTGTTCATTTCCTTTAGGGCGTAAGGAACCATGGCGGTTAGCGTCAGCTTTTGGGTTGGCGCATACATCACCATTCCCATGTGCGTATCCATGGTCATGTCCGTAGGTGCGCTGGGGAATTGCTTTAAAATTTGTGAGATGCTGATCTCGTCTGCGCCGACGAGGCTGCCATCCATCTCGTCGTGCATAAATTGGTAGCCGACCATCCATTTGCCAGCTTCACCGGTCATAATTCCGAAAGGCATTAGACATGAACTCATCATTGCCGTTTCATCGTCATTCATGTCGCTGCACCCTGAAGGAGATTCAGCGTTACCCATGTGTTTTGTATCTGACGCTCCTGCTAGAGTCGACTTGCTCATAGCTATCTCGTCAGCGGAAGCACTTTTACCTGACAGTATCGCTGCCAGAGCAAAGCTGAGAATCACAGTCAGTCTCATTAATCGAATCGCTGGAAGGAACGAGCGGTTTGGCTCTGCGTCAGCAGGTTCGAGGCGTATTTTATCAGCTTGACTCAGGCGCCGTTTCCACCGAGCGACCGACCGGCGAAGTGCATGGTCTGAAGAATGTCACTGCGGAGACCAAGAAAATCCGGGCGGCTGCGGTCGCGTGGACGATTCATTTTTACTGGAATGATCTGCTCGATCCTGCCCGGACGCGGAGTCATAATAACGATGCGGTCGCTCATGTAGATGGCTTCATCGATGTCATGAGTAACAAGCAGCATGGTAGTACGCCGCGCTTGCCAGAGGCGCAACACTTCATCCTGCATACGCATCCGAGTAAAGGCATCCAGCGCCCCGAGTGGTTCGTCGAGCAGGAGCACTTTGGGATGGTTGATCATCGCCCGCGCGAGCGCCACGCGCTGGGCCATCCCTCCCGAAAGATGGTGGGGAAAGGCATCAGCAAACCCTTCCAGACCAACCAGTCGCATGAATTTATCGACCTGACCGCGTTCCTGTTTCAGCACACGGCGCGCGACGAGGCCGGCTTCGATGTTGCGGCGCACGGTGAGCCACGGAAAAAGATTCGGATCTTGAAAGACAAGGCCCCGCTCTGCGCTTGGCGCGGTGATTGGCTCGTCGCCTACTAAAAGCTCGCCCTCGCTCGCCACGGTAAGGCCGGCGATGAGACGCAATAGAGTGGACTTTCCGCAACCGCTGGGACCCACGATCGATACAAGCTCCCCCGCCGAGACAAAAAGCGACACCTTGTCCAAAGCCAGTGCGCCCACTGCTGCGCCGTTAACCGCAGCAAAGTATTTGCTCGTGCCCCGGACGCGGAGCGAAGAGCCTTCGATCGTGGCGGGCTCGGAGACGGCTACCATTTGATAACTCCCTTTTGCCAGACTAACACGCGGTCGCGCACCTTAAAGAGAACTGTCATGATGGTAGAGAAAAATGCTGCCATGATGATAAGCGCGCCATAAACTTTTCCATATTCAGCCCATCCCTGTGCCCAGCTCACATACCATCCAAGGCCAGACTTAACACCGACGTTCTCAGCTACGACCAGAGTTAGGAATGAAGTGCCCAAGCCCATGAACAGTCCGATAAAGATATTCGGCATCGCAGCCGGGATTGCGACTCGGAAGACGAGGTAGAGGGGTCTCGCACCGAGGGTGCGCGCGACATCGAGGTAAGAGGCGCGAGTGCTGGAAATGCCTGAGGCTGTGAGCATCGTCACCGGGAACCAAACGGCCAGCGAAATCAAGCCGACTGCAGAGAGCAGTGCGGAAGGCGCGATTACCATCGCCAGTGGAATCCAGGCGGTTGCGGGAATAGGTCCAACGATTTTTAGCAATGGCATTCCCCAGTAACGAGCGTGAGGGAACCAACCGATAGTAACGCCCGTAATCAGGGCTATTATTACACCGATGAAGTACCCGCTCGTCAACAAGATCAGCGAATGCCAGGTGCTGTCGAAGAGAAGCTTGTAGTCACTTACCATACTTCCGAAGACTCCTTCAGGGCCGGGAAAGTAGGGTAGTGGCAGCAATCCCAGGCATGAAGTCGCCAGCTCCCAGATACCAGCGGTCATCGTTGCGACGCCAAGCATGGGACACATGTATCGCATCCATTTACGCAGGCCCTCAAGGAACGGATAAAGCGCCAGACCCAACAAACCGAGGCCGAGCATAACGAAGAGTAGCAGGGGATAATAATGGGTAGGAGCAACCGGTTCTCGCTTCGGCACCAAGAAATGGATCGCCAGTGCGATGCAGGCTCCCACTGGAATGGCTAGCAACGTTTGCGGACGTGTTTTCGTCGCCGCCGGACTGACAGGCGCAGTTGTCGCGCTGGGTTGCCGAACTCTGGAAACAATCGCGGTTTGCTGCTGGAGTTCTTCTACGGAAGTATTCACTTGTCGGCGGCTATCGCCCTCTTGTCGTGACACGAAGCGTTCGGATCGGCCATGTTCGGCGCTTCCTGATCGGGCTGATCGTACATTTTTCTGGCGCAGCAGGCATCCATTCCGTCTCGTAGAATCAATTCGGCGTAGAGCCGTATATCCAGGTTGGGATCGACCTGTCCGCCGGGAACTTTTTCCACTTTGACCGTCTTGATCCACTCATCGGTGACACCTTCGAGGTGCTGAAAAGCGCGTTTCGCCAAAGCATCGGTATCGGTAGTGGGCGAAAGCATCTTGGCCTCCCTCATCTCTTTGGCCGCGGTATAGAGGGTCTGCTCGGCGATCGAAACAGAAGGAATGTACTTCAAACGGCTGAGTGCAACTGTATTTAGTTCGACGGTCGATGCGAGGTATTTCTTGTCCACCGCCAGTTGAGCGGCCGCTTTTGGGTTTTCCTGCACCCACTTTGCGCCCTTCAGAATGGCGCGCGTGGCTCGGGCCGCGGTATCGGGATTGGCATCGATCCATTTTCCATTCGCGATGATCTCGCAGCAGTATTCGTTTGCATAAGGCAGATCCGTCGCTTCATCCATGCCTTCGACGTTTCTCGCTATCCCCTGGGCGATCAGCAGAGTGCCAATCGGTTCGGCATCCGCGACGGCATCGACTTCTCCCTTCTTCAGCGCGAGCCCGAGTTCACCGGCCGGATAAACTTTCCAGCCAATCTCGGTGCTCGCATCGACTCCGTGCGTTCCTAACACGCGGTTGGCGAAGACGAACGGCGGCGTTCCCATTCCCGGAACTCCGATCCGTTTGCCTTTCAGGTCTTGAATTTTCTGAATCGGACTGTTCACCCCCGTCTGCACTCGCAAACATCCCGTATGCACACCTCCAACGAATCGCACATCGAGGCCCTGCTCGATGGGTTTGAGAAAGTACATCACCAGGTGGTGAGTGATGTCGTAGCTGCCGAGGGCGAGATTGTCTTTGTAGTTTGCCCAACTGCATTTCACCAATTCGGGCTCGAGCCCTTCTTCTTTGAACAATCCTGCCTCATACGCGTAGTAGATCGGCGCCTCGCAGGTTAACCCGATGAAGCCGATCTTGACGTGCTTCGAATTGATTACTTTGGCGGTGGATTTTTTGCCGCAGCCGCTGAGAAGGAGAGCGCACAAACCGAGCGCGACGATGACGAATTTCGAGCATGTCATTTTCATTGGTAAATAAAATACACCAATAACCCGTAACTATGGAAGCAAAATTTTGTAAAAGTTTGGTGTCTTTTTTGATTCTAGAGATCAGCAGAATTCCTGCCACCAAGCTGCCTGCGTGGGTGGTGGCGCCTTGATCCGGCGGTGCCTTCCGACGATTTTTCGACTCGCACACCGATCAGAACTCGACACTCGCTGAGTAAAACGTCAGTCGCACAGGTCCGATCACTTCATGGAATCGGCTGCACCGAACCGCGCTGGGGTAGGGAAAGCAATCCGGGATTTTCCGACAGGCTTTCGTTAACCTGACCATTTAGAAGTTGATGTTCAAATCGGCGAAGAACAGATTGAATTGATCCGTTGGATTGATTGCGATGGCCAAACTACCTACATTTCCGCCCGTGCCGAGATTGTGGTTATACCACCACCCGTGGCCGTAAGTCAGTTCGAAATTTACAGCGCTAGTCAGGTTATACGCCGCCTGAACGGCAATCCCGTGCATATTCTCTTGAGCATTGAAAAGATCGTCATCGATTATATTCGGATCGAGTGCGAATTGCTGGATCTGTTGATACCAAAGGTTGATCCGCCAATCGTGCTTCGTCTTTAACTGGCCGATACCAATTCCAGCCAGATACGCGTAGCGCTGGCTGCCCTGGCCCGGTTGACCTGCGGCATCGGCGCGCTCGTTGCCTTCAAAATTAGTCGCGAAGTCGCCGAATATTCGCATCGGTATTCCCCACGCTTTCCACCCGAATTCCACCGGCATATCGAACACCAGCAGGCTATTGATGCCGGTCTGGTTCGTGGCCAGGGAATTCGCGTTCGTTAGGTGAGGATCACCGCCTACGTAGTGAATGTTAAATGTGTCGCCGTTGCCGGTGTAATTGTACATTGTCGGCGCAAGCTGAAAGTAAAAATTGTGCGGGAAATTAAGTCTTGCCCCCACCTGCCACGCGAGCAGGAACGCATCGGTATTTGGCACTAGCTGAGTTCCGCCATTTGCGGTCGTCGTGGCGCGCGGGCCGATCGGATTCTCCGGATTTGCATCGTCATAAACAAATTGAGCGAAATTCGCGAAGAGATCGAGCTTGAGGAATGGTTCCGGCGGCTTCGGAGCCACCACTGCTTTTTCATCCTTGCTGAATGACGGGGGCGGTGGCGGTTCTGCTCCAAACACAAATGTATGTTTCCACTGCTCCGCCAATCCTTCAGTATTGATGTCTGGGTCCCATACCAGGCGCGTGCTTACCATCGGGTTCGGCATCCGGCCGGCAGTAAAGGTAAAGCCGGGGAAACCTTTGTAGCCGCCATAGGCTTGACCGACGTAAATGGTATCGCTGTTTTTTTCGAATGGTCCGCCGCCACCAGGCGTGCTACTCGCTGTGTCGTCGCCAAACGTCACATTTGTTGTGCGCGCATTGTTGTTGGTCTCCAAGCGAAGACCGAAGAACCAGTCATCCAGCAGTGTTCCGCGTAACCCCAGGCGAAGACGATAACGCTCGCGCTCGCGCTCCAGCCAATCGTTTGTCCCTGCCACGCCGTTAGCCGGCGGCGCCGCCACTGGGCCCGTGCTTTTGGTCTCGCCTGCCCTATAATCGTAACGGAAGCGCACATCGCCGTAGAGTTCCATCTCGGTAATGGAGGTGGACAATTTCCATTTGTCGGCGCTGGATTTCTCGAGCGGGACAGTTTTTTCGACATAAGTCTTACCGTCGTAATTGATCTCCGTTTTTGTTGGTCCTTCAGCAGCGACCTTCGCTGCAGGCGCCTCATGTCTTTTCAAGCTGTTGACTTCTGCCTTCAGGTCCGCGTTCTGTTTTTCCAATAGCTCCACAGCGCGCTCGAGTTTTTCGATTCGCGCACTGTCCGATGACTGTGCGCGCAGCGGATGCGCGGTTAGCAAGACTGTTGCAGCCAGGCTGACCCCTGCTGCCCGTAAGCTTGTTTTTTTGATGAGCATGAGTTTATCCTTGGGTAATGATGGTTTCGGCCTTCTACGGAAACTCGCTTCCAGTAAACAGGCGGGAATTTTGGTCATCTTCCCGCCAATTTCGGCAGCGATTTCTATCACGGAGGAATGGCAATACAAGAATAGGCAAATCCTATGCAAGCTTTTTTTTGGGAAATTTTCAGCCTTTTGAGCTGGAATTGTTCTCGAGTACTAAACGACCAGGTTCGTTGTGGCTTTTGTTCTTTGCAGCGTGATATTTACAGGAAGCCATGATTCAGGGCCCCGTTGAGATTCGTCACCTGCGTTATTTCCTGGCTGTTGCCGGGGCGGGCAGCTTTAGCCGCGCAGCAGATCGCCTCGGAATATCTCAGCCAAGCGTCTCCCAGCAGATGCGCGAATTGGAAGAGAATCTACGAGTTTCGCTATTCCAACGTCGAGGTAAACGAATTCTGCTCACCGCCGCGGGCTTGATTTTTCAAGAACACGCGCGTGCAATTCTACGTCAGGTCGAGAATTTTCTCGACGAACTCAGCCGCGACTCAGTACAGCTGCGAGGGGATTTGCATCTCGGGACTGTGCCGTGGCTCGACGTGGCGCTGGTGCCGCAGTTGCTGGGGCTTTTCGCC
>Ga0209807_1000588_pt1 | contig 16625 bp, 7 predicted proteins | sample GraSoiAngelo_154_FD_186168 | JGI IMG/M metagenome (GOLD analysis project Ga0209807, IMG submission 186168) | Grasslands soil microbial communities from the Angelo Coastal Reserve, California, USA - 14_1009_13_20cm (SPAdes) (version 2) | ecosystem: Environmental > Terrestrial > Soil > Grasslands ... | reverse complement strand
GCACTCCGTGTTACCGGATGTGGTCGCGCAAATCCAACGACAACGGCGCGTCTTGGCTGCCGGACGACATGCTTTCGGACGTGGTCACCCCGCTGCCGGAACAACCTGACCCGGGGATCCAGCCGACCTACGCAGGCGACTACGACTACGGCTCTGCGATAGCCTCCAAGCATGTCACTTCATGGACGGACGGGCGAGTGACCATCAGCGGCACTTCCCAGCAGGATGCCTTCACCGATAGGGATCTGGTTGGCTTTTCCGTAGCCACGGCTGACCCCGCGTGCGGCAGCTTGGTGATTGGCACGGCGCCGACTGACTTCCAAATTATCCTGAGCGATCCCGCCGACCCAAGTACTGTCCAGGCCAGTGATTTCACAGTGAACGGAACTCCGGCGGACGCGGCCAACTTATCAAACGGCAATCAGACAATTGACTTCATCTTCAATAGCTCGCCGGTGGTACAAGGCGAAAACACCATGCACATCGATGCTGGTGCAATTCACCAAGCCTCGAATAACGATCCGATCTTGGAGTTCAACTGCACGTTCCGTTTCGCCGTAACGCAGCTAGCGGTGACTGACACCGATCCACCTGTCGGCGGGACATTCACACCGCCAGCACCAGGCACCTATGACTACCTCGTGAACTTGAACATGGCGGCTGATCCAAGCTCAGTTCAGGACAGCGATCTGCAATTGAGCGGAAACACCGGCGCCACTGTGACCGGGCACACCTTGGAAAACGGCGACACGACTATCCACTTCACGCTGCATATGGATTTCGGGGGGACATTGACGGCGAGCATTGCCGCCGGGGCGATCACTGATCAATTCGGCAATCCCGGCGCGGCCTTTTCTGGAAATTACACAGTAGAAGGGCCTACACCCTGTCTTTGGTCCTCCGGTCCGGATCTCCCTTTCGCTGGCACTCGTTTCGTCGGGGTCTTTTTCCCAGCCAACGGAAAATTTTATGCGATGGGTGGTCGCGACGTCAATAACATCGAGTTCACTCATCCGTTTGAGTACGATCCCGGCAGCAACAGTTGGACAACCAAGTCAGCCACTTACCCTGACAACCACGTGAATAACATGGCTTGCAGCGTGCTTAACGACACCGGAACGGACTATATCTATTGCGCGGGTGGGTCGGAGTTCACCGGCCAGACCACGAGCGGTCATGTCTTCCGTTATGACCCGGTTGCTGACAGCATCACTACCGTTCCTAGTAACTGGCCGCCTGGCGACAACGGCACTCTGCCGGGTGGCTTCACTGTTTTCAACAACAAGCTCTACACTCTGGGTGGCTTCGACATTCCTAATGGCAGTGGGACCAACCAGATTTGGGAGTTTACGCCTAACCCCGCTGGCTGGGTGCAGAAGAATGCGGTCCTGCCGTTTCCGCTGGGCTATTTACCAACCACGACTATCGGGAATCTCATCTACACAGGTGGTGGCGTTGATATCACGGGCGGCGTTCTTACCGATACGAACCACGCATTTATCTATGATCCAGTGGCTGATTCCATCTCCATCAATACCGACATACCCGACGCCACAAGCAATACCCGGGCGGTCAACTTCTGTAACGTGATGTATGTCTTGGGTGGGAACTTTAACGCCCCCACCAATGAGGTGCAGATCTACGATCCAGTTAGCGGCACGTGGTCGGTAGGTCCGCCGTTCGCAATTGCGGGCCGTAACTTCGCAGCCGACACTGATGGCACTAATAATATCTGGAAAGCCGGCGGCTACGACAGTGGGCTAGCCATCATCGCCACGATGGAAATCTTCAACTGCCCCAACAGTCCTTGCGCGGCACCGACGCCGACACCGACGCCGACATCCACGCCGACGCCAACGCCGACTGCGACGCCAACACCAACGCCGAGACCGGTTCCAACGCCGAGGCCACGGCCGACCCCGCACCCAAGACCGTAGCCAGGGGCACCCTTCTTCTGCAGGGGAAGCTGTCAGCTCCCCCTGCAGCGGGTCTCCGGTCGAGGAGTATCAAATGGCGTAGGCAAGGATCAGGATAGTTATAAAACATAAATGAACAATAATGGCACCAGCGGTTATAGTTTTACTTAACGCGCTCCAGCCTGAGACACTACTACTACCATGACGAAAAAACTACTTGCCCACCGTAGCCTCTCGACTCGCCGTAGCTTTACGCGAAGCCTGGTTGGCGAAGGCGGAGTAATTATTAGCTATCAACTATTGGCCATTCTTGTCCTATCAACTATCAGCTACCTGCCATCAGCTCGCGCGCAAGCCACTGCTTCAGAACATACGGCAGCTCGCAAATCTGCGGTCGCCGCGGCGACCCACGGCGCGGCAGGCAAGCCGCGCATGACCGAGCCGCTGGAAAAACCCGCGATGCCGCCTGCGTACATTTACAGGCTCGAGTCTTCACCGCGCATGATTTCGCGATTCGGTCTGTTCACCAGCTTCCAGGTGAACGTGGATGCAGGCGGCAATAACATCCTCGGTGATGCGGCGAATGAGCCGTCAATTTCAGTTGACCCAACGGATGGCAACAAGATTGCGGTCGGCTGGCGGCAGTTTGACAGTGTTCAATCCGACTTCCGCCAATCTGGTTATGGCTACACGACAGATGGTGGCACGACCTGGACGTTCCCCGGTGTTTTACAGGATAACGTTTTCCGCAGTGATCCGGTAACAAACTCCGACGACACGGGAAATTTTTTCTATCTCAGCCTTTTAGTGAACACATTTTGCGGCGATATTTGGCGCTCCGCAAACGGCGGACAAACGTGGACGGAGCAGTCACCCGATGGAGCGGCGCACAGCGGCGACAAGGAGTGGTTCACCATCGATCGGACTCCGACCAGCATGGGCCACGGCTTTCAATATCAATCTTGGACTGAGTTCGCGGCTTGTGACTTCGGCGGATTCAACCGATCTACTGATGGCGGTATCACCTGGCAGACTCCAGTCAGTATTCCCAACTCTCCTCAATGGGGAACGCTGGACGTCGCCCTCAACGGCGATCTTTTTATCGGTGCGGGCGACTCCGGCAGCGGGTTCTGGTGCGTTCGCTCGAGCAATGCAAAGGACCCGAACGTCACGCCGTCCTTTGACCAAGTCACTACAGTTAATCTCGGTGGCAGTCTATTATTTGGCGCGGCGATTAATCCGGGCGGATTGGCCGGGCAAATCTTCCTGGCGGTGGACCGCTCCGGGACGGCTACAAATAACAACATTTACATGATGGCCACCGTGCAGCAGTTCAGCGCAAGCAACGGAAGCGACGTAATGTTCTCGCGCAGCACGGATGGCGGACTAACCTTCAGCGCCCCGCAACGGATCACCGATGATCCAGTGAATCAGAACAAATGGCATTGGTTCGGCACGCTCGCGGTCGCTCCTAATGGGCGCATTGATTCTGTGTGGCATGACACGCGAAACGCTCCGAACAACACCGATTCACAGTTATTCTACTCGTGGAGCACGGATGGCGGGGTCACCTGGGCGCCCAACGTCGCGGTCAGCAGTTCATTTAATCCTCACGAAGGCTGGCCAGTGCAGCAGAAGATAGGCGATTATATTACCATTGTGTCTGATAACACCGGTGGCGATGTCGCGTATTCGGCTACGTTCAACTTTAACCCCAGCACAGGACAGCACGAACAAGATGTCTATTACGTGCGCGTTTTCCCATCGGGCGGACCTACACCTACGCCGACACCCACGGTTACGCCAACGGCCACACCTACACCGACAGCAACGCCTACCGTTACGCCAACAATGACGCCTACACCTACGCCACGACCAACCCCTACACCGCGGACTCTCCCGACGCCGAGAGGTCGTCCTACGCCGCCACCGCGCCCGAGTTCATTAGGCTCGGTAACTCTCCCAGCGAATTAGTGGGTCTCATCAATAGCACTGTCATGTTGAGCGGAGCGAAACATCTCTGGCTATCCCATCGCATCCGGAATGATCAGAGATTCTTCTCTCTCGACTGCGGGATCAGAATGACATTTACGAGATGGCTTGTAGGAGAGCGCGAGCTTTGGTCAAGAGAGAACGCTTTGCTTTAGCTAATAGAACGTGCCCTCCGGTCGCTTTAGCCAATAGATACCAAGAAAACGCTCCAATTCAGCCCACAGACCGTCATGAATAAAAAACGACTATCAACTATCAGTCATCAACTACTAGCTACTACGCGAAGAGGACGCTTTGCTCTAGTTAGTAGAAGGTTTTCTTTGGGACCTTTAGCTGATAGCGAGAACCGAGCGCGCTTTGTAGTGCGGCGCTGCTGCGCCGCTTTTCTCGTGCTATCCACCGTCGGCTACTTGTCCGCCGTAGCCTTGGCGAAGGCGGATCAACTGTCGGCTCCCGCCCGAGTCGAGGCTTCCGCTGAAGCTAGGGCGGACAGGTCAGCCCAACTCGCGCCTACATGGAAGCCGCGCCAAAAGGAGCCATTGGAAAAATACGACATGCCGCCCATGCACATTTACCGGCTGGAAACTTCGCCCCGCATGATCTCGCAATTTGGCGTGTTCACCAGTTACCAGGCAAACGTCGATGCAAACGGCCAGAATATTATCGGCGACGCCGCGAATGAGTGTTCTATTTCCGTTGATCCAACTAATCCTAGTAAGATGGCAATCGGCTGGAGGCAATTTAATGACGTTAACTCGAACTTCCGACAAGGCGGCTGGGGATATACGACCGACGGCGGCGTAACATGGACCTTTCCCGGAGTTCTGGAAAACAATGTGTTTCGCAGCGACCCGGTAACGAACTCCGATGAGACAGGCACCTTCTTTTACCTCAGCCTGCTTCAGACATTTTGTGAGAACGTGTACCGCTCGACCAACGGCGGTCAATCCTGGACAGAGTTACAAGCCGACGGACTCGCGGGTGGGGGCGACAAGCAGTGGTTCACGATTGATAAGACCGGAGGCCCGGGCCACGGATTTCAATATCAGTCAAGCGACGGCATTAACTGTAGCGGCAGCGGCGTGCAATTTCAGCGTTCCACCGACGGCGGAATCACCTGGCAGGCTCCCATCGTTATTCCTAACGAGCCCACAGACGGAACACTTGATGTGGACTCCAATGGTAACCTTTTCATCGGCGGCGAAGGATTCAGCCCGTTTTATTGCGTGCGCTCGAGCAACGCGCAGATCGGCAATCAGACACCTACGTTCGACCAGGTTACGCAGGTTGACATGGGTGGCGAGCTATCTGGTGGCGGCATAAACCCGGCAGGTTTGGACGGAATGTTGTTCCTGGCGATCGATCACTCTGGCGGACCGACTAACAATAACATTTACATGCTGGCCAGCGTGGCGCCGCCGGGCCGAACCACAACCGACGTGATGTTTGTGCGGAGCACAGACGGCGGCCAAACCTTTAGCGCGCCGGTCAAGGTCAATGACGACCCCGTCAATCCTAACAAGTGGCACTGGTTCGGCACGTTCTCAGTAGCGCCCAACGGACGACTCGACGCTGTCTGGCATGACACACGGAACGCGGCAAACAACACTGACTCACAGTTATTCTATTCCTGGAGCACCGATGCTGGCGTTACTTGGGCGCCTAACGTGGCAGTGAGCAATTCGTTTAATCCTTTCGAAGGGTATCCAAATCAAAGCAAGATAGGCGACTACATCACCATCGTTTCCGACGAAACCGGCGGTAACGTAGCGTACTCGGCCACGTTTAACTTCAACCCGCAGAGAAACCAGCACGAAGAAGATGTATACTATGTCCGGGTGTTTCCTGGCGGACAAGGACCCACGCCGACACCGACGGCGACGGTCACGCCAACGCCCACAGCGACAGCTACTCCTACGCCAACTGCGACAGCGACCATTACTCCTACCCCGAGTGCGACCCCAACAGCGACACCAAGGCCTACTCCTACTCCGAGGTCTATTCCCACGCCAAGAGGGCGGCCTACTCCCCTGCCGAGACCGTGATTCCTGGAGTCGGCGAATGGGAGAATCGGCGAATGGGCGACATAGACCAAATGTCGCTCGCCCTTTCCTTCTTCTTTGTTACCAGAGATCCGCATAAATTCTCGACAACGCAGCAATTTGCGATTACGGACAGCGCCAGCGAGGCGATCGAGATTCGTGAATCTTAATCCGCTTCATCAATTCAACGCTTTAACCACATCACTGATATGAGACGCTCCACAGTTTCACTCACCCTACTGGTTTGCCTGGGTCTACTAGTCGCATTAGGCACTGCTTCAGCTCAGCTGGCGCCCACTTGGAAGCCGCAGGGGCGCGAGCCTTTCGAAAAATATGATGACCCGCCCGCACCTCCTCGGAAGGTCGAGACATCACCGCGAATGATCTCGCGGTTCGGTCCGTTCACCAGTCATCAAGTGAATGTCGATGCGAGTGGTAACAACATCGTGGGCGACGCTGCGAATGAATGCGCGATTTCCGTTGACCCGACCAATCCCAGCAGGATGGCTATCGGCTGGAGACAGTTCGATGATGTTACCTCCAACTTTCGCCAGGCTGGCTATGGCTATACCACCGATGGTGGGCTGACCTGGGCGTTTCCGGGTGTGTTACAACCGGGCTTTTTCCGAAGCGATCCCGTCACGGGCTCGGATGAAACAGGGACTTTTTTCTACCTGAGTCTGCGATCGAGCTGGCCACAACAAACATTTTTCTGTGATGATATGTGGCGCTCGACTAACGGCGGAGCGACCTGGGACCTGATTTCAGGCAAGCAAGGCGCGATCGGAGGCGATAAACAATGGTTTACGATTGATAAGACGTGCGGCCCGGGGCATCACTTTCAATACCAGGCGTTCGATCAGTCGAACTGTGCGGGCGGACTGTTCAACCGTTCGACCGATGCAGGAGTCACATGGGAGACGCCAATTGATATCCCTAACGAGCCCATTTTCGGAACGCTCGATGTTGATAGCAACGGCAACCTCTACGTCGGTGGCGAAGGATTCGATTTTCGGTGCGCGCGTTCGAGCAATGCGCAATTTGGAAACCAGACCCCGGTTTTTGATCAGGTTACCCCGGTTAACATGGGCGGCGATCTGGCTGGCGGCGGGATCAATCCAGGAGGCCTGGATGGGCAGGCATTTCTTGCAGTGGACCATTCGGGTACCGCGACGAACGACAACGTTTACATGCTGGCGAGCGTTCAGCCGCCCGGAAGAAGCACGACCGACGTGATGTTCGCTCGCAGCACCGACGGCGGTGCAACCTTCAGCGCGCCCGTCCGAGTTAACGACGACGACAACCCGAGCAAGTGGCACTGGTTCGGCACGTTCTCTGTAGCGCCCAATGGCCGGCTCGACGCGGTCTGGTATGACAACCGCAACGCGAACAATCTCGATTCGCAGCTTTTCTACTCCTACAGCACTGACGCGGGCGTTACGTGGTCGACGAACGTGCCAGTGAGCAATGCGTTTAACCCCCAAGAAGGCTGGCCGAACCAGAATAAGATCGGCGATTACATCACCATCGTTTCCGACGACACTGGTGGCAATGTAGCTTACGCTGCCACCTTCAACTTCAACCCGACCAGAGGCCAGCACGAACAAGACGTGTACTACGTTCGCGTCTGTCCCAATGCGCCCTGCCCACAGCCGACACCTGGGCCATCGGTCGTGCCGTGCGGTAGTCCTACGCCTACATCAACACCAACAGTTACTCCAACTGCGACACCTACAGCAACCGTAACACCGACTCCTACCGCAACACCGACAGCTACGGCTACACCCACAACTACTCCACGGCCAACGCCGACACCGAGGACTGCTCCATCGCCGAGAGGGCGTCCGACTCCGCGGCCGAGACCGTAGGCCCTGATCTCCAGTGATTAGTGAATTGTAGAGGCAGCCGTGCCGGCTGCAATTTCGCTATCCTCGCAGGCGACACGCGCTTCGGCGCAGATCGAGGGGTATCAGTTTGGCCTCGCAGAGTTCCGCCTCCATTCCGCGAAAATATGAGTTTCAATCCTGTTACTAAAGAACTTCACAGATAATTCTCGACAACGTTGTTGTTCTGGATAAAGGGATCGCGAGCTTTGACGCTCCCTTGGCGCGCCAGGTAAAATCACTGTCAGCTATCCACTATCAGCCATGAAGAAAAAACTATCAGCCATCAACTGTCAGCTATTAGCTACGGTAATCCTTCTGCCGTTCGCCCTTGCTACCGCGTCAGGGCAAACGCTGCCGCCCATCCGCAAGCCGCCTTTCAATGAGCCGCTCGAAAAATATAACATGCCGCCGGCGGCTCCTCGAAAAATAGAGACTTCGCCGCGCATGATCTCGCAATTTGGCGTGTTCACCAGCTTTCAGGCGAACGTCGATGCAGGTGGCAACAACATCCTCGGCGACTGCGCGAACGAGCCGTCCATTGCCGTGAATCCGACAGATGGCAACAAGATGATGATCGCCTGGAGGCAGTTCAACAGTATTAACTCCGACTTCCGGCAGTCCGGCTGGGGATATACTACGGATGCGGGCATACACTGGACGTTTCCCGGTGTCTTGCAGGATAACATTTTCCGCAGCGACCCAGTGACAAAGTCCGATGAGGCAGGGAATTTTTTCTATCTGAGCCTCCAATCGACCCAGGCTCAGTCATTTTTTTGCGACGACGTGTGGCGCTCGACAAACGGCGGCCAAACCTTCACGGAGCAGTCGCCCGACGAAGCCGGGCACGGAGGCGATAAGGAGTGGTTTACCATCGACACGACTGGCGGCACGGGTCATGGATTCCTTTATCAGTTTTGGACCGGCTTTTTTGCCTGCGATTTCGGAGAGTTCAACCGGTCGATCGACAGCGGGGTGACTTGGCAGTCTCCGATTAATATTCCAAACAATGCAGATACCGGAGCGATGGATGTGGACACCAACGGCAACCTCTTTCTTGCCGGTGGTGGGAGTCCGTTTTGGTGCGTTCGCTCGTCCAATGCGCAGGATCCGAACGTCACGCCGACTTTTGACCAAGTCACTAATGTCAACCTGGGTGGCAACCTCATTCAGGGCGGCATAAATGGAATAGGACTTTGCGGTCAGACCTTCATCGCGGTGGACCGTTCCGGGACTGGCACTAACAATAACATCTACGTCCTTGCCAGCGTGGAACCATTCAGTGCTAACAACGGCACGGACGTGATGTTTGCACGCAGCACCGACGGCGGGCTAACCTTTAGCGCGCCGCACAGGATCAATGACGATCCCGTTAACCCTAACAAGTGGCACATCTTCGGCACACTTTCCGTGGCGCCCAATGGACGCATCGATGCGGTATGGCTGGATTCGCGCAACGCGGCAAACAACATCGATACTCAGTTATTCTATTCGTGGAGCACAGACGGTGGCGTCACCTGGGCGCCTAATATTGCGGTGAGCAATTCGTTCAATATTCAGTCAGGCTTTCCACAAAATCAAAAGATAGGCGATTACATCACGATTGTATCTGACAATACGGGCGGCAACGTCGCGTATGCCGCCACTTACAACGTCAACCCAAACGCGGTCAACGGGCACGAACAAGACGTTTACTATGTGCGCGTGTTTCCGTCCGGCGGGGGTACTCCGACTCCGACACCGACAGCAAGCCCGACGCCGACACCTACAGCGACTGCCACGGCGACTGCGACGCCTAGTGTTACGCCAACACCTACATCTACACCAACAGCAACGCCGACTGCTACACCTACACCGCGGCCAACACCCACGCCCCGGACTGCTCCGACGCCGAGAACTCGTCCTACTCCGCTACCAAGGCCCTGAGTCCCGGAGTCGGCGAATCGGCGAAAGAGAGAAAACAGAATTGCCCGCGAATTACGCGAATAGACACGAAAATGGATGAAAAAGAATCATTCGCGTTAATTCGCGGGGTTCAGCTCTTCCTCTGCTTTTCGTCGCATCCTTCGCCAAAATCGTAACAGCATTGTTACATTTCCGCGAAAAACGAGAATTGCCACCAATTTGTTGGCTAATCTCTGACCTCTAAATCATCCGCTAAATAGGTGCCATCCGCGGTTTAAATCTTTTCAGCGGAAATTTCGGAAAAACTTTAAAAAAGTGTTGACATGCTTCCGGCACATCCGATAGCATCCCCACTCCACTTCGCAGGGAAAAACTAACTTCATCTATGAAAAAGAAATCCACTTCGCAATCAGCCTTCTTTAATCTTCGTATCCTAACTGCTTCGATGTTTTGCCTCCTCGGCATCGCTGTGGCGCTGTTCGCCCAGGGAAACCGCACCAAGCAGGCCCAAACAAGTCGCTCCACTGCCGCGCATGACGCTCCCGGCACGCAGAGACCGGACATCGTGCAAATGGTCGGCCCGGTCATGCTGACCACGGATTTACGAAAGCTTCCTTATGTTCCCAACGAAGGAGAGAGCGACGGGCAACGGCTGACGCGCTATCCGCACCCGAGGACGACGGCGCCAGCACCAGAGATTCCTTCTTCGCCATGGTTGAAAGACCTGCTTAAGAACGTTTTCCGGTCGACACCAACGATGCCGGGACCGCTGCTCACATTTGACGGCATCAATTCATCGCAAAGCGCGTGCGGTTGTTTGCCGCCTGATACCGATGGCGACGTGGGACCGAATCATTATGTCGAGGGGGTCAACGTCGTGTTCAGGGTTTATGACAAGTCCGGCAACCCACTCACTCCCCCGACTACGTTCAATTCCTTCTTTTCGAGCTTGACCGGTACACCTTGCGCAAACGCGAACGATGGCGACCCCTTTGTTTTTTATGATCATCAAGCGGATCGCTGGGTGATTAGCGATTTCGCTTTTCCCTCGTTTCCCGGCACTTCATTCTTCCAATGCGTCGGCGTGTCCCAGAGCCCGGACCCGGTGGCTGGCCCCTGGGCCCTCTACGCCATCCAAGTGGACCCGGGGAATCCGACGTTCCTGGGCGATTATCCCAAGATGGCGATGTGGAATGATGGCGGCACTCAAAACGCTTATTTCCTGACAATGAACTTGTTTAGTAGCCCCACGACCTTTAACGGCGTCCGCGCGTATGCGCTCGACCGCGCCAGCATGCTAACTGGTGGTCCAGCCAACGCAATCGGGTTTACAGTCGGCCTCGCTGGCGTGGGCGATTCCTATAGCTTTGTTGCTGCGAACTTTCGCACCGGCAATCCGCCGCCTACAGGCAGAGATGAGATGGTGCTGGCCATCGATAGCCCGGGTAGCGGCGGCGTGACCTTGACCCAGGTCCACGGCCGGTTTTTCCATGTTGATTTTGCCACCCCCGCAAACTCAACTTTCGGCGCTGGCGCCAACCACACGCCGAATGCCGAGATCACAGTCAGCGGCTTTACTGACGCATTCGATGCTAGTTTCAACACCCTTCTCGTGCCTCAGCAGGGAACGTCACAGAAGCTCGACACCTTGGGGGACAAAATAATGACGCCAGTCGTATACCAGAATCTCAGTGGCACCGAATCGCTGTGGGCGGATCACACGATCTATACCAACGCGGGCGGCAGCGGTCCAATGGCTGTTCGCTGGTATCAATTTGACGTCACCGGTGGCACATTTCCCGCCACGCCAGTTCAACAGCAGACTTGGAATAACGGCGGCGACGGATTGTTCCGCTGGATGCCCAGCATAGCCGTCGATCAAAACGGGAACACGGCCATCGGCTATTCCACATCGAGTTCCAGCATATTTCCCTCCATTCGTTATGCCGGCCGCCTGGCAGGGGATCCCCCGGGAAACCTCGGCCAGGGTGAAGCGATCATGACCAATGGCGGTGGAGCAGAAACCAGTGGCTTCGGACGCTGGGGCGATTATACCTATACTGCCATTGATCCGTCCAACGGCATGGACTTCTGGCACGTGAACGAATACCACGTGTCAACGGGTAATGCCAACTGGGCCACAAAGATCGGCAAGTTCAATTTCGTTGGAGGTGGCGGAACACCTACACCCACGCCAACACCTGCTGCCTGCAGTTGGTCAGCCGGTCCAGACCTGCCGAGCGCTGGAACGCGGTTGGTCGGGGTGTTTTTCCCAGCTAACGGCAAGTTTTATGCGATGGGTGGCCGCGACGTCAATAACGTCGAGTTCACTCATCCGTTTGAGTACGATCCCGTCAGCAACAGTTGGACCACTAAGTCAGCTACTTACCCTGACAACCACGTGAACAACATGGCTTGCAGCGTGCTGAACGACAGCGGAACGGACTATATCTATTGCGCGGGTGGATCGGAGTTCACCGGCCAGACCACTAGCGGTCACGTCTTCCGTTATGATCCGGTCGCTGACAGCATCACCACTGTTGCCAGTAACTGGCCGCCTGGCGACGCGGGCACTCTGCCGGGTGGCTTCACTGTTTTCAACAACAAGCTCTACACTCTGGGTGGCTTCGACATCCCGAATGGGATTGGGACCAGCCAGATTTGGGAGTTTACGCCTAACCCTGCGGGCTGGGTGCTGAAGAATGCTACTCTGCCCGTTCCGCTCGGTTACATACCGACTACCACCATCGGCAGTCTAATTTACACAGGTGGCGGGGCTGATATCACCGGTGGCGTTCTCACCGACACGCAAAACTCCTTCGTCTATGACCCAGGGGCTGATTCCATCTCCACGATTGCCCAGATACCCACGGCCACAAGCAACACCCGGGCGGTCAACTTCTGCAACCTGATGTATGTCTTGGGTGGGAATTTTAACGCCCCCGAAAATGAGGTGGACATCTACGACCCGGTTAGTAATACGTGGTCGATCGGTACTCCATTCGCAATCGCTGGGCGTAACTTCGCCGCCGACACTGATGGCACTAATAATATCTGGAAAGCAGGCGGCTACGACAGTGGCCTGGCGATAATTGCCTCGATGGAAATCTTCCACTGTGACGTCAGTCCTTGCGGCGGGCCTACGCCCACGCCAACTGTGACGCCAACACCAACTGTGACGCCACCCCCACCTACTCCTACGCCGAGGCCGACTCCGACGCCGCGTCCGCGCCCAACTCCGTACCCGCGTCCCACGCCTTAAGGAATAGTTAAAAGGTAGAAGCGTTAAACAGTTAAAAGTAAGTAAAGCGGGAACTCGCGGGGCAACTCGCGAGTTCCTTGCTTTATGGGAGGACTGATTGGGTAGCGGTCACCGCGGCGACTTGCCGATCGCGTCCTCGCGGGCGCGGACTTTTCTTCTCGCTTCAGAAACGGCTTGACCAAATCTGAGCGACTATCTATAACCGGCGTTTCCTGCTCCTTGAAGTTTCCCGAAACAAAACATCCATGGCGCGCCGAGCGACGGCAGAAGCAGCGTCTCAGTTCCTCGGAAACATTGCTCCGCAGAAATTCACCCTGATTAAAAATGAAAAAAAGTTCCTACACCCGATCAGTTGTCCGCCACAACCCTTGCCTCGCTGTAGTCCCGCGACTACGAGACGAAGGCGGGTTCTTTAATCTTCGCGCATTAATCGGCTTTACGCTTTGCTTCGCGGGCGTGGCATTAGCGCTTTTCGCGCACTTCTCACCTATCCCTGATCACCTTGGACTTTCAGGCGCGGTGAAAGCGTCGCGTCCATTACCGTATATCCCGGCGCCCGGTGGCAGACCCGAGGCCGAAGCTGCCGATCTGGCGCGGTTGGAACGATTCTGGAACGATCGTTTGACCTATCCTACAGGCCGCTTTGATCCGGGATGGCTGCGGGCTGCCGCCGTGCAACATGCGCGCCTTCCCATCGGAGTGCCTGCAGGAGCGCCTGCCACGCTGAATCCACGAAGTCCACTGACCTTTACTACCACAAGCTTTACGGCTCTCGGTCCGCAACCAGAACGTATGACTGGGTGTTCGGGCTGTTTTGATTACACAACGACCGAAGGGCGAGTAAACTCCATTGCGGTCGATCCAACGACCACTGTCAATGGGAGCATTGTCGCTTACCTAGGAGCTGTTGGCGGCGGTGTATGGAAAACGACCAACTGCTGTAACGCTTCCACTACCTGGAGCGCCGTGACCGATGATCCATTGATTTCCACGACAGCCATCGACAGCGTTACAATCGATCCAAGCGATCATAACACCGTCTATGCCGGCACAGGCGATCTCAATTTCGGTTCCTTTTCCATGGGTAGCCAGGGTATCCTCAAGTCCACTGACGCCGGGGCTACCTGGACCGTGCTCGGCGCTGACGTTTTTGGCATGGCTTTCCCGACGCCTCCGGGTCAGTTCCCACAGTATAACGCGGTTGGCAAAGTTCGCGTGGATCCTAATAACAGTAGTAAGGTCGCTGCTGGCGCGAAAACCGGTCTCTACCTCTCTTATGACGGCGGAGTTAATTGGACCGGTCCGTGCGCCACTAACGGTTTTAATTCTCAGCGCCAGGACATAACAGGCCTGGAACTGACAGATATGGGCGGGGGCGTCACCCGCATTCTAGCGGCAGTCGGTGTGAGAGGTTTTGCCACGACGGTGCAATTCGATCTGGGTTTGAACGGTGCAAACGGTATTTACAACGCCACGATGGGCTCGAGCGGTTGCCCGAGCTTCACCTCAATCGCGAGCAACGCTAATGGGTTCGTGTTTGGTAATATGGTCGCTGGCAGTGCGTATTCGACTGGGGCACCTATGAATGCCGGAACTGGGTCGCCTTTTGTTGACATCAATACCGGCGATCAACTGGGGCGAGTGGAGATTGCTGTCGCGCCGAGTAATCCGAACTATATTTATGCTCAAGCACAATCGATCATTGGTAACAGTAACGGAGGTTGTGGTAACGCACCTGGCTGCCAGATAGGCGCCTGGGCTACGACGAATGGCGGTACAAGCTGGACCTTCATGGAAGGCTCCCAGGGCGGCGCACTCAGAGACTGCCAAGGCGGTACCGGCGATTACCCACAGAACTGGTACGACGAGGGAGTCGTCGTGGATCCGAACAATCCGGATCGCGTTTTCTTTGATACTTTCGACGTCTGGTTCGCAACGCGCACGGGAACTACCTGGAATGATACCACCTGCGGTTATTCGTATCCCGGGGCTGCAGGCCCCGTTCACGTGGACCAGCATGCTCTCGCTTTCCTGCCTGGATCGTCTAGCATCCTGTTAATTGGGAATGATGGCGGCGCCCACGGCACCACAAACGCGGACATCGTTAACCAAAGCACGGATCCAACATGGTTTAACATGGATACGGGCTTAAACACAATCGAGTTTTACTCAGGTGACATCAGCGGCAACTTCCTCAACGCAGCCTCGCCGCAGGCCAGCGGTGGCGCTCAGGACAACGGTTCCAGTTCGATTACCTTTACCGGAACGCCAACCGGACCGGTGCTATGGCAGCTGGGAGTCGGCGGTGACGGATTCTATTCGCGCATTGATCCTGTTGGCACTGGGTCAAGTCTCCGCTTTTTCCAAGGTAACAACGGGGGCGCGGTCAATCGTTGCGTTAGTAACTGCACCAATCAGTTTGCCCCATGGGTCGGCGTGTCGGGGAACTGGTTCGGCGACACTAGATCTTTCACCATGCCGTATGATCTTTTCCATGGTGGAATCCCGGGCGGCGATGACTGTCCACCAGCAGGCGTTCCAGGCGGCTGCGGCCACCTTGTTGTTGGCACGACTCGAGTTTGGGAGACGATTGCCGGCGGAAACAGCATCCTGAACTCCTCTAACTGGTATGTGACAAACAATCCTATTACCCAAAATATGACGAAGCAGACACTGGGTAACCGTTCGTTTATCAATCAGGTCAAGTATTCGCCAAAATATCAAAGCGTTGCTATTGTTGGCACAAACGACGGCAATGCATGGATCGGCTTTAATCTAGGCACCGGCACTCAAGCGCAGGCGAACTGGGTAAGTATTACTGGAAACAACACGGTCCTGCCGAATCGCCCTGTGCTGGGCATTGCGCTCGATCCTTCAGTGCCAGCTGTGGATGTCCCCGTCGGCTACGCGGCCATTGGCGGCTTTAACGCCAACACGCCAACGACACCGGGTCACATCTTCCAGGTAACATGCGCGGCCAACTGCGGCTCTTTCACGTGGGCGGACAAAACCGGCGATCTCCCCGACATTCCGGTAGACTCCATCATCGTTAATCCTAACAATCCTTTACAGGTCTATGCCGGCACTGACTGGGGCGTTTACTTTACCGATGATGTAACCGTGGCATCCCCTACGTGGCAACGCTTCGAAAATGGTATCCCGCACGCGATGGTCTGGGACATGCAAATTGACAGGGGTAGCACCACGCTCTCAGTCTGGACACGTAGCCGTGGGGCCTACGTCTATCCGTTACCAGGTGCCGGGCCTACCCCTACACCAACTCCCACACCTACAGCAACACCGACTGCAACAGTTACTCCAACACCCAGTGTGACACCAACAGCTACTCCGACGCCGAGTGCCACACCTAGAGTAACGCCGAGGCCGCGCCCAGCTCCACATCCTCGTCCGACGCCGCGATAAAGGATGATTGGTCGTGATTACTGATTCGGAGGAACTGGTAACGCGTTCCTTCTTAGGTGGATCGGCTTCTCCGAAAATGCCAGTCCGGCTCGGGACCGATGCCAAGGCTGTCGCCGAAGACGCAAGATGGTCTCAGAGGATTGGGCGCATCTGCCAACGCGTTGAGGACAACGCGTTCCACCTTAGGCGGATTGGTGTTTCC
>Ga0209807_1000586_pt1 | contig 16661 bp, 16 predicted proteins | sample GraSoiAngelo_154_FD_186168 | JGI IMG/M metagenome (GOLD analysis project Ga0209807, IMG submission 186168) | Grasslands soil microbial communities from the Angelo Coastal Reserve, California, USA - 14_1009_13_20cm (SPAdes) (version 2) | ecosystem: Environmental > Terrestrial > Soil > Grasslands ... | reverse complement strand
GATGCTCTTTTTCTCCCTAATGCCCTGGATCCTTTTTAACATCTTCACGTCGTCTCCGCTGCTGGTGCGCGCCGAAGGTCGCTCGTTCGGTCCGCCTCAGTCGCCTAGCGGTGTGCAGGGCGCGCCTATCCCATGACTTGAACCGCGTCGGCCGCCGCCCTGTGCATGGTGATCGCGGCGCTGGTCATCTGGAACTTGCTCGGCAATGAAAGAGACCACTGATGCGGCCTTACTTGGCTGACTGCAATTGTTCTTGCTTCGCAATGATGATGGCTATCCGCGCGCGGAATGTGGCGATCTCCTTAAGAAGTTGATGACGCTCTGGCCCCTGCGGGAGCTTGCTAGCAGTCTCCAATAGCTTGGCGGCCATTTCCTCTAAGTCGCGCATCTTATCTCCGTTGCCTTTCGCTGCGAAACTCAAGTACCGAGGGCGAAATCGTCAATGTCAGATAGTGTGTGTTGAAGAATAAAAAGCCGCAGGCGTTGCGCACTGCGGCTCGCCGGGTTCGAAAATTGACTGCTTATGAAACCTGCCCAGCCCCGGTTCGCGGAGCTAAGGCCACATATCGACAGACGTAAATCCAAAAGCGCAGTTCCGATGCCGGAACAAAAGTGTTGTTGCTGCGTGGCCACAGATACCGAAATGGCTGACCGCGCTCGTGGCAAGTCGGCTAACAGGGACGCGGGCAATCAAAGAGGCCGCCAAATGAGCTGGCCTCGATTTCAGATTTAGCGGTTTGATGCCAACGCTCAGCTTGTCGAAGTCACACCGGATTTGTTTTTGCCCTCGCACAAGCTCGTCGAGCTGGCCAATGCCGAGGCGGTGCAGGATCGCTGCATTCCGTAATCACCCGGATTGCGCCCGCCACTATGGACAGCTCGGCGCCGGCCCGAAGGTCGAGTCAGTCGCCGCGCTTCGACCTTAGCACCTTGCGCCTCCGCCGGATGTACCGCGCCTTGGCAAGCGGGACCAAATCAGTTGTGACGGGAGCGAGCTTATGCGGGGCGACGAGATCGAACCAAAGACGGGCTGGCATCAGCCACAAATCAATCAGTGCAGGCATAGTGGGTTCCCCTCGGTTTGGAGGCGAGGTGCGCTACTGCGATTGTTAGCTTCCGAGAATGTGCAAGGCCTCCAGAGCATGAGCTACTAGAATACCAATACTCAGAACGATAAAAATTCCTGTCATAACTGTAAGCACGGTCGGTACCTCGCCTGATCCCTCGATGAAGGGGGGCGCGCCATGCACAGTCAAAATGATTCGTCGAGCTTCAGAAGGTTTCCGCCTGCCTGATGAATTTCGGCAACTATCTCAGTCTGCAAACCCGCTTCGGGGCAAGTCGGTCTTCTTGTCCTCGGTAAGTGCGATTTCGTCCCACCAAAGAAGAAGCGCCAGCAAACCGCTCGGTGCCAACGCTACCATGATCCCGAAAATGACAGCCTGAAATGTCGTCATCGGCGCCCCGTGCTTTGCGAATCTAACGTTCGCGTTCCCGCACGCTCGGCGTGCATCGTGGTGCCAATGTGGCGTTGAATGGCTGTCCCATCAATCCACTACCAATTTGGCCCAGGAGCCATAGCGGGATGTCTATAAAATGAGAACCGCAACGCTACTGATCTTGCTAATTCTGCAATGATTGCGAGGATGCGCGTTGAAGATTTCGCGCTTCCCTCGTCTCGCGGATCTTCTCTTTCAGCGGATGCTTAAGATTTCCGCATCGCCTCCGGCGACTGACACGGTCTCACCGGCGCCCTTTCCGAACAGTGCGCGTGCAAGAGGGGAAACGTGCGAGATCGTGCCGCGTGCGGGATCGGCCTCGTCCTCTCCAACGATCCTAAAGGTCTGCTTGCGACCGTCACTGCGGAGGATCGTGACAGCATGACCAAATCGAACGACGGAATTGTCCTCTGGCTCAGGCGCCACCACCGCGGTTGAACGCCGCGCCGTCCAGTACCGGAGGTTCCGGCCGGCGCTGGCAAGTCCTTCCCGGTCGCCAACCAACTGCGCTGCCGCAAAGGCTTCCTGGGCGGCCGTCAACGCCGATTCAATGCGCCGAAGTCCTTCTCTCGTCACCTCGTTGTGGTGCGCAGAGATCGGCCGGTCTGGCAGCTCGTCGATCGCGTCCGCGTCCTTAACGAATGCTCGGCTCATGGTGGGGCAACATAAACCTGTTCAAGGGATTTCCATACAATCTACCCAAGGCTGGTACGACCGGTCGGATTCGGACTATCCTGCCCTGCGCCGTCCGATCGCCCGTTCCGGCTTTGCAGCCTTTTTCGCTGCTGGCTTTTTGCCCTCAATTGGCAACAGCATCTCTTTCTGCGCTGCCGCGGCCTTGCGGGGTTTCTTGCCCTTCGGGGTTTCGCTCGCAATGGACTTCTTTAGCGCGTCCATCAGATTGACCACGTTGTCTGCTTTGGGCCGGGGCTTCGCGCTAATGGGTTGGCCGTTGCGCTTCGCGTTGATGAGCTCGACTAAAGCCTCTTCGTAGTGGTCTTCAAACTTCTCGGGCTCGAAGTCGGCGGCCTTCTGATTGACGATGTGCTTGGCGAGGTCGAGCATATCTTTCGTAACTTTCACGTCCTGAATCTCGTCGAAGTACTCTTTCTCGTCCCGCACTTCGTAGGGGTATCAAAGCAGCGTGCCCATTAAACCCTTGTCCAATGGCTCGAGGGCGATGATGTGCTCGCGGCTCGTCAGAACCACGGTCCCGATAGCGACCATATCCATGCTGCGAATGGTTTCCCGGATGACCGCGAAGGCATCATGGCCGACTTTCCCATCAGGGCGCAGGTAATACGGCCGGATGAGGTATCGGGGATCGATATCCTGATTGGGTACAAACTCGTTGATGTCGATTGTGCCGGTGGATTCCAGGGCGATGTTGTCAAGCTCTTCTTTCGACACCTCTATGTACGTGTCGGTATCAACCTTGAAGCCCTTCGTGATCTCGTCGTTGGAAACTTCCTCGCCCGTGTTCGCATCGACCTTCACGTACTTGATACGGTGGCCGGTCTTTTTGTTGATCTGATTGAAGCTGATCTTTTCGGAATCGAAAGTGGCCGGATACAAAGCTACCGGACAAGTAACGCATTACATCGCGCAAGCGAACCGGGAGAAGCTCGGCATGAGTGGCATGGAGAAGATCGTGGTGTTCGATCAGAGCCAGTCACTCGACGACTTTTTGCAGCTGCCGGAGGCGAACGGCAAGCGAACGCAAAGCGGGAACGGAGTGGTAACATTCCCGGGTAACATCACGAAAAAAGTGTAGGGATTTCAACGCCAAACGTGGGGTTTATGGTGCGCTCGGAGGGCGGTCGCATTTGTTGCCATGTCAATGGGTTGCCAATATCCTTCAAGTCATAAGGTGCGTTTCGGGCTTAAAACTACCTTTCAGAAAAAGCCGCCCAGAGGATAGCCGGTTCTACGACGCGGCTGGTCGCGGTCGATGTCCCCTAATCATTGGCAAATCCGCCTCCCCGCACGCGAGCGTGTCGGGGAGGTTCTTTAGTTGCCTGCCGCGCAGCGGGGCGCGCGATGGCTGCTGCTTGCGAGGCTCGCGAGGACGCACCGAACTGACGACTAGTTGCCGCCCGTGTAGGTGATCGTCCAGATCACACCAGACTTCCCTACAGTGTAGAAAGGCGTCGGCATCTGGAAGTTGGTGTAGACCTCGCCGTAGTCCACCACATACATCGTCTTGCCGTCGTTGCTGAAGACCACCCTGTTCGGGCGCTCCAGTCCACCGCGGTTCTCAGGCTTCTGGTAGGCGTTCGGCCCGGGATCGATGTTCTGTGCAAATTTCGACCATTTGACGCCCATCGGCTCGAGAAACTCAATCCGCAACACCAATGGCCAAGTCGGGATCAGGCTCTCCGGGCCGGTGTCTAGGATCCCGTAGACCGCCCCGAACAGATTGTTGTTGGCGCCAAAGTTCGACGCACTCCAGGCAATCCCATCGATCGGATTGTTGCTATCCCATTCCAGCACCGGGTTGATGTAGCCGTTGGGATTCGGATTGGCGACGATGAGCGGCACGCCGCGGTAACCGTCGATGTGGCGCTGGAAATGGTAGGGACCGGGGGCTTTGATGAACGGCTTGTCCCCGATGTAGAGCTGCGGGTAAGGGCGGTCGACCGCGTTGCCGAGGTAGGGAATCAGAGAGAAGCGCTTGTTGGAGACGAAGTTCATCCCCTCCTTGTCGGGGAACCCCCCATCCTGACCCTTTTCCGTCACGATCCAGAGTTTCTCCGCACCATTGGCGATGCGGCGATGGCCGACGTCGTTGGCGCCATTGTCGGAAACCGCGAGCGCGTTCTCCCACTTGGTTCCTTTGGGCCCGAAGGCGACGCCGGACTGGTTCCGGAAGCCCATGGCGTAGACTTCCATCTTTTCATGCGGATAGATGCCGTCGGCATCCTTGTCGCCGAGCTTCACCCGCATGACCGAGCCGCCGCAAGGCACCTGCGCCTTGACGACCTGGCCGGGCTTTGCTGGTACGCCGACCGGCATGAGCGCACCGGTCAGCCGGCCGTCCGACGAGCGGACGTTGAGGCCGGTGTGAACGATGTCGCGGCAGACCGGATCGTGCGGGGTGGTCCCGAGGCCATCCTTGTGCTTGACCCAGAATGGATCATTCGGGATATCGGTCCAGCCATGATTGTCGGGGTCGGCAAAGCCGCTGTTGCTCGGAAAGCCGAGCGCAAAATACAGATAGCCGTCCTTGCAGGTAATGCCGCCATTGCGGTGGTCGCCGATCGGCAGATCCTTGACGATGAGCTTGAGTTCGCCGCTGACGCCTTTCATTTCCCAGATCTTCTCGCCGTATTCCGGGATGTACATCGTGTCGTTCTCGGCGCAGTAGCCGATCTCGTTCATGACAGTCTTGAAGATGTCGCGACCGACTTCCTTGATCAGGGTTCCTCTCTTGTCGAAAATCTTGACGTGCGGCGGATCGAGCGTGTCGATCGTGTTGAACGTCTGGCCGGAAATGGCGACCCACAGATTATCGTCCTTGTCGACGGCAGCCGAGGACGGCGTGTCGAGCCCCGCCTTGAATACGCCTACCTTGTAACCTGGAGGCACCACCACCTTGTCGGGATTAGGGGTGACGGGCATGCGCTTCACCCAATCGCCCGCCTGGGCACTGCCCAGCTTGGCTTCCATATCGGCCTTTGCTCCGACGGCTGGCAGAACCGCGACAAATGCAGCCAGCATCGTCCACGTCAGCATCCTCATGCGTTCCTCCTTGCGTTCGGTTTGTTTCCCGGTGATCCGGGTTTTATTGGAGTGAATGATTCACTCGGCAACAAAAGTTCGAATGAATGCGATAACGTCGGCGATGTCCTGTTCTGTCAGCGTTGTCTTCCAGGACGGCATGTAGGCGCTCTTGCCGACGGCGAGGCCTCCTTCGGTTATCACCGCGGCCAAATATCCGTCGGGCATGGTCTCGATGTAGCCTTTGCGGGCAAGTGGCCCGACATGTGGCATGAAGCCCTTGCCGCCACCCCTGCCGTCGGGGCCGTGACAGCCCTGGCAATATCGCAAGAAGATCGTTTCGCCGTGCCGCGCATCACCGGCCGCAATCGCCGCTGATAGCGTGACCGGCGACAGCGACGACGCAACAACTACCAGGCAGCCAAACAGCGCCGCCCGCGCGCCATTCCTCCCCATTTGCACGTGCTCGTCTTTTTTGTTTGTTCTGACGCTCGTTTGTTTGTTCTGACGCTCGTTCCCGCTGCCGTTGCGGCCTACGGTCATCCGTGCCCGTAACGACGTCAGGCCGTCCTTGCATCCTCACCTTGTTACTTCAGTCTAACTGCAGGTCCACCTGCAAAGCCAGTAAATTTGTCGATTTTGCTGGCCGGAGCAGATGTAGTCGTTACACGAGTAGGTTAGTGGTCGTATGAGAGACGCACCGCCAAGCTTCAGGTAATGAACAAATCGTCCGCTGGACGGCCGGGCTGCTCGATGCGCGGCATCTGCCCGCCGCGCAGGACCGAATTGCCCTCGTACAACGTCCTCTGGTCGATTGCTGCGGGCGCAAGCCAATGCTGTTCGTCCATCTCGCCGTTCAATCCATAGACGGCCAGCGCGTTGGCGTAGACCACCTGATGAATGGCATCCGAACTTATGCCACGCTGCGCCATCAGCCGCGCCGTCTTGGCGACGGCCAGTGGATCCGACACACCCCAGTCGCATGCAGAATCGACGATGATCCTCTCGGGGCCGAAGTTTTCGACGACCGTCGCCATGCGATCGCTTCCCATCTTGGTCTGAGGATAGATCGAAAAGGCGCACCAGTAGCCGCGATCGAGCACCTCGCGAACCGTCTCTTCGTTGTTATGGTCGATCACACAGCGTGTGGGGTCGAATTCGTGCTCTTTCAGCACGTCCATGGTGCGCAATGTTCCTGCCCGCTTGTCGCGGTGCGGTGTGTGAATCATGATTGGCAGATCGAACTCCTTCGCCAGCTCGATCTGTCTCCTTAGCGCTTTGTCTTCCTGGGGCGTCTGTTCATCGTAGCCCAGTTCGCCCATGGCAACGACGCCTTCCTTGACGAGAAAGCGCGGCAACATCTCCATGACCGCTTCAGCCAGATGCTCGTTATTGGCTTCTTTCGGATTGAGGCCGATCGTACAGTAATGGCGGATGCCGAACTGACCGGCGCGGAATCGCTCAAAGCCGGAGATCATGGCGAAGTAGTCAGCGTAGCTTCCGACATTGGTGCGGGGCTGCCCAAGCCAGAATGCCGGCTCAATGACTGCGACAATGCCGGCCTTGGCCATCGCTTCGTAGTCGTCCGTCGTGCGCGATATCATGTGGGCGTGAGGATCGATGATAATGCCCGCATGCGGATTTCGGGACGCACCGTTCGACCCGTCGTGCGGTTGATCTTTCCTAACGGACGCGAGGCTCTGCACGTCTGCGAGCAGACGCGCGAGCGTCTCGGCGGTCAACGGGCCATTGCAACAGGGACAAACGACCGTCTTGTCTGTCAGCAGTTCTTGAAGAGAACCTGCGTCGCAGGTGAACGTCCCAAACGGAGGTGATCCAGTCATTTGTCCAGAGTCCTCACATAGGCGATAATCCGGAGCACTTCATCTTTGCTTCGCGCCGCGTGGAACAATTGCGTCGCACCACTGGCTCCATCAATAAATATTAGCAGACATCCCCGGGTCCGTCAGCAGCCAAAGCTGAAACGGGAATAGTCCAAGACGGGATTGGGAAAATGCCCAAGATTGAAAGGACACGACCGAAACGAAATGCTCGCGCTAGCCTCTCGTGGGTGCCGCAGCCCGGCTTGCCTACGCTGACATCTTTCGATCGGCGCAGCCTATCGCCAGGAATGTCGCCACGATCAACAGAAGGGCTCCGTTAACAGCATGCAGACCCATCCCGGTCGTCAATCGCCCCTCCAGCGCACGATGTGCCAAGACATACTGCAATGCAACCTGAACCATTGGGATGGTTGCAAACGCAGTGCGCCGACAACGCGGCCGACCGCCAAGGAAGGCGAGGATCGGAAGTGGCACGACAAGCCACTGAAATATTCCAATCCATGCGCTGTGATAAGTCCACCATTCGGGATTCGTCACCGCGGCCATCCCCGCAATGAAGAATTGCATCAAAACAGCAAGGGAGAAAAGCGCAGACAGGATTCTCAGGGCGAGACGCGGCAATGTCGTGCTCATGCAAGCGACGTCCAGTCTATCTTCTCCATTACCAGATGAGATTGGAGATCCGTGAGCTGACCTCTCAAACCTCGTTGGCTGAAAGCAGCATCAACGCGCTGTGACGCCAGACGCTGCAAGGCCAGCGCCACCGAGAGACGTTCCCGCTCTCCACCCGTTTCGAACGCACGGACCAACGCGCCAGTCCCTTCGGCGTCCGCGTGGGGCGCGACGCAACGCCAAACTTCGCCGCTCACAGGCCGCCCGGCGGCCCATCTCTCCTGTGCAAGATCGACCAGCATGCGCGCCAACCGAGGATTGCCACGCTCGTCGAGTTGCTGGATCGGCCACAGACGTGAGCCAATGAAGAACGCCTTTACGACCATCTGATTCCAGGCATCTTCGCTGAAGAATTCGACGGGATATGGATTGCGATGGGCGACCGCCTCGAAGACCGGCTTCATGCCTGATCGCACCGCCTCCCGCGCTCTCGGCTCAAGCCGTTCGGCGGCCGGATAGACCGGCAGTCCCCGGCAAAGCGCGATCAATTCGTTGATTTCGGCCGTGCTGCAGAACGCGTCGAAATGTAGGGCGAATGCGGCGTCATCTCCGGCGTAGCTTGCTACCATCAACGCACTGCGTGCTAGTTGATCGATGGTCCAGTCGCTCGGATCAAGTCCCCTCCGTAATGCCCTCGCCTGCGCCCTGTCATTCGGTGTCAGCGACAGATCAGCCTTGCCTACACGGCGCGGCGCAATACCGATAGCTGCAGCGAGCGCATTGCCGTCGGACGCGCCCCTGACGCTCTCGATGGCGCGGCGAAACCAGGACGTTGCATTGTCGCTAACCGCGCGCGCAATCCACTCATCGGCCAAGGCGAGAAAGCCGTCGCAAACCGTTGCTGCGACGTCGCCCCTCCCATTGTGACCAGAAAGGCCTGTCAAGCTGACACCTCACGTTCCGGGAATCGCCGCTTGGAAGAGCCGCGTCAGAAGGTAACCGCTGGCGCAGGCGCAAGTAAGAACGATCCCGCCTCCATGCAGCGCCACAGCCAGGGCATCGACCAGACAGATGGCGGCAATCAGTATCGAAACCGCGCGTGGCACCGCATCCGCCGTGGCGCGTCGTGCGAGCAGCCGTACGGCAGCGATATCCGCCAGGCACAACAACAGGGATGCGACGACAACAAGCCTCCCGGTCGAGACGCCGGACAATGCAAGCAGCAGAGGGCCGGCCAGAACGGCAAGCGGCCACAGACCGCCAACCTGATTTAAGTTTTCCTGCTTTGCGGCGTAGGTCAGTCCAATAACATGTGCAGCAAGCGCGGTCGCGCCGATGATCAGGGCCGGGAGAACGTTACCGCTTACCGCCGCGCCAGTGCCCAGATACACCAACGCCCTACACAGGCCCATGATGACCGGAGCAAAGCGGTTGCCCTTGTGCCAGGCGTCGTACAACACGATGGCGACAGCCAGCGCCAAAGCCCAGATCGTAGCAAAAGGACCGAACGGCGCCAGCAACGCAACGGCTGCCGCAAGCAGCGCGAATCCGATGGCCGATACCGTGGCTGCACCAATGTCACCGGCGTGAATCGGGCGGCCTGGACGCTCCCTGGCATCGATCTCCCTGTCGAAGAAATCGTTGAGATACATGCCGCCCACGTAGAATGCCGTCATGGCAAGTCCGACGGTCGCGATGTCGGCAACAGTCGCGGCAGTATTTGCGATCGTTGCCCCGGCAATGACATTGGTCCATACAGTCGGCAGGTTGGACACCCGACCGAGCCTCAACAGGGTCTGCGCGCCGGGTGCTCGCACGACGGCGGTATTCATCCCACGAGTTCCTGCCGGCAGAATTCGATCTCGCGCGCGATGTCCGCCGACTTCGAACCGGTGCGAACTTTGCTGGGCAGAACGTCCCAAGTATACGTTTCGACTTCCAGGTGGGATGAGCGAGTTCGCTGGCGCAGCGCCGCTAGCGTCGCGACGAGATCGCTACGCGTGGAACTGATTTCGCCGAGATCGGCGAGGAACACAGGTACGTGGCAATGGATTCGCCACTCCCCGTCGGCTCGGCCTTGTCCGAACGCAGTGACTGCGTCCGGCAGATCAACATGACGAGACAGGCTGTCGCCGCGTCGGACGATCGATTGATGCAGATAGACGCCGTCATTGTATTGCATGACAGCGTTGATCAGGCCCTTTGTCATCGCCGGAATACGCATGGCTGCTGAAAGCTGAATTTTCGGGATCGCGATTCCCGCAGCGAGCAAGCGATCCAACGCGGCGACAATATCCTCATATTCAACCGAACCGTGGCAGACATCATAACAAACGCCCAGATGACGGCGCAGCAGAACCTCGGCTTCCCTGCGGTCAACACCGGTGATGCCGCCAAGCATATCAAGCGTCTCTGGTTTCAAAAGCGTGCCTTCGAAGAAGGCGATGCTCTCATCTGTTGTTTCGAGAAAACAGCAGGGCTCGGGCTCGAGGGCGAGTGCAATGTGTTTGCCAGCGCGCCGCTTCAGGTCCACGAGATCAGCAACCGCCAAGATGAGATTGCGTGCCATCGCCGCGACGGCGTCGCTCGACCGGCCGTTCGGTTTGAAAGCGCCCGGGACCGTCGAAATACTGCCTTCCATCCCGTCGGGAAGGATTCCAGCAAGGACCGCAGCACTGTTAGCCGTGAACGCAACACGCTCACGGTCGCGCCAATCAGGCAGATAGACATCTTCCTTCACCCGGACGCCGTGAAACGGCCCGAAGGGAAAAGCATTAATGGTGAAAACATAGGCGCCGAGCGCCGACAGTTGATCGCGGAACGAATCCAACGCCTGCGGCTGCCTTGCCACAGCGGCAGCTTCGCCGGAAAGCCGCAGTCCGATACCCATCGGCTGGCTCTGGGCAACCGTCGACTTGATGGCCGGAACATGTTCATCAAGACTTGTCCGAATATCCTGCCAGCTTTGGCCGGCATGAATGTTTGTGCAATACGTCAGGTGAACGTCGCCCGAAAGCTGGTTGAGTTTCATCCGCGGTCACGCCCGTTGTTCAAGCCAGTCAATGCAATTCCTGACAATTCTCTCGTCCATCTCATGCACTTCCACGCCACGGCCGACTTCTGCGAGCAGCGTAATGGTCAACTCACCACCAAGATGCTCCTGGAAGTCCGCTAGCCCTTTCAGTACCACCGGCGACCCCCGCGAGTCGCACTGCCGCAGCTTGTCATGCCACAAGTCGAAACCAAGCCGTTGAAGAAGATCTACGACACGATTGTCTTCGCCCGCGGCAAGACGGCCGGATAAAACCGAATAGCGCGTGTCGAGCGCAATGCCGATTGCCACGGCCTCGCCGTGATTGAGTTGATTTTTTGTCAACTGTTCGAGCTTGTGCGCGGACCAATGACCGAAATCCAGCGGACGCGCCGACCCGATTTCGAACGGGTCGCCGCCAAGCCTGATTTGGCGCATGTGCAGCTCGGCGCTGCCCTTTATAAGATGATCAAGATGCGGTCTGGAAAAGCGCGCAAGCGCGTCCGAATGGGCTTCAAGCCACTCGAAAAACTTGCCGTCGCGTATCAAGGCGACCTTCACGGCTTCAGCCATGCCTGCTCGCTTTTCGCGCGGCGGCAGCACGTCGACGAAGGCGCTGTCATTGATGATCGCCCAGGGCGGCGCAAAGGTGCCGATCAGGTTCTTGAGACCGAACAGATTGACGGCGTTCTTGACGCCGACGCCGCTGTCATCTTGTGCCAGTACCGTAGTCGGAAAACGAATGTGGCGGACGCCACGATGAAAGACCGTCGACGCATAACCGACCGCATCAAGGACAGCGCCGCCGCCGACCGCAATTACAAAGGAGTGCCGATCGATCGCGCGTTGCGAAAGGATTTCAAGCAGGTTGGGAATGGTTTTCGGATCGTTCTTGCAGATTTCGCCTCCCCAGACCGGTACAAGTCCGACCAGGTCGATGCTTGCGGTGTGCGCAGCAGCGTAGTTTTCGATCTGCGAAGCAAGATCCGGAAGCGATGCCGAGACACCTTCGTCAACGCAAATCAGACATTTGTGCCGCTTGCGCGGTTCTCGCCGGGACAGCGCATCAACCAGGCAACGATTTCCAAGCGCAAACGCATCGCGGGTAAAGACCACCGGATACTCATAGGTGACGCCGAACGACTGCAGTCGAACGTCTTCGGCGCTTTGCGAGGGCGTATCGAGCATGGCATCCTCCCACGCGGCGCCCTTGCTCTTGTGGTTTAGACGGCGCCAGCGAACAGTGACGAAGCGATCTGCGGATCGCTTGAAAAACCGCCTCTCACTTTCCATTTTATTGGACAGCGTGCCACTGTGCTTGGCAGTTTGGCAAGCTGTTTCGCTCGGTCCCGCTGCAATGCGACCGAAGCGACGGAACTGTCGCAACTCAGCAGGCGGAGGCAGGCGTTGAAGGCGGTGTTGGCGATGATCGTGGTCGGATTGACGCCACGGCACCTGGGACCATTGACGCCAAGACTTTCAGCGCTTGCCCGCGAAGGCGGTATGGCCGCGCTCGATACCGTCACTCCCGCCGTCACCTGCAGCGTGCAGGCAAGTTTCATGACGGGGCTCTCCCCGCGAGATCACGGGATCGTGGCCAACGGCTGGTTGTTTCGCGATCAGATGTCGAGCGCGGCGCACGTGTTCCGCGACGGCGACTGGCTGCGGCTCGTCGATGCCGGCAACCACGTCGTCGGCTATGGCATGTACGAAGCAGAAGGCGCGATCGCGGTGCGCGTGATGCAGGCCACCCGACGGGCTGAACGCGTGCATCGCGGCGCCCCCGTCCACCGCCTCGGCTCCGATCAGGGTCGCGCCCACCACCAAAGACGTGCCTTCGTGCAGCTCGTCCGAGATTGGGTTGTCGGCGGATCCGAACCCGGCCGCTTCGACGAGCTCGATCGGCACCCTTCCACGCTGCGCTGGATCGCTCAGCTTGCGAACCAGGTCCACGTACTCCGGCGAGTGGGCCAGCTCTAGCTCAGCGATAGTCGCCCTCCGCGGCGGCAGGAGATGTGCGTGCTCGATGAGGCCGGTCGAGCGGATCAGGTCGACGGCAAGCTTGACTCGGATCGGCTGCAGCGGGTGCTGGTCCGACAGCCTGTGCTTCATGAGCTCGTCCCCATACACGAGCGACACAGGTCCCGACATGGGCACGTAGGCTAGCAGGCGCATGGATCGCGGCCTGTTCGAATCCGTTCCCAACTTCTCTGAGGGCAGTCGCCCCGAGGTGATCGCGCAAGTCGCGGGCGCGGCAGCACGAGCGCACGTGCTCGACGTCGATGCGGACGCCGACCACAATCGCGTTGTGATCTCGATCGCCGGTCAACAGCACGACCTCGTCGACGCGCTGGTCGCCTCCGTCGAGATGGCCGTGGAACGGATCGACATTCGTGAGCACCGCGGCGTCCACCCGCGAGTAGGTGTCGCGGACGTGGTTCCGGTCGTTCCGCTCGGAGGTGCCACGCTGCGCGCCGCACGAGAGATCGCGCACGTGGTGGGCGATCAGATCTGGAGACGCACCCACGTCCCTGTCTACTTCTATGGATACGCCGAATCGAACACGCTCGCGGACATTCGCGCCGGTCGCGTAGCACCTGCACTTGGCGACCCCTCCCCACACCCCACGGCGGGCGCAGTCTGTGTTGGCGCGCGGCTGCCGCTGGTGGCATTCAACGTGCTGCTGCCGGATTTGGACGTGAACGGGGCGCGAGGCCTGGCCCGCTCGTTGAGAGAATCGACAGGCGGATTACGGGGCGTGCAGGCTCTTGTATTCCAGCTGCCGGGCGGCCGGATCCAGCTCTCCATGAACCTCTTCAGGCTGGGCGAGACGCCTCCCTCGGCGGTGATCTCGGAGCTCGAGCGTCGTGGTGTTTCGGTCGAGGCCCCGCAGATCATCGGGTTGTGTCCAGCCGCCGTGGCCACCTCGGCCGCATCCGGCCGACTGCTGGAGGCGCACCTCGCCGCAGCCGCAGCCCGAAGGGGTGCCGAGCTCAGCGCGGCGCAGGGCTATGACGAACACGTGAGGCTGGCGGGCCGCTTGGAGCAGACCGCAGACATGATCGGCCGAGCCGGCATCGAGCCGGAGCAGATGCTGAGCAGCGCGGAGCAGGCGGCGGCATTGATTCCTATCCTCAAAGCGGCCGGTGTCCTCACCGATGAGCTCGGGGCAATGCTGCGCATCGCGTCGCGAGGCCTTCGGATTGCGCTGGCGCCGGGAATCGTGACGAAATTTGCGACCCGGGTCCGCGCCCTGGATTGGAGGCTGGAACAGGCGGGTCGCGACTAGCTTTCGCTGAGGTTCTGGTCCACGGTGACGTTGCAGGCGCCGCCATTGACCTGGAGCTGGTAGCGGTCGGTTGCGCTGTCGTAGTCGCTTGTCAGTGCGTTGAGTGTGCCCACGGCGTGGCTCTGCCGGCTGTCGAAGCTCAGGTTGACAGCACCCCCAGACACCGCCACAGATGTCGCGACGCCGTGCGGACGATGGACGTTCACCGTGAGGGCGCCGCCGTTGATCGTGATCGGCACAGTGCCTGAAGGACTGCCCACGCTGATCGTTTCGTGGCTCGCTCCCGTGTTCACTTCGATGCCGCTCACGTGGACGCTCGACAGGTTGAGGGTGTCGTTGGAAGCCCCGCTGTTGACGGCGATCTTCCACGGTACGCTGGCGTTCAGCTGCAGGCTCAGGACGAAACGCCGATTCTGAAAGAAGAGACCTGAGGTGTTGCTCTGCGAGATGTGCACCTCGCCGGTGGATGTGTCGAGAACCACGTCTGGTTTGCGGCCCGAGTACTCGATATGTGCCTTGAAGAGGTCGCCACCAATGGAGCTGGTGCCCTGCACGGTGATGTTCGCCGCACCGACGTCGATTCGCACGCTGGCGTGGTCGATGTTGCCCACCTTGGCAGTGGAGTCCAGCGTTTGCGTCCCGGTCGGGATCGTGGGTCCCAGCGCCACGTATGCGGCGGCGCCGACGAAGGCCACGAGCACGACCAGGGCGGCCGCGATCTCGGCCGTGGGACCCTTCAGTGCTCGGCGCACGACGAGCTCGAGCCCGATCACGATCAGAATCAGCGGCCAGAGATCCACCAGTCGATCCAGGCGTTCGGCCGGCACGAGGCCAGAGTTGACGAGCAGGGCGAAGACGCCGACCAGGATGAGTATCGCCGGCCAGAAGAAGCTGCGATACCTGTAGTTCATCGCTTCAGGTGCGGGCTCGTCGGAGGATGAGCCACAGGCCAAGCGCGACCAGCAGAAGCGGCCATACAAGATCGGCGCGCAGCCATGTCAGCCAACCCAGGTTGCTGAGAAGAAAGTACACCCCGAGCACGATCAGCACTGCCGGCCAGAAATACTCTCGGCGCCAAAAACTCATGGCGCCGATTCTGACACGGACGGTTTCAGACCGGGGCAACCACTTCGAACAAGCCGGGCCGCTCCTTCCGCGCGGACTCGATCAGCTCAGATCCGGCTACCGTTGCCTGGGCGTGGCCTTCGTTCGACAGATAGGCCACCGCAACCCGCCGCAGATCGGCGGCTGAAACCTCCAGGAGGCGCTTCTTGAAGCGTTCTCGCTCCACACGTGTGAAACCGGTGAGCCGGTTGGTGGCCTCCCTCCGGCCTTTGATGTCGGGAGATTCGAGGGGATCGACGTCGCCGCATGCGCCTAGGATCGCTTCCTTCAGCGTTTCGTCGGTGATCTCGCCATCGATGACCCAGGCCGCCGCGCGATCGAAAGTGTCGTAGGTCCGAACCACCTCTGGGTCTCGGTAGGAAGCCATGTAGAAGGTTCCGCCGCCGATGCTCGCTTGCGCGACCGCCCCGTAAGCCCCGCCTTTCTCGCGCAGCTCGCGATGCAGGAATGTATCGCGCAGATAATTCGCCAACACCAGCAGTGCGGGAGCGTCCGGATGCGTGTAGCGGACCGTTTTGAACCCGCGAACGTTGAACGCCACCGGGAGTGGTGCGGTTCGGGCCTCCGCGACTCTGGCGAGCGGACTCGGTTTCTCGACGTGGCCATCACTGACGCCGTCGGGCAGCGCCTCCACGAGCCCATTCAACCGCTCAGCGATGGGTTCGATCATCGACGGCTCGCAGGTCACGACGATGTGGATCGCGTTCCGGCGGAAGAGGGCCACGCGAATTTCCTGCAGCCTGGCGATGGTGTCGCCGAGCTCGGCCTCTTTCAGTCGAGCGACGCGGCGGATCTCGTGCAGCATTCCGATCCCCTGCAATCCGTCGTTGATGGCGCCTTCGGAGCTCAGCTTTGACGTGGCCCTGAGGATGGCGAACTGAAAGCCGTAGCCGGCTATCGAGCTCTCCAATCGCGTTGCGCTCTCGTCGATGATCTCCTTGAGCCGATGCGGTTCGATCTCCAGGCGCGCGGTCAAGTCGGTGAGCAGGTCGATGAAGGGAGCCACGTTGCGGTCGAGGGCGCGGCCAGACACCAGAAATGACTGCAGGTAGTCATCGCGTGCGGCGAGGGGCTGCACGGCGGGCCCGGCGCCGATGCCTCCCGTGACCGCGGCGATGCGGTTCGCGATCTGCACGTAGTCCTGGCCGCCGGCGCCGGTCTGGGTGAACACCCGGCTGAAAAGTGGCAGCAGCTCCTTCAAATCGCTTGACAGGGCCGCGAAGTCGGAACGAATGTCGAGGTAGGTGATGCCGTTTGTGGGCAGCGGAAAGAACTCCACCGCCGTATTGCCGATCATCATTTCGCGGCTCTCCACTTCGTCAAATCGCATCGGGATGTCGGTGAGGGCGAGCGACGGCAGCACGTCCAGGTCCTGCTTGGCCTCCTGTGCGGCTTTGAGGCGGAGCGCATCCGCCACGATGCGGGCACGCTCCGGGTCGGTGAGCCTGGCCTCGATCGCCGCCAGGCGCTCGAGCTCGCGGCGGAGCTTACTCTCCTCGAGATCCGGGTTCGGTTCAAGCACCAGCAATGCGCGATGCTGG
>Ga0209807_1000584_pt1 | contig 16695 bp, 12 predicted proteins | sample GraSoiAngelo_154_FD_186168 | JGI IMG/M metagenome (GOLD analysis project Ga0209807, IMG submission 186168) | Grasslands soil microbial communities from the Angelo Coastal Reserve, California, USA - 14_1009_13_20cm (SPAdes) (version 2) | ecosystem: Environmental > Terrestrial > Soil > Grasslands ... | reverse complement strand
CCTTGGCGAGCGCTGCGAAGGATTTTCCAAAGGCATGCGCCAGAAAGTGGCGCTGGCCGGCGCGCTGGTCCACGACCCCAGTCTGATCATCCTGGACGAGCCGCTCACCGGCCTCGACGCCGTCTCCGCTCGCCACGTCAAGGGACTGTTGAGCGATCGCGTCCGCGCAGGCTCCACGGTAATCATGACCACCCATATTCTTGAAGTCGCCGAACGCATGGCCGATCGGATCGGCGTCATTGCCGCAGGCCGGCTGGTGGCCGAGGGGACGCTTGCCGAATTGCGCCAGCAGAACGGACGTAGCGATACCAGTCTCGAAGACCTGTTCATCGCGCTGGTCGACGTCGAGGCCGCCGCATGAGCTCGGACGCGGCACTCACCTGGTTTGCGCGGCACGAGCTGCGCCTGGCATGGCGCGAATGGCTCGCGATGATGACGGGCGGGCGGCGCCGGCGCAAACGCGCGGTCGCCATCGGCTTGATTGTCTTTGCCGCGTTCATGCATATCCCGGCCTGGGCGGTGATCGGCCGTTTCGCTGATTTGCGCCTGCCGCTCGACAAATCCTCGCTAATCGTCATCACCGCGTCCATTTTTCTTGCCTGGGCCCTGATGCTATCGCAGGCAATCGAATCGGTTACGCGGGTATTCTATGCGCGCGCCGATCTTGATCTGATCATGTCGTCGCCGGTCAAGCTGAGCAACGTGTTTTCGATCCGCATCGCCGCGATCGCGCTGTCGATCACAGCGATGGCGCTCCTGTTGTCAACGCCGTTCGTCGATGTGCTGGTGATCGTGGGCGGTGTCAGGTGGTTGTCGGCGTTCGGCGTCGTTATCGCCATTGGGCTCTCGGCCGCGGCGGTCGCGATCGCGGCCACGATCGTGCTGTTTCGCCTGATCGGTCCGGCGCGAACCCGCCTGGTCGCGCAAATCCTCGCCGCGATCATTGGCGCCGGTTTCGTCATTGCGCTGCAGGTAGCGGCGATCCTTTCCTATGGCACGCTGTCACGGTTTGCGGTTCTGACGTCGGATGCCGCTGCGGCAATCGCGCCCGGAATCGACAGCGTCGTGTGGTGGCCGGCGCGCGCCGCGCTCGGCGACGGCGAGGCGCTGCTGCTGCTGTTGTCCGTTGGCCTCGTCCTGCTGGGTGCCGTGATGGCGATGTTCTCAGCCAGTTTCGCCGACACCGCGGTCAGCGCCTCGGTGCATGCCGGTTCAGGCCCTCAGGACATTCGACCAAAAACATTTCGCGGCGGCTCGCGGCAACAGGCGTTGCGGCGCAAGGAGTTTGTGCTGCTGCGGCGCGATCCCTGGCTGATCTCGCAAACCCTGATGCAGCTTTTGTATCTGGTGCCGCCGGCATTGCTGTTGTGGCGAAGCTTTGCCGACTCTTCTACGGCGATCATACTGATCACCCCGGTCATCGTGATGGCGGCGGGTCAGCTCGCCGGCGGCCTTGCCTGGTTGACGATCTCGGGCGAAGACGCTGCCGATCTGGTCGCGACCGCGCCGCTGCCGCCGGCGCGCATTATCCGCGCCAAGATCGAGGTGGTGCTGATCGCAATCGGCATGATCTTCGCCCCGCTGGTCCTCGCGCTCGGCGTCGCCTCGCCGCCACAGGCCGCGGTCACCGCGGTCGGCGTCATCATCGGAGCTACGTGCGCGACATCGATCCAGCTCTGGTTTCGCGTGCAGGCCAAGCGCAGCCAGTTCCGCCGCCGCCAGACCTCGTCGCGGCTCGCGACTTTTGCCGAGGCCTTTTCCTCGATCGGATGGGCTGCAACCGCAGCACTGGCGCTCGTAGTTCCTACCGCCGCCATCATCAGCGGTGCCCTGACCGCGGCCCTGCTCGCGGCCACATGGAAGCTCAGCCCGCGAAGAGGGTGAGCGCATTTTGCAGCGCTCTCTGATTTCTTTCACCTTTTGAACATCAAGGCGAACCGCGACGCTCTCACCCTTCAACCAGCTCCATGACCGCAGCGGCAAATGCCTCCGGCTCCTCCTGCGGCAAGTTATGACCGGCGTGCGGGATCACGCGATGGCTGCGGCGGCCGGTGAATTTTGGCGCGCTAGCACTGCCGTCGGTCGCCGGCGTCACGCCGTCGGCGTCGCCGTCGAACGTGATGGCCGGGACGGTGATCGGCGGCAACTCGGCGAGCCGCCGCTGCAAATCCGTATATCGCGGATCGCCTGCCGCTAGGCCGAAGCGATGGCGATAGCTGTGGATCACGACGTCGACATAGTCCGGATTGTCGTGCGCGACCGCGGTCCGCTCGAAGCACGCATCGTCGAAATGCCAGTTCGGCGACCACTGCCGCCATAATATCCTGGCGATCTCACGCCGGTTGGCCGCGAGCCCCACGCGCCCGCGCTCGAGCTGAAAATAATATTGGTACCACAGCGCAACCTCATGCTGCGGCCGCGCCGGCACCATGGCACGCGCGATATCCTGAATGAGGTAGCTGTTCACCGCGACCAGGCCGATGCAGCGCTCCGGCCACAGCGCCGCACCGACGCAGGCCGCGCGGCCGCCCCAATCGTAGCCCGCGAATACCGCGCGCTCGATCTCAAGCGCATCCATCAGCGCCATCATGTCCGCGCCGATCGCGGCCTGCTCGCCCGAGCGCGGCGTCGTGGCATCACGAAAGCGGGTCGGGCCGTAACCGCGCAAGTACGGCACGACAATGCGGCACCCTGTTGACGCCAGCATTGGCGCAACGTCGACATAAGAATGGATGTCGTAGGGAAAGCCGTGCATGAGCATCGCAGCCGGGCCATCGGAGGGACCGGCCTCGTAATAGGCGATATCGAGCACACCGGCATCGACACGGCGGAGCGGTTCGAGGCGTTTTGTCGAGGGTGCACGAGGAACGGAAAAGGACTGCTCGGACATGTGAACTCCACGGCGGCGTCTGGCATGATAAGTTTGGCACCGGATGATGCGATTACAATATCGCACGCGTGGCCGAAACGGGGTTTGGCGATGTTGCGATTACCTTGTGCCGCTTTGGCGATGTTGAGCTGGTTGATCGCACCTGCCGCGGCCGAGGATGTTCCGCGAAGCGAATGCCTGGCGATCTCGCAAGGAGCCCCGCGGGCGGCGCCAGTCAACCTGCGGAGGGCTGCCAATGCAGCCGACGAGGTCGCGATCACCTATGCCGGCCACTCGACCTACTACATCGATACCCCCGGGGGAGTGCGGATCGCGACTGACTGGAACGGCGCCTATCGCACCGGCCGGCTGCCCGACGTCGTCACCATGAACCGCGCGCACTCGACTCATTACACCCTGTTTCCCGACCCGCACATTGCCCATGTGCTGCACGGCTGGGGCGACGACGGCCAGCCGGCGAAGATCGCGGAGCGCATCGGCGACGTTTTCATCCGCAATGTGACGACCGACATCCGCCGCTACTTGGGCGACGATTCGAGCGGCGAGATGATCAAGGACGGCAATTCGATCTTCATCTTCGAGGTCGCGGGCCTGTGCATCGGCCATCTCGGGCATCTTCACCATCCGCTCGACGACGCCCGGTTTGCTGCGATCGGCCGGCTCGATGTCGTGATGGTGCCGATCGACGGCACCTATACGATGTCGCTCGACGGCATTTCGGAGATCACGCGGCGCTTACGCGCAGCCGTCGTGCTGCCGATGCACCGTTTTGCGACGCCGCTCGATGAGTTCATGCGTCGCATCGGCCAGCAGTTCGAGATCGACGTCCGCGCCGAGCGCAGCTTGAAGATTTCGCGGGAGACGCTACCGGGCACGCCGACCGTCATCATCCTCGACGGGGTTTGATATCCAATACCAGCCATCGGCGTCATGACTGGCCTGGCGCCGGCAATGCGCTAGTATCGCCGCCTGCAAGCAATAAGAACAGGGAGCGAAATTCATGGCCAGCACTGCACCCGCCTGGAAGAGCGGGCTTTACGCCGATCCGCGCGAAGACTGGCTCGCGCAATTGACCGAGGAAGTGATGGATCCAGCGCGACCGATCGTCGATCCGCACCATCATCTCTGGGATCGCGGCGGTCTGCGCTACATGATCGAGGACTTGGCCGCGGATATCGGGTCAGGCCACAACGTTATAGCAACCGTCTATGTCGAGGCCCGTTCGATGTATCGCGCGCAGGGCCCAGAGGCATTCCGCCTGGTCGGCGAAGTCGAATTCGCCAACGGTGCTGCGGCGATGAGCGCAAGCGGCGGCTATGGCAAGGCCCTGATCTGCGCCGGTATCGTCGGCCACGTCAATCTGTTGCTGGGCGACGGCGCGAAACCGGTGCTGGAGGCGGAGGTCGCTGCCGGCAACGGCCGCTTCCGCGGCATCCGCCATTCCTCGGCCTGGGATGCTGATCCCAATGTCGCCCACATGTATGCGACCCGGCCGAAGGGCTTGCTGGGCGATTCAACCTTCCGCAAGGGTTTTTCCTGTCTCGCGCCGCTGGGTCTCAGCTTTGACGCTTGGCTGTTCCAGCCTCAGATCGGTGAACTCACCGAGCTCGCGCGAGCCTTTCCGGATACCAGAATCTGCCTTGACCATTGCGGCGGGGTGGTCGGTATCGGCGTTTACGCCAACCGCCGCGAGGAGCTGTTTCCACTTTGGAAGGCGTCGATCAACGAAATCGCAAATTGTCCGAACGTAGTGGTCAAGCTCGGCGGGCTGGCGATGCGGCTGCCGGGCTATGATTTTCATCTGCGTCCCGAACCGCCGACGTCGGAACAGGCCGCCGCAGCCTGGAAGCCGTATATAGAGACGTGCATCGAGGCGTTCGGTCCCAGCCGCTGCATGTTCGAAAGCAATTTCCCGCCCGACAAAGGCCAGTGCAGCTATCAAGTGATCTTCAACGCCTTCAAGCGCCTGGCCGCGCCATATTCGGAGGCGGAGAAGACCGCGCTGTTCTCGAAGACGGCTGCGGATTTCTACCGGCTCAAACTGGGCTGAGCCTGTGCGCAAAGGCCAGAGCGAGCTTTTGGCAAAATCGGCGTGGGGTGGGGTTTGCCAGCCCGCGGCTCGAGACCGAAGGGCAATCTCAGGCCCACTCCCCCTTCCGAAACACCGGCACGCGCGAGCCGTCGGCGCGGATGCCGTCGATATCGGTCTTGTCGGAGCCGATCATCCAGTCGATGTGGATCAGGCTCTTGTTGCCGCCTTGCGCCGCGATCTGCTCGGGCGTCAGCTTGCCGCCGTCGACAAAACATTTCGAGTAGCACTGGCCGAGCGCGATGTGAGAGGCGGCGTTCTCGTCGAACAGCGTGTTGAAGAACAATAATCCGCTCTCGGAGATCGGCGAGGAATGCGGCACCAGCGCCACCTCGCCAAGCCGCCGCGCGCCCTCGTCGGTATCGAGCACCTTGCGCAGCACTTCCTCGCCGCGCGAGGCCGTGGCCTCGACGATACGCCCTTCCTCGAAGCGGACCGCGATGTTGTCGATCAGCGTGCCCTGATAGGACAGTGGCTTGGAGGAGACGACATGACCGTAGACCTGCCGGCAATGCGGCGTGGTGAAGACTTCCTCAGTCGGGATATTGGGATTGCAGATGATGCCGTTCCTGGCGACCGACGCGCCGCCCACCCATTCGTGGCCGTCGGCAAGCCCGACCATCAGGTCCGTACCCGGTCCGGAATAATGCAGCGCCTTGAAGCGCTGTCCGTTGAGCCATGCGGTCCGCTCGCCCAGCACGGCGTTGTGCTTTTCCCATGCGGCCACGGCGCCATCGCGATCCACGCGCGAAGCCGCGAAGATGGCATCCGCCAACCTTGCCACCGCGACGTCGTCGGCGTCATCGGGAAACACCCGCTTCGCCCAAGACAGGCTCGGATAGGCGATGATGTTCCAGTTGGTGTCGAAATTGACGATTTTCTCCAACGCCGGCTGATAGGCGATCGAATTGGCCTTGCTGGCGCGCGAGACCTTGGCGGGGTCCTCACCCGACAGCAGCATCGGATCGTCGCCGACAACGGCAAGCCGCGCGGTGTTGGCTGAAAACGCTTGCGCCATGCCCTGATAGAGCCAGCTCGCGGCGCGGTCGAAGCTGCCGTCATGCCCGAAGCGGAAACGCGACAGCGTCACCTCCTCGTCGGAGAACAGCGGCGTCACGAGGCCCGCCCCGGCCTTGTAGGCATGCTCAGTGATCCTTCGCACCAACGGCATCGCGACCGCAGGCGCCGTCAACAGCAGATCCTGTCCGGCTCGCAGCTGCAGCCCCACCTTGACCGCTACCTCGGCGAGGCGGTCGAGTTTGACGGGATCGATCGGCGTCGAGGAATTGCGCTCGTGTGCGGTCATGGAATTCCGGCCTGTGTTGTTCGCGGGTACGCCATCATACCCGCTTTTATTGCGCCAAGCCTATCATCCGCCGCACATTCGCGCGACCGGTTCTATCAAGCGCCCGCCGCGAACTAAGGCAGCCCCGCTTTGCGCATGGCGTCAAAGCAATGCTCGCCGTCCTCCCTGTACTTGAAGGCGATAGTGCTTTGCGCTGCCCGGTTGACCGTGAAATCAGGATCAAATTGCAGAACCTTGGCTGCCTCCGCGGCCGCATCGGCCATTTGCCCCAACCGCACATGAGTTGCAGCCAACCAAAGATGGACGGCGCCGTAGTTAGGCGCTCGCAACGCGCATTCCCGCAGGAGCGGCAGCGCCTGCGAATACTGCTTGAGCGCATAATAGGCCAGCCCCAGCCAGTGCGGCGCCAAGGGCACGTAGAACGGATCAAGCCGCATATGTTTCTTGAGGACCTCGACGGCTCGCATCGATTCTCCCGCATACACTAGCGCGATTGCGGCGCGCCAATCCGTGAAGTTCGGATTTAATGCGAGCGCCTTCTCGAATTCAGAGACAGCGGCATCATGCTGCCGTTTCCAAGCCAGCACCGCGCCGAGGCTTGCATGGGCATGCGGCAAACTGGGATTCAACTGTACGGCCCGGTTTGCCAGCTGGTGGGCGCGCTCAAGCGTTGCGGGCTTGAGATGATCCCCGTCCAGTCGATTGATCCATGCAATGACATACGTGGTGGAAAGCGTTGAATAAGCGCGGGCAAAATTCGGATCGATAGACAGTGATTTTTCGAGCAAACGCCGGCTCTCGTAGAGGTCCGCAACTTTAACCGACGACCAGTATGAGGCGAGAATACCGGCCCCTTGCATGTAGTAGTCATAGGCCTGCCAGCTTGTCGGCGGCTTCAACTGGGTACGTTCCACCTCTGCCTTGTTGACGTGAGCAACAAGGACCGCGACGACCGCCCGCGCAACCTCGTCCTGAACTGCGAATATGTCTTCTAGCTCCCGATCGTACCGCTCTGCCCAGCGGTGAGTCGCGGTCGCGGCATCGATCAGTTGCGCGACGATGCGAACCCGACCGCCTTGCCGACGAATGCTGCCCGCCAAAATATAGTGGACACCGAGTTCCCGGGCGATACAGCGAATATCGGCTCCTTTGCCCCTATACTGAAAGCTCGAATTGCGGGCGACGACGAACAGTTCGGAGAATCTTGACAGTTCGGTGATGATATCTTCCGTGATGCCGTCGCTGAAGTAATCCTGGCTGGGACCGTCCTGAAGACTGGTGAACGGCAGGACTGCAACCGAAGGCCTGTCCGGAAGCGTGAGAGCGGGCCTTGACGCATCGGCAGCGACATCCGCGACCGGCGGTTTATCTTCCTCGCGCACCGAGCCGACAAACCGAAAACCCTTGCGCGGCAGGGTCTTGACCAGACGCTGCTCCTTGCCGTTGTCGTCAACTGCCACCCGGACCGCATTGATGCGGGTCGTCAGTGCCGAATCCGAAATGACGCGTCCGCCCCAAACGGTGGCGATAAGATCGTCCTTGCTGACGACCCGCTCGCGATTGCGCAGCAAGTAGTCGAGCAGATCGAATACCTGCGGCGTCAGCGGTATAAGGTTCGCGACGCGGCGGAGTTCGCGCCGCTCGGTATCGAGCGCATAATCTTCGAAAAGGTAGCGCACACTGCCCCTCCGTAGCCATACACGACATTCTAGCACAGCCGCAGGGTCCCGGAATGAAGAAGCCGGTAAGGAAAGTGTAAGCCGCTTGTAAAGCGCGGGTGGCGGGATTCTGGCAACTTCGACCGCCCCAGTCGGGAGGTCTCATGCGGCGGAATCTCCTTTCAATTTCTGCGATCGCACTGCTTTCAACACAGATGGTCGCTCTCGCGCAGCCAGCGCCCGGATCCGAAATCGCACCGACGGGAAAATTGCGCAGCGCGGTGATCGGCATTCGCGTATTGGGCGGCGTGGGCGAACCGATCGGCAGGTTCGTGGCGGAAACGCTCGGCGTGTCTTTTGAACCCGTAGCCTATCCGAGTCCACAGGCCTATGAGCAGAGCTTCGGCAAGGGAGAATGGGATATCGCAATTGGTCCGCGGGTTCTCGCGCCTGCCGACAAGGCCGACGTGGGCCCCGACCTTTGGCTGATCGATCTTTTGTACCTCGCCGCGGCCGGAGAAAGGTTCGCGAGCGCCGATCAAGTTGACCGCCCCGGCGTGAAGGTCGGCACCATTGAGAACAGTCCATCGGACCGTTTCCTGACCAGGACGCTCAAGTCAGCCGAACTCGTGCGCTTGCCGCTGAGTCCGGTGTTCCCCGCGGACGCCATCGAAATGATGCGTAGCGGCAGGGCAGACGTGTTTGCAGCAGATTCTGGACTGATTGAATCGATTGCAGGCGGCTATCCGGGTGCGAAGATTGTCACGGGCGCTTTCAATACCGTTCGTGTCGCGGTCGCGCTGCCGAAGGGACGATCGGCTGCTGCACAAGCCAAACTCCACGAGATCGTGAACGAGGCGAAACGAACCGGAGTCGTTGAAAAAGCAATCTTGCAGGCAGGACTTAGGATTGGCGTCCGTGTTGCACCCGATTGACCGGTCCGGATGGGCGCGCGGGGACGCCGCTCATCCATTGCGAAATGCATAGGCGTAGCCGTTGAGCGCGGGCGCGCCGCCAAGATGCGCGTAAAGGATCTTCGATCCCACCGGGAAATAGCCGCTTTTCACAAGATCGATCATGCCCTGCATGGATTTGCCTTCATAGACGGGATCGGTAATCATGCCTTCGAGGCGCGCGCACAGCCGGATCGCCTCCTTGGTCTCGGCCGACGGAACGCCGTAGGCCGGATAGGCATATTCCTCAATCAGCACGACATCGTCCGCGACGATCTCCTTGCCGAGCTCAACCAGCTTTGCGGTGTCTCTCGCGATCGCAAGCACCTGCGCCTTGGTCTGCGTGGGCGTAAAGGAGGCATCGATGCCAATCACCTTGCGTTCGCGGCCGTCCTTGGCGAAACCGACCAGCATGCCGGCATGGGTCGAACCGGTGACGGTGCAGACCACGATGTAGTCGAAGGCAAACCCGAGCTGATTTTCCTGCGCCCGCACCTCTTCGGCGAAGCCGACATAGCCAAGGCCGCCATATTTGTGCACGGAGGCGCCGGCCGGGATCGCGTAGGGCTTGCCGCCCTTGGCCTTCACATCCGCAATCGCTGCTTCCCAGCTCTGCCGGATGCCAATGTCGAATCCCTCGTCGACCATTTCGACGTCCGCTCCCATGATGCGGCTCAACAGGATGTTGCCGACCCGGTCATAGACTGCGTCCTCATGCGGCACCCAGCTTTCCTGGACCAACCGGCATTTCATGCCGATCTTGGCCGCAACGGCCGCAACCATGCGCGTGTGGTTCGACTGCACGCCACCGATCGAGACCAGCGTATCGGCGTTAGAGGCGATCGCATCGGGGATGATGTATTCGAGCTTGCGCAGCTTGTTGCCGCCAAAAGCCAATCCCGAATTGCAGTCCTCGCGTTTGGCGTAGAGTTCGACCTTGCCGCCGAGATGAACGCCGAGCCGTTCCAGCTTCTCGATATGGGTGGGTCCGAAAGTGAGGGGATAGCGCTCGAATTTTTCCAGCATGCGAGTGGCCTTGTCCTGACGGCTCCAATATTTCCGGAATCTAACATCCCCGATTGGAAAGGTGCTCTCGAAGTAATCCCATCAAATTGCTATACTCGCGTGATTTCTACCATCGACTGTGCGAATACCTTCGGATTGGCAGTCAAAATACGGAAGATCCTTCCATGCCCGCGGAAATTGACCGGATCGACCTGAAAATGCTGCGGCTGCTGCAAGGCAGTGGACGGCTTTCCAACGCCGAGCTGGCGCAGCTCGTCAACGTCAGCCCCGCGACCTGTCATCGCCGCACCCAACAGCTATTCGAGAAGGGTTACATCAAAAGCGTTCGCGCGATCGTCGTGCCGCAAAAGGTCGCGAGGGGCGCGCTGGTCATGGTCGGCGTCGTGCTCGATCGCTCGACCCCCGAGAGCTTCGCGGCGTTCGAAAAAGCCGTCGCAAAATTGAAATTCATCCTCGATTGCCACCTGGTCGCCGGCGACTTCGACTATTTCCTGAAAATCAGGGTGCAGGACATGGCGGATTTCAACCGCATCCATGGCGACCAGCTGATTGCGCTGCCGGGCGTCAGGCAGACGCGAACATTCTTCGTGATGAAGGAAGTGGTCGACAACGCGCCGCTGGAATTCTGATCCATCGACAATATCGTCGCTTCAAGCGAACCACCGAATTCAGGGCTCTAAAGCATGATCCGGAAAAGTGGGCACCGGTTTTCCCTCGCGACAAACGCGGAACGCGTTTGCGCGGAGATCATGCTCAGACAAAAGCATAGAGCGGGCTGACGATTCGAGGAAAAGTCTTCACGCTTTAGCGGCCGGTGGATTGTCGGTTCATTCTCTCCAACACCTCGCCCATCGCATCGAACTGCGCGCCGAATCCTTTCCAATCGCCGGACTTCAATCGCTCGACCGCTTGATTGTAGCGATCGAGCGCCTCCTGCGCCTGACTTGCCGCCGGGTTCGTGGGGGGTGTCTCTCCCGTCGCGCTTGAGACTGCCGGCGCCGGACCGGGTCCTGCAAACAGCGCCGCTAACGCCTCGGCGAGCGTCTCCTTCATTACGACATGTTCGCCGTAGGCTGCGATCACGCGTTTGAGCTCTGGCAGGTGTCCATGCTCCGCTCGCAAATAGAGCGGCGATACATAGAGAACCGAGTTCTCGATCGGGATCACCAGCAAGTTAGCTCCGCGTATCACCCGCGAGCCCATCTGATTCCACAGCGTGAGTTGTTGTGATATTTCCGTAGTCTGATTGATCCTCGCCTCGATCTGGAATGGCCCATAGACGAGCTTGTCCTTGGGGAACTCGTAGACGATCAGCTTGCCGTAGTCGGGCGGGTCACAACGCGCAGCGAGCCACGCGATCATGTTGTCGCGGCGGCTCGGCACCATCGGAAGCATGAGGAAGAACTCGGCCTGCGGCTCGCCGGGCAACCGCATGATGATGTAATAAGGTGTCATCATCGCGGTGCCGTCGCCGCCCGGCTGTCGCGGGAACTGCCAGAAATCCTCGCGGTTGTAGAAAACCTCGGCCGTCTCCATGTGGTAGGTTTGGTACAATCGCGCCTGAATCAGGAACAGATCCTCCGGATAGCGAATGTGCTTCTGCAAGTCCGCAGGCATGGCCGTGAACGGCTTGAACAGGTTCGGAAAGATGCGCTGGTAGGTCGCGGCAATCGGATCGCCGGGGTCGATCAGATAGAAGTCGACGGTCCCGTTGTAAGCATCAACGACGACCTTCACCGAATTGCGAATGTAATTGAGATCGAATTCCCGCACAGGCTGCGCCGAGGGGAAATAGGAACTCGTCGTGTAGGCGTCCTGCATCCAGAACATCCGTCCATTGCTGATCACCAGATAAGGATCATGATCGAGCCTGAGGAATGGAGCGATCGTACGCACCCGTTCCCGGATATTGCGCCGGATCATGATCCGGCTATCGGCCGTGACATAGCTTGAGAGAACCAGGTTCGCGTCGTTGAAGTAGTAAGCGAACAGCGTTCGCCAGCCCAATGCTCCGATCGGAACGCCGCCGGCGCCGTCATAGGCGGCATAGACGTTGTCTTTCCCCTTCGGATAATCGAATTCCGGTATGCTGGACTTGACGATGACATAGTCGTCGCTCTCTTCGCCGAAGTAGATGCGCGGCTCGTCGATTTTGGGACCGCCGTCCGCAACAGGCGGAATATCCCGCAAGTAGAAGAACGGCAGGCCTTCAGCGGTCTTGCGGGTGACCGGGCTCATCACCGCGCCATTGCCGTGCGTAAACAGCACGTGGCGGTTGACCCAGGTCTGGGCGTTCGGCGGCAGCAGGGAAGACCGCAATTCGCGCGCCGAGAGCATCACGCTCTGGTAGGAACCATCGAGCCAGTAGCGATCAACGTCGAAATCATCGAATTTATAGTAGGTGCGGATTTCTTGCAGTTGCGCGTAGGTATCCGACAGGGGCAGCCAATCCCACAGCCTGATATTGTCGATGGTCGCCTTGTTGGTCTCCAGCGTCTGGAAGGTGAGCTTCTGCTCTGCGGCAAATGGCTTGGCTGCGATCTGATCGAGATTGTAGGCCTTTCGGGTGAGCGCGATATTGCGCTCGATATATGGCTTCTCCAGCTGCAATTCGGTCGGCTTGACGAAAAAGTGCCGGATCAGCGCAGGGACCATGCTGGAGAGCACAAGAGAGCCCGCGCCGACGAGCAGGAATGCGGCGACCGGAAGCCGATAAGTGCGCGCCCGCAAATTTGCCCACGCCGTGAACGCCGCGATGGTCGATAAGGCGATCATGAGCCACAGGCCGGGCAAGCCCACATGGATGTCGGTGTAGCTTGCGCCGACGACCACACCGTTGTCGCCGTAGAGCAAGAGATAGCGGTCGAGACCATAGGACCAGGCCTTCACCGCGAACAAAACACCGGCCAGCGCCGAGCCGTGTGCAATTACTGTCGGCGACATGGATCGGTGGTGAACGTCGTATTCGATGTCGCCGCGCGCCCAATAGATGGTTGCGGCGAAAAGCGCGCTCAGGACGATTGCGAGCAGCATCCAGTTTTTGATCGCGATATAGGCGGGTAGCGAGAACAGATAGAAGCCGATGTCCTTGTTGTAGAGCGGATCGTCCGCGCCAAATGGCACGTGATAGAGAAATTGCAGCAGGACGCCCCAGTTGCCGACCTCGCTCGCGGCGACCAGCAAAGCGAGCACAGCTGCACCGCCCGCGACAAGACCGGGCCACGGCAGTCGATCGCGTATGAGCGAGAGCAGGTCGGGCGGCGCATGGCCCGCTGGGTTCCACGCGGAGGCGGCAACAGTCGGGGTCGATTGCCGCCGGGAAAATCGCACCGCGAACAATCCGTTCAGCCAGAGGACGACGGCGGTCGCCGTGAAAACGGCGAAAAAGACCGCGGCCTTGGCGCCAATGCTGACCAGGAAAACCTGCAGATAACCGATCGAGGAAAACCACAGCCAATCGACCAGGAGGTCGCCCGCGAGATCGAGCAGGATCAGGCAAATCCCGATGACGACGGCCGCAACGATGAGCTTGACCACGGCGTGTTGCCTTGGTGCCCTCCGCCCGGGTCCGCTGATCCCGATCGTCATGGTCGGATGATAGCCGAAAGGAGGGACGCTCGCCGCTTGATTCGTGGTCGCGATTGCGGGTCCGGGCGCTCCGCCGGTTTCAACGCAGACCCTCGCGCCGGCGCCGACCACGACATGAGAAACTCGTCCGGAGAGCCAGCTTGGAGTCCCCCGAGGGCACCCGAGAAAACCCGGTGTCCACTGCGACTTTCCTGTGACTATGGCATGAAATTGGCATGACACCGCCGAGAGCCAAGTCTATCCTGCTTGGCGGGCAGTTGGGGGATACTAACGTGTTCAACGTCGGCGCGATGGCGTGGCGTGAGGGGCGGAACGGACCACGCCTTGACGCGGGCTCGTCTCCGGGCATTTCATTTGCATTGATCCGTTCTTCGCCGCGCGGGCAAATGCTGCAGCTTGTGCGATCCGGCGCGAGCGTCGTTCTGGACCTGCATTTGCCGACGGATCGGCCGGATCTTTTCCTGTGCTGCCGCATCGACCTCGGTTCGCAGGATTTGCCGCTTCTCCGGCGATCGTTTCAACAAACCGCAAATCATCGCTCCTCGGCACTGGCGATTGCCGGGATGACATTGTTGCTCGCGATCTGCGGCTGGATTGTCGGCGGAACCGAGGGGGTGCATCGGGCGCTGACAGGAGGCGCGCCGCGGCAAGACGGTTCGGCAATCCGGCACGAAACCATTTACCGGTGGTTCGGCGCGCGCCTGCTGCGTCCCGCCGAACTGCCCGAATTGTTCAACATGCTGGCGGAGGTCTGCCACCGGGCTCGTTTGTCCCGTTTGCCGGACCTCTATTGCCTTCCGGCACCTCACGATATGAATGCCTACGCTTTGGGGGGCCCGGATGGCGCCGCCATCATCTTGACCGAAGGGTTGCTGCGCGGCATGACGCGCGAGGAGATCGCCGGCATCCTCGCCCACGAGGTCGCCCATATCCGCAACAATGATGTGTGGACGATGAGCTGGGCGGCGGCACTGCATCGTTCGATCGAATGGACCTCGCTGGCTGGTCTTGCATTGTTGCGGGCGCAGCATGGAGGTCTGGCCGTCAGTCGGCCGCTTGCCGCACTGCTGCGCGCCGCTCCCTCGGTCGCGCAGTTGCTTCGCCTGGCGCTGTCGCGCACCCGCGAATTGGACGCCGATGCCACCGCTCTCGAATTGACCGGAGACTGGCAAGCGCTCATCGCAGCGCTCGACAAATTGGAACGCCACCACTCAGGTTTCGCGGTCCACTCGCTTGCTGCGCGCGACGACGGTTCAATGCGTCTGCTTCGTAGCCATCCCGCGACCTCCGAACGGGTCGGTGCCCTGCTCAACCTTGCCTAATGACCTGCAAGGTGAGTTGTAATGACCTGTAACGTGATGACCTGCCAGGTGAATTGCGTCGCTGACATCTAGTTGGATTAGGTCAGGGCGTTTGCCGAATACGCGACGAAGGACGCCGCGATTGAACTAGCACAATGTTATCACAAAAATATCGCGAGACCTCCGCAAAAGAACACCGCTGCGACGTTGCATTGTGGAGCGAGAGTTCTTATAAGAAAAAAATTATAAGAAATTCGGGAGCGAACACCCAAACGCAGAGCACCCAGACGAGGGTTGGCTCACAACCGGGATGAACGTGGAAGGCCACGACAGTTCCGAATTTGCAGTTTGCTTTCCACGTTGTCCCATCATCAATCCGTTTGCCCGAGAAATGTATCTCTCGCTTGAGGAAGCGACAGAGAGGTTGACGGGTATCTGCTGATTGTTTTTGCACAAAACCGGTTCCGATTGATTGATCTCGATTGAGCAATCGAGCGCGTGCGCGTGCGTCATACCGCCGTGACGGTGGTTGCGCTCGTCGCGAAGCGTCCGGTTGCGAAGATCAGGTCGAGTGCGAAGACGAGAACACATCGTCTTCGTCCGTTGTGGGCTGAGGGGCATCAACCATCGCAAGGAGAACAGGCGATGACTTACTTCGATATCCAGCAGCAAAATCCCGCGCATTCGCAGTTCAATCCGCAGGGGTTTCCCCAAGCCGGCCAGCCCTATGGCGCCTGGAGCAATATGCCGTTGATGCAGGCTATGGGCGGCCATGGATTTGGCGGTTATGGACAGGGTAGTTACGGACAAGGGCAAGCGGCATATGGCCAGCCATACGGCCAATATGGCGGTCAGCCCGGCATCGGCGCGTTCGGATACAATGCACCCCAAGGCTGGGGCCAACAGCAACCGCAGTGGGCTCAGTGGGGCGGTCAGCAACAGCGCCAGCTTTCGCAGCAGGATGTGAATGAGGTGGTACGGCAATTGGTGCCGGCGCTGCCTCAGATCCTGGCGCAGGCACAGCAGCCGTACGGGGCAATCGGCCACGCGGCATTCGGCCAGGCACCGCGGCAGTTGAGCCAGCAGGATGTCAACGAAGTGGTCCGCCAGCTGTTGCCGATCGTGCCACAGATCGTTGGGATGCTGCAGAACCAACCGCAACTGCAATACGCCGCCATGCTGGGCGGGCAAGGTTTCGGCCAGCAAGGTTTCGGTCAGCAAGGCTTGGGTCAGCAAGGCTTGGGTCAGCAAGGCTTGGGTCAGCAAGGCTTGGGCCAATACGGCCAGGGTCAATTCGGCCAGGGCGGTTTCGGGACGCCATTTGGCGCGCCGCAATTCCAGTCGGCGTTCGGCGGCCTGTCCGGCTGGGGACAACAACAGCGGCAATTGACGCAGCAGGACGTCGCTGACGTCACGCGCCAGTTGATCGGCGTGATTCCCCAAGTCATCGGCAACCTTCAGGCTTTCAATCAGCAGCGGATGATCTGACAGCAATTAGCCGCCGGCTCCCGCCGGCAATCTGCGGCCGCCGCCCTCCCGCGCGGCGGCCGCCGTCGACGTCATCTGCAAACGATTCGTCGCCGACGACAAGACCGCGTATCGTCCCGGCTCCGGCTTCACGTCGACGACCCTCGACGTTCGCGACGAGATGACGAGCAACGCGAAGCCGATGCTCTTGATTTTGCTCGGCACGACGGGGCTGGTGCTGTTGATCGCGTGCGCCAACGTGGCGAACCTCACGCTCGCGCGTTTGCTGCGGCGCGATCGCGAGCTCGCCGTCCGCACGGCGCTTGGCGCCGGGCGCGGACGCCTCGTGCGCCAGCTGCTCACCGAGAGCACGATGCTGTCGCTCGCCGGCGGCGCGTTCGGTCTCGTCTTCGCCGC
>Ga0209807_1000580_pt1 | contig 16759 bp, 23 predicted proteins | sample GraSoiAngelo_154_FD_186168 | JGI IMG/M metagenome (GOLD analysis project Ga0209807, IMG submission 186168) | Grasslands soil microbial communities from the Angelo Coastal Reserve, California, USA - 14_1009_13_20cm (SPAdes) (version 2) | ecosystem: Environmental > Terrestrial > Soil > Grasslands ... | reverse complement strand
AATCTGTCCGGCGAAGAATGCCACGAACTTGCCGAGAAGTATTTTGAGACTCACAAAGGGATGACTTTGCCCGGACAGGTGTTGCGTGTTGATTTGCGCCCGGCGTTTCGGAAACCGTTACCTGATATCACTCCCAAATTCCGCGCTGTTTCTATCGGCTATACTTTCACGCCACAGCGATGAGCATCGGTACGTGTGGCGAGCTGGATGCAGTGAGCAACGCACGGCATCGCAGTCGATCACATGATGCCATGATTCGCGTTTCCGATGATGCGGGCAACGTGATCGAGACGCACGAGCGCGAACGATTCATTCCGGCCGGAACATCTTCGCAAGGTGAATCGGGAAAAGTATTCAGGCGAATTCGTTTGAAGCGGCGGGAGGACTCAAGCGGCACCGGCGGCATTGTCAGTCACTTTGCGGACGCGTCCTTGCTCACAATCTCCTTCAGCCGCTCGCGTGTGCGAACAAGTCCCCACTGCCGCTCGGCGCAACGCCGTGGCCGAGCCAATGGCCCGTCCAAATCAGACCTGCTTTCCTCTGAGAAAGCTCTGAAGCCTCCAACCTCGAAATGTTCGTCGAACATGATGTTGAATTCCGGGAAAAGCACAATGCTCATGCCCTGTGTCGCAATGCCATCTTTCTCCGGCCAGACCCAGGATGTATGCGCCGATACCTTGTGTCGCCGTTCGATGACGTTGGCAAACTCGTGCGAGATCAACTCGCAATTCGGCACAATTCTCCCCGATGATTCCGCTTTTGTCGGGCGATTGCGAGGGAAGCGAGCGTATTAAACCCCGCGATTAAAGCGCATCTTATTCGAGGCGCATTTTACGTGATCCTGCTTGTAGCCATCTGTACGATCGCAATCCCAGTGTATGCGATGACCATCACTGTCTCGGAGCCAAACGACGGTGACACACGGAATTTCGATCCCGTGTTTAATGACCAACCCTTCGCAGGGTGCGGCTTGTTCGAGAGTTTCGACACAGTCACCCCTCCGGCACTGCCTCCCGGATGGACGGCGATTAACGCAATCAATCCTGATGGTATATTGTGGCAGACTTCTAATTCCGGAGACCCAAGTCCACCGGCCCACTCCCTGCCAAATGCCGCGTGGGTTAACGATCCGGACATGATCAGTGATAAGTACCTCGACTCACCGTCAGGCCCGATCGACCCTCTCATCTGCGGATCTGCATTTCTTGAATAATTATGCTCTGGAGGAAGGATTTGACGGTGGCGTGCTGGAGATCAGCGTCGACGCGGGGCCATACCAAGACATTCTTGCAGCTGGCGGTTTCTTTGCGCGGGGCGGTTACAATGGCACCATCAGCACCTGTTGTGGTAATCCACTCGCTGGTCGCCAGGCGTGGACGGGCAACTCGGGTGGTTTCATTGATACTGATGTCGCGTTTACGATGAAGCGGGCAACGTGATCGAAACGCACGAGCATGCGGGCGATTTCAAAGAGTGGTAGCGTTCACTCGGTTTCGTCCGTCCGCTCCTTAATATCGCCCGCCTGTTTCTGTAAGATCGTATCTTGGTGAACCTGAACCTTCGTATACCAGCCATAGAAGCCACCCAAAATCATAACCCCACCCAACGCCACGCAAAACATGGACAAGCCGCTCCAGAAGTAGAACTGCTTTGCTAATGCGCGTACTGCGTTGAAATCCGTTTTGGCGTTGACCCTTTAGATTGACATCTGGTCCCAGATTTCCACTACCTGTGCCTTACCTCTCTCGATCTCTTCCCTGTTTTTATCTACTCTCACATTACGTTGTCGCACCCGCTCGCAGAGAGCCTGTATTTCGGATTCAAGAGCTTGCGACTGCTGCTGCTTCGCCTTCAGTGCTGCCTCGGCGTCCAGCAATAGTTTCTGGTTCTTCTTTAGCTCATTGGTTGCGTCCTGAACATGATTCATCGCGTTCACGTTTTGAGCTTTCTTTCGATCAATCTGTATTTTCGCGAGTTTTTGTGCCTTCTCAGCGTCTCTTATTTGGGCACTTACTTGCGCGTATTTTTCCCGCGGAAAGTAGGTTCCAAATATGAGCAGCACGAGTCCGAACAGCGCGATAAATTTGTATAAGTTATCAGTCGGTAGAGCTGGAAGCGCGGGAGACATGATTTCCTTACTCTGTCGCTTTGCGAGTCGCCGCTTCAAGCTCCAGAAACGTTCTTAGCTTTTCGTCCGCGCGCACAATAAAGCGTCCCGCGTCCTCACCCTGTGTGGCCACAACCCAAAATTGTCGCCCGTTGCGATCCGTGCTTGAGATAGCGCCTGAAGTCCATCCGGCTTTCTTGAGATTGTCAGCGATTATTTCCGAGTTCTTCACGCGCTGCCATATCGCCGATTCCAGTTCCAGAAACGCCGTCAACTTTTCATTCGCGCGCGCAACAAAACGCTTTCCGTCGTCGCGATGCGCATCCGCAACCCAGATCGTTCGCCCGTTGGAATCAATCGCCGAGACGCAGCCTCGACTCCAATCAGCTTTGCTGAGATTGTCGGCGATGATTTCCCAGTATTTCACGCGACGATTATGCGCGTTTATGATTCGGCAGGCAAGGTGATCGAAACGCACGAGTATGCGGGCGAAGTTCAAGGAGCCATGAGCGAAGTCGGGCAAATACCGCTTGGTAGCGACGTTTGACGAATGAACGGTGCGCAGTCACACGAAAGTCACATCAAATTTCTTGCAGCGCTCAAGATCGGCAGCTTAAACGGGGCATGAAAACCACCCCAAATACGCGATCTAGCAATGTTACGTCCTTTATTCTCGAAGGTCGCTGGCCGCTCGCTGGCTTTGACGAGCGAGAGTTGCGACGGCTTAGCAAGACAGCAAAGCGAAAAGGTGTGGGCGTCGCAGATGTCCTCTATGAAGCTGTCCAGTCATTCATCGCGAAATGCGAAGCTGAGGCCGATCTCGAAGAGAAAGTTATCAAGTTTCCGACGGTCGCTAAAAGGTGGTAGCGCACGGATCGCCGATTCGAACTCGACAAACGCTCTCAGCTTTTCTGGCACGAGCACAGAGGCCATTTCAAAGAGTGGTAGAGGTTTTCGCTTGACCATTTGTGGCAGCAGCAAAGGCGTCATAAGCTTCTGTCAGCGTTCTGAGTGTGAGGTGAAAATCCTTCTGCTTTTTGTGGCTGCGGCCTGTTAAGCGCGCTGGACTCTTAACTACCATCTCTCGACCTCCAACTATCTCACATCAGCGCACGTAGATGGCCGCAGCTTGAACCCGATGGTTAATCAGCGGTCCGCCAATGCTGCCACCACCGCCATAAAAGCTATGCCCACTGTAACCGAAACCGCCGCCCCCAATGGCGAAGCCGCCAGCCGAGACATCGTAGACGCGCTGCAGTAAAATGCCGTTTGCACCAAGCGCAGCCGCTTGCTCCCGCAAGCGGGAGATGCCCAGGTCCATGGAAGGCCGATCAGGAAAGATCCAGCTCGTCCCCGCCGGGGAATCGATGATCGCTATCCGCTCAAACTGCCGCGGCGGCGCTCGGTAGACGCGCACTGCCTCGGGGTTGATCGGCGGCCGCACTTGCCCGACGATGATGGGGCGCGTGGCGCAACCGCAAATTAAGCAGGCAACGGCGAGCGCCGCTGCACAAATCCGGAGAAATTTCATACCAATTTAACTTCGTGCCGGACTGGTAAGTTGCGCTTCAACGTTGTAGCCGCCGATTCGCGTCACCATTACAGTGCAGGGCAACACCGGCGAAACCGCGCAAATTGTCAGCGCCCTGTCGCATCACTTCCGCAAGTTGGATGGCGTTTCGGTCACTGACACAGAACCGGCGCTCAGAATCCAGTGTCTCGTTGAGGCAGCAACCGGTCGTGCCAGCAAAATGCAACTGGGATATGTATCTTCGGTTGCGGCTTTCAGCATCGACGGTCGTTTCTTCGCTCAGTGGGTTGTGGCGGACAGCGCGTTGACGAACTTGCGCATGATATTGCTCTCGGCGTTGAAGGTGGCGTAATCGAATCGATGCGCCGCGCTGCACAGCCGTCGCGTTTACCTTGAACGTCTCGCTGTGCGATGCAGCGAGTACACATGTACGAAGTCCGCCCGCGCAAAGATCATCGCGGCGTTGATCTGATTTCCGATGCGCTACCATTCGGTCGGCTGTGGTACCGCGAGCCAAACGCAATCAGCACGCAATGACTAAGCGTTGCATCGCAGCCGTTCATGTGATGCTGTGATCCGCGTTTACGATGAAGCTTGCAAATTGATTGAACTACACAGACACAAAGGCAAGTTTAAGAAACTATGACCCGCCTTGACCTGCTGATTATCATTGTCGCATCGGGCCTCGCATTGGTCGCATACAAATACCCTGGCGCCTATCGCGTGATGTTCATCTTCACCCTCCCAGTTCTAGCGATGGGCGGCTTCCTTGTTCTCGCGATAAAGGTTGGTGATCTCAATGGCAGCATAAAGTCAATTTACCACGAGTTGCCGAACATCCGGAAATATGCCCTCTCCGATCAGTTGCCTTACCAAATAAGAAGGTTGTACGAAGTTGGCCAATTTCTTAAGATATTCCTCATTTACTATATTTCTGGACTGGCTTATCTCGTATTTTTGTTGGTCCTACGAGACCTTCTCGATCTAGCCAAAGTTCGCCACGATACCTCTACGTGATATGGAGCGGATGTGACTGGCGCGGTCTATCGAAGTACACAGGCCACCAAAGGCGAGTTCAAAGAGTGGTGAGTTTTGCTGGCAGTCAGAAACATTTTCCGCTGCAGCCCTTTAAATCGATGCCGTATATAGCCATGACTGCGTACTGACGCGCGTCTCAAGACGGCACCGAACGCATGCCACGTTCAGGTGATCCGCCGTTTATCGAGGTCTTCGATGCCTGAAACTGAACCATTGATTAAGTCGGAGAGACAAGCAACGGAGTTATTTGCAAGATATCAGGTCGGAACTTGTGGAAAGGGGGTAAGGGTCGCGGGGGATTAGGAAATTTTCTGCCAGACACGCGCACTCGCCCCAAAACTACGGTAAAGTTTTTCATCTACTGGCTGACCCATACTGGAGCGTTCTCCAAGTCTCCAAAAACTGCCGCGTCTCACAGCATACAGTGCGCGCGATCAGAGAACGTGAAGCTCAAGACATAGCCGAACGGAAAAAGAGTCTCGCGGTGTCGGCTCCGATGCGAATCGAAGTACTGAGTGGCACGAGGGGAGCCGCCCCTATCGGCAGACAAGAGATAGCCGCAATGATAAACAATCTCAATGTCGAGCGACAGCCAGGAACTGCTCGATTTCATCCCCATACAATTGTGCTAAGATTCGCCCGCGTTACCTGAAGTGCAAAGTTGCCGACTAAGCCAGCGATTATGCACAAGGCGCAGCTTCGAGCGCCGATATCAGTTACGCAATGCTCGATGTTATCAGAAAGCGAGCGGTTCACGGAAAGGCACTCCCGTTAGGCATGCACTGGGTGATGCTGGCGATCGCCGGCGTGTTGTTCGCATTGGTCGCGACATTCGTCGACCTCAGGCCGGTGGTGGATGAAAACTTTTTCTTTTCAACCAGCGATCCCGGCATCCAGCAGACGAAGAAGATTGAGCATCAGTTTCCCTCCCAGCCAGAAGTGATTCTGACAGTGTCGTCGCGGGATATTTCTTCGTCGCGATACTTGGGCCGAATTCAAAAACTCACCCAACGCGTCCATTCGATCGGCGGAGTGAGCGCGGTAAAGAGCCTGGCCGAGGGACCAAAAAGTTTTGGAGACGCGATAAAGAGTCCGTTCTGGACCCGGTTGTTGATCGCGCCCGACCGTAAGGCCAGCAACGTGATCATTTTCATGAAAGGAAGGCACACGGAAGTGCCGATCCGCAACCTTGAGCAGCTCGTGCATGAGCTCGATGCGCGCGATTTTCGGATTCATGTCGCCGGTCCGCCGTACGTGGTGGAAGTGCTCCGGCGGAGTTTGGAACATGATTTTCGCTACTTCACGCTGACGGCCATCGTTTTATTTGGTCTGACGATGGCGGTGTTGTTCCGGTCCGTCCGGTTGTTCGTGGGAATGCTTTGCACTTGTGCGAGCGCCGTCTTATTGACGCTACTCCTGCAATCCGCGCTCGGCCACAAGATCGGGATCCTGACGGTCAACCTCGGTACCATCGTGTTCATCGTGGCGCTGTCGCATTTGGTTTACATGACCTTCAACTGGCAGACGCTGGCTGATCGGGCGCATCGCATCGGGAAGGAGTCGCCTGATCTGGCGCGGGATGCGCGGCGAATGACGTTTTCGCCTTCGCTCTGGTCGATGGTTTGCGCGTCATTAGGCTTTGCCAGTTTGCTGATTGTACAGGCGAAACCGCTGCGCGAGTTGGGATTTGGCGGCGTACTCGGCAGCCTCGTGGCGTTCGCCTGTGCGTATTTGATGTATCCGGCGTTCCTGCGCTGGGCCGTGCCGCGCAAAAGCAAAATTGTGGAGGCGGAACCGACGCATGCCTTTTGGGCGCGCCGTTTTCCGCTGTTATCGTTAGGCGTTATTGTGCTCGGGATAGGATTGGCATTTGGTCTAAGCAAAGTCAACACGGACCCAAGCCTGTTGGATTATTTCAAGCCGCACCGCGAACTGCGCGACGGCTTGGAATTCGTGGATCGCAGTGGTGGCTCGAACCCGCTTACGCTAGTCGTTTCTTCATCAAATGGCAGCAGATTGAACACCGACGAGGCTTACCAGAAAATGTGGAGGCTCCACGGCGCGCTGGAGAATGAGAAAGATGTCGGGACTGTGATTTCGCTGCCGACGCTTTTGGCCGAAGGCGATCGCACGCCATTTTCGTTTTTCATTAGCTACGAAAAAATGATGGAGATCATGTCGCAACCGAAGTACGCGCGCATAGGCAAAAGTTTCGTGAGTGAAGACCGGAAAGAAGCGGTGTTCACGCTACGGATGATCGAGGCGCACCGTACGAAGTACCGTGTCGATGTTGTCAACGATCTTCGCGCCGTCTGCCGCAAGTACGGATTTATGGTGAACCTCGTCGGCGGCATTTACTATTTGCAAGGGCGCCTGGCGAAATTCGTCGCTGAGAGCTTGGTGACCGGTTTGTTCTGGCTGAATTTGTTATTCGTTGTGATCGCGTGGATTGTCGCGCGGTCCGTGCGCGGCGCGCTGGCCATGATCGCAAGTCTGATGCTTGTGCCGCTGTCGATGTTGGGCGGCATCGGCTGGTTTCATGTGCCTTTGGACGTCATCTCGGCCCCAGCCACAAATGTCTGTATTGGCATTGCGATTGATTCGATGATCCATCTTGTCTTTGGCGTACGCCGTGCGCAACGTGATGGGAAAAAGGGTTGGAACGCCTGGGTTGCCGGACGCGGTGAACAATGGCGCGGGATCGTCTATTCCGACCTAATCTTTGCCGTTGGGTTTGCGATCTTTGCCCTCTCGGATTTTCCGCCCACGCAACGCTTCGGCTTAGTCATCCTGTTCGGCTTGGTCGTCGATGTCCTGGCAAACCTGTTTGTCCTGCCGCTGCTCGGCGGCGCGCCTTTAAAAAAGCGCGGTTGAGGATGCGGCTACGATGCAATACTTTGACGGACGATGCAGGTCGCATTTTACCAGTCTGAATCTGAGCAGCCGCATCCAGGCCGGGCTCGGGCGATCATCAAAGCGCACCCCGAGGTTCGCGAGTTGATGGTGCGCAATCCATGGACTGCGCTGATCGCGGCCTCGATTGTGATAATGCAGACGGCAATCGCGTGCGGCATGGGCCAGTTGGGCTTCGGTTATTGGTGGGTCAGTCTGCTGATCGCCTTTTGCGTCGGCGCGTTCGGCAATCACGCCAACTACGTCATCATTCATGATGCCACCCATAACCTGATTTTCCGGAGCCCGAGCTGGAACAAAATGGTGGCCGTCGTCGCCGATCTTCCGAATCTCACGCCCGGCGCGATGGGATTTCGCGTTTACCACTTGAAACATCATTCCCATCAGGGCGACTACGAATGGGACGCAGACCTGGCGAACCATTGGGAGGCCCGCCTCGTAGGGAACTCATGGTATCGGAAAGCGATCTGGCTGATGCTGTTTCCATTTTTTCAGGTAACGCGTCCGCCTCGACTCAAAGCGATTAAAATGTGGGACCGCTGGTTTTCAATCAATCTTGCATGCGCAGTCGCGTATGATGTAGCGATCGTTTATTTCTGCGGTTGGGCGGGATTTCTTTATCTGGTGTTCGCGTTTTTGTTTTCGATTGGGCTACACCCGGTGGGGGCACGCTGGATTCAGGAGCATTACACTTACGATTTCGACCAGGAGACGTTCAGTTACTATGGGCCGATCAATCGGCTGGCGCTGAATATGGGACATCACAATGAGCACCATGATTTACCATCGATCCCATGGAACAATCTGCCGAAGCTACGCGCCATGGCACCGGAGTTTTACAACAATCTGAAGTATCACTCCTCGTGGAGCCGCCTTCTTTTCCAGTTTGTTTTTGATAGGCGATACAGTCTCTATTCGCGAGTGGAGCGAATGAGGCAACGAGACGCGTCGAACGTGACTTCGCAGATGACGAGCCGTCCAGCGGGCAACCTTGATCTGAGTGCGCGGCCCATTAGCTTTTAGCTATGGCGGATCAATCAAAACAGAGAAGCGCGGTCTCAAAGCCGCCGCTCTACGTCTCGACCAAAGACGAAACGGTCCGGATGTTCGACAGCGATTTCATGGAATTCTTTTCGCGCGTGCATCCAGCGACGCCATTGATTCTCTACCTACCTGTCGTCGGTTTTATGCTTTACGTGGCACTTTGGAGGCAAGGATTCCCGGTGTTTGTTGTCGTGGGATTTTTCCTACTTGGCATGCTCCTCTGGACACTGCTCGAATATCTGATCCACCGATACATTTTCCATTACGAACCGAAGACGCGCGTGGGAAAACGGCTTCACTACATCATTCACGGCGTGCATCACGATTATCCAAACGACGGGAAAAGACTTGTTATGCCGCCGAGTATCAGTGTGCCGCTCGCATTTCTTTTTTACGGCATTTTCCTGCTACTGTTCGGGCGCTTCGCGTCGAGCGCGTTCGCCGGACTGGTGTTTGGCTATGTCTGTTACGACATGCTGCATTATGCGACGCATCATTTTCCGATGAAACGCGGCGTGTTACTCTGGCTGAAGCAGTATCATCTTCGCCATCACTACAAGGATGATCACGTCGGGTACGGCATCAGCTCGCCATTGTGGGACTACGTCTTCCGGACGACGCGCCGGTAACGGTCGCGTTCGTATCGCCCGTACATGTTGCTCGAACTGGATGGGCTGCAGCTATACTAAACCCTTGTCCTGAATCCGAAAGCCCTTACATTGCTGCCCCGACACGAAACTCCACGATCTGCGGAAGCAGTGGAGAAACTCGTAAGGAATCTTAGTGAATAAGGAAATTGTAAGTTTTGCTGGAAAACACCGTCTGTGCAGACGGTTGCGAGTGAAATGGAGTCTGAGGCTCGATGAACGTTGATCCGGCAAAGCTTAGTTTGAGTAATTTCCTGGCGGGCGAAAGCGACGACCCGCTGCAACCCCCATCGAGCTTCACAAATTGGATGCAGCTCGGCGCTTGGGCCGTTGAATTATACGAGCCCGAGCTGCTCTCGACTGCGGATGCCCGCACCACGATCAACTACGGCGGGAAGCCACGGCAGGTGATCAACCTCTGCTCGTACAACTATCTCGGTCTTGCGAACCACCGGGACGTTCTCGCTGCCGCGCACGACGCGCTGCGCACCCATGGTATGGGCGCATGCGGTTCGCCCATGCTTTCAGGCATGACCGATCTCCATCGCGAACTCGAACGCCGCGTTGCGAAATTTCTCAACCGCGAGGACGCCATGCTTTTCAACAGCGGATTTGGAGGCGCGCTGGGCACGATCTCGGGTCTGTTGCGCAAAAGCGATGTCGCCATTCTCGACAATCGATCCCACCTGAGTCTTCGTGATGGCGCGATTTTGTCGCGATGTCGCACGGAGAAATTCGAGCATAACGATGCCGCCTCGCTCGACGTGGCATTGAGCCGTCAAAAGGGCCGGCGCCAATTGGTGGTAGTCGAAGGTATTTATTCGATGGATGGCGATTTTGGAAATCTACAAGAGGTGCTCGATGTGGCGGACTCGCATGACGCAAGCATTTTCATCGACGAAGCACATTCAATGCTCGGCTGCGGCGAACATGGCCGCGGAGCCGCCGAGCACTTCGGCGTCGAGGACCGATTCCCTTTGGTCTACGGAACGTTTTCAAAAGCGTTCGGAGCATTGGGCGGTTTCGTCGCCGGTTCCAAGGAGACGCTGCAATATTTGCGTTTCTACGCGCATCCTTACGTGTATTCGTGTGCGCTGCCGCCGGTCGTGATCGCCGCGATTCTCAAAGCGCTGGAACTCGGCACGACCCAGTCCGGATTGCGCGCGAAGCTTTGGGAAAACGCCGATTACTTCCACGCTCAGCTCGAGAAGCTCGGATTCGACACCGGGGCATCGACAACTTACGTGATGCCTATTGTGATTGGTGATCGCGAGCTGATGTACCGGCTCGGGCACGAGCTGCGGCGCCGCGGTCTTTGGGTTGCGCCGGTAGATTACCCCGCCGTCCCGCAAAATCGGATCTGTTTCCGCGCGTGTGTCACAGCCAAACACAGCCGCGCGGATCTGGATGAGGCGCTGAATATTCTCGAGGACACTCTCGTTCCGGCGTTGCTGCAAAAGCAAAGCGCCTGATGATGTCTCAGCAGGTCGAGACGCGTCATTCGCGCATCGCAGCCACTTACAAAGCGCGCGAAGTAGAGGGCGCTCTCGACCTTTATTTTTACCGCCCGCTGGGATTTCGGTTAGCCGAATTTTTCGCGGATCTCAAGGTGACGCCGGCGGGCGTCAGTCTGCTAGCGGGTCTCTGCGGCGTCATTGCCGGACATCTTTATTTTTACCGCAATCTTAGCATCAACATCGCGGGCATGGTGCTCCATCTCTGCGCGAATGCGCTCGATAATGCGGACGGTCAGCTTGCGCGATTAACTCAACAGGAAAGCCGCAAAGGTCGCATCATTGATAGCGTTGCCGATCATTTGGGATTCGCGAGCGTTTACATTCATTTGACTCTTCGCTATTCGTTGGCAGGTGCGTCGCCGGCGATCTGGCTTTTGGCGCTCGGCGCGGCGATCAGTCACGCGTTGCAAGGCGCAGCGTCTGATTATTACCGGACTGCATTCCTTTACTTTGCGGGCGGAGCACGCACCGAAATGGATTCCTCCGATGCACTGCGCTCTGACTATCGAAAGTTGAGCTGGAGACAGCGAGCATGGGACAAGATTTTTCTCGCGCTCTATTTGAATTTCACTCTGCAACAGGAATTGCTCGCGCCCGGTCTCAAAAAGCTGCGCGAGATCGGAAACGCATTGTTCCACGGCCAAATCCCTGGCTGGCTGGAACAGCGCTATCGAGCCAATGCCGGCCAAATGCTCATGTGGTGGCGTCTGTTAATGACGAATACGCGCATGCTGGTTTTATTTCTTCTGCTGTTTCTCGGCCACCCGATTTATTACTTTTGGTTCGAGCTTATCCCGCTGAATGTGTTGTTCGTTTACCTGATCGTGCGTCAGGAAAAAATGGCTAAATCCCTGGAGCAGCTCGTGGTGGTGCGGCGTTCCACTCAGCTTCCACATTGGTCTTGAATACCGAAATTTCAGAGGTGACGTCGCAGCGAGAACGAGATGCGTTCATCAAATTTCAGTGGCGAATTTACGCGAATGATCCGGCCTGGGTACCGCCGCTGATCATCGAACGCAAAGCGTTTCTGGATGCCAAGCGGCATCCGTTTTACAGGCATGGCGACGCCGCGCTATTCCTTGCGCAAAAGAATGGCAAAATCGCCGGTCGAATCATGGCCAGCGACGATCCGAATTACAATTCGCTGCACGAAACGAATGTAGGCTGTTTCGGCCTGTTCGAATGCATTGACGATCAAGAAGTAGCCGCCGCGCTCTTTGATGCTGCGGCGAGTTGGCTTCACAAGCAAGGCCGCACTGAGATCATGGGCCCGATCGATTATTCAACCAATTACGTGTGCGGCCTGTTGATCGACGGCTTTCGATTTCCACCGACGATCCTAACCGCGCACAACCCGCCATACTACCGCCAGTTGATAGAGAGCAACGGTTTTGTGAAAACGAAAGATTGGTATGCATGGTGGTTTGCCGACCCCTCAAGAGCCGTGGCAGACTTGCGGCGACTCGCTACACGCTACCAGCGGCGCGGGCCGGTCACTATTCGTCCGGCAAATCTGAAGAACATTCGCGGCGAGAGCCGACGCCTCCGTGAAATTTACAATCAGGCGTGGGCAAAGAACTGGGGTTTTGTGCCGTTCACAGAACCGGAGATCGAGTTCATGACTAAAGAACTAAAGCCGCTGCTAATTCCGGGGTTTGCCTGGATCGCCGAGAGCGGGAATGAGCCTGTTGGGTTTGCGCTGGGCCTGCCGGACATCAACGTTGTGTTGCGCGATCTCAATGGTCGACTGACTCGGTTTGGCCTGCCGATCGGGCTGATCAAACTGCTGCTCTACAAGAACCGCGTCCAGAAAGGACGTCTTATCGCGCTGGGAGTAGTTCAAAAATACCGCCGCGCCGGAATCGCCGAGATGCTTGTATTGCGCGTGATGGAAGAAACGATGGTCAAGCGCGGGATCACCGGCGAACTGAGCATGACGCTGGAAGACAATTACATGATCAACCGCTTCCTCGAAGCTATCGGCGCTGAGCGTTATAAAACCTACCGCATCTACACTCGATCGTTTTGACTTGCCAAGCGCGCCCTATGAAGTTACGCGAATAGCCAGCTAGCACCGAGTATTCATAAGGATTCGAGCTAATGAGTAAGCCACAGGATGGTTTTGTTTCGCGATTTCTGAATCGGCCGATTTCGAGCCGCATAACACGTCTCCTCGTTAGGTTCCCGATTCATCCCAGCGCGTTCACGATGTCCATTTTTGTGTTGCCGGTCACCGCCGGCGTATTTCTTCTGCGCGGCGATTATCTCAGCATTCTTGTCGCGGCCGCGCTATTTCAGGTGTTCAGCATTCTCGATGGCTGTGACGGCGAGATTGCGCGCGTCAAGAATTTGGAGTCAAAATTCGGTGAACGTTTGGACAACCTTTGCGATTTCCTTGGCAGCCTTATCTACGTGCTGGCGCTTGGAAGCGGGCTTCACCATTTCAAAGAAGGAGTCGTGTGCGCGCTGCTGATTACGGCCAATGAACTGGTTTTACGATGGGGTACCGGTGCAAAACGAGTGGCTTCGGAAGACTTTCACGAGTCGTTTTACGCAAGGCATCATGGAATGATTGGTCATTCCGGCCTGCTCGAGTTGGGTGAACGATTTGTGTGGTGGCTGTTTCAGCTGACGAAGCGCGATATCGCGATTTTCTTTTTCCTCGTATTGGCGCTGCTGAATCTGGGCACGTGGATCCTGCACCTTTGGACGATTGCTGCCGGCGCGAGCCTGGCAATCAGCGCGATTGCCACCGCAAGGGCTGCTAACGGCCGCGGCGACGCCATCGCCCCAAGCCCTGATCGGGATTTCGGCTCCCAGCCGGGAATGACGTCGGACCTTAGTTGAGTGAACGCGATACGCGCCAGCTGGTGTCCCGCTCGGCGTGTTCCAAAACGCCTGGAGTATCGATGTCGTGCCACTGAGCGGGGCCGATATCAATCCCACGCACTTTGCCGTCAACGGCCATTAACTCTATTCCGTTAGCGAGACTACAATCATTCCCGCCGTTGTTGGACTTCGCCTGCTTGAGGTACGCGAAGATCTCCGGAGGGCAAACGAACAAACCGGTATCAATCGCGTCGTAGCTCCGCAGATTTTTGCCAATGCCAGTCACCTTCTTTCCGCGCATTTGAACCTTCATCGCGTCAGCCAAATCGACAATCAAATCGAGCTTGCGATCTATCGCCATGTTGAGCAGAGCTGGCTCAAAGTTATCTAATAAGCAATCGATGATCGTGTCATCGAAGACATGATCGCCCATGGTGAGAAGAAACGGTGCGCTGACGTGACCCATGGCTGCAAGCAGCGAGATGCCGTTTTGTTTTTGCCAGTCACGATTTACGATAAACGACGCGCTGATATGCGGCGGGATCAACTGTTTTGCCGCTGCAATCACCCGCTCGCTTTCGTAACCGACTACGAAATGCGCGGTGCTAATATCCGCACAGCTTAGGGCCTCCAGAGTGTACGACAGCAATGGTCGACCAAGCACCGGCACAAAGGGCTTGAGGAAATTCTTATCCGCTTCACGGAGGCGCGAGCCTTGGCCAGCAATTAAGATGACAGCTTCAGAAACAGCACTCATATGCCGTAGTATCTTTTCAGTCCCCAAATTCGGACGCGCTGCGGCAGAAACCTGAAAATCAGCGGCGCGATTTTGGATTCAAATACGTTTCCAACAGTTACTCGCGGCGGAGGCTCGACCGATTGGATCAGTCTCAGAACCTGCAGCGCAACCAGATCCGGGCCCGGCGCATTTTTCATGTTCCGTTCGACTACCTTCCAGGTTCTGGCGATTTTCGCTTCATCGCGATCGACATTGTCGCTCACAATGATGCTCTGGTTGAATTCGGTGCGAATGTCGCCGGGTTGAAGATCGACGATGTGCACACGGGAATTACCGAGCTCTAGCTGGATTGACATGGTAAAGGATGCCATGGCCGCTTTTGCGGCGTTGTAGGCCGCCATGAACGGCACTGGAAGCCGGGAAGCTAACGAAGTGACGTTAATGATCAAACCTTCACCACGAGCCTGCATGTGGCGCAGTGCGAGTTGCATCAATTGGATTTGCCCGAAAACGAGAATTTGAAACTGGTTCGTAATGGTTTCCATCGGAACCAGCTCAGCGGGGTCAAAGTGACCGGCCCCGGCGTTGTTGATCAACACGTCGAAATGACTGGCTTCCGCGAGTGCAGCGTTGAAGGCTGCCTCAACTGAACGCTGGTCGCCTAGGTCGAGGCGCACCGCATGCCATTGTGGCATCCTGGGAATTCGTTGCAGATCGCGTGAGGTGCCCCAAACCTCGTGATCGTGAGCGACGAGTAGCTTTGCAATGGCCAGGCCAATACCCGAGCTCGCTCCGGTGAGAAAAACGCTTTTCATGAACGGTTTTCGCGATCGACCAAAAACAGCGAAACGTAGTGGTATTTCCCTTTTAAAAACGAAGTAAAGACACATGACGACGCTACCCGCGATGCTCCAAAACCAGAACGACAAGGTAACTCCAGCCCAGAGCGACGAAATGATGTTGCTTCCCGCTTCCAGGTCAGACCGATGGTTAAGGGCAGGTTCATAAGCAATTGAGCGATTCAGCGATTTCGTATCGGAGCGCGCGCGATTTCATCCAGCGAATTGCCAGCAAATCGCGGAACGATTTGAACAAACGATTCCAGACACCATAATGACTCGTTCCCGAAAACCGCGGGTTCGTCGAGACGGAAATCTCGATCACACGGAACCCTTCCAATTTGATCAAGGTGGGAAGGAACCGGTGCGCGCCGTTGAAAAACTTCACGTTCGCGATGCATTCGCGCTTAAATGCACGATACGTGCAACCGGCATCGCTGATCGTTTCGCCGGAGAGTTTGTTGCGGACCCAGTTGGCAATCCGTGAAGAAACAATTCGAACCCAGTTGTCTCCTCTTTTCCGTGTCGTGACTCGTGTGCCACAGACGCAATCAGCATAGTTAAGAGCCTCGATCATTGCCGGGAGGTTCTTCGGGTCATTTTGCAAATCGGCATCCATGGTGGCGATATGTCGGCCGCGGGCGACTTGCATCCCGGCCCAACTCGCGGCCGACTCGCCACAATTGAATTTGAAACGCTGGACACGCAATCGCCGATCGTTTGCGGAAAGCTGCTTCAAAATGCTCCATGAATTATCGGTGCTGCAATCATCGGTAATCACGACTTCAAAGTCCAAACCAAGCGGGTCCATCGTCGCGTGAATCGCTGAAAGCAGCGGCTGTAAGTTATCCTGTTCGTTATGGCAGGGAATAACCAGACTTATCTCCGGCGCCTTCATTGGTCGCCAAAAAATTGCAGGATTGAATCGCAAACATAATCGACGTCCTCTAGCGCCAGTTCTCCGTAGATTGGGAGCGAGAGAATTTCCTTCACCGCGGCTTCCGTCTGCGGCAGCGTCGGCAAATCGGAATACATTTTAGTAATGGCCGGCTGCTGATGATTCGGCATCGGATAATGAACGCCTGTGCTGATTCCTTTGCTTCGCAAAAAGTCCGCTAACGCGTCGCGCCGTTTCGTCCGGATTACATACATGTGGTAAACGGCACGTGCCCAAGTTTTTTCGGGAGGCGTGCGGACGACTCCGGTCAGACGCTCGCTGTAGCGAGCAGCGACTCGCCGCCGACGTTCGTTCAACTCCGAGAGTTTTCGCAGTCCGATACGGCCAATCGCCGCCTGAATTTCGTTGAAGCGAAGATTGTAACCGACCAGTTCGTGGACGTACTTGGTTTTGCGACCATGGTTTCGCAACATTCGAAGTTTGTCCGCGAGCGCGGCATCGTTCGTTGTAATGCACCCGCCATCACCCATGACGGTGAGGTTCTTTGAAGGAAAGAATGAAAATGCTCCCGCGACGCCCATTGAGCCGACGCGTTTCCCGTCAAATCGCGCGCCTTGCGCCTGCGCGCAATCTTCGATTACCCAGAGATGATGTTTA
>Ga0209807_1000575_pt1 | contig 16854 bp, 13 predicted proteins | sample GraSoiAngelo_154_FD_186168 | JGI IMG/M metagenome (GOLD analysis project Ga0209807, IMG submission 186168) | Grasslands soil microbial communities from the Angelo Coastal Reserve, California, USA - 14_1009_13_20cm (SPAdes) (version 2) | ecosystem: Environmental > Terrestrial > Soil > Grasslands ... | reverse complement strand
TCCTCGATTTTGCAGCCGGTTTGCTGCCGCTGCGCACGAACGGATAAACTTAACCCTTTCGAGGTGAGGGACCATGTTAGTTGTCATGCAAGCGCACGCCACCGAAGAACAGGTGCGCGCAGTTTGCCGGAAGATCGAATCGCTGGGATATCGAGCCCATCCCATGCCGGGTGCGCAGAGAACCGCGGTTTGCGTTACTGGAAACAGGGGCGAAGTCGAGGCCGGCACGCTGGAAGAAATGGCGGGCGTGCAAGAGCTGATTCGGGTCAGCAAGCCCTACAAGTTGGTCAGCCGCGACTTCAAAGAAGAGAACACTGTCATCACGTTTCCCGGCACCGATGCGGCCATTGGCGGGCCAGGGCTGGCGATCATCGCCGGACCGTGCGCCATTGAGAGCCGCGAGCAAGCGTTTGCGGCCGCCGAACGCGTGTCTCGCGCCGGAGCACAGTTCTTTCGCGGCGGCGCCTATAAGCCGCGCACTTCGCCATATTCGTTTCAAGGCTTAGGCGAGCAGGGCCTGCAGATCATGGCCGAATTGCGCGACAAATTCGGCATGAAGATTGTTACTGAGGCTATCGATAACGAATCACTGGAGCTGGTTGAGCAGTATGCGGACGTCGTCCAGATTGGCGCCCGCAATATGCAGAATTTCTCGTTGCTGAAGCGCGCTGGCCGATGCAGAAAACCAGTCATGGTGAAGCGCGGCATGTCAGCCACTCTTGAAGAATTCTTGATGGCCGCGGAGTATGTAATGAGCGAAGGCAACTACAACGTGATCCTGTGCGAGCGCGGCGTGCGGACGTTCGCCGATCACACGCGCAATACATTGGACCTGAGCGTGGTTCCGGCCGTGCAACGCTTGAGCCACTTGCCCATCGTCGTCGATCCCAGCCACGGAACTGGAAAACGAAATAAAGTCACGCCGCTGTCACGCGCTGCGATTGCCGTCGGTGCCGATGGTCTGCTCGTCGAGGTTCATCCTGAGCCGGATCAAGCCTTGTCCGATGGCATGCAATCGCTCTATCCCGACCAATTCGATGAGCTGATGACGCAAGTGCGGCAGATCGCGCCAGTGGTGGGCAGGACAGTGGCTGCGACTAGTACGCGAGAAACCGCTGCGGTAGTTAGCAGCTAAATGTTTGGGAGTTTCGCGCCACTTGCCGTATCGCGTCCGTAAGCTTCCTGTTTCGCAGGATCGGCTCTCGCCTTGAGAAAGCTCCTCCTTACAGTTCTCGCGGTCCCCATCGCCGCTGGGCTCGGCTGGTGGTATTTCCATCAGCGCGATCTGCCCAATTATGGCCCCTCCTACCGTGAGTACGCCTACATCACCAATGGAAAGAGCAATACGGTCAGTGTGATCGACCTGCGGACGTTTGCGCCGATCAGGACACTGAAAGTGGGGATGGAGCCGACCGGAATCGCTGCCAATAGCAAGAAGAATGAGATTTACGTCGTCAATACCGGATCGAACAATGTGAGTGTGATCGATGCTGAACGCAACGAAGTTGTCGCGACCGTCGGTGTCCATGGCAGGCCATATTTCATCGACATTTCACCCGATGGTGGAAGAGCCTATGTCGCGAACTCCGGATCGAACAACCTGTCGGTGATTGACCTCGAGCGCCGCACCGTGCTCGGCAATGTGCGAGTGGGTGTTTCCCCGGGGCTGGCGAGAGTTTCTCCCGATGGCACAACGGTCGTTGTCAGCAATCGCGGCGACAACACAGTTTCTTTGATCGATGCTGCCAAGATGAACGTGCGGGCGACAATTCCTCTTTGCCAACAGCCGGAAGATATTACCGTCTTGCCGGACAACTCAAAGGCGTTTGTTGCTTGCAGCGGCTCAGGTCAGGTGGCTTCCATTGATTTGAAAAGTGACAAGCTGCTAGCGTTCCTCGATGTCGGCAGAACACCTGTGAATTTGTCGTTGAAGCCCGACGGCGGCGAACTGATCGTCAGCAACTTTGAGTCGAACAGTGTTTCGATCATAGAGACAACCATGAATGAGGTGAACGGCAGCTATCTTGTTGGCACGCGGCCGGCGCGTGGGATTGTGACCTCAGACAACTCACGGCTGTATGTGAGCAACTTTGGCTCAAACAGCGTGGCCGTATACGACATCGATAACGGCAAAGTGATTGCCTCGCTGCCAGTCGGCAGCCATCCGGATGGGCTGGCGCTCTCGAAGAGTGAAAACTATTTGCTGGTGTTGAACTCAGAATCAGGAGACGTTACGGTCATCCAAAAACGCAAGCCGACAAGGCTTGAGCCTAGCGAGTATTCCCTGCTGACGATGATTCCGGTCGGCGTGCAGCCCAATAACATTGTGGTGAAATCGTTCGTGCTCACCAAGCCGCATTAGTGAGCCAATTCGGAGTGTCGGCTCACCTCAGGCCCGGTCTCCCAAGCGGTGTATTGCTCGTATCCTTGGGTGGCGTAGCAGAGAGCACGATCGAAGAATTGATCCAGTAAGCGCAATAGTTCCAGCTCTCCGTAGATCTCGACGGTGCTGCGCAAGAATCCTTGCCGTTGCAGAAATTCCCAAAGGTGTTCTTTGGTAAGCACAATGGCCCAGCAGAAGTCGGTGAGAGAAACCCCTTGAGCGGCACGGTGCGCGCCCAGGTCGCGAAAGCGCGTCTCGATATCGGTGGCAGTTTTGGTGAGCAACCACTCGCTGAGATGCTGCAGTATTTCGTGGATGCGGCCCCGAAGCTCTCCCTCCGGAACTTTCTGCATATCGGTGGTGCGAGCTGACGCATGTAACTTGTTGATCAGCTCTCTCGCCAGTTCATCGGAATGATTCTCGATGAGGCGAACTAAACGCAGGGCAATCATAGAATCCTCAGAGCCCGATTAACGACTCTACTTAAATAGATGCGAGAAATGGCGATATCGATGCCGGTTTTGCGTTGAGTAGTAGGAAAATGGAGAGCATGTCCTAAGCAAAAAGACAACGGCCGCGACGCAATCTTTTTTATTAGGCGTTTGCGCCGCAGCACTTCTTGTATTTCTTGCCGGAGCCGCAGGGACAAGGATCGTTGCGCCCGATTTTTGCAGTGCCGCGCACGACTTGCTGTACCGGCTGCATGTCGCCGGAACCCGCCATGCGCGCCTGTTCCAGTTCGCGACGTTTTTTGCGCTGGAAGGCTTCCTCGAGATCATCGACTGACGTGGCGACGCCACGGGGCGGCCGGCGTCCGTTACCATCGGTGCCGGAGCCTAAAACGGGGACACCCGCTTCGGGGCTACCCTGACCTTCTGGACCGCCACTGGGCCGGCCCATTGTTCCCGAATCACTGGGCCGCTCGAGGATTTGCATGAGGTATAAATAACGAACCGTCTCTTCCTGGAAGCGCTGCATCATCGCTTCAAACATGTCGAACGATTCGCGCTTGTATTCGACTAGCGGATCGTGCTGACCGTAACCGCGAAGGCCGATTCCTTCCTTCAGGTGATCCATCCCGAGAAGGTGATCTTTCCACTGCGCATCGAGTACGCTGAGCATGATCATGCGCTCGTGATAGCGCATGGCGTCGGGGCCGATTAGTTTTTCTTTTGCCTCGTACCGTTCTTTAAGCTTCTCGAAGATGGCATCGCCCAGTTCCTGCCGGTTGAGAGTCTCAGGCTTAAGGCCTTCAGCCAGGATATCTACGCCGAAGCGGGTAAAAACCGCATCCTTAAGGCCCTTCAGATCCCAATCTTCCGGATGAACCTTAGGCGGGCAGTGCTGTTCGAGCAGGTCGCCAAGAATGCCAGAAACATAATCCTCGAGGATGAGTTCCTTCTGATCCACACCTTCAAGCAACTGATGGCGGAGACCGTAAACCGCCTCGCGCTGCTTGTTCATCACGTCGTCGTATTCGAGCAGATGCTTGCGGGCCTCGAAGTTTTGCGCTTCGACTGCTTCCTGTGCTTTCTCGATTCGGCGAGTGATCAAACGCGATTCGATTGGGATGCCTTCTTCCATCCCCAGCTTCTGGAGCAGGGTTGAAACCCACTCCTTGGCGAAGATGCGCATGAGATCGTCTTCAAGCGAGAGATAAAAGCGGGAAGCGCCGGGGTCGCCCTGGCGGCCTGCACGTCCGCGGAGCTGATTGTCAATGCGGCGCGCTTCGTGGCGTTCGGTGCCAAGAATGAAGAGACCACCGGTGGCGGTAACTTCGTCGTGTTCTTTATCTGTCTGAGCTTTGTAGCGGTTGAAAATTTCGTTCCACTGATCGGTGGCAACTACGTATTCATTGCCGGCGTAATACCAAACTGTAGTTTTGCCATCTTCCTGTGGGCCTTCGATTTTCCCTTGTGCGGCGCGAATGGGCTGCGCAATTCCCTTCTTCACGCATTCCTGCTTGGCCATGAATTCAGGATTTCCGCCCAGTAGAATGTCGGTTCCACGACCGGCCATATTTGTGGCGATGGTTACTGCGCCTTTGCGTCCGGCCTGGGCGACGATTTCAGCCTCGCGCTCGTGCTGCTTGGCGTTCAAAACCCAGTGCTTCACGCCTTTCTTCTTAAGCAAGTCGGAGAGGCGCTCAGATTTTTCAATCGACGTTGTGCCCACCAGCACTGGCTGCCCACTTTGATTCAGTTTCTGGATTTCGTCTGAAGCGGCAAAGTACTTTTCTTTTTCCGTGCGGTAGACGATATCTGGATTTTCTTTCCGCAAGAGTGTCCGGTTCGTGGGAATGACGAGGACCTCAAGCCGGTAAATTTTCTCGAACTCAGGCGCTTCAGTTTCCGCAGTACCGGTCATTCCGGCGAGTTTCTTGTACATTCGGAAATAATTCTGGAAAGTGATGGTCGCGAGCGTCTGATTTTCGCGCTCAATCTTGACGCCCTCTTTGGCTTCTACAGCCTGGTGCAGGCCGTCGGACCAGCGGCGGCCGGGCATCAAGCGCCCAGTGAACTCGTCGACAATGATGACTTCGCCATCTTTCACCACGTATTCCACATCGCGGCGATACAGCGAGTGCGCCTTCACGGCAGTTTCGACGTGGTGCTTGAGATCCCAATTCTCTGGGTCAGCGATATTACCGATGCTGAGGAGTCCTTCAACTTTCTCCCAGCCTTCATCGCTGACAGTGATGTTGCGATGCTTCTCATCAACTACAAAGTCGCCGGTGAGTATCTTCGGCTCGCCCGGCGCGGTGTCCTTCTCCTCGCCCTTTTCCAGCTTGGGAATGATGCGGTTCACTTTGTAATACTTGTCGGTAGACTCCTCACTGGCACCGGAGATGATCAGCGGAGTGCGGGCTTCATCGATCAGGATGGAATCAACTTCGTCCACAATCGCGAAGTTGTGCCCGCGCTGCACGCAATCTTTCAGGTCAAACTTCATGTTGTCGCGCAGGTAGTCAAATCCGAATTCGTTGTTGGTGCCGTAAGTAACGTCGGCAGCGTAGGCTTCGCGGCGTTCTTCGTCATCAAGATCGTGGACAATTACCCCAACGCTAAGACCGAGGAATCGATAGAGCTTGCCCATCCACTCCGAGTCGCGCTTGGCGAGATAATCATTGACAGTAACGACGTGTACGCCGCGCCCGCTGAGTGCGTTGAGATAGACGGGGAGAGTAGCCACCAGCGTTTTTCCCTCGCCAGTCTTCATTTCTGAGATTTTGCCTTGATGCAGCACCACGCCTCCGATAAGCTGCACGTCGAAATGCCGCATGTTCAGGGTACGGCGGCCGGCCTCGCGCACGACCGCGAACGCTTCGACCAGAATTTCGTCTAAGGCTTCGTTCAGCGCGGTGGTACGTTCTTCCTCGAGCTGCTTGATGCGATCGGGGTCGGCATCCGGTTCGTCGGGCATCGAACTCAGGCGCTCCTGGATGCGGCGCCGGAATTCGTCTGTCTTGGCGCGCAATTGCTCATCCGAGAGCTTCTGCATCTCAGGTTCGAGCGCGCTGATCGCTTCGACACGAGGCAGGAGGCGCTTGATATCGCGCTCATTCTTGGTGCCGAAAATCTTCGCTGCGAGTGACTGAATCAAATCTGAAATCCTTGGCAGGCACACTTCGCCTGCGGCTCTTAGAAGCCTAGCATATTAGATGCGAGCGGGAGTTGTGGGGATAGGGCGGGCGGCACTCGCCTGTGGGGCACGCGAAACCATGAGGCCGCACCCGGCACTCACGGCCAGTCCTGCGCCCCATGATAAATGCGAAGGACATCCAGGAATTGATCTTTAATCTGATAGACCGCGATGTACGGTAGGCCGGGGAAAACCAGTTCCCGCGTGCCTTCAATCCGTCCTTTGCGGCCACGATAGGGAAAATCCCTCAGGCTGCCACAACCATCGAACAGGGCCTTTGCCACTTTACTGGCTGCAGCGGGATTGTCCCGCCTAATGCGTTCCACAATGCGGTAGAGGTCTTCGGCTGCGGGTGTAGTCCAGCGCAGGAGCATTAAGGCCGTAGGACTTTGTTCAATTTGGCCTCCACTTCTTCATGCTCAACGAACTCTCCACGATCCGCCGCTGCCAGACCAAGATTCACTGCTTCAACAAAATGAGTATCGTCCTCCAAGTAGCGGTCAAGAACCTGTTGCGCCAACTGGTCCTTGGTCAGACCCCTCTCGGCCGCGATTTGAGCCAACTGCGCTTCCTTTTCCGGCTGAAGACGAACTTCCATAACGCCAGTCTAGGAACGTTATTCGGCGCTGTCAAACCGCGAATACCAAAGTATCAAATTACTCCGAACCGCAATCCGCGTTAGAATCCGGTCGAAGTGGAAAAAAACCAGCTGTATTACGGCTTTCTTCCGCGGGCAACAGTGCCCACGCCACAGCGCTTCATGTATATTTTCCCGGCCAACCATGTCCACCTTCTACGACCGCTTTGTCGAATGTGCCGAGCGCTGGCCGCAGCACATCGCGCTTGAGATTCAGCGGCGCGATGGCACCGAGAGTTGCACGTATTCCGAAGCACGGCGGATGGCGGAATCAGTCGGACGATGGCTTGGTGAAAACGGCGTTCAGCCGGGCGCGCGGGTAGCCATTCTTGCCGACAATCATCCGCGCTGGGTCACGACATATCTTGGCATCATTGCTGCAAGCTGCACCGCGGTTCCGCTAGATACGGCATTTCACGCGGATCAGATCGCCAAGTTGCTGAAGGATAGTGGCAGTGAGTTGCTCTTTTGCGATCTGAAGCATTTGGAGGTGGCGGAGCGAGCGGTCGCGGAGTCGAAAATCCAGATTGTACTCACCCAAAGTTCAGGTGAGTCCAGCCGCCTCGCGGGCAAGAGTGCCCGCGCCACACGAGCTGATCTAGATTCTATTTTTGCCGCCGGTCCGGGCAGTTTTTCTCCCAGGGATGTTCCTACCGAAAGCCTCGCCGCTCTTCTCTACACATCCGGCACCACTGCTGATCCCAAGGGTGTCATGCTCACCCACGCTAATTTGCTTGGCGAGGTGGAAGCAGTTTTCGCTTGGATTGAAATCGGCCCCAAAGACGCAGTCCTCGGTGTGCTTCCGCTCTTTCACGTGCTGTCGCAAATGGCAAATCTGCTTCTGCCTTTAGTGAAGGGCGCGCGCGTCGTTCACCTGGAGACCCTGAACACTACGGAACTTTTGCGGGCCTTACAGGAACGCGGAATCACGGCCTTCGCCGTGGTGCCACAATTTTTTTATTTGATTCACGAACGCATATTCAAAGAAGTATCGCAGCGCGGGAAAGTCGCTCAGTTGCTGCTGAAAATATTAATGACTGTGAATCCCGCTCTGCGCGCATTGGGTATCAACGCCGGGCGATTTTTCCTCGGCAGCCTGCATGCCACGTTCGGCGAGCGCATGCGTTATTTGATTACTGGTGGTTCACGGTTCGATCCGCAGATTGCGCGCGACTTTTATGCGCTGGGAATTGACGTTCTGCAAGCCTATGGCCTGACCGAGACAACCGGAGCCGCGTTTGCGAATAAACCGGCAGACATTGTCATCGGTTCGGTGGGACCGCCGCTGCCGGGAGTGGAATCGAAGATCGTGGACCCCCAGCCGCAAGAGGAAGGCCCACCGGTTGGCGAGATCGCCATTCGCGGCCCCATTCTAATGAAGGGCTATTGGAACCGCCCGGACGCGACGGCTGCGGTCTTGAAAGATGGCTGGCTGCTCACCGGCGATCTTGGTTATTTCGATGCGCACGGAAATCTCTTCATCACCGGCCGCAAGAAAGAGGTAATCATTCTCAGCAACGGCAAAAATGTGTACCCAGAGGAGATCGAGGCTCACTATCTAAAGTCTCCCTACATTAAGGAAATTTGCGTGATTGGCCTGCAGGCGCGGCCCGACAACCCCACTTCAGAGCGCCTGCACGGTGTGATTGTTCCGAATTTCGATCTGCTGAAACAGCGCCGAATCGTAAACGCGAAGGAGGTAATTCGCTTTGATATCGAGGGCCTTTCGTCGCAAATCGCATCAACGAAACGTATCGGGAGTTACGAGATCTGGCAGGAGGACTTGCCGCGCACAACCACTCGAAAATTGAAGCGCTTCGAAATCGAGAAACGGGTGCGCGCAAATCAGGCGAGAGGAGTGGCGGCCGACGCAGAAGTCTCCGCCGAGAAGCCGTTAAGTGTCGATGACACCGAGTGGCTCGAACAGCCCGATGTGCGGCGCGCCCTGAAGATCATTGGAGAAGCGGCGAGTAATAAGTCAGATAAGATTCGCCCCACTGACAACCTGGAACTCGATCTTGGGCTCGATTCCATGCAGCGCATCGAGCTGCTGGTTGCGCTGGAAAGAGAACTGGGCGGCGATGTTGAAGAGTCACGCATCTCGGAGATCTACACTGTCCGCGAATTGGTCGAAGTGGTTCGCGAGAGTTCGGCGAGTGGAAAGCATGCAGCACCACGGGCGCGATTCGCCGGCTGGAAGGCGATTTTGGACGAGGAATCGAAGTATCCAGCGGTTCTAGCGCTTGCCGAGCCGAGACCGATTGCCGAGCATTTCTGGTATGGGCTGAGTCGCGTGGCCCAGATGATTGCTCTCGACCGGTTCCAATTACAAGTCACGGGTTTGGAGAAGATTCCTGTCCGCGGTGCTTTCATTCTTTGTTCAAATCACCAAAGTTTCCTCGATCCGGTGATCCTGGGAAGCGTGCTGCCCTGGCAGGTTTTCCGGAACACATTTTCGGTCGGCACGAGTGAAATCTTCGGCTCGGGCCTTATGCGCGTGCTGGCCCGCTGGCTGCGGGTGGTGGTTGTCGACCCTGATGCGAACCTCGTTCCCGCCATGCGTGCCGGGGCGTTTGGCTTGCGGCACGGACGGGTGCTCATGCTTTACCCTGAGGGTGAGCGCAGCATTGATGGGAAGCCGAGAGTGTTTAAGAAAGGCGCGGCCATTCTTTCTATCCACACACGCGTACCGATCGTGCCGATCGCGATTGATGGATTTCATGAGGCTTGGCCCCGAGGTAAGCGGTTTCAGGGGTTCGTGCCACTTAAGATGAGCTTTGGCGACCCAATTTACCCACCCGCGGAAACCGAGGCCTCCGAAGCAACTTACGACAGGCTTACAAATGAGTTGCGGGAGTGCGTCGTCAACATGTGGAAGAAATTGAGGAACGAGACCGAGCCGCAATTGATGGCCGCAGCGGACTGAATTTGAGGGCCCCTTATTGTGTGGGGCCGGGTCTGCGACCCGGCTGGGCGGGTTATCTGGGGCCGGGTCTCCGACCCGGCCTGGCGGGGCGCAGCCCCGCCGCCACACGAGTGCCTTAAGCTCCAGCGCCAGCCGCTTGCGGGCCGAATGCCTTCACAAAAGCGTCGACGATCATCGAATCATACTTCGAGCCGAATCCTTTGGAGATTGACTCCACCGCTTGCGCGGGCGACATCTTGATTGCGCGTGTGTCGCTGATCAGCGATTCGAACTTTTCCGCGATCGTCAACACTTGTACCTCGATAGAAGCATCTGCAGGGTTGCTGCCGTTTCGGTTCAACTGCTGTGCGGCTACGAGAATTGGAATCGCCCGCCGCAGCGTGCTGCCCATTGCTTTGGCTTTACTGCTGGCTCGGTCCTGCTTGCGCATGCTTTTCTCAACATCTTCTTCCGAAAGATTAGCAGCCTTGTAAAGAATCTCGTTGCTGATGCCCATCTCATTCACGTTGCGCAACAGGGCCGCAGTGCGGAGGTCTTCCGTGCTGCCGGAATCCAGGCCCAGAGATTCCGCAATTCTAGTGGCGTACATCGCAATACGATATGAGTGCGCTTCACTGTATTTTTGGTTCGTCAGAAACTGTTGCAGCACTGCCAGCATTCCCTCGTATCCGTCTTTCATTTCCATCAGGCTCTTCTGATTACGCTCATAGAGCGTGCCCATCGCGTAAGCGGCGATAACCAAAACTCCACCCCAGACCGTTAAATCCACCCAGCGCGTGTCGATGGGAAGCTGGAGTTCGCGGTGATGACTGAACATGGCCGGATTCAAGATCGTAAGCCCGACGACCAGAGCCACGCTGGCACAGGCAGTCATGGTGGCGTGGCGGCGCCCGAAGTAATAAGCCGAATAGAGCACAGGCAGAAAATAAAACACCAGGGCCATGCGCTGCGAAGCAACCAGGAAGTGGATCATGGCCGCGATCAGCACCAGAAACAGCAGCAGAAACAGCTCTTTGGTTATCTTTTGCAAGCCCCCTCCTACGATGCCAGGCGCGGCTGACGATTGGGTCTTCGGCAAAGTTCTCGGCTTGTATATGGTGGATTAGAACTCGTTTCGCACCAAATTACGGAGGTAATGAGTGTGGCTTGGAGACTCCCTGTCTATTTCGCCCGCGGATGCGTCTGATCGTAGACCGCAAGCACATGCTTCATGGAAAGCTGGGTATATCGCTGGGTGGTGGATAACCGCTCGTGGCCAAGCATCTCCTGGATGGCACGCAGGTCAGCACCCTCCTCGAGCAGGTGCGTGCCAAAGGCGTGACGCAACGTGTGGGGGTGAACATCCGGAGACAGTCCCTTTGCGACCGCGACCTTCTTAAGGATGCGGCCCACGCTGCGCGTCGTCAGGCGGCCTCCCCGGAAATTGATGAGCAGAGCGTGCGTGATCTTCTTAGATGCCCCAAGTTGGTTCCTGCGCACCGGAAGATAGGCTTTAAGAGCCGCTGTGACCGACTCGCCGAACGGCACGTACCGCTCCTTCTTTCCCTTCCCGCGAATGAGGATTGTTTCTGCGCTCAGGCGGATGTCATCCAGATTGATGCTGATCAACTCGGAATTGCGAATGCCGCAGCCGTAAAGCAATTCCAAAATCAGACGGTCGCGTTCGGGAAAAGCCGCGGCCTCTGGCATTCTCCCATCCAGCGCCCCATTCATCTCTTCTATCGTCGGAACTCGCGGAAGTTTCTTGGGCAGTTTCGGAGTGGCAACCAGCGCCGCCGGATTTTGACCGACAATTCCTTCCTGCCCCAGCCAACGATATAGAGAACGCACTGCAGCAAGGGAACGCGCCACCGACGTCTTGCTCAGTCCCCTTTCGTAAAGACGCGAAAGGAAGCCGCGAATCGCGAGGTGGTCGATACTGGGCCAATTCCGTGAGCCGACATATTCAGAGAAACTACGGAGGTCCCCAGCGTATGCCTTAATCGTGTGTGCTGACGTATTACGTTCGCGCAGCGAGCGAAGAAATTGTCGGATGGATTTGCCCACTACGGTTGGCTTCACCGGTCTCGCTCGCTGACTGAGAGTACCTCCGCGGACACCTGCTTCGCTTCCTCGCGAATTCATGCCCTTGTCCTGGCTCGCGGATGATGCTTCTGATAGACGTTCTTCAGCCGATCAAGCGCAACGTGAGTGTAAATCTGGGTGGTTGAAATATCGGCGTGGCCCAGAATCGTCTGTACCGTTCTGAGGTCAGCGCCATTTTCCACCATGTGCGTGGCACAACTGTGGCGCAGCGTGTGAGGGCTGGCATGGCGGCCTGCAGTTAAAGACGCAGTACTGACCATCTGCCACACTCGCTGACGCGTCAGCCTGCGCCCACCGCGCCCGAGAAAGAGCAACGGCGAGTTGTGCTTCCCTGCAAGTGCGCCGCGTGCATGTCTGATGTACTCGGCCAGCGCCCGCTGCGCCGATTTGCCCAACGGCACGATGCGCTCCTTGTCTCCTTTTCCGCGCACCAGGATGTATCCAAGTTCGAGCTTCAAATCTTCAAGTTTTATGCCGACAATTTCCGAAACCCGCAATGCGCCGGCATAAAACACCTCAAGCATGGCACGATTTCGCATTTCAATCGCTTCATCCAGCTTGCGAGCTGAAGTCGGGCGCGAGCCGCTGAGCATGGTTTCAACTTCGTCCCGGGCCAGCGACTTGGGTAGAACCTTCCATTGTTTAGGAGAGGCGATGTTCAGAGTGGGATCGCCTTCGATCAGCTTGTCCAACAGAAGATAACGATAAAAGTGGCGCAGCGCCGAGAGTTTACGTCCGACCGAACGTCCATCAACCGAGTTCGCGAATAGCTGCTGGATGAAATCCTTGACATCGTTGCGCCGCGCCTTTAATAACGTGCGCTTGCGCTTTGCCAGGAATTCCGCGAACTGCTGGATGTCGGTGGTATAAGCCGAAACCGTGAGCGGGGCCAAGCCTTTCTCGATCTTCAGGTAATCGAGAAAGCGTGCAAGCACATGGGAATTGGCTTTGGAATACACGGATTCGATTATTGCGCGTTATCGGACTCTGGAAAAGTGACCACCGGAATACACAACAGAGGCCACAGAGGCACACAGGGATATCTTCAGCCAGCAATTTCCTTCAGAACTTCCGCAGCGTACAACGCCCCCTGCGGGGTCTCCTCATGCTTGAAATACGCGAACACATTTCGTCCAGCGGCGAGGTGCTCTCTGATCCGTGAGATCATATTCGCGCGTTCCTCCGGCGTATAGGTCGGCTTACGGTAACGGTAATAGCAAAAGTCAGCGGTCAGAACATCTGGCGTCACCCGGTCTTCAGTTTCCGCGACACATAGCGCGCGGTTGCAGGATTTCAGCAGATCAAAAACCTCATCGCTAAACCAGGAAGTATGTCGAAATTCAAAAGCCGCCAGCACGCCTCGCGGCAGCGTTGTCAGAAATTCTTTCAGCACCTCGATATCAGCTTTCATATTGGGCGGCAACTGGAACAACAGCGGTCCTAGTTTGCCGGCCTGAGCCAATGGTTCCAGCGTACTCAGAAAGCGCGGAATGAATTCCTCCGTCTTCTTCAGCCTCTTAATATGCGTGATTACTTGATGGGCTTTGATGCCGAAGCGAAACTGCTCAGGCGTTCCCGCAATCCACTTTTGGACAGTCGATTCTTTCAACAACTGCCGGAAGGTGAAATTCACTTCAACCGTGTTCAGTTTTGTCGCGTAATAAGGCAGAAACTTCGCCTGTGCCAGTTTAGCTGGATAGAAATCCGGCTTCCAGCTTGGGTAAGCCCATCCCGAAGTCCCGGCGTAGAGTTGCGCCACGTTGACCTCACTGACAGATTGAGTGACGGAATTATAACTTCCGGCGTTTCTTGCCGACTGGAGGACGTGTCGCGGGCTTGACAGTTTTCCTGCGGCCTCGAGGCTCGGCCTGTGCGGCTAATTCCCTACCTGCTTCCATCGCTTCCGCCTCGCCCTTTCCAAGGCCTTGCAATGAAGGCAACTTTTGCTTGAGTCTGAGCAGTGGCTCGAACAGATCTCCTAGCTTTTCGACGCGATCCAGCACTTGGTTGGCTTCGAAAACAACCAGGCTCGGGTCCTTTTTCTTAAGCACCTGCTCGACTTCCTCCCATTTCACGGGCGTCGAAACCGTGGGCCGCTCACGCGCGCGCAGAGAATAGACCGCAATCGTCGTTTTGTGCTCGTCGTTCTGGCTCCAATCAACGAAAACCTTCCCCACCCGCACGCTCTTTTTCATATCCGAAACAACCAGATCGCGATGCTCGTTCTCCAATAACCGCGCCAGCGCATGAGCAAATGGCTTGGTGACGGCGTAGTCAGTTGGTGTGTTCAACGGAACATAAATTTGTAATCCCTTGGAGCCTGACGTTTTGGGAAAACTCTGCATGCCGAAGTGGTCGAAAACGGCCCGCAGCCAAATTCCGACCTGAGCGCACTGCACCATGTTCGCCGGCGCCCCAGGATCGAGATCAAAAACCAGCATCGTAGGAGTCTCGATTTTTTTTGCCAGCGAAAGCGAGGGATGAAGTTCAATCCCAGCCAAATTTGCGATCCAAACCAGCGTGGGCAGGTCGTTGGCCAGAATGTAATTCACGTTGCGATTATTACCTTCGCTCCAGATTGGCGCCGTCTTTACCCAGGCTGGGCGGTGAATCGTGGCATTTTTCTCAAAGAAAAATGGCTGGTCCACTCCATTTGGATATCGTTTGAGCGTGAGCGGCCTTCCAGCAAGATGCGGTACCAGCACAGGCGCGATGCGAGCGTAATAGTCAACCACATGCCCCTTGGTAAACCCTGCGGCCGGATACAGGACCTTCTCCAGATTGGTGAGCTTTAGATGCTTCCCCTGAATCTCAACCGTGGATGATCCGCTCATGACCGCCCTCCTTCCTTTCACTCAATTCGCCGGAGCATAGCCGTTCGTTAGTATAGTGGCGCTCCCCCACGCGTTGCTGTTTGGATGCGGTGACAGCTCAGTTTGACAACCCGCCCTTTGCACACGTAACTTCAGATTTCCCGTCGCGTGCGTTCCCGTTGCATTGGAGGCTCGATGAAATGCCGCGCTCTTAGAACACTGACCTTCTTCGTGGCCCTTTCCGCCATAGCCTTTGCGCAAGATCTCGCCTCTTTCGAAAAGCGCATAACCGTGAAGAAGCTGGCAAACGGGCTCACGGTAGTGATTTGTGAACGGCCGGAAGCGCCGGTGTTTTCGTTTTTCACTCACATAGATGCTGGCTCTGTGCAAGATCCGCTGGGCGAAACCGGCATGGCGCACATGTTCGAGCACATGGCATTCAAGGGCACGGACAAGATCGGGACCACAAACTACGCTGCAGAGAAGGCGGCGTTGCAAAAAGTTGAGCAGACGTATGCGGCGTACATCATGGAACGCGATAAGCCTGTGGATCGGGATGAGCAGAAGCTCAAGGAGTTAGAGAAAGCGTGGCAGGATGCCGTTGCTGAGGCGCAAAAATACGTGAAGCCCAACGAGTTTCCGCGAATTCTTGAAAGCAACGGCGCAGAGGGCATCAATGCCTTCACCAGTGAAGATGAGACGGCTTATCACTACTCGTTGCCCGAAAATCGGCTGGAGCTGTGGGCCTACCTGGAGTCGGAGCGTTTTATCCACCCGGTGATGCGCGAGTTTTATAAAGAGCGGAACGTTGTGATTGAAGAGCGGCGCATGCGTACGGACAGCAATCCCATCGGGCGGCTGCTGGAGCAGTTTGTGACGGCGGCGTTTCAGGCCCATCCCTATCACCGGCCTACGATCGGCTGGATGTCGGATTTGAATTCGTTTTCGGCGACGGATGCACAGAAATTTTTTGATACTTATTACATTCCTTCCAACATGGTTGTAGCGATCGCTGGAGACGTGAAAGCGGCCGAGGCGATGCCGATCATCGAGAAATACTTCGGCCGCATTCCCTCTCATGAAAAACCAGACGAGCGAACCACTATTGAGCCGCCCCAGAATTCTGAGCGGCGCGTAGTACTGCGCGAGGCAACTCAGCCGCTATACCTTGAGGGTTACCACCGGCCCGACTATCGCAGCAAGGATGATGCTGTCTATGACGCGATTGCCGACCTGATGTCGAACGGGCGCACTTCGCGGCTCTATCGTGCATTGGTCCGTGATAAGAAGATCGCCGCCGATTCGGCGGGCTTTACCGGTCTCCCCGGAAATAAGTATCCGCATCTTTTCGCGTTCTATGCGTTTCCCATGCCCGGGCACAAACCGGAAGAGGTTGCCGAGGCAATTCACGCGGAAATTGAGCGGCTGAAAACTCAGGATATAAGCGACGATGAACTGAAAATGATTAAGACGCGGGCCAAAGCCAACCTGATTCGAGGGCTGGCGAATAACGAAGGCCTGGCATTTCAGCTCGCGCTGTACCAGGCGCGATTTGACGATTGGCGCGAACTGTTTCGCTCAGTGGATCGGATAGATAAAGTGACGAAAGCCGATATCCGAAGAGTCGCGACGCAAATTTTTGTGCCAGCAAACCGGACTGTGGGAATTATCGAGACGGCGCCGCCCGCCGCGCAAGGTCAAAACGGAGGTGAGCAATGAAACGTGCGCCCATAATCTTGCTCATTTTCCTGCTGATTTGCGGCATTGCGCAGTTTGCAGCCACGCAGACCGCTGAGTGGCAGCAGATCAAAGTTCTTCCCCTGCCGGCATTTCATCCGCAGGAGCCAAAACGCATTGAGCTCCCGAACGGAATGGTTGTTTTTCTTCAGGAGGATCACGAATTACCACTGATTGACGGCATTGCGCGCATCCGCGGTGGCGCGCGTTCGGAACCGGCCAATAAAGTTGGTCTCGCTGCAATCCACAGCGAGGTGTGGCGCACCGGCGGGACAAAAGCTCAGACAGGCGACCAGTTGGATGATTACCTGGAAATCCGCGCTGCAAAGGTCGAGAGCGGCAGCAGTGCAGATTCAACCACGCTCGCCTGGTCGAGCCTCAAGTCAGATTTTTATGATGTTTTCAAGGTCTTCACTGAGCTGCTCCGCGAACCAGAGTTCCGCGAGGAGAAAATTGATCTGGCTCAAAAAGAGGCATTCGATGCCATCTCGCGGCGCAACGATGAGATAGGGGATATCGCAGTACGAGAGTCCACGAAGCTGGCATACGGAGCGCAAAATCCGTACGCACGTATTCCGGAGTACGCGACCGTTGCGGCGGTAACACGCCAGGACCTGATCGAGTGGCACCA
>Ga0209807_1000574_pt1 | contig 16874 bp, 19 predicted proteins | sample GraSoiAngelo_154_FD_186168 | JGI IMG/M metagenome (GOLD analysis project Ga0209807, IMG submission 186168) | Grasslands soil microbial communities from the Angelo Coastal Reserve, California, USA - 14_1009_13_20cm (SPAdes) (version 2) | ecosystem: Environmental > Terrestrial > Soil > Grasslands ... | reverse complement strand
CTGTCCAAACGAACCTCTACGAGATCGGCGGACAGTCTCTCGGCTCTCTGCGCTCTTCCTAACAGCTCGGGGGTGTCGGTTGAGGAGATTGAGACGCAGACCTTGGGATTCACCTTTCGATGACCATCTCGTCAGCTACTTTTGTTCCAAAGTGTCGTCCGCCTTCTTCGGATCGAACCAATACCTCGTCCCCAGGTTTAATCTCTGAAAGCGGTTTGGACCCGTCTTTTGTGACCAGCCGGACAGTCTCCGCATTCTGAAGTATCGTCGTTATCTTTTGGCTCCCGATGCTTGCCTCGACGAGGATCATTGGCCGACGCTCGATCTTGATCCTCGCGATATCAACACTCCTTGTTCGCCCCATCCTGTCAACCAAGAGAACGGCTTCACCAGTTGATAATTCGGAGAGATACCGGGTTTTTCCATTTGCTGAGAGAACGTATGATGAAACTGGGCCAGCGTTTACTCTGAAGGGTCGCGAGTTCACGTGCGCGTTGGGATGTATCTCGCCCTCCACTAGGAAGAGTGCCTGGGAGTAAGAGCCGGTCAATAATCCCTCGCCGGGCTCGAGGATCTCGGTCGTGTCTACGCAAACTCTAGCCCCCGTCCCAATGGGCCTGACACTTGTGACCCGAGCTGTTGAGAGCGAGATGTCTTCGGATTCTCCAAGTATCAAGTCACGGGTCTTGAGAATCTCATGTGTGTCGTGGGAAGCAAGGGCTATTCCATCCGCTCCAAGTTCCAGGGTTGAGAGAGCTGTTCTGCTTTCGTCAAAGCTTGTCGTTCTGGCAAGAAGCTTTGAGCGTCCTCTCGTTTCCGCGACCAGATTTTCAAGGGGTATTATTTTCCAGTTGGGACAATTGATCAGGAGATAGTCAGGACCCAGTTCGAGCGCCTGCGATATTCTCTCCAGATCTTTCTGGTCACCGATCGTAACCTCAAGCGCTACTGGTGTATTGTTTATCTTGGCACTCAGGACGTGGTCAAACCTTGACGTTACGAGAATGTCCATTCCTTCCAGTCGTGAAGCAATTTTCGCGGTGATTCCAGGAAGTTTGACGTCGGTGAGGATCGTGTGCGGTTTGGCCACGTCGACCATCTTGCGGATGGTTTCCGCGGATAGTTCGGGGTTAGGCTCTAGCCAGAATTCTTTCACTTCTTTCACCCAGAATGGACAATGCTTGCGTGGGGCTGCTTCCATTGTGGACTATCTCGACGAGGGCTCTAGTCATCAAAGTCGGCTGGCTGTGCTGGAACACGTTTCGCCCAATGGACACTCCCGCGGCTCCTGCTTTGATCGAGTCTGAGACGAGTTGTAGAGCTGCGGATTCGCTGCCTGCTTTGGGACCGCCGGCTACGACCACCGGTGCTTTGACGCTCTTGATGACGTTTCGGAAGCTTTCAACATCTCCTGTATAGTTCGTCTTGACGATATCTGCTCCTAACTCGTACCCGAGCCGTGCTGCATGGCTGACCACTTCGTAAGCGTGCTCGTTCTGGATTCCGGGCCCTCTCGGATACATCATAGCGAGGACTGGTAAGCCGACATCGTCACATTCGTCCAGTATTCGCGAAAACTGATCGAGCATGTCTTGTTCGTGTTCGGATCCGACGTTGATGTGAACAGATACTGCATCTGCGCCCAGACGAGCGGCTTGTTTGACTGTGGATAGCTGCGTTTTCCAGTTCGGCTCTCGGGTTAGTCGTGTGGCGCCTGAGAGGTGGAGTATGAGACCCATTCCTTGGTTGTCAACTGTCTTAGCTATGCCGGCATGGACGAGGACGGCGTCCGCTCCCCCCTTGGCTATGTTGTCTATCGTCGTTTCCATATCCGTGAGTCCTTCGATTGGTCCGACGGATACTCCATGGTCCATCGGTATGATGACTGTCTTGCCGTCTTTCTGGAATATTCGTCTGAGTCTGCGGGTTTTTCCAGTTTGCATTTTTCTTGGATCACTTGATGAGTTTTTTTGCGAGGAGGAGTTCGGCGTTGAGGATGGAGCATCCCGCTCCACCGCGAATCAGGTTATGGCCGAGGGCCATGTACTTGACACCGTTCAATGCCGGGTCTCGCCTTACACGGCCTACCGTTACTGTCATTCCGTTTCCCTCATCGACGTCGAGTCTTGTCTGGGGACGATCCTCTTCGTCCCGGACGATAATCGGGTGTTCGGGTGCTGAGGGGAGTTTGAGCTGTTGGGGAGTTCCCTTGAACTCTCTCATCGTTCTTATGATCTCGTTGGGTGTTGCTGATGATCGCGTTTTGGCGAAGACGGCTTCCATGTGTCCGTGGAGAGTTGGGACCCTATTGCAGCTCGCAGAGACAGTGATCCCTGCGGGTTTCGACAGTGTCCCGAGTATCTTGTTGGTTTCATGCTCGACTTTTTCCTCTTCGTTTCGGATGAAGGGGATGACATTCTGCATGATGTCCAGCGATGCAACCCCAGGGTAGCCTGCGCCGGACACCGCTTGCATCGATGACACGACAACGGTTTCGATCCCGAACTTGTCTTGGAGGGGTTTGAGAGAGAGCGTCAGAATGACGGTCGTGCAATTGGGGTTAGCGACGATGAAACCATCTGTCTTCATCCGTCTCTTCTGTTCTTCAACCATCTCAGCATGCTCAGGGTTTACTTCCGGGTTTAGGAGCGGGACGAACGGGTCCATTCTATGCGATGACGCGTTGGAGAATACTGGCATCCCAGCTTTGGCGAAATCCTCCTCTACTGGACCTGCGACCTCAGCAGGCAGGGCTGAGAAGGCTATGTCGGGGTCGTCTAGGGCCTGCGGCTTCGGTTCTGTAACTACGAGTTCCGCTACAGAATTGGGTAAATTTGCTTCTTTTCTTGATCCGATCGAGGATGCGTATTCTTTACCCACACTCTTGTCTGATGCCGCGACCGCGCTTACTTCGAACCATGGGTGGTGAGCAAGTAGCTGGACGAATTTCTGGCCCATCATTCCGGTCGCCCCGAGGACAGCCACCTTTCTCTTGTTCACCATTCTAGTTGTTCTCCAGAGAGCTTCTGATCAACATACCCGCCTGTTTCCTGACCTTCCAATCCACTAGAACTAGGACAGAGGACGTTATAGTGAGGATGCCGAATATGTTGATGCTATTCGATTGAAGGGCATCGCTGATTTTCGCAACCAGTCCCGGCGTTTCCTCCAAGCCGACTCCTTTGACTGTGATGAGAGTCATTCCAATCCTAGCTGCAAGCGCGAGACCGTGAGGATCCTTAGCGACGACATCGTGGAGTCTGGATACTTGTCGTTGTAAGCTTGGTGTCTGGCTAAGGTAGAGTATCGCACTATCGCTGTCTTGCGAAATGGCGACCAGATTCGTTCTAATGATCTCTGTGACTTTCCGCATGAGTTCTGGGTTATGGGGGAGGTTTCTTCCTACTAGAGTGATGGAGGCGACTGGGTCTGGATTGTGGATTTTCACTTCCAGTTCCGGTAGTGGTCCGCCTGTGATCTGCGTTCCCTGTGCGTCGAGTCTTCCTCCTGCGCTGGGTATGACCCGGATGTTGATCGCGGGGTCTTTGTATCGTAGCGCTTTTCGATGGATGAATTTTGTTCCGCTATCGGCGATTCCAATCAACGTCTTCATGTCGATGGCTTTGAGAACCTGCGCCTCACTGATCAGGTCGGGGTCTCCGGTGAGGATTCCTCGGGCGCTAGTTGCCAGGACGACTTCGTCTGCTTCCAGTGCAGTGGCGAGCAGAAGGGCAGTAGTGTCGCTTCCTCCGCGTCCCAGTGTTGTGATCCTTCCGTCTCGGGTTCGGCCTATGAAGCCACCGATGACCGGGATAATTCCGTCTTCGACGAGGGGTTTCACATGTTTTCGTATTCGTTGAATGCTTGCGTTTCTCAACGGGTTCGCATTTGAGAAGTCACGGTCGGTTATGATTGGCCAGTCTCGGTCTGAGGGGTCAAACTGTCGGGCTTGTATCCCGCGTGCTTTCAGGGACGCTGCGAAAATCCTTGCGCTGGTTCTCTCGCCCATCGCGAGAATATCGTCTCTATCTGTTTCCACTATTCCAGCACCATGGTTCGTGAGTTCGAGAAGCTCGTCCGTGGTTCTTCCGACTGCGCTGACCACTACAACCAGCCGGGTTCCTTTCGAGTATTCCCTTGCGACCGATTCTGCTGCCAGATTGATTTTTTTCCCGTTCGATAGACTGGACCCGCCGAATTTCGCGATAATCAGGCGGCGGCGTTGACGCCTTCGAAGAGACTTGTTCGGTCGGTATCTTATCTTGGTCGCTAATGTTAGAGTCTGATTCTGGTGCTTAGACCTGGATGAGGGTCTCGGGAGCGGGCTTATGCCAGTAAAGATGACCACCCATCCCCGTTCACACCAGAGATGAGTTTCAATTAGGGTGTCCGCTTATTTAGCGTTATGGAATAACGTTCCTAGAACCCTCCTTTCCCCCAAGGGGAAAGAGCGGAGTGGGTGTGAACCGCGACCTGGGCGTTCTAGGGCCTGGGAGCCGGTCTAGCTGGCTCCGATTATCATCAGGATAAGGGCAATTCCGAGCAGGGCAATTCCCAATCGTCCCGCTAGTCCCATCCTCCTCTGCAGTCTAGCCATTTGCGTCATTGTCGGATCCTGAGGGGTCGTTCCTGCTTGCGATCCGGGAGTTTGTTTTACTAGTGAAACGAGTTTCCGGCCTGACGGGACCAGTATTCCTAAGGCGATTAGGAGGACCACGAGGCCCAGTACTGCGCCCGCCTGAATGTAGATAGCCCCGGGGCCGCTAGGGGTAATGTACCCATACAAGATGAGCCCTGCAGTTATTGCCAGTATTGAGCTTCCGGTGATGAATCTGAGGTATCTAGGGAGCGCGGACTGGATGAATTCGGCTCTGGAGGCAGGAGACATTTTTGAGAGTGAGGGGATGATGACGGAGACGAAGAGTGCAGCGCCTCCCATCCAAGCTACTATCGCCCCTATGTGGAGGATTAGCAGAACAAGGAATAGTGCATCAGCCATTTGCTGAGACCAGTGCTAGATTGCAGCATCTGGAGTTATTATGATGTATCGTATGATCTCAATTGTACCATTTTCCGTAGGAAACATAGAATAGTGAAACGTCTTTCCAGCAAATCTCCACTTGCAAACATTTCTTCTTCCTGTAACTTTTTTTCTGCTAACTATTATGTGACCCCCCCGGGTGGTCGTTTTTCCCCCGGCCCGCCCTTCATGGATTCGTTCAAGAACTCTTAATGCCAACCCAACCGACTATTTCATTCGTCCTTGTGTGGAATATTCGGCTGCGTCCTCCACGACGGTAAAGAAGCCGCCCCGCTCATCCACTCAGCCCTCAAACGGCTAGAATATCGAGGATACGACTCCGTCGGCGAGGTAACAATAGCAGACGGAGCCCTCGCAATTAAGAAGGATAGTGGACGACTCGACGAGGTCCACGCCAAGTACAACCTCGACCTTCTACCCGGACCCGTTGGCGTTGGACATACTCGCTGGGCAACACACGGCCGCCCGATCAAGGAAAACTCTCACCCCTTGGTTGATTGCAAATCTCGAATCGCGGTCGTCCATAACGGTATCATAGAAAACTATCTGGACCTCAAACGCGAACTCGAAACCAAAGGGCACCGGTTCCTCTCACGAACAGACACGGAAGTCGTCCCACACATGGTTGAAGAATATCTCAGCCAAGGGCTCAGTCTTGAAGAAGCGTTCCGGAAAACCATCAACCGACTAGAGGGAGCATACTCCATCGTCCTGACAAGCATCGAAAAACCGAAGACAATTCTGTGCGCCCGCCAGGAAAGCCCCCTTGTCCTCGGACTGGGAGATGGGGAATACTACTGCGCCAGCGACATAGCCGCCTTCCTCCCACTGACTCGAAAAGCGTTGATTCTGGAGGAAGGAGAAATGGCCGTTCTCGACCCAAACGGGATCAGGATCCTCAAGGCGAAGAACGGGGTTGCGGTAAAACGAGATCCTATCACGATAACATGGGATCCAGAGTCCGCTAAGAAACAGGGCTTTCGACATTTCATGCTCAAGGAGATTCACGAGCAAGTCCACACGATAAGGGACGCGATGAGAACGCACGAGATCTATTATGATCTTCTCGCTAGCAAGCTGATGCAGGCCGATAAGGCGTTCATTGTCGCTTGCGGAACCTCCTATCACGCCGGGCTCGTAGGAGGACAGGCTCTCATGAAACTTGCAGGGATGAACGTCAGGGTTGTGGTAGCATCCGAATTCTCAGACGAGGCTCTGGACCTCGTCGACTCCAAGACAGCAATCCTGGCGGTAAGCCAATCGGGCGAAACTATGGACACTCTTAACGCGGTTAGAGATGCGAAGGCCAGGGGAGCATCGATTGTGAGCATAACAAACGTACTGGGTTCGACGCTGATGCGACTGTCCGACGTATACATTGGACAGAACTCTGGACCAGAGATCGGTGTCGCAGCAACAAAGACCTTCACCTCACAAGTCACCGTTCTTCTCCGACTTGCGATCGCGATCGGCAGAAAGAAGGGCGAGGTCTCATCAAAAGAGATCAGCGAGCTGGAAGAAGCCCTTCACCGAACCCCCGCCCTGATCCAAAACCTTCTCAATACGAAGGTGGAGGATGTGAAGAAGATCGCTGAGAGCTGCAGCAGCGCGTCGAGCATTTGCTTTCTCGGGAGAGGAATCAGCGTGTCAACCTCCTTGGAGGGACGATTAAAACTCCTAGAGCTGAGCTACATTCCAGCGATGGCGTATCCTGCAGGCGAGAGCAAGCACGGCTTCATCGCACTCATCGAAGAAGGATTCCCAGTAGTATTCGTTGCACCGAAGGACGAGACTCACAAGAAAATTATCGGTAACATAATGGAGATGAAGGCTCGCGGAGCAAGAATAATCTCGATCATAGAAGAGGGAGACGCAGAGGTCAGAAACCTATCCGACGATGTAATAGAAGTACCCGACTCGCTTCCATCGCTCGCCACCCCCATCGCCTACGTCGTTCCATTACAACTCCTGGCCTATTATATGTCAGTAATTCTGGGCCATGATCCCGACTATCCGAGAAATCTGGCCAAGAGCGTCACCGTAGAATAGTCACGTCAAGGTCGCCTTGATGGACGCCGCTGAAGAACAGCGAATGCTAGAGGAGAAAGTCGGCAAGGCCTTGGAAGAGGCAAGGACCAAGCTCGATCTGGCTATGGATAATCTCTCCAAAGGTGGAACCGACTCCGAGAAGAAAGTCTGGCTTGCCGAAGAAGCATCCGAATACAGCAGTCTCCTCTACTCTCTCACCTACGGGCTTGAGGACGAGGATCCCTCTGTACCTGTGAGGAAGAGGAACGCTGAGCCCACTCCCTTGGTCAAGGAATCATCGGAATCCTTACGGCGCGCGACAGAGCTTCGCGGCAAATCGCCCCTAGAAGGGTACCGATATCTCAGGACAACAGTTTACAAGCTTAGACAAGCCCACCACATTCTCGAAAAAGCTCGTCCGAAAAAGCGCTAGCCTTTAACTAGGGGCTGGGCGGGCGCAAGCCCTCTCGCAGGCGCTTCACGATGTTCCGATCAGTGGTATGTCTCGCAGGCGGGGTTGGCGCAGCACGTTTCTTGGACGGGCTTGTGCGAGTCTATCCGCCGGAAAAGGTAACGGCGATCGTCAACACTGGAGACGACCTTGACTATCTTGGTGTCCACATCAGCCCTGACATTGACATTGTTACCTACACGCTAGCAGGAATCGTTGACACGGGAAAAGGATACGGGATCGCTGAGGACACTTACAATTGCATGGCACAGCTCGAACGATACTCAGCCGAAACATGGTTCCGGATCGGAGACAGGGATTTCGCAACCCACCTCCTCCGAACGGCCTTTCTCCAACAGGGGTTCAGCCAATCGGAACTGACCGAGAAAATTCGAACGCTCTTGGGAGTGAAGGTCAGAATTCTGCCTATGACTGACCAGATGGTAGCTACGAAGATTAAGACTTCTGCTGGACTCTTGGATTTCCAGGAGTACTTTGTCAAGAGAAAATTCGAGGACAACGTGGAAGACGTAAGCTACGAGGGAGCAAGCATAGCGACCCCTGCTCCAGGCGTCGTGGAATCAATAGAAAAATCAGAGGTCATCATTCTCTGCCCCAGCAACCCTATCCTTAGCATCGGACCAATCCTTGCAATACCCGGAATTCGAAACGCTCTAGCGAAGACCAAGGGCCGTATACTCGGGATCAGTCCGATCGTAGGGGGAAGATCGATAAAGGGTCCGTTGGACCGTATCATGCGCCACTTGGGTTTGGAGGTTTCTCCCCTCGGAGTCGCGCAGCTTTACAAGGGACTCTTGAGAGGCTTCATTATCGATGATATCGACAAGGCCGCTGCCTCTAAGATTAACGACCTTGGAATGAAGGTCGCCTCAACCCAGACAATAATGGACTCTTCGGTAGCAAGGGCCAGGTTGGCAGAGGATACATTGAAGCTGGCGGAGACGCTTTGACAAGAGACTTCGCAATTATCCCTGTCAAAGGATTGCTTGAAAGCAAGAGCAGGCTTTCCCGCTCCCTAGGATCCCGAGAGAAGAAAAAGCTGATTCTCGCCATGCTGAAAGATGTGCTGACCTCAGTCGAGGAATCTGAACTGTTCAGCAGAGTCCTAGTTGTTTCTCCTGACCTGTATGTCAAGGGGGAGGCGAACTTGCCTGATGGGTCATTTCTTCACCAAGAAGGACAAGGGCTCAACGCTGGCGTTCGCCAGTCAACGCTCTTTGCGACTCGCGAGAAGGCGTCATCGGTGGCCATTCTGTTGGCGGACATCCCCCTGGTGGAAGGACAGGATTTGAGGGAGCTATATTCAGTGGGGGACATCGTCCCAAGAGTTGTCTTGTCCCCTTCCCTAAAGGGAGGGACCAATGTAATGGTACGAGAGCCTCCCGGAATTATTGCACCCGCCTATGGGAGATGGAGCTACAGCACTCATCTTAGAGCAGCACAAAGGACAGGACTTGCTGTTTACTCTGTCTCGAATCCCCGTTTGTCCTTCGACATCGATACCCCCGAAGACTTGATGACGATGAGAAGGAGGGATCCTCATGGAAAGACGCATACGGCTCGATGTCTTCAGGAGATGACACCACCTCATCTCTTGGCCCGGACCAAGTAGAATGGATCAGAGCTGCAACTCAATTGTGAGTAGAAACTCTTTTATGAGTACATCCCTCGCCCCCTGCTAAAATGCGCTCAACGAATGCCAACATCAAGCCAACCGTGGTGATAGCTGGAGCCGCAACCTTCGGGGCCCTCGCAGCTCTCATCTCGTTGCTCGCTCCACCCGTGATTCAGCCGTCGTTTCCGATTCTGTTTTACTTGAAATTCGACATTGCCGAGATAGTTGACGTCACCGCGTTTCTCATATTTGGTCCTATAGCCGGACTAGTCACCGCAACTGTCCACGCAACGATCCTCACCGCCGCACCGGGAGGGGCAGGACCATTCGGGGCGAGTCTGAAGTTCCTATCGGTTCTTTCCACTTACGGGGGATTGATACTGGCTTCGAGACTTGGAAAACATAAGCTCTTGACAACTGGCTCGATAATGACCGTCATAGGCGTGCTGACAAGAGTCGTAATCATGACTCTTGTGAACTATCTGTACCTCATTGTTCTCGCACAAGTTGTGTTTGGCGTGGACTACTCATATTTTGCCCAACTTACGCTTAGCGCAATCGGAATTAATCTTACGGGAACTGGGTTTGTTTTCTACATACTCGGGCTCACGGCGATCTTCAATGCGATACACGCTGTATTCTCAATCGTTGTTTCGCTAGTACTGGTGAATGCGATCTTGACGAGAGCGCCTCAGCTGGTAGCAGGCAGAGAGTGGATTCGCAGAACCCTGACTTTTCCAGGGGCCTCAAAAAAGTCCTTCAGTTTTGCCGAACGATCGGGGCGGTTCGGACTCTGGGACTGCGGGCAACAGCCCTTAGGTCTATCAGGTCTTCTTCCTTGGGACCAGTACCGATAAGCATCACTGGAACTCCAGTCTGTTTCTCGATCGCTGAGATGAACGCTTTCGCGGCTTTATCAAGATCTTTTATGTGACGCGCGCCTTTTGCGCTTGGGAATAGCACGTCGAGCTTTGTAAGCGCGATCTGAGTTGCACCGTTGAGTTGGACGGCTCTTTTTGCGAGCTTGAAATCGAAAGGCGCCGCTCTTCTCTCGCGTCCGGTAACAGTCCCGAATTCAGTCCAACCGCGACGTGCAACTTCATCGCGATCTAGCTGGCCCTCCAGGGGACCTTCTCCCACTCTGGTCACATATGCCTTGAAGATGACTATGACATCGTCAACTTGGGTAGGGCCTACTCCGACGTCGGCGCAGGCTGCTGAAGCCGTCGTATCCTTAGAGGTGACGTAAGGGTAGGTCCCGTGGTAGAGGCTGAGAAAGGTGCCTTGGGTCCCCTCGATTATGATCTTTTTGTTCTCTGAAAACGCCTTTTGGATTTCCCCGACGGTATCGCCCACGTAAGGTTTGAGGCTTGGAATCTGCTGAGCCAATTTCGCCATTCTCAAAGCTCTCTCTGCGTTACATGCTCCGACTCCGCTCTTAGTAGAGCCAACCTTCTTCGACAAGTGATCCGATCGTGATTCTTGCTCTTTGTGGCGCGGCTCAACGATGGCGCACTGATTGTCGACCTCGATTCTTTGCTCGGAGTCGGTTTTCCGTAGCTCGTCGAGCAAGACGGTCGGGTCGACAGGGACCCCGGGTCCAATGAGGAGGTGCGTCGAGGGGTTGACGAAACCGCTTGGGATGAGTCTGAGGGAGTATTGGACTCCGCCGTGGATCACCGTATGGCCGGCATTGGGTCCGTTCCCTCCTCTGACGCATATGTCGGGTTTGTCCTTCATTGCTAAGTAAGCGGCTATCTTCCCCTTCCCTTCGTCTCCGAAGAACCCGCCAACAATTACTGTACAGGGCAACAGGTATCCAAACAGCATAGAACTACAGTAGAATAAGACTTTTGAAATAATTCTCTGAAAACTAATTCTGATCTAGCTTAGGTCTAGGACTCCTGTCTAAGCCAGGCCGCAAGATGAGGTATGAGTTCTCGACTCAATAATCGTAGAGTCGTCACTGCAGCTCTTAGGACTTGGTTTTGAAAACAGAGGAAAGCGTGGCCGTAAAGCCACACATTGGTCCAGACTAAGGGTCGTGAGAGTGTTCGTAGCCAGGGACTGGGTGCGGTAGGTAGGGAAACACTGTCAGGAACGGGGCGGTATTGGGTGGCTGGATGGGATTCCCTTGTGGGATGCCTTGAGTTACTAGACTGACGGCACCGTCCGCGGAGAAGCTCTTGTCTACTAATGGCAGAGTCGCGCCGGCTATCGCCTTAATTTCTATATCCACGACGTCGTCTAGTACTCTTCGTCCATTGGGGAATCCCGCTGGGTCTCCCCCTACGAGTCCTAGTCGATTGGGGTTGGTTGTGTTGGGAGGGATTGCAAGGTTGAGGCGGAGATAGTCCGCTTGGAGGGGCCCGGTGAAGTTTTGGAATCCTGGAATTATGCCCCTGGGTATTCCTGTCAAGAGTATGGCGATGAGGTCTGCGCGCGATTCAGTTACCGCTGCGAGGTTCGGGAATACCCCAGGGTAGAGTACCGGGAGTAGCTTCTGGAGTTCGGGTGTCTGGTAGTATTGGAGGAACTGGGAGTCGAACCTTGGAAGTGAAGTGTTCCAGAAGTCTTTCTTTCCTAGCGGGATTATCACCTCGTTTATGAGGGGCATTCCCAGGCGGGAGACCTGAGTGAAGGGGCCAGTTACGACTGCGTCAAATTCGTTGTCGCCTGATTGGTTGCCTTCCCCATTGGTTGGGAGGATTGCGGCCCTTCGTCTACTTGCCGATGCCCATATTCCGATCGTTGAGTTCTTTCCCAATGGATCAGTGGGGTTCGATCCATCCGATGTCAGTTTGTTCTTCGCGACTTGTATTGCGATAGAATGAACGCTGAACCCTTTTGTGGCATCGACCCCTGGAGCCGCCGGTGTAGGTATTAGGTGGAAATTCTGGACAGGTCTGAGTGCCCCGAGGTCGAATATCGACCCAAGATCTACGAAGAACGCTTCGTCTCTCTGACCCGCGAAGACGGTCGAGCCATCGCTCAATGTATTGATAGCCGCGTTTGCTAGGTCCGTATACTTCGGTGTTGAACGTGGTCCAACGTTGACAGGTGGAGTTGGGAGGTCGCTGCCTAGAATCGTGGACCTCCCTGTCCTGCGGGGTCCGACTACCTTCGTGACCGAGTAGAACTGTTTCACATTCCACGACGAGTCAGCGAGGGAGCCAATAGGACCAGTATTATAGAGGAAGGTGTTGGGATTCCCGATCTTGGTCTTGAATCTGAACTGGTAGGTGATGTCCTCTATTCCATCGCCATTGTTGTCTATTACTATCTCGTAGAGTACGTCGTCGCCGAAGGTGTTGAAATTAGGGCCCCCGGCAGGTTCCTGCAACGGAATGTAGTTGGCCAGAATGGTTGCCGTGTCAGGCTTGTCGGGACTGACAAATGCGTACAGATCGGTGTTGTCAGCGACCGGGTCCTTCGAGATCTTGGGCGCTTCTCTGTGGGATGTCATTGGCTAGTTCCCGCCCGTAATTTGTCTGCGATCTGAGCGGCCAATCCTGCATCTTTCACCTTCACTGAAACTTGCCCATTCATGACTGTTAGCTGATCACCGCTTACAGAGGCGACAATCGGTTCTGCACTGTTGTTCGCAGCAGGTGTTTTTGGTTGCTCTGCTGGGACGGGGATCTTGCCCATGAGAGCTGTGGCACCTGCCGCTACCGCTGCAGCTCCGACACCATATTTCAAGAAGTTCCTTCGGGATATCCTGTTGCTTGAGTGCTGTTCGGACTCAAGTTTCTCGTCAGTCTTCTTATTCTTTTTCAAGAGGATTTCTGGCTGAATTGGCTCGGATCGCTTCTTAACGGTTTTTCCAAATCTCCCCGGATCTACCCCATATTCTACCTAGAGATAGCTGAGGAGGGCTGTTTATGGAGAATCGGGAGCGAAGCCGTCTGAAGTTCTGAGAGGTACTGCTTTCGGTCCTATTTCCAGGTCACTCTTAGCAGATTTGCCAGAGCCAGGGCCTCTCCGACATTCACTAGGAGCATGTAGGTTGAGGCTTGATCCACAAGGGTGCCTGCTGAACTCACATTTTCGAATAGGAAGAGCCAGAATACGAGAATTGCCAGGTTTAGTACTACGAAAAAGGTTCCGAAGAGAACGAGACCCATGGTGAAGGAAGATTTGACCTTTCTATATGTCCCGAGGTAAATTGCGAGCAATGCAAGGGTCATGGCTATGTTTGCGAAAGCGACTATTGCGCTAGCCCATAGTGCAAACCCCAAGCTCAGTCACTCTACTCCGGCTTTGTTTCGTTTATCTTTCTTCTTCCAATTGTACTCCAAATCTCATCGAGGATCGGAAGTGCCTCTTCCATCTTCGGAGTAAGAAAGAGAACAGCACCATACGTTCCCCTGTCCGATGGAACGATAAGGCCGTTCTCCTCTAGAACCCTAACGTGGTGTTGAATTGTTTTGTAATCTACACGCAGAATCTGCGCAAGCTGATTGGCGTTGCTGGGACGATTCTGAATAGCCTTGATGATCTCAGCCCTGCTGGGTCCTCCGCGGGTTCCAGCGAACAGATACCAAAGGAGTCGTTTGAGGTACTTCTCGCCATAGAGCGATGCCTTAGGATCCTCCCTTGCCGTCGTCCTTAGGAACGGAATTTTGCGAAAGAGTTGACTGAGTTCAGGAATCAGGGGCGACTTTTGCGCTATCACATGAATCGTCTACAGATTATTGGGCGAGCCAGTTCAATTTTCTCTGTTGCTCGCGTTATAATATTTCTTCGAATCCTTTAACGATGATTCGCGCTTATCACGACAATCCCCCTCACTTCTCGCAAGAGCATGGTTGAAGGAAACTCCGAAAGATGGGATTCGGGCGGAAAGCATCCTATTATCAGCCCGCCCGATGTCGTTCGTCATTGCGTTGGCTGAGAACGCTCAGTCCGCATGTTTGTGCGGAAATTCATCATCTTTCTTGCCAGTCTCTCTCCTGCATTATTAACGCATACTAGAGTCTCGACTTTCCGCACTGGGCGCAAAAAACTCCTGTTGGGTCAAAGGGCCCGCCGCAGTACTTGCATTCGGGGTCTTTCGTTTCCGTTTTCTTCTCCATTGGCGGAAGATGTTTCTCGTATCTTCGGGCTATGAATAACGAACCTTCAAGCAGGAGTATGATTGGCAGGAAGAGTGCCACATCGGCTACTGGTCCTCCATCAGGCGTAATGACCGCGGTGAGAATGTACGTTCCTACCCAGAGATACAGTCTTCTCTTGGTGATGCTGGCTGTTCTGATAATGCCGAACCTTACAAGAAGGACGATGAACACTGGGAGAGTGAAGGCAAAGCCTGTCGTCAGGATAGTGAAGAAAACTAAAGCGTAGAAGTCCTCGATATTGACGAGCGGTGCGGCACCTGTGTAGGGTAGGAAGATTAGGGTGCCAAGCACTATGAATGGGAGTAGAATTAGAAAGGCGAAGATAGCTCCGGCGATGAAGAGGAGAGTAAACGCGGATACGAATGGATAGACTGACCGTTTCTCACTCGGCTTGAGAGCGGGGTCGATGAACCTGTATGCTTCGTAGGCTAGGACGGGAATGCTCACGATGAAACCGAAGACTACGGATGCGACTACGTAAATCTCGATAGGGCCGGTAAAGCTGCCAGCGATAAGTTGTACGTTTGACGGGAGTAGCCGCGCCTTAATGTAAAGAATGATGACTGAAACTAGAGGTTTGTAGAAGGAGAGCGGGTCCTTTAGGAAGGATGCGTCGGCAGGGAGAACCATGAACAGTATTGTGGCGATTATGAAGGTGTAGATCCAAGCACGCAGCAGCTTTGCTAGCTCGTTTACATGTTCCCATATTGGGAGGAGCTTTTCCGCTCCGCCTTTCTGACCCAAGCGCTGGCGCTATCCTCGGCCAGCCTTCGCCAGAATTTCCTCTCTTATCTGACTGGGAGACTTTCCTTCGGTCCAGATTCCGAGCTTGCGGGCTGTTTCTGAAAGAAGTTCGTCAGCCTCACCAGCCACTATCTTGTCTTGCTTACCCTTCCTGAACTCGGCGACCACTTGTCCGAAGGACCGAGCAAGATCCGTAATTGCTCTTGGTCTGAGAAGGAATACTAGCAGAATAATCGCGCCGACTACTATCCACTCGAAGCCGGCGATCGCCATCTAACGGCCCCTACCTGTTCTGGGCGGCCTTGACTATTTCGTCTGATATTTCTTGACGCGTCTTTCCTTGCGTGTTAATGTTGAGTTTATGGGCGGTTTCGATCAATGGGTCGGAAACGGCACTCTCGATCCGGGGTACTGAGCTTGGAGATGGGTTGGTAAGACCCTTGGAGGCCTCTTCGAATTCCTTCCTCGCCCGTCCTAGAGAACGCGCAAGTTCGGGAATCTTGCCGGGTCCCCAGACGAAGATGGCGATAACGATTATTCCTATGACTACCCACTCGTATCCCACTATTGCCATACTAACTTCCTGCCTAGGCACGTGGCCGTTCCAAGCTTTAACTTTTTACCATGATTCATACCAGAACCTCACTCACACTGGGAAACCTTATTCTTCGCTCGAAGCTGCCTCTTTCAAGGTAACCGAAAACTGAAGATAGTCGTCTGCGTGCGCCGGGTCCCGGACACAGCAACGCGCATCAAGATTTCCCCCGATGGGAAGTCAGTAGTCACAAGCGATGCAGAGTTCGTAATCAACCCATACGAGGAATATGCGCTGGAGCAAGGTGTCCAGCTAAAGGAGAAGCATAGCGGAGAAGTCACAGTTCTTACCATCGGCCCGGAGAAGTCAACAAGCATAATTCTCAAAGCTCTAGCGCTTGGCGCAGACAGGGCTATTCATCTCAAGAGCGAAAATTTCCCCGATGATCCCAGTGCCGTTGCTAGAGCAATTGCCGCGGAATTGAAGACTGTCGAATTCGACGTTCTATTGTTTGGCAAGAAGGGTGTTGACGACGACAATCAACAGGTCGGCCCGATGGTAGCCGAGCTCCTTGGAATCCCGTGTGTCACTCAAATCGTCAAGCTCGACATTTCCGCTGGGAAAGCGACCGCTCATCGAGAAGTTGAGGGAGGATTAATCGTCGTCGAAGCTACCCTTCCGTCGGCTTTCACCGCCGAGAAAGACCTTACAGTTCCTCGATACGCGTCCCTTCGAGAATTAGTGGCCGCTAGGAAGAAACCTATTCTCGTGAAGGAGCCTCAACAGCTTCCGGGCGCGCTAGAGATAGTCTCGGTCCAATACCCTCCACCTAGATCCCCGGGCAGAGTCCTAGGAAAGGGTGTTGCGGCAGTTCCAATTTTGGTCAAGATTCTGCACGAAGAGGCCAAAGTGATCTAGCCGGATGCAGGGCCCCATACTTGTTTTCGCGGAGTCCTCGGGGAGGGAATTCCGAAAATCGGCATTCGAATCTGTAACGGAGGCCCGACGGTTGGCTGAACTATCAAAAACCGAGGTTCATGCCCTATCCATCGGTCACGGAGTAAAGGATCAGGCGAGTTCTCTCGGCAAGTTCGGCGCAGACAAAGTTTCGATTGCCGACGATGAGTCGTTGAAGCTCTTCCACCCAGATCTCTTTCGACAAATCGCTCTCGACTTGGCGAAGAAGATCAACCCCAGCGTCATTCTTCTCCCAGCTACTTCGACCGGCAAGGACCTAGCGCCACGTCTCGCAATCCATCTCAACACCGTCGTCGCAACAGAATGCACTGATCTGGAAATCAGTGCCGATGATCTCATTG
>Ga0209807_1000573_pt1 | contig 16881 bp, 9 predicted proteins | sample GraSoiAngelo_154_FD_186168 | JGI IMG/M metagenome (GOLD analysis project Ga0209807, IMG submission 186168) | Grasslands soil microbial communities from the Angelo Coastal Reserve, California, USA - 14_1009_13_20cm (SPAdes) (version 2) | ecosystem: Environmental > Terrestrial > Soil > Grasslands ... | reverse complement strand
GGAACGAAGTTTCTTGTTGCCCGCCATATCGACGATGGCGAGCGAGCCGCTGTCGTCGCCTTGAAGCGGGTGATCGGCAAAAGCGATGAGGTCTCCCTTGGGCGAGACGCGAGGATGGCCGATCCAGCCCCCGGTTTGATAGAGCGGCTTGCCGATGGGATACTCCAGGCGATTACGTCCGCCGAGATCGCGCACCACCGCCAGACTGTTGCCGTCCGGGCCCCAATCGGCCCATTGCACTTGCTCCAGGATTTCGCGCGGAGCTCCGCCGGAAAGCGGGGCGCGGGCCAGTGTGCCCATGCTCACCCAAGCGCCAATTGCTTTGCTGTTCAGCAGAACCGCCATCTCGGAGCTGGCAGAAACAGACATGAGCTGGGTGCGGCTCAGGCCCATAGAACGCGACTCGGGAGCTTCGGGACGCGCCGTGAACACATCGGCGGGATTTCCCTGCCAAGCGGCACTGTAAAGGATGGTTTGTCCATCGGGTGCGAACCGCGCCGAACGGATGCTGCCGCGCCGGAAGGTAAGCTGCCGGTACAGCGGGGGCGGCGGAGGTGATTGCGAGTAAAACAGCTTGCCTGCCCAAACTCCCGCCGCGAGCGCTACAAGCGCAGAAAATGCGATCAGCAGTGGGACGCGGCTTTGCTTGGCTGGGACGGCGACCGCTACTTTTTGCGACGTCGAGCTCGCCGACGTAGCGGGCTGCTCGGTCTCCGTCACAATGGAGGTACGCGAGGAATCGAGCGAGCGTTGAAGGCGCTTGAGATCTGCGCGCATCTCAGCGGCACTCTGGCATCGCAGGTCCCGATCTTTCTCCAAAGCTTTACTGATTGTCTCTTCGAGCTTGACAGGCAGCTCCGGATTGAGACGGATGGCCCCGGTCGGCGCGCGATTCAGTATGGCTTCCGTTATGACGGCAGGGGTCTCGCCGCGAAACGGCAGAACGCCTGTCGCCATTTCGTAGAGCACCACGCCAAACGAAAAAAGATCCGTTCTTGGGTCCAGTTCCTTGCCACGCAATTGCTCCGGTGACATGTAGGCAACTGTTCCCACCGCTGTCCCCGGACTAGTGAGATCGAGATTGGTTACATCTCCTAAAGTCTGAGAATCTGCCAGGTTCGGCCGGCTGCTGCGCGCGATTTTGGCTAGGCCGAAGTCCAGAATTTTGGCATGGCCGCGGTCAGTCACGAAAATGTTCGCCGGCTTGACGTCGCGGTGCACGATACCCTTTGTATGGGCGGCTTCGAGTGCGTCGGCAACTTCAACGCCAAGCCGCAGTAGGTCTTCGAGTTCCATCGGAGTTTGACCAATCATGTGCTTCAGCGTCTGCCCCGTAAGGCATTCCATGACGATGAAGAAGCGGTTCTCGTGCTGGCCAATCTCGTGGATGGTGCAAATGTTGGGGTGATTCAGAGCCGAGGCGGCTCGCGCTTCACGGCGGAAACGTTCCAGCGCTTGGGCATCCTTGGAAGCTTCTTCGGGTAGAAATTTCAAGGCAACGAAGCGGCCGAGGGTCGTATCCTCAGCCTTGTAGACGACACCCATCCCACCGCCACCGAGCAGCTCAATGATGCGGTAATGCGAGATGTCTTGCCCGACTAGTGTCGCCAGCTGAGTACTCAATGAGGCCCTCTAGCGGAGGTTTGCGAATCGAGCAATATTAGGCAGAATCGCGGGTTCCGTCAACCATGTTGGGACACTGGTTGCCTCTCTTACTCTACCTTCTTTCAGTGCTCTTACTTGAGTTCGACGACAAATACATCACTGCGGCAGTCGGCGCCTACCGTGCACGACAAGGCTCCAGAGGTCGATCCCAGCGTGCCTAACCAATCGGAGGCGAAGGAGAAAAAGCGGCCATCCTGAGAAACGGTTCCGATGGCATATTGTGCTTCGAAGTCTTGCGATTGTCCGCTGATAAAGTTATGGGCAAAGCGGCGAAAGGTCCCGTCTTGAAAGATGAGAAATATTTCGTTGCGCCACGCCATTGTCCAAATTGCATTGAGCTGCGCTGACGAGTGAATCGGGGCGTTGCTGTCGTCTGGCAGAGCGTTGTTCCAAGATAAGTGGTTCTCAACCAGAACTTGCGGAAATCTGAAAATCACATTGTATTGCGTAGGATCAGAGTCCAGCCGGCGCAGCAAGCTGGGGTTGTCCATCTGAATATCATGGTTGTAGCCGACCGCGGCGTGGCCCGAACAGTGCAGCGTGCCCGGACTGAGGCATGCCAGGTATGGATTGATGGTGCCGATTTGCCACTCGTAGATGTTGGAATTTGTGCCAGTACAGCTTCCGGACAGGCAAGAGGCCATCGACATTTTGAAATTCGTTCCGCTCAAGTCCATGCCCGTGTCATGAAGAGTGAACGAAGCGAAAGACGATCCGCCGATTTGTCCGGTGGCACCCCAATCGCCTTGCACTTGTCCCGTCTGCGTGTTCAGCCAGGAGCAGCCCGATCCCGGCTTATAAGCGACTGCGTAAATCGCCGTTCCTTGGCCACCAGTTAAGCTGAAGGAGTAGGCGAACATGGCATCGTTGGCGCCAACCGCTAAATGACTCCCCGAGACTGGCCTTCCGTTCGTTATACCAGGACAGCTGGTTGCATTGAAGATCACGGAGCTGGTAAACACTGCAGGATTTGGCACGCCATTATTGATGGCGAAGGTATAGCGCACCAATCTCGTACCTTCGACGTGATAGCCGACATTGTTCGAGACGCGGCTGAATCCCCAGCCAAAGCCGCCAGTGAATACTGCATGGGAGCCGGCTTGGTCAGCATTTGTGATCTGCATAGTGGCTGGGTTGAAGCCGAGGAAGAAGATTCCGCCCTCCTGCACTACGGAAAGCAAAGTGGAGTCGGTGTTCCACATATTGTCACCATCGCCGCCCGATTTCGTGCTGCTGATCGACTTGTTGTTGGCGAAACCTCCGTCAGTCACCCGCACTATGCGGTTGTTGAAGTCACTGGGAATGACGATCGTGTTGGTTCCAGTCAGGCCACCTACGTTCGGCGCGGGCGGAAGCTGAGTAGTGATGGAGTCGCTGCGGGAACATGCATAGTTGGGAGGGCCGCACTGCGATGACGGTGAAACGGTCACCGTCACCGACGCGCTCTTCATCGGATCGGCGACGCTGGTGGCAGTGAGTGTACCGTTAGTCGTCAAAGTCACATTGGCGGCATTTAATGTCGCTGAAGTCTGCGTCTGATTAATTAAGCTTCCGAGCGCTCCACTCATCGACCACGTTACTCCGGCGCTGCTGCCGTCGTTAGTCACGGTGGAGCTAAAGGTCAGATTGCCTCCACCAGCGATGGTGGCCGCAGGCGGATATAGCGAGACTGCGATCGGGGCGCAGGTTGAAGCATTAATAGTCACCGCCGCGGCGCCACTCGAATTCGGGCTTGCTACTGAGGTAGCGGTCACAGTTGCGGTCTGCACAGTGGTATTGCAAAGGCCAGGCGCAGAATACAGGCCTGTGGAACTTAGAGTTCCTACTCCGGTCATTGTCCACGTGACATTTTGATTGCTGATGCCGGAAATGTTCGCGGCGAACTGCTGCGTTCCTCCGAACAAAAGGGACACGGATCCGGGGGTGACAGTGACACTTGGCACAGAAACTGAGAGCGTCGTCGAAGCACTCAATGAGTTGGCAGTAGCCTGAATCGTTGTGCTGCCCCCGGCGAGCGTAGTGGCTAGTCCGCTGATGCTGACGGTCGCCACAGTTGGGTTGGACGAGCTCCAAGTAACCGAATTGGTCGCATCCTGCGAAGTGCCATCGCTATAAGTCAGCGTAGCGATGAACTGCTGCGCCGAGCCGACGTAAGCAGTCGGATTGAACGGTGCGATTGTGAGCGACATCGGTGCTGCGGCATCAACCGTAAGGGTCGTTGAGCCGGTTACCGAACCCGAGAGTGCGGAAATCATGGTGCTCCCGGTCGAAAAAGTGGCCGCCATTCCGGTCGAATTGATTGTTGCCACGGCCGGCACTGAAGAAGCCCAGGTGGCCGTTTGCGTAACGTCCTGGGTAGAGCCGTCGGTGAACTTCGCTGTGGCTGCGAATTGCCGGCTCGAACCGAGAGGCACAGATGTCGCAGCGGGCGTGACTGTAATGGAAGCGATCGCGGCTGCGCCTACGGTGATCGAGGTCGAGGCAGTTACTGAGCCGAACGACGCTGTAATGTTCGCTGTGCCCAAACCTGCGCTGGTCGCCAGACCATCCGTTCCAGAATCGTTACTGATGATTGCAACCTGGGCAGCTGACGAACTCCACGTTACGAGGGAACTCACATCCCGCGTACTGCTGTCCGTATAAGTGCCCGTCGCGGTGAACTGCTGAGTCATGCCGAGAGGGATGGTTGGAGAGAGGGGGCTGATGGAAATCGCCACCAACACTGCGGGCGTTACCGTGAGCGTAGCCGAGGAGTTCACCGTTCCTGAAGTGATGCCGATTGTCGTGCTACCCGTAGCGAGCGTGCTCGCCAGCCCGTTCGATCCGGACGCATTGCTGATGGTCGCCACCGTGGCGGCTGTGGAGCTCCAATGCCCGGACTGAGTTAGGTCCTGGGTGGTCCCATCTGTATAAGTTCCGGTCGCCGTAAACTGCTGAGTCTTGCCCAGCGGCACGCTGGTAGATTGCGGGTTGATTGCGATTGAGACCAGCGCTGCCGCGGTTACCGTCAGCACCGTCGAGCCGGTTGTCGTTCCAGAAGTCGCGCTGATGGTGGCCGTTCCTGTTCCCGTGCTGGTGGCCAACCCTGTCTTATTGATTGTTGCCGTCGAGGTCGCGTCTGATGCCCAGGTTGCAGTCGAAGTCAGATCCTGTGTGCTGCTGTCCGTGTAAGTACCCGTAGCCGTGAATTGCTGGGTTGTGCCCAGTGCAATTGAGGGAATCGCGGGAGTTACCGCGATCGAAACCAGCGCCGCCGCGGTAACTGTCAACGTTGTGTTGGCAGTAATTGAACCGGAGGCCGCCGATATCTTCGTTAATCCGGTGCCGACGGTTGTCGCCAATCCTTGTGAGTTCGTCGCATTGCTGATGGTAGCGACCGTGGTTGTGTCTGAACTCCACTGCACGGTTTTAGTGATGTTCTGAGTGCTGCCGTCAGTGAACGTGCCGGTGGCGGTGAACTGCTGAGTAGTGCCCAGAGGGTCGCTCGGAATGGCCGGCGTCACCGCAATGGAAACCAGCGTTGCCGGGGTAACCGTCAGCGTGGTTGTACCGCGGATCGAACCAGATGCGGCCGTTACGGTTGTACTGCCTGCTGCGACACTCGTCGCCAGCCCTTGAGCATTGACCATCGCTATCGTGTGATCCGTCGTATCCCAAGTTACCGTGTTGGTTAGGTCCTGCGTGCTGCCATCGCTGTACGTGCCTGTCGCTTTCAGTTGTTGTGTGGTTCCAAGCGCGAAGGACGGATTTGCGGGAGTGACTGCAATTGAAAGCAAAGCGCCCGACGCTCCAGTCCCAGTCAGACTCACTGTCGGGCTGACGCTGGCGTTGTCAGAAATGGTCAGCGTGGCGGCGCGCGTACCTGAAGCGGCCGGAGTAAAAAAAACTGAGATCGTGCAGCTTGCTCCGCCAGAAAGAGTCTTGGGTTTCAGGGGACACGTGGTCGAAATAGTGTAATCGGGGAGGTTGGTTGTGATGCTGCTGATGCTTAAATTCTTAGCCTGGTTGTTGGTGACCGTAACCGTAGCTGCCGGACTTTTTAGTCCGACCGCTTGATTTCCAAATGAGAGGCTCGATGGAGTTGCGGTGACCGCTGCCACGCCCGTCCCACTGAGCGCCACGGTTTGTGGGCTGTTGCTGCCGCTGTCCGTAATCGTGAGCGTCGCGGTTCGTAAGCCCAGAGCAGCGGGGGTAAAGCTCACAGAGATCGTGCAGTTGCTGCCCGCCGCCAGGGTAGTGGGGCAACTACTGCTCCGGGTAAAATCGGCCAGACTCGAAATGATGCTACCGATGGTAATGGCTGTGGTCTGGCCATTCTTTAGTGTGACTTTCTTTACCGGACTGGAGGTGCCCAGGACTTGATTTCCAAAAGACAAGGCGGTCGGTGACACGGTCACCGTTTGGCCGAATGCAGAAACCAAACACAAGGGAACAATACAAGCGAGAGCCAGGACCCCCTGGCGGATATTTGCGAACTTCAACCCCCACCTCAACTGCGAAGTTATTGACCCGACGAAACTCGGACAGGATCAACGGGGGAGTTGAAGATGCCGCCTGAAGGCCCAGGCTATTCTGAGCTCTTAACCCTGAATCTCAGGCAAGAAGCGAAAACCAGCTCTGGAATTCAAGTTTATTCGTGCTGATATAGATCGATTTCAGGGATTCTAGCCCGAAATACCGGAAGTCAAAAGAGAACCCGGCGAATCTTCTAAACTAAGGTAATGGGATATTTCTCGGCGAGTTCCCGCCAACACGCTGCCGCCGTCAGGATTTTTGTTCGACAATATACGGTCTTTGCTGTATTCACGGCGGCATCCCGATGCGGTAACGTAAAACGTTTTAATTCCACGTGAATACCTTGGCGCTCCCTTCGCTCAAACCCGACGTCAGGCCCTTCATCCTCTGCATAGACGACAATGAGATGTATTTGCGTCTGCGCAAGGCCGTCCTCGAGGAGGCAGGCTACACGGTTCTCAGCGCGACCAATGAAACAGAGGCATTGGAAGTGCTTTCCGAAGCACCGGTTTGCCTTGTCCTTTCTGACCATATGCTGCGGGGAACGACTGGCACCGAGCTCGCCAAGCGGATGAAAGAGATGAAGCGTGATGTGCCGATTATCGTGTATTCCGGGAGAGTGCCGGAAACGTTGCGGCACGTGGATGGTTTCATCAACAAGGACGAACCCGTCGCCAATTTCTTATCGCTCGTTCATGAGTTCGTGAAGAGATACTGGGAATAGAAGTTGGTGGCCGAAAGAGTGCGCCACACCCGGCAAACGACCCAAAACCAACGACTAACAACTTTTCCACCGTACTTGCACCATCTTGCTTGCAAAGTTGCCTCGTAAGATTCCTCCTAGCACTACTTTGCTATTGCGGCGTTGGTTAACTTTTCCGATAATGGCAGCAGAGTTCCTTTACAAACGTGTACCGATACAATCGAGCGGATCTGGTTCGCATCCTGCGGCTCACCGCGCGCCAGTTGGCAGCTTGGGAAAAAGCCGGACTGGTAGCCGCCGCTGGGAGCTATTCCTTCTTCGACCTGCTGCAAATAAAAAAAGTACGCGATCTGTGCGCCCGAAAGGTCCGCCCGGCCGTGATCCGGCAGTCGCTTGAGGCCATGCAGAAGCAAGTGGCGGGCATGGAGAATCCACTGCTCGAAGCGGGAGCGTTCACCACTGGCCATCATCGGGTTGGATTTCGGCATCAGGGCAAGCTGGTCGAACCTATCGCCGGGCAATTCATGTTCGACTTTTCCACGCAGGAGCGCGTGGTAAGCAGTACGCAGATATCGATTGTGCAGCCCGAACCCACGGTGGCCGATGTGGCTCAGCTCTTTGCCCGTGGGATTGCGCTGGAGGATGATCCCAGCCAGCACGCGCTTGCGATTCGGACTTACCACCGGGTGCTGGAGCTCGATCCCAATCATGCCGCCGCTCACATCAACCTAGGCACGCTTTACTACAATCGGCAGGAGTACACGCTCGCAGAAAAGCATTACCGGCGGGCGATCGAAGTTGATCCGAGGTATGCCCTGGCATACTTCGATCTCGGCAATGTCCTCGACGAGACCGGGCGCGTAGCGGAAGCCATTCAGACTTACAGCACCGCGTTGCAGCTTGCCCCAACCTACGCCGACGCGCATTACAACCTCGCGTTGGCCTATGAAAAGCTGAAAGAACCGCGCAAGGCGCTCAAGCACTGGCATGCGTATGTCAGGCTGGATACAGCGGGGCCATGGGCAATCCACGCTCGAAATCAGGTTCAACGAATTCTCCAGGCGGACGGGCTGAAGCTAGTGCGGGGCTGAGCGTTCGTCGCATCCATCACTAAGGCATTCCCCGTTCCCACGAAAGCTACAACTCGTCTCATAAACGCCTCAGTAGGATCAAAGACGAGGCGAGGCGAAGCGTCCCAAGAAAATTCTCCGCATGACGTTCATATCGGACGACCAGAGGCCGAAGGAAATCGCGATAGGCGGCGGCCCACTTTGGTTGTGTCACCCTGGAGAGCGTAGGCGCGGGCGAAGCCGAAAACGGCGGCTTTCGGCCCAGCAGTCCACGAACTCACACGGTCGGCTGTAAGGAACTGGCTGCGCTGGTTTTCATCGGCCACTTACAATATGAGCCCCATTTAAGCGCTAAGACTTCAGTTTTCATTAATCGTGCCGTCCGGCGACCAAACGCAATGTTATTGCAGCGGGTGCACTCCCCAGTCTGGACCTCCCACCGGACCCGAGGTATGCGGGCCTATGATGGGGGTGAGACCAGTGCCATCTGCATTGATCGTGTATAGACTCCTCTGGAAACTCCGCCCCATAAACACGATGCGCACGAAGATAATCTTGCTTCCGTCAGGGGACCACGCGGGCGCCAGATCGAGATTTCCTCCCGTATCCTGGAAAAGCTCACGAAGTCGGGAACCGTCTGGATTGACCAGGAATAATGAATGATTGGCGACGAACACAAGCCTGCTTCCGTCAGGTGACCAGCGCGGAGCAAAGTCTCCTACCCGCAGTCCCCAGGGAGTGATCTGCCGTGCATTGGTGCCATCCGCGTTTGCGATGAATACTGCCCCCAAATTCTTGCGGTTCAGTGCAGGTCCGCGCAGGAAAGCCAACTGCGTCCCATCCGGGGAATAATCCCCCGGAATGTCATGTGAGCCGAATGGACTCGCCGTGAGCCGTTTGAGGTCGCCGCCATCGGACGACCTGATGCTGAATATGCCGGGGACGAAATTTGGATCGGTGTCGTCCCAGGATTCGAACGCTACGCGCGAGCCGTCGGCCGACCAGATAGCACAGCCGAAGTTCTGCGTTGTTGCGGAGCTGAAGAAAACTGGATTCGAGCCGTCCCAGTTGATTATGGTGATGCCAGGAAGGAGTATCCGATCTCCGTCCGGCGACCAGCGCGGGCATTCCGAAGGCCCCCATACCCGATGTTCATTTGTCCCGTCGGGATTCGCAATGTAAATATCGTCATCGCCGAGATCAGGGTTGAAGCGAGCCCAAAGAATAAGCCCGTTTGCGCCCGGAACCGTCGCGCCTGCGGGACCGACCAACATCAGCACGCCGGCAACCAACATCGTTATTGTTGCGAGGGGTATCAATCTTCTCAGACAGATCGCCATTGGAAGTCTCCTTCGAGAGAAACGCTTGCTCGTCCACACATGAACTTGCGTTCATGGCGTTGCCCGGAACGGTAGAGAAGACTAAAATCCGGTAGCGGAACAGCTTTGTGGGTTGCCGCTCCAGGCTTTCCCACGTCCTTGCACCCTACTCCGCTGCGGTTTAGGAGTCCTTCCGAAGTTATGGAAAAAATCTGGTGAAATTGTTCCCACCCGTATGCACCGGGAAAAACGGCAGTTCTACCAATTCGGCCCATTTCGGCTCGACCCCGAAGAGAGGGTCCTCATGCGTGATGGTGCACCGATCCCCTTGAGGCCGAAAGTCACCGACACCTTATGTTTGCTGGTTGAGAATGCCGGGCACGTGGTCGACAAAGATCAGATTTTGAAACACGTGTGGCCAGATGCGTTTGTTGAGGAAGGCAACATCAACAAGCACATCTTCATTTTGCGCAAGACGCTTGGCCCATGGGACGACGGACGGGAGTACATCGAGACGGTTTCCAAACGCGGTTACCGGTTCATCGCGGCTGTTAATGAAGTGGTTGAAGAAGGGGCAGGCTCATCGAAAGTTCCGGCGGCGAGCGGCCAGGAGCTTCCGGCGGGTTCGGCGGCTGCCTCACGCACAAAACACGCCTTAACTGTGCTCCTGATCGTAGTTGTGTGTGCTGTGACCGTTTGGCAGCTACTTTGGCAGCGGCGACACAACGGCGATCTACATGCCATTCGTTCGCTGGCTGTGCTGCCCCTGGAAAACCTCTCTGGTGACCCGGCTCAGGATTTCTTCGCCGACAGCATGACCGACGAACTCATCACGAATCTCGGACAGATTGGTTCGCTTCGTGTCATCTCCCGGACCTCTGCCATGCAATACAAAGGCAAATCACATAAGCCGTTGCCGCAGATTGCCCGCGAGTTGAACGTAGATGCAATAGTCGAAGGCTCGGTGGTGCGATCCGGCGACCAGGTCCGCATTACTGCGCAGTTGGTTCAAGGTCCCGCTGACAAACACTTGTGGGCTCGAAGTTATGAGGGCAACGCTCGCGACATCCTCACCTTGCAACGCCAGATCGCCAGTGCTATCGCCGAGCAGATCCGCATTCAGCTCACTCCACAGCAGCAGGCCCTGCTGAAGACCGAGCATGTCGTGAATCCGGACGCCTATGAAGATTACCTGCGGGGCCATTATGTCGTTCAGACTGGCGCAATTGATGGCTATGAGAGGAGCATCGTCTATTTTAACCAGGCCATTGCGAAGGATCCTGCGAACGCACCAGCATACGCTGGGCTGGCGGAGAGCTACATCGAACTTGGACACATGGTCAGGATACCTCCGGAACAGGCTTTTCCGACTGCGAGGAAGGCCGCATTACGAGCAATAGAAGTTGATGAATCGCTGGCGGACGCACACCTCGCCTTAGCCAACGTGACGTTCCTTTACGACTGGGACTTCCCGAGCGCGGAGCGGGAGTTTCGCCGCGCTCTTGAGCTTAACCCTAACTCCCTTAATGCCCGAGCGGATTACGCTGACTATCTAATGGCTATGGGGCGATCTGACGAATCCATTGCCGAGCGGAAGCGAAATCTGGAGACTGACCCGCTGGCACGGCGACCCATTTGGGCGCTGGCCACGGGATACTATTGGGCCCGCCGCTACGATGAAGCCGTTGCCCTGTCTCGTCATGCAATTGAGTTGGATCCAAACCACTGGAGCGGACACCTCGATCTCGGTCTCGCTCTGGAGCAGAAGCACAATTTTCCCGAAGCGGTCGTTGAGCTTCGGGAAGCGATGAGGGCTTCCAATAACAAGTTATGGGTGAGCTTTATTGCACATGACATGGCACTTGCGGGGGATCGCGTCGCCGCCAACAAAATGATCCATGACTTGAAACAGCTTTCAAAGCGAACTTACGTTTCGCCTTGGCTGTTTGCCATGATTTACCCCGATCTCGGCGAAAAAGAAGAGGCTTTAAAGTGGCTGGAAAAGTGTTACGAGAGGCGTGAGCACGACCTGGTTTTCTTAAATGTCTGGCCAATGTTCGACAATCTCAGGACCGACCCCAGATACCAGGATCTGATGCGTCGCGTGGGTATTCCCCGGTGATGCATAGACGCGAGTGGATCACGGGCACGGAAGTTATCCCGAGGGCGGCATTCGGATTTATGAGATAGCTTCTGGTCAAATGTCCCCCTCTTGTGCCTTGACAAAAATGAGGCAACTGGTAAAGTTCGATCCATCGTTCAATTCAGGTGTCCCACAATGAAGAATGTCTACGAAGTGTTAAGGCAAAAAGAACTGGAGTTGGCGAGGTTGGAAAAGGAAGTCGAGGCGCTGCGAGTGGCTGCGCCACTGCTCTCTGACGATAAGGATGCGGCTGAGAACAAACCGGCTTTGACGGCCACGGCATCTCCGCAACAGCCCATCCGCATGGCGCAACCCGCAGTCAATGCAGCGCCCCAAACGGCGCGCGCGGCGGGCTGGGATGACACCGCGAAGCGCTGGCCTTAGCATGTAACGATTTCGAGGGATTGTCCGGCTCCAGGAGACCAACGACTCTGATCGAGTAAGTTTCTCCGCTGACGCCCAAGAAAGCTAGCAGCAGACTGACGAGGAACTTGGCCTTCCGGACCCTGTTCCGCGGTTGTGTCCGCCTACCAGTTGAACATAGTTCCATCGAGCTTCCGATTTACCGGCAAATAAGCCCGTTCATAAGGAAATTTCTCGCCGAGTTTCTCATCGTAATCCACGCCGAGTCCCGGGGCGTCGCCGGGGTGCAAATATCCATCTTTAAATTTATACGTGTGCGGAAACACCTCGTCGGTCTCTTTCGTGTGCCGCATGTATTCCTGAATCCCAAAATTGTTGACGGAAATGTCGAAGTGCAACGCTGCCGACATCGACACTGGAGACAGATCGGTGGCGCCGTGGCAGCCGGTCATTACATGATAGATCTCAGCCAACGCGGCAATCTTTTTGAGGTGAGTAATGCCCCCGCTATGGACGATAGTCATGCGAATGTAATCAATGAGCTGCTCGGTGATTAGAATGTGCGCATCCCAAACTGAATTGAACACTTCGCCTACGGCCAGCGGGGTGGTTGTGTGCTGGCGAATGATGCGGAAACCCTCCTGAAGCTCGGCGGTGACGGGATCTTCCAGCCAAAATAGGTGATATGCCTCCAGGCTTTTGCCCAGGCGAGCGGCTTCAATGGGCGTCAGACGGTGATGAACATCGTGGAGCAGATGAACATCATCGCCGTATTTTGTACGCAAGGCCTCGAAAAGCTTAGGTACATGGAGAAGATACTTTTCCGTTGACCATGTGTTTTCCGGCGGCTGGCCCTTTTCTGCCGGCTCGTAGAACAGTTTTTCGTGAGCAACGCCGTAGGTGGAGGGAAGGCCGGGAATTCCTGTCTGCGCGCGCACCGCGCGGTATCCCATGCCGATGTACTTTCCAACCTCATCGGAAGTTTCCTGAATATCGCGTCCATTGGCGTGGCCATAGACGAGCACGCCGGTTCTGCTCTGGCCACCGAGCAAGTTGTACACCGGAGTATTAAGAGCTTTGCCTTTGATGTCCCAGAGCGCCATATCCACTGCGGCAACGGCAGTCATGGTTACGGGGCCACGACGCCAGTAAGCGCCGCGGTACAAATTCTGCCAAATATCTTCGGTCTGAAAAGGATCGCGTCCGATGATGCAAGGAACGATGTGATCTTGCAGATAAGAAGCGACCGATAATTCGCGGCCGTTCAGAGTGGCATCGCCGAGCCCATAGATACCCTGATCGGTACACACCTTCAGGGTAACGAAATTTCTGCCGGGGCAGCAGACGAGTACCTTGGCATCAGTGATCTTCAAGCGAGACACCTTAGCATGTTGGCCTCAAATTCGGCGCACCAATCCTTGATCCGTAGCCGCAGTATTACGCACCAGCAGCAATACCAGAATCATGCCGGCGAACGGAACCAGTCCCGCAAGAATCACGACGGGATCGAAAGAATGCGTGCCACTGGCCTGGCGCGCATCGGAAAAATAACCAATTAGTTTGAACGCGACAATGGTTCCGATCCCTGCGCCGGTACCGCTCAGACCGCTGACCGAGGCCACGGATTCGCTGTGGTAAAGGTCCGACGGCAGCACATTCGCCATCGTCGTAAAACTCGCATAGCAAAAGGTTGCCACTGCAAAGAGGAACGCAATCAAGTAAAGATTGGTCGTCAAGATTGTAGGAATGAGCATGGTCATGCCAATTCCGCCAAAAATAATCAGAGCCTTGCGGGCGGCGCCAAGCGGCCATCCTCGCTTGATTAAATAGCCGGAGATGCCGCCTGCGGCGAAACTTCCTAGATCAGCGGCAATAAAGGGAATCCATACGGCAATCAATCCGCTCCTAAGCTCGATGCCCTTGGCGACCAGATAGATTGGGAACCATTCGGTAATAAAGAAGAAGACCGGATCGGTGAAAGCTTTCGCGATGATAGTCCCCCAGGTCTGGGGCAGCTTCAACAGGTCGCGCCATCGTGGGCAAGCCGTACCTTGCTGGGAAGCTACGGATTCTCTCTTGTCCGCCACAATCATCTCCAACTCAGCCGGGCTGACGCGGTGATGTGTTTCCGGCGGGTAGTACAGCCGTCGCCAGACAATCAGCCACAAGAATCCCAGCGTGCCCGGGATCATGAACGCCGGCCGCCATCCCCAGCGGAAGTAAATCCACAGGACGATGAAGGGGGCGACTGCGCCCCCGATCGACGAGCCGCTATCAAATAGCGCCGTGGCCAATGCGCGTTCACGCTTCGGAAACCATTCCGAGACCGCTTTTGTCGCCGCCGGCCAGTTTGCCGATTCGCCGGCGCCTAACAAAAAGCGGAAGGTGGCGAAGCTGTAGAAGCCATTTGCTAAAGATGTCAGCATCGAGACGATCGAATACCAGATAACGGTGAGGGTCAGGCCACGCCGGGTTCCGATCCGGTCCATGAGTCTGCCGAACGCAGTCTGACCAATGGAATACGCGACCCGGAAAGCAATCGCGATGTTCGCATAGTCTGTATTCGTCCAGTGATACTCAACTTTGAGATATGGCGCGAGCAGCGAGAGCGTTTGCCGGTCAATGTAGTTGATAACGGTGGAGGCAAATAAAAGAAGGCCGATCCACCAGCGCAGTGAGGGTATCGTACGAGCTTTGCTAAAAGCTTGCGGCCCGGGCATCGCCATGGGGTTTGCCGGTTCGATATTGATCTAAGCAGATGTCTGCAGTGCAGTGGTCAGCAAAGCGGCGGAATTGCGGTCGAAATACACGGTTGTGTTCGAGTGGGTGCGCAATACGGAGGCCGGAGCCATCGGGCTTATTTCGCCTTCGAAGCATGCTTTTACCGCCTGTGCTTTGCGGGAATCCGGCACCACCGCAAGAATTTCCTTTGCTTTTAAGATTTGCCGAACCGACATGGATAGCGCCTGCTTGGGGACCTGCGATATGTTCGAGAACCACGCTTCTCCGACTTGCTGCTGCCGGCAAGCTTCGTCGAGGTTCACGATGAGGTATGGTTCCTCGGTCTTGAAATCGGCAGGGGGATCATTGAACGCAAGATGTCCATTTTCGCCGATGCCAACGAACGCGACGTCAATCGGAGCTGATGTTAATTCTTTTCCGACTCGGCGAACGACCTCCGACGGATCGGTGTCGCCATCGAGCAGATGGTACTTGGTAATTCCGGTCTTCTTGATTAAATGATCGAGAAGCATCTTGCGGAAGCTGCCCGGATGGGTGATGGGCAGGCCGATGTACTCATCGAGATGAAATACTTCCGCTTTCTGCCAATCAAGGCCGGGCATTTTCGTCAGCGCGTCCAGAAATTCGAACTGTGAAGCAGCCGTAGCAGCAACGACGCGAGCCTGACCGTGATCGCGGATCGCGTTGCGAATAGCTGTGGACGCCTGCTCGGCGGCCATCTTGCTCAGAGAAGTCTTATCCGGTAATACCTTCAGCACCATTTCAGATCTCATTGAAATTTGCAGCGCGCGACACTTCTGGTTTGAGAGTTCCGGTATTATACAAAACCACAAAATAGGCGGCATAAATCGCGAAAGGTATTTTCATGCCATGAAAACTAGACTGGGGAGCTCTATGCACCGGATCGGTTTGCGCTGCTCGATGATGAAGATGGCCTCCGTTGCTTGCTGCCTGATGATGGTGGGATGGGCAGCTCGCAATGAACTGTCAGCGCAAACGATTCGAGTGGATGCGACCACCAGCCATGTAGTGAACACGTTCAGTCCTCTGTATGCATTGGGTACGACAGTGGATCGTGTGCCCAGCAACGCGACGGACGCTTTCTTTGCGCCAGATCAAATCAAACAAATTGTGTCGGCAGGTTGGGGCGTGGTGAGTTATCGGCAAAATACAGAGTTATTCGTGCAGGCTTGGCATTGGAATCCCAAAGGAACCTGGAGCGACGCGTCAGGCAAGGGATATTTCACCGGAGATTCGAATCCGACCGAGATGATCCGCCATTCATATGGCTACTCCTTGCAGCATCGCGGTTTTACGCGGAATGGCGGAACGGAATTTGACGGTTTCTCCCGGCTCGACGATGGCGATCTCAACACTTACTGGAAAAGCAATCCATATCTCACAAAAAGCTTTACTGGTGAGGATGACTCGGTTCATCCGCAATGGGTAGTGATCGATCTCGGAAGGAAGCAAGACGTGGATGCGATCCGCATTGCATGGGCGGCCCCTCATGCAAAGACTTACTCGGTCGAGTATTGGACGGGCACTGGAGACGCGATGGATGATCCGGCCACCGGCGATTGGAAAGCATTCTCGCCCGGGACGGTCACCAGCGGAAGCGGCGGCACTGTCACTTTGCGGCTTGATTCATCGCCGGTGAGCACGAAATTTGTGCGCATCCTCATGACGCAATCCTCCAACACTTGCGATACCCACGGCTCGGGCGATCGGCGCAACTGCGTCGGATATGCCATCAAAGAGGTTTATGTTGGCAGCACGGATGCGCAAGGCCAATTCCACGACGTGCTGCATCATTCGCCGGACCAGCAGCAGTCACTGACATATTGTTCTTCGGTCGATCCGTGGCATGAGCCTTCGGACCTATACGTCGCGCCCGACCGCATGGAATCTGGAGATCAGCCGGGATTCGATTTGTTTTTTACCAGCGGAATCACACGCGGTTTGCCGGCAATTGTGCCCATCGCCATGCTCTACGGAACGCCGGAAGATTCGGCCGCGCAGATGGCGTACCTGAAGAAGCGTGGATATCCGATTTCTTACGTGGAAATGGGCGAAGAGCCTGACGGCCAATACATGCTGCCTGAGGACTACGGCGCTCTTTATATCCAGTGGGCGACGGCGCTTCATCGCGTCGATCCCAACTTCAAGTTGGGTGGACCGGTATTCGAGGGAGTCACCGAGGATATTAAAGTCTGGCGCGATGCGCAGGGAAAGAATTCGTGGTTCGGCCGGTTCCTCGATTATTTGAGAGCACACGGCAGGCTGGCGGATCTGGCGTTCATGTCGTTCGAGCATTATCCCTACGACGGTTGTGAGACGCCCTGGGAGAACCTCTACCAG
>Ga0209807_1000566_pt1 | contig 16995 bp, 15 predicted proteins | sample GraSoiAngelo_154_FD_186168 | JGI IMG/M metagenome (GOLD analysis project Ga0209807, IMG submission 186168) | Grasslands soil microbial communities from the Angelo Coastal Reserve, California, USA - 14_1009_13_20cm (SPAdes) (version 2) | ecosystem: Environmental > Terrestrial > Soil > Grasslands ... | reverse complement strand
CTCGTCTTCATCGGCGATGCCGGAACGACTGAACCCAGCCGTCCCAGCCGTCGCGAGGGCATCGAATGGGCAAGCTACATCAAGGCTCCGCACAACATTACGGTGGACTTCGACCTGACGCTCTCCAGGGCGCGCTTCAAGGATGACGAGCCCATCGGAGACCACATTCCCGGATCAACGACCAGAACGATGTCTGGCGGCCTGACGTATGCGGAGGGACCGTGGAGCGCTGGTCTAAGACTGCGCTACTTCGGACCGCGGCCCCTCATCGAAGACAATTCGGAGCGCTCCGGCTCCTCGACGCTCGTGAATGCAAAGCTCGGCTACGCGGTGACCAAGCAAGTGAGGATCGGCCTCGATGTGCTGAACCTCTTCGATCGCAAGGTCGATGACATCACGTACTTCTATACGTCCCGCCTGCAAGGCGAACCCGCTGCCGGGGTGGCCGACAAGCACTTTCACCCGGCCGAGCCGCGCAGCGTACGGCTCTCGGTGCTGCTGCAGATATAGTCTCGCATCGCCCTAGGCATTGCTCAAAAGCGCGTGCTGAGTCCCACGACCAAGGCCCGGTCGGCCACCAGCTGAACTCCATTCACGAACTGGTAGAGCGGCAGCTGCAGAAAGCCGTAAGCCTGAAGGTCCTTCGTCAGCGCATAGGCGACGCCTGGACTCAGAAATAGCGAGCGACCGCCCGAATCCTCGGCTTCAGCTTGCGCGCCGCCGTCGCGACCTCTTATCAGTCCATTCATCTGCAGCAACAGCCCAAGCTTCTCGGTTGCCTCGTATCGCATTCCGGCGTCGATGTTGATCCGTCGCCCCGGTCGATAGTCCTCCTTCGTAGTGAACGGAACCTGAACGAGGCCCTGCACGAACCACGACAGGTCCTTCAATGGAAGCGCCCGACGCAAGAACGCGCCGAAGAGCGCGTCGGTCGTTCCGCTGCCGGGCTGCAGCGTGCGTTCGGCACGCTCGCCATCTGCGTTGCGCACCTTGAAGCTGCCCGTCGGCAGCTTGAGCCCGAACAGCAATCCGGACTGTCCAAGCGTGTGCTCTGGCGTTTCTGTCGGAGAAAATTGATAGCGACCGAGCAGGCGTAGATCGCCCACCTCGGTGAATTTCCAGTTTTCCGGAGTCTGGGTACCGTCGTCCTCGTTCTGGAGGTGGAAGTGCGTGCGCCGAACGATCGGCAGCGTGGCTGTGATGCCCCAGTTCGCGTCGAAGTTGTGATCCAGCGTTCCGATGAAGTTGCGATTCACCGTCTGCACTTCATCGTGGTCGCGCGGAATTTCGCCGACGCCGATGCGCCTTCGGCCGTTCTGCACGCGGTCCTGGTTGATGTACTCGTAATGCAAATCGAACCGGGTGCCAGGCGTGACATTGACGCCCTGCATGCTCCATTGCGTATCGACCATGCAAAAGGCCGAGCCGCACGATGCCGCCGCGCCAAGCGGCGCGCACAAAACCAATGCCAATGAAAGCCGTTTCATTGTTCCCCCAACGGTGGAACTTCTTACAGACAACTCGGTACTACGGGATCCAGCGTCAGGAAGAAACGGGAGGGGCGCGCGGCGGGAAGGGTGAGAGCGGGGTGGACCGGGGCGGAACAGCACCGGTGAGAGACAGCAGGGATGGAACAGATGACTGTTGCAAGGCGCAGGCCGCCGGCGCGGCGTCGATCATGTCCGGCTCGCCCGCGCGTATGCACGAGGAGCCGTGACCGCCACAACCCGGCCCGCCGTCGTCCGGGCAGTGCGAGGGTGCAGCCGCTATAGCGCCGGCGGCCGAAGCAGCGGCCTCGAGGGGCTGCTTGTGATTTCCGTGCGCGGCAGCGATCAACGGCATCAGCGCGCAAAGAGCCAGTGCGAGCTGTGCAATTCGCACGATTACTTGCACCGCAGGTTCCCCGCCTGGATATCGACCGGCTTGGAGCAGTCCTGCTCGCTCACCTTGCGGCCAGGCGCCAGCTCCGGCGCGCCGCGCGGATCCCTGTGGAGCCGCGAGCTGCCGCGGCCGGGCGTCGCCGTGGAATGGGCGGCGGACGGGACGCTTGCAAACTTGCCTCCAGCTTGCTTCGCTGCCTGCACATCCAGCGCGGCGCAAAGGACGACCAAGACGGCGAGCGTGCGTTTCATGGCGTTGAGGCGCCAGTATACTGGCTGATCCCATGCACGACCTCGTGATCCGCGGAGCGCTGCTTCTCGACGGTTTGGGTTCTTCTCCCCGGCATGGAGACGTGGGCGTCAGGGATGGCCGCATTGCGGAAATCGGAGAGGTTACCGACAGCGCAAAAGAGACGATCGATGCCGGCGGCCTTGCGCTGATGCCTGGGATCATCGACAACCACACGCATTACGACGCGCAGCTCACCTGGGACCCGAGCGCCTCGCCCTCGCCTGCGCTCGGGGTCACCACCGCGATCATCGGCAACTGCGGCTTCACCATCGCGCCGTGCCGTCCTGCGGACCGGGACCTGGTGATGCGCAACCTGACGCAGGTCGAGGGCATGTCGCTCGAAGTGCTGCGGAGCGGCATCCGCTGGGAGTTCGAATCGGTGCCGCAGTACCTCGACATGCTCGAGCGCCGGGGAGCTGCGCTCAACATCGCAAGCTTCGTCGGGCACTCGGCGCTGCGCAGCTACGTGATGGGCGAGGCGGCGACGCAGCGCGCCGCGACCGATGCCGAGATCGCCGAGATGCGCGCTCTGGTGCTCGAGGCGATGCGCGCCGGCGCGATCGGCTTCTCGACCAGCACCTCGCCCGCCCACAACGGCGAAGGCGGTAAACCGATGCCTTCGCGCCTCGCCGATGAGAAGGAGCTGCGCGCCCTCGTCGTCTCGCTCAAGGATGCCGGCCGCGGCGTCTTCATGCTCACCAAGGGCGGCCACACGCGCATGGCGTTCCTCGAGGAGCTGGCGGCGCAATCGACCCGGCCGGTGGTGGTTGCCGCGTTGCTCCACAGCAGCACCAATCCGGACGCGGTGTTCCGGGACCTCGACGCCGCGCGCGACGCTACCGCGCGCGGTCACAAGGTCGTCGGCGCGATGTCCTGCTGCCCGCTGTCGATGGATTTCACGCTGCACTCGCCCTATACGTTTGAAGGGTTGGAATCCTGGAAGCCCGCTCTCGGGAAGAAAGACGAAGCTTTTCGAAACGTTCTTCGAGATCCCAAATTTCGAAATTCAATGCGTAAGGAGCTTGCGACCCCTGCGCACTTCCGCCTGTTCAACGGCCAGTGGAGCCAGGTGCGCGTGGTCGAGTCGGCGCGCAAGGACCTCGAGCAGCGCTCGATCGCCGAGCTGGCCGGACAGGCGGGCAAGGACCCGCTCGACTTCATGCTCGACCTGGCGCTCGAGGAGAGTCTCGACACGGTGTTCACGGCGCTGCTCCTCAACTCCGACGAGGAGGCGGTCGGCCGCATGCTCCGCCACCCCGCCAGCATGGTGTCGCTGTCGGACGCGGGCGCGCATCTTACGTTCTTCAATGACGCCGGCTTCGGGCTGCACCTGCTCGGGCACTGGGTGCGCGAGCTCGGCGTGCTGTCGCTGGAAGACGCTGCCCGCAGGCTGACCGGCCAGCCGGCTGCGGTGTTCGGCATCAAGGAACGGGGGGTGCTGAAGCCCGGTTACCAGGCCGACCTCCTGCTCTTCGACCCGGCGAGCGTGAACCGCGGGCCGAACCGGCGCGTCTTCGATCTGCCGGGGGGCCACCCTCGCCTCACCACCGACGCGGTCGGCGTTCACGGCGTCTGGGTGAACGGCGTTCGCATCGTGCGGGACGGGGATCTGGACCGCTCGCGCCGTCCAGGCCGTTTGCTTCGCGACTTTGCGTAGCGGTAGCACGACAGAAAAAAAACGAGCGCAAACAGCGCTTTTTCCTGATTCGGCCGAGCGGCTGTCGCTCCAGGCCGACGTTTTTCTGCCTTTGCAGCGAAAACTCCCTGCGCAAACCGCTGGTATGGATCGTGCATACGGTTGTAAAGCTATCCCAGCCATTCACTACAGAGGGGAATAACGTGCTACAGAAAGACGGGTTTTTCCGCAAGCGCGAAGAGCAGCGCGATAACAGTCTGTTCCGCCCAAGCCAACCAGCGACTCCCGCGACCGTGCCTCCCGCCTACGTGGCACCCTCGCCCCTCGCCACCGATAAGGGTGAAGAGCGCAAGGAAGCGAAGCTGGTCGTCGGCCCCGACATCAAGATGAAAGGCGCCGAGATCTCCGACTGCGATACGCTGGTGGTCGAAGGCCGCATGGAAGCCACGCTCGACTCGCGCGTGCTCGAGATCGCGCAGAACGGCGTGTTCCAGGGCACCATCGCGGTCGACAACGCCGAGATCAACGGCCGCTTCGAAGGCGAGCTGACGGTGCGCAAGCAGCTCACCATCCACGGCACCGGCAAGGTCTCGGGCAAGATCCGCTACGCCAAGATCAAGATCGAGGAAGGCGCGGAGCTCGCCGGCGAGATCTCGGTTCTCGACAAGTCGCAGGCCAGCCTCGGCGCGACGAAGCGCGTCGGCGCCGCCCTGACCAACTAGTTCGCAGCATCCCCTGGGCCTCGACGAGCCGGATTCCGGCGTCGAGGCCTGGTTCACCTCGCGGAACAGGCGGCCCGCTCATTCGGCGGGCACGACCACCCGTGCATCGCCACCCCCGCCACGCGCGTCGGCCACGGCCACAAACCGCCCATCGGGGAGGATGGAGATGCCCTGCGCCACGCCGATCTCCCCGGTACTGCTGAAGCGCTGACCGAAGCGAGCGCTCAGCTCGCCGCCGTACCGGTCGAGGAACCCCGGCTCAGCCGGCGTGCTCGCCGTGTTCTGTTGTGACGCGCGCGCCGCGGCGAGCGCCTCGGGGAGCGGCATGCCGAAGTCAAGATGGTTGACCAGGATGCCCAGCACGGTCGTCTGAATCGTCTGCCCGCCCGCCACCCCGATCGAGAGCACGGGGTGCCCGTCGCGGACCACGAGCGTCGGCGCCATGTTGCCGCGCGGGCGCTTCCCGGTCTCGGCGAGGTTGGGGTCGCCCTCGAACAACGGCTGCGGATTGAAGTTGGTCATCTCGTTGTTGAGGAAGAACCCGTAACCGGGCACCACCACCCCGCTGCTGCTCACGTTCGTGCTCGTGAAGCTGACCGCGTTGCCCCACCGGTCGACGACCGACACGTGGTCGGTGGAGCTCACATGTTCGACTTCCACTTGGCCCGATCCGCTGGCCGGGCAGGTCGTGTCGTACGGCGGGGTGGGATCGCCGGGGGCCACCGGAGCCTTCATGGCGGTGTCGCCGATGAGGCAGCGGCGCTTGTCGGCGTAGCCCTGCGAGAGCAGTTCTTCGAGGGGGACGTCGACGAAGCGCGGGTCGCCGACGTAGCGAGCCCGATCGGCGAAGGCAAGCTTGGAGGCCTCGATCAAGCGGTGCAGGGCGAGCGCCCGGTCGGGGCCCGGGAGGTCGAAGCCCTCGAGGATGTTGAGCGCCTCGCTCACCGTCGAGCCGCCGCTCTCGGGCGGGGGAGTCGAGTAGATGTCGTAGCCGCGATAGCGCACCCTGGTCGGGGAAATGGCGGGCAGCTGGTAAGCCGCGAGGTCGGCGAGCGCCATCTTGCCGGGGCGCAGCGCGGCCTCGGCCGCGTACTGGCGAGCGTCCGCGGCGAGCGGCGGGTTCTGAATGCTGTCCACGATCGCCCGCGCGATCGGCCCCCGGTAGAAGGCGGCGGCGCCTCCCTTGGCGATCAGCTCGTACGTCCGCGCCAGATCGGGGTTGCGAAAGAGGGAGCCGACGGGATAGGGCTCGAGGTTCTCGTCGAAGTACAGCTCGCGGCTCGAGGTGAACGCCTTGAGGCGATCTGCCCTGGGGAACGCGCTAAGGACCACGAACCCCTTACGGCCTACTGTGATCGCCGGCTGCAGCGCTCTGCGCAGCGAGATCGTCCCATAGCGCTCCAGCGCCCGCTCCCAGACCATCACTGCGGTGGGGACACCGACTGAAAGCGCGCCCGTCCCCACGAGCCCTTTCCGGTCGTCCGGCCCGAAGGCCGCCGGAGCGGGCGCGCGGTCGCCGATCGCCACCGCGCGCTGCTGGTGGCTGAGGTAGATCGTCATGTAACTCAGGCCGCCGGGGCCGTTATTGCCCGGGTTGGTCAGGCCCGAAACAGCCGCGGCGGCGACGGCCGCGTCGACCGCGTTGCCGCCGCGCCTGAGGATCTCGATGCCGGCGCGGGTAGCCGCCGGATGGGTCGTCGCCACGGCGCCGCCGGTGCCGAGCGCAACCCGCTGCAACTCAGGTTCCGGTCTCCCTCCACCGTCGGCAGCGAGCGCCGCGGTACCGCGCACCGTCAGCGCGATGGCCAATGCGGCCGCGATCGTCACAGATCGACTAAATTGAGAAATACGGAACAAGGCTGTCGTTATGCGGCGACCAAATCCATCAAAACGATAAATTTTTGACCCGGAATTTTTTTAATCCGTAAGCAAATGTTTCCGCTGCCTTGCATAGGGAAAACAATAGTACCAAGATACGCGCAGTGAGCGCGACGCACCACAGGGGAGTTCAAATTACCACGCTGTCGGGGAGGACGCGACGGAGAATGTTTTTCTCAAATGCCCAACGTCCGGACCCAGTGCCGAGAGGCGTACACGCCTCGTACCATCTCCAAGGCAGTCCTCAAGGCCCTTGTAGAAGCGCTCGTCGACTTCAAGCCGGGACTCCCCACCACCTCTAGAAAGATCAAGGCGCGGGCGATCAGCGCCGGGAAGAGCACGGAACTGGAAGGACCGGAGTGCTGGAAGGTCACCGATCCGCATTCCCTGGCCGAGCTGGAAAACGTCCGCGTGGAGCTTCTGCTCGCGTCGACGGATCATCGCAAGTGCGAGCTTCACGTCGAATTTCGCAGCGGCCAGATCCTGCTGAGCGTTTCCGATATCGAGACCAGCTGGGGCAAGAGCGTATTCGAGGATACGCGCGTTCTGCTGAGCGAGCTTGGAATCTCCTCCAAGGGGTTCAACGCAAGACTTCGAAAAGCGTACGGCCTGCTCGACATCTTCCAGAACGTGCTGCTGGCGCTGGCGATGGCGGTGTTTGCGGTCTGGCTCACGGGCCGAAGGACAATCTATCTTTACGCGTCCCTGGCACTGTTCGTTGCCGGCGTCATGCCGGCGTTGACCCGCTCGTACCATTTCTTTTCGCCTCCCAGGAAGACCCCGATTTTCCAGGAAACGGTCGCCAAGGCCAGAAATTTTCCGTGGGCGGAAGCGACTGCAGTCCTTGCTTTCTTCACCGGCTTGCTGCAACTGGCGACAGCACTGTTCGCCATTGTGTGGTGAAGCGACAAAATCAGGAGAAACCGCATGGCGCACGATGTCGAGACGGTACGAGCAGCACTGGCGACGAGTCGGGACAGGCTATTGCCCCAAGCTCACGTGGTTGCAACGGGCGTGGGATACAAGATCACGCGGGGAGTGAAGACCAACGCCTTGTCGATCGTTTGCTCCGTCACGCGAAAAGTCGCCCTGAATCAGCTGCGACCGCGCGACCAGGTGCCGCCCGCGATCGATGGCATCCCCACCGACGTAGTGGCCACCGGCGTGATCCGTGCGCTGCAGGCCCGGACCGCCCGGTTCCGGCCGGCCCCCGGCGGCGTCAGCATCGGGCACCGCGCCATCACCGCAGGCACCCTGGGATGCCTGGTGAGAAGACAGGGGCAGGTCTTCGTGCTGTCCAATAACCACGTGCTGGCGAACAGCAATGATGCGCAGCGGGGCGACGCGATTCTGCAGCCGGGGCCGCACGACGGCGGCAGGTTTCCCGACGACCAGATCGCGGAGCTGGAAGACTTCGTCCGGGTCAGCTTTGTCGAGCAGCCCAGCGAATGCCGCTTCGCGAGCGGCGTCGTTGCCGTGCTGAACGCCGCGTGCTGGTCGATCGGAAGCAAGACGCGCTATCGCAGCGTCAACCTGCAAGCTATCGATAATCGCGTGGATGCGGCGATCGCCAGGCCCCTGCAGCCGGCCCAGGTGAAGGGCGAGATCCTCGAAATCGGCAGCATCGCGGGCCTGGGAAGCGGCAGCCTGGGCCTGGCGATCAAGAAAAGCGGACGTACGACCGGCCTGACGACAGGCGAGATCACGCAGGTGGACGTGTCCGCCAACGTGCAATACGGGCCGGGGCGCCTTGCGCGCTTCAGCGATCAGCTGATGGCCGGCGCCATGAGCCAGGGCGGCGACAGCGGGTCGGCCGTGCTGGACAGCAACAATCGCCTGGTCGGATTGCTGTTCGCGGGCAGCGAGAACAGCACGATCATCAATCGCATCGAGCACGTGTTTTCCGAGCTGAGGCTCACTTTGTGAAGCGCGCGGTTGCCGCTGCCCTGGCGCTGCTGATATCGTGGACGGGTTCAGCCGGGGAAAAGGCAATGTCCCCCACCATCCAGGAAGTGAAGGCAAAACACGCCCCGCGCTTTCTCGCCTTGTCGGGCGTGGTGTCGGTGGGCATCGGCCGCGATGCCGATGGCCGCGAGGTGATCGTCATCGGCCTCGACCGTGCGCGCCCCGAAACCCAGGCAAGCCTCCCCGCGCAGCTCGACGGGTATCGCGTGCGGGTGGAGATCATCGGCACGGTGAAGGCGAGGTGAGCCGTCTCCGCGCGATGCTCATTCGACATGAAGGATTGCGGCTGAAGCCTTACCGCGACGCCAAGCGCAAGCTCACGATAGGAGTTGGCCGGAATCTGGATGACGCGGGGATCACGCGCGCCGAGGCATTGATGCTTCTCGACAACGACATCGCCACGGTGCGACGTGACGTGACGCGCGCGTTCCCGTGGTTTCCGGGCCTCGACCCGGTGCGCAAGGATGTCGTCCTGGATATGGTGTTCAACCTGGGGCTGCCCGGTTTCCGTCGATTCGAGAAGACCATCGCCTCGATAAGAGCCGGAGACTGGGAGAATGCGGCGCGCGAGATGCTCAGCAGCCGCTGGGCGAGCCAGGTCGGAAAACGCGCGACGGAACTGGCGGCCATGATGGAGCGGGGGAAGTACGAAATATAATGGGGTCAGACCCCATTTATCGTTGCAGCTATCGCTAGTCCTCGCGGTCGCGGCCCGGGATGCGCGCACGCAGGGGTGGTTTCAGGAAAGTCTATGGTCGTTCCCATAATCAGGGGATTGCCTTTGCGGCCGGCGAAGATCACCATGTTCGAAGTAATCAACAAGTCTGAAACTGTACTGATTTCGGCAACCCTGGGGTGTTTAACCAAATGCTAGAGGGGAACATCAGCCATGAAACGAGTAGCCGCGTGGTGTCTCAGCAGTCTCGCGCTCGTGCCTGCCTATTCCTTCGCCGCGGGCGGTACTGTCGTCTGTGGCGCCGTCCATTTCATCCGCGCGCAAGGCACCGAGTTGCGGAACACTGTAATCAGCTTGCGCAATTTGGACCTCGTCAATCCCACGACGGTCGAGCGCATCACCATCCGGAACACGCCCGGGGACGTGGTCCACGATTCGGGACCTGCTACAAACGAAGACCATCCGCTAAACACGGATTTCACCCCTGGCTTGAACATCACCGTCGTTCCGCCGGGCGCTAGCTACTACATCGGGACCAACCACATTTGGCCCGAGGGCGTCATTCCGCCGAAAAACGACCAGGATATATCTGCGACCGGCCAGGCCATGTCTGCAACAGTGCAGTTTTCCAAGGAGGGGAAGCCCGCTTTGTTCGTGGTGGGGGCCACATCCCGCACCCGGGAACGCTTTGGCCTAGGGGCCGAGCGAGCGCGTGACAGCAGCCAATGCACTCAAGTGAAATCGCGGGATGACGATTAGCACGAGGAGCCGGTCGTCGGCGCCTCGAGCGACTCAGCCGCCGCTCAACGCCTGAAGGATGATCACCTCGTCGCTCGCGTTCAGCGGCTGCGACAGGTCGCGCACCTGCTCGCCGTTGACGAAGATGCGGATGTGGCGCCGTATCCTGTCCTGCTCGTCGATCATGCGGAAACGGATTCCCGGGTACTGGCGCTCCAGGTCGGCGAGGACCCCGGCAAGTGTCGGGCCGCTTGCCTCGGTCTCGCCGCGATCGGTGTACGAGCGCAGGGCGCTGGGGACGAGCACCTTCATCTACGACAGTTCGGCCGCTTCCACGGCGTAGATCTCCGGCAGGTGCCGCGCGATGCAGGCCCACCGGCGGCCTTCGTCGCGGCTCATCCACAGCTCGCCGCTGGTCGTGCCGAAGTAGAGGCCCACCGGATCCGACGCGTCCGCCGTCATCGCCTGGCGCTTCACCGTCCACCACGCCTGCTTGGCGGGCAGCCCGGCGTCAAGACGTTGCCATGTCTTTCCGCCGTTGCGCGTCGCGTAGACCGCGGGCATGCCTTCCGGGCTCGTGCGCGGCCAGACGGTGGTGCCGCTCATCGGGAACACCCAGGCGGTGTCCGCATCGCGCGGGTGCACCACCATCGGGAAGCCGATGTCACCCACGCGCTCCGGCATGCTCTTGCCGATGCGCTCCCAGGTGTCCGACGGCCGGTCGAGCCGGTAGATGCCGCAATGGTTCTGTTGATACAGGCGGTCCGGGTTGCTCGGGCAAATCCGGATGCAATGCGGGTCGTGGAAGCTGGGCTTGGACGCGTCGAACCCCTCGACGACCTCGAGCCCCTTCAGGAGCGTCTTCCATGTCCGGCCGCCGTCGACCGACTCGTGCACGCCGCCCCCCGACATCGCGACATAGAGATGCGTGGAATCGCGCGGGTCGACGATGATCGAGTGCAGCTTCGGCCCGTCCGGCGTGCCGTCCTGCACCGTGCCCATCCATTCCCGGAACTGCGGATCGTCGTTGAGCGAGGAGAACGGTTTCCACGTGACCCCGCCGTCACCGGAGCGGAACAGTCCTTGGGGCGAGGTCCCCGCGTACCAGACGTCCCGCTCCGCTGCGCGTCCCGGGGCGAGCCAGAACGTGTGATCGACCGCGCGGCCTTCCTTGCCGTCCGCGGTTTTGGCGAACGCCGGCGGCTGCGCGGCTTCCTTCCAGGTGCGCCCCAGGTCGGTGGAGCGAAACACGGTCGGGCCGAGGTGGCCGGTCTTCGCCGCCGCGAGCAGCGTCCGCCCGTCGCGCGGGTCGAGCACCGCGTGGCTGATGACGTGGCCGAGAAAGTGCGGCCCGTCGGCTCGCCAGGTTTTGCGCGCCGCATCGCCGTGATACAGCCATGCGCCCTTGCGCGTGGCGACCAGCACGATCAGGCGGCGCTGCGGCCGCGCGCGAGTGGAGGGGCGTTGCCTTCGCGCCGCCGGTTTCCTGGTGTTGCGTGCCATCATCCGCTCCTTTATGACTCCTGGAAGCGCGCATTTTGCCCGTCCGTGCGTCCCATCCGCAACGCTCACCGAGGGGGTATAGATATCCTTCGACATCCAAGGATAATAAGGCATGGATCCGATCGAATTCGAGCTGTTCAAGAACGCCATCTTCTCGATCGCGGACGAGATGGCGCTCACCGTCTTTCGCACCACCTATTCCGGCGTGCTGAAGGACAACATGGACTACTCGACCGGGTTCGCCGACGCCGAAGGCAAGCTGGTGGCGCAGGGACTCACGCTGCCCGGGCACCTCGGCTCGGTGCCCACGGCGATGGCCTCGATCATGCGCCACTACCAAGACGACATCCGGCCCGGCGACGTGTTCATCATGAACGACCCGTTCGACGGCGGCATGCACCTGCCGGACATCTTTGTCTTCAAGCCGCTGTTTCACGAAGGCGGGCGCCTCGCCTTCGCCTGCACCGTGTGCCACCACACCGACGTCGGCGGCCGGGTCGCGGGCTCCAACGCCTCCGACTCGACCGAGATCTACGCCGAGGGCCTGCGCATCGCGCCGCTCAAGATGTACGAGGCCGGCGTGCTGAACAAGACGCTCATGACCTTCATCGAGAAAAACGTGCGCCTGCCGGTGAAGGTGTTCGGCGACCTGCGCGCGCAGCTCGCCGCCTGCCACATCGCCGAGAAGCAGTTCGCCGAGCTGGTGGCGAAGTACGGAGCCGGGCAGACCACGCTCTACATGCGCGAGACGATCGACTACGCCGAGCGCCTGACGCGCGCGGCGCTCGAGAAGCTGCCCGACGGCGAGTGGAGCTTCGAGGACTGGATCGACGACGACGGCGTCGACTACGGCAAGCCGATCCGGCTGTTCGTGACCCTGCGCAAGCGAGGCGGCCACATGGTGGTCGACTGGACCGGCACCCATCCGCAGGTGAAAGGCGCGATCAACAACACGCTTTCCTTCACCAAGGCCGCCTCCTACACCGGCGTGCGCTCGGTGCTGCCGCAGGGCATCCCGAACAACGAGGGCGTGTTCCGCGCGATCGAGGTGATCTGCCCGCCGGGCACGGTGGGCAACGGCGTGCTTCCCGCCGCCTGCGCCGCGCGCGGCCTCACCGGCTTTCGCATGACCGATTGCATGTTCGGCGCGCTCGCGATGATGCTGCCCGAGCGCGTCAAGGCCGCGGGCGACGGCGGCAACACCGGGGTGTCGATCGGCGGCTACGATGCCGAGCGCAAGCCCTTCATCTACGTCGACTTCACCTGCGGCGCGTGGGGGGCGCGGCCGTGGGCTGACGGCCTCGACGGCAACTCGCACATGTTCGCCAACATGGCCTCGCACTCGGTCGAGGTCACCGAGACCGAGCAGCCGATGCAGTTCCTCGCCTACGAGTTCGTGCCCGACAAGGCGGGCGCGGGCAAGTACCGCGGCGGCGTGCCGTTCCGCCGCGACTACCGCTTCCTCGAGGAGGAAGGCGTGCTGCAGGTGCGCTCCGACCGGCGCACGCACCGGCCGTTCGGCCTCTACGGCGGCAGCCCCGGCGGGCCGTCGGAGAACTATCTCAATCCGGACGGCGAGAACCGCGCGCTGCCGAGCAAGTTCACCATGACCATCAAGAAAGGGGACGTGTTCCGCCACGTCCTCGCCGGCGCCGGCGGCTGGGGCGACCCGCTCGAGCGCGACCCCGCTGCCGTATTGAAGGATGTGAGAAACGAGCTTCTGTCTGTGAGGCAGGCTGAAGCGGATTACGGCGTTGTCGTCATTGAAAACCAGGCCGATATGAAAGCGACGGCAAAGCGTCGGGCGGAAATCCGCGCCGCGCGCGGCTGGCGCGAGGTGCCGGCCGTGCAACGCGAAGATCCGCTGCCGAAGACCAGAAAAGCGGCCTAGTGACGAGCTACCGCGTCGGTGTCGACGTCGGCGGCACCTTCACCGACATCGTGCTGCTCGGCTCCGACGGCACGATCCACAGCAAGAAAATCTCCTCCAGCGCGGAGAACTACGCGCAGGCGATCGTCGAGGGCCTCGCCGAGGTGTTCCGCGAGACCGGCCTGCGCGGTGACGCGATCGAGGAGATCCGCCACGGCACGACGGTGGCCTCGAACGCCATTCTCGAGCACAAGGGCGCGCGTACCGGGCTGATCACTACGCGGGGGTTTCGCGACGTGCTCGAGATCCGCACGCTGCGCATGCCGCGCATGTACGACCTGACATGGACCAAGCCCGCGCCGCTGGTCGAGCGCTACCTGCGCCAGGTCGTGGACGAGCGCGTCAACGCGGCGGGCGTGGTCGAGCGCGCGCTCGATCCGCGCGATGCCGAGCGCGCGGTCGATGCGCTGCTTGCGGAGAGAATCGAGTCGATCGCGGTATGCCTGCTGCACTCGTTCACCAATCCGGCGCACGAAGTGTTACTCAAGGACATTATTCGAAGAAAAGCGCCAGCGCTGCCCTGCTCCATCTCGTGCGAAGTGCTGCCCGAGATCAAGGAGTACGAGCGCACCTCGACTACGGTGGTGAACGCCTACGTGACGCCCATCGTCGCGCGCTACCTCAGGGCGCTGCGCAGGGGTCTCGACGACGCCGGCGTGCGCGCGCGCCTGCTCCTCATGCAGTCGAACGGCGGGCTCACCACCGACGCGGCGGCGGCCGAGCGGCCGATCCACATCATCGAGTCGGGGCCCGCCGGCGGGGTGGTCGGTGCTCAGGCCCTCGCGCGCGCCAGGCGCATGCCCAGGATCATCAGCTTCGACATGGGCGGCACGACGGCGAAAGCGGCGATGGTCGAGGACGGCGAGGTGGCGCGCGCCCACGAATACTCGGTCGGCGCCGGCATCATGATCGGCTCGCGGCTCCTCACCGGCGCGGGCTACACGCTGAAGGTGCCGGCGATCGACCTCGCCGAGGTCGGCGCCGGCGGCGGCTCGCTCGTATGGATCGATGCCGCCGGCGCGCTGCAGGTCGGCCCGGAAAGCGCCGGCGCAGCGCCCGGCCCGGTGTGCTACGACAAGGGCGGCGAGACGCCGACGCTCACCGACGCCAACCTGCTCCTCGGCTACATCAACCCGGCGCATCTCGTCGGCGGCGCGCTCAAGCTCAATGCCGCCAAAGCACGCGACGTGTTTACTAAAAAAATAGTTGAACCTCTCGGCATGTCGATGGAACGCGCGGCGCACGGCGCGCATCTCATCGCCGCATCGAACATGATCCGCGCGATCAAGGCGGTGTCGAGCGAGCGCGGCCGCGATCCGCGCGAGTTCGCGCTGTTCGCTTTCGGCGGCAACGGCCCGGTGTTCGCCTGCGGCATGGCGCAGGCGCTCGGCATGAAACGCATCGTCGTGCCGCCCTCGGCGGGCCTGTTCTCCTCGTTCGGGCTGCTCTACGCCGGCGTCGAGCACCATTACGCACGCACGTTCCGGCGGCTCTTGCGCAAGGCAGATTCCCATGAGCTCGAGCGTGCGTGGGATGAACTATCCCAAAAAGCACTCGAGCAGCTTGCCAGCGAGGGATTCGCTGAGAAGAAGGCGCGCGTTCGGCGCTCGGCGACGTTGCACTACCAGGGGCAGACTTACGAGCTCAGCGTGCCGCTGCCCGATGGTCCGATCGATCTCGCGTATCTGGAGGAAGCCTTCGGCCGCGAGCACGAGAAGACCTACGGCCATCGCGCCGGCGCCGACGAGCCGGTCGAGCTGGTCTCGATCCAGATCGTCGGCCAGGGCCTGCGCGAAGGGGCGAGCGTTCCCGCGCGCGTGCGGCCGAGCCGCGCCGAGCCCGCGCCGCCGCCGCCGCGCCCCGCCTATTTCGGTTCCTGGATCGAGACCCCGGTGATGCGGCGCTCCGACCTCGCCAGGCCGCGTTCAGGCCCGCTCATCGTCGAGGAGTACGACGCGACCTGCGTGGTACCACCCGGTGCAAAAGCCGAGCTCGACGGCGGCGGCAATATCCTCATCGACCTCCCGTAGCTACTGCTTCGGGATTTTGGCGTGATCGTCGTCGTGCCGCTGCAGCTCCCTTGACTCGGTGTGGTGGACACGAGGACGACAGCCGGCAGGACATCGGTCACCGTGATCCCTGTCGCGACAGCAGTGGTTTTCGTGACGGCGAGATCCGCCGTGTCGTGAGTTGCTGATCACGAGCGATACCGTCGCCGTATGCTGTACCGTCGCGCCAGTCCCGGTCACGGTCAGTGGAAACGTCCCTGGCGGGAGCGAGGCCTCGGTGCTCACCGTCAGTGTCGAAGATTGCGGCGAAGCGTCGACGATCAGCACCGTCGTCGGAGCAAAAACGGCACTCGAATTCGCCGGCAAGCCACTGATGCTCAAGTCGATGCTGCCCCTGAAGCCACCGGACGGGGTCACCGTGACCGTGTATGTCGCGGTGCTCTCCGGCATGATCGTTCGTGACGACGGGTCGCCGCTCACGACGAATTCCGGCGAACCGCTCCCTCTGGCGATCCTGGCCACGAACGCGTCGCTGGGACCCCCGCCGAACACCGCCTGCAAGGGATTCGCGGTGGGCCAGTCCGCCGAACCGGTCTCGCCCGTGATCCAAGCCTCGCCGGACGAATCCACGGTGATGCCGAGCCCGGCGTCGTCGCCGGCGCCCCCGAGATAAGAAGAGTAGACGAGCGACGCGGCCCCCGCCTGTCCGGGATCGAGCTCGGCGACGAAGGCATCCTTCCCGCCGGCATTTTGCCCTTGCAAGGCGCTCAGCAGCGGGAAGTTGACGGACGTGGTGTCGCCGACCACGTAGATCTTCCCTGTGGGGTCGACGGCAAGACTGTTTCCGCGGTCGCTACCGGCGCCGCCAAGGTACGTACCGTACACGAGCGCGGATCCGCTGGCATTCAACCCCACCACGAAGGCGTCCGAGCTGCCGCCGTGGCTGGCCTGGAAGGCGTTCTGGGTCGGGAAAGTCCCCGAGGCGGTCTCCCCCGTTACATAGACATTGCCGGACCCGTCAACGGCAATACCTACGGCTTCATTACCGAAACCACTTGGTCCATGATAACGGGCCACCCATTGCTCTTGGCCAGCAGCATTGTATTTGATTGTGGCATAATCGGAGAGATTCTGAACACGCGCGGTGTAGGTGAACCCTGTCACGTAGACGTTGCCCAAGGCGTCAACAGCGATGGCGAACGCAGTGCCACCGCTCTCCGGTCCAATGTAATTGGCAACCCATAGCACTTGACCTGCGGAGTTATACTTGACGGTCGCATATCCGTCGCTTGTTCCAGTCACATACACGTTGCCTGAATCGTCGACGGCGATGGCCGTGGCGAAATCGTAGCTGTTTCCCGGCCCGTTGTAGCGAGCAATCCATGCTTCTTGAACATCGCCGCCTGGGGGCGGAAATGGGGCGCGGTTCACGCGAGGCGGCCGCGCATCGAGATGGCGTGTATTTAGGCGCGGGCTGGGCGCCGCAAACACCGCTAGGCAGACGCCGACGAAGAAGAGAATCAGACCAAGTAAAACGCGGAGATTAAAAGAGGCGAAATAGGTAGCCCGTTTCTTATCATAGATATCGCTCCGCCGGGACGTTTTAGTTCGCTGCTCCAAAGCTTTTCAAGCCTATTCTATCAGTGGGATTCCAGTTTGAATAAGAATAAATTGCAGCTGCAGGCCGGCCCCAAAACCAGTACCGATGATGCGCCGAACAAAACCAAGGGCAATACAGATCGTCTGAGCGTATTACTGCGCGCTAA
>Ga0209807_1000565_pt1 | contig 16996 bp, 17 predicted proteins | sample GraSoiAngelo_154_FD_186168 | JGI IMG/M metagenome (GOLD analysis project Ga0209807, IMG submission 186168) | Grasslands soil microbial communities from the Angelo Coastal Reserve, California, USA - 14_1009_13_20cm (SPAdes) (version 2) | ecosystem: Environmental > Terrestrial > Soil > Grasslands ... | reverse complement strand
GCGGCGAACAAGAGTGGCAGGGCGATGATTGCGAGGAACGGCGTGTGCCCGCCTGCGATCCCGGCCGTCAGGGCGAGCAGGCCGATCTCGCTGGCGGTGTCGAAGCCGAGCCCGAAGAGCACGCCGAGCGGGAACATCTGCCAGCTCGCGTGGATTCGGTCGCCGAGCCGCTTGAGAACGCCGCGGCTCATCAGCCCGCGGTCGAGCAACCGCGCCTCGAGCCGCTCCTCGTCCAGGTCGCCGCGTCGCATCTCGCGGAAGATGGCGATCACGTCCACAAGGACGAGCAGGTTGAGGACGCCGATCGCGAGGAGGAACCCTCCCGAGACACCGGTGCCGAGCGGGCCACCCCAGTGCTGAAAGGACGGGATGCGCGAACGGAGTGTCGAGGCGGCCGTGCCGAGGCCGGCCGCGAGCGCGAAGACGACGCTCGAGTGCCCGATGGAGAAGAAGAAGCCGACGCCGAGCGGACGCTTGCCGTCGGCGAGGAACTTGCGCGTGGTGTTGTCGATCGCCGCGATATGGTCGGCATCGAACGCGTGCCGCAGGCCGAACGTGTACGCAAGCGTGCCGAGGCCGACGAGGGCCGGGCTCGAGCGCGCGTAGTACGCGAGCAGCCCCCAGCCGGCGAGGTGCAGCGCGCCAACGGCGCCGCCGAAGGCGGACATCCGCCGCCAGCTCACGCGTGCACCTTGGGGATGGCGCGCGCTGTCATGAGCACGCCGGCGGTGAGGATCACCGCGGCCGACACCGCCGGGAGCGCGCGTATGAGTAGCCCGTCGAAACTGCGTCCGGCGAACGTCCGCTTCGCGAAGACGGCCAGGAGGCCGAGCCCGGTGATCGAGAGCGCGAGCCCGGTCGAGAACGCAACGATGAGGACGAGGCCGAACGCGAGCCGGTGCAGCGAGATGGCCGCGAGCAGGACGACGAGCGCGGACGGACACGGAAGCAGCCCACCGGACACGCCGACGGCGATCAGGCTGCGACCGGTGATCGGGTGCTCGTGGTCGTGGTCGTGATGGTGGTGGTGGACGTGCGCGACACGCGCGCGCAGGACGCTCAGCCCAACCGCGACGACGAGCACGCCTGCGCTCAGGTTGATCCACGGGTACAGGGTGTCGGGAACGATCCATTGCGAGAGCGCGAGCGTCACGAGCCCGAGCGCGAACACGCCGATCGTGTGCGTCACGGTGACGACCGCGCCGAGCGCCGCCGCATCGCGCGCGGTTCCACGCTTGCCGATGAGGTACGCCGTGACGATCGTCTTGCCGTGCCCGGGAGAGAGCGCATGCGCCGCTCCCCAGAAGAGCGCGGCGGCGAGCGAGGCGAGGATGACGAGCGCGCTCAGCCGGCCCTGCGCGATGAGGCGCGTGAAGCCGGAATCGACGACGCGGTCGGGGGCCTCCAGCGCCTTGCCGCGCGTGAGTCCCGGTACCGCGTCGTGCGTCGGCGCAACGTTCGCCCTCGCCGAGGTGATGTCGAGTGGGCTCTGCAGCAGGCTCTTCGGGTATGCGGTCAGCTCGTTCGAGATGCTGTGCGTCGATGCGCCGACGAGAATCTCCTTCCACCCGATGCGACCCGAGTAGTTGGTGTCTGACACCGTCAGCCTTTCGGTGTCGGACACCAGCGGGCCGCGAAGGATGAGCTCGAACCGCATCGTGTGGAGCCCGCCGACGCCCAATGGGAACGCGAGCGCATGCTCGACGGGGACGAGCCGCGCCGGTCGACTGCCGAGCCGCACATGCAGGCCGCGGGCGAGGCGCCGCGCATAGACATTTGGGTCGATGCCTTGCTGGCGCGCCTGGTAGGTCGGGATCTCCGCCATGTCGAGCACGTAGCGGACGTAGAGGCGGTGACCAGAAACCTCGAGGCGCGCGAATCGGTTGATCGTGAAGTTGCCGAGCGGGTGCGCCTGGGCGGCGACAGGGACGGCGAACGCCGCCGCCGCGACGAGAACGGCGATGAGCTTCTTCATGCCTGCGCTCCCTTCCGGGCGACAGGCGCCCACAGGATCGAAAAGGACGGGTTGAGCGCGAGCGCCCGCCGGTACCAGACCGCCGCCGCGCCGCGATTTCCGAGGCACGCCTCGATCCAGCCGTGGTGGAAGTCCTTCAGTGCGTCCCTCGTTCCCAGGCGAAGCGCGCGGTTCGACCACTGCAGCGCCTCGTTGCATCGGCCGCTGCGCGCGAGCGCCCAGGCGAGGACGTCGTCGCCGTAGATGCTCGGCCGCTCGAGGTGCCCCTTGCGTGCGAGCGTGAGTAGGTGGGCAGGTGCGATGTGGTGGTCGGCGTCGAACAGCGCAATGTCGAGATCATTGCGAACGCCGTTCGCGGCGAGCAGCTTTTCGATGACGTCGATGAGCGCGTACTCGTGCTTTGCTGCGGTGTGGTTCGCGACAGCGCCGTAGAGGTCACCGAGAAAGGCGACCTGCGCCGGTAGCGGCACGCGGTCCACGGCGTTGCGCTCGAAGTCGACTGCGACGTGGAGGTGGCCGAGTGAGGCCTGCACCTGCGCCATGCCGTCGAGCGCGACGTAGTACGTGGGATCCAGTGCGAGTGCATCGTTCATCTGTGCGAGCGCACGCCGCGGCTGCGCGTGTCCGAGATAGAGGAGACCGAGCTGCACATGCGTCCACGAGGACGCCTCCTGCGCGCCGACGGCAGCGGACGCGGCGAGCTGCATAGCGCGCTCGGCGGCGCGGATGTGCCCGATCAGCTCGCGCGCGTACGACACGCGCGAGTACGACGCGACGTCGGGCTTCAGCGCGGCCATGTGATCGAAGCTGTTGATCGCCTGCGGATACCGGCCGAGCTCGATCTCCGCGTCGCCGATGACGCCGTACACGCCCGCGGTCGTCGGCGAGATGCGATTCGCCTCGATGCCGATCGCGAGCGCCTTGCGGAACTGATGACGCGAAAGCGCGAGCTGGCCGAGGCCGGCGGTCGCGACGAGGTCGCGCGGCGATTGCCGCAGCGCCTCGTCGAGGATTCCCTGCGCCTTCGGGTAGTACGCCGGGTCGCCGGTCTCTCGGACGCGCTGGAGGTAGGCAAGGCCGAGCGTGTCGAGCGCCTTGACGTTGTGCCGGTCGAGCTTCAACTCGTCCTGCAGCCCGAGGATCTCGGCCTGCGTGTCGCCGGCGGCGAAGCCCTTCGCGAGCTCGGCCGCCACCGCCTGCGGCAGCACGTCGGTCGCAGCAGCAGGCGTGCTCGAGCGGAACACGCCGCCGAAGAGGAGGGCGGCGGCGGCGAAGATCGCCGCCGCCCCGCCCAAGATGAGGCGATTCGGCACCGCTACGAGTGCATCGGCGAGGTCGTCCCGTGCGTGTCCGCGTAGCCGCTGAACGGAGGAGCGACGTACGGGAACGACGAGAGATACGGGACGTCGTTCGCGTCGACGCCGTCGCCGAGCGGCAGCTTGTGGCCGACCAGCTCACCGGCGACGACCCGCTCGTCGATGTCGATGACATCGTCGCCGAGACGGCGCCCGTTCGGGTAGCCGGCATTGTCGCCTGCGATGACGCCGAGACGATTCACCTGGCCCGCGGGCGTCGGTGCGATCGACAAGTTGAGCCGGAGCTCATCGGCGAGCGTCGAGCCCGTCTCGTTCAGCTTCGGGATGCCGGTGAGAAGGACCTCGACGAGGTCCTTGCGACCCGTCTGCTGGAAGGGACCGAACTGCGGATACAGCTTCTGCAGAACGGCCGCGAGGATCGGGTTCGTGTAGTACTGCTCGAACTGCTTGTCCTGCGCGGGGGACGTTCTGTTCCAGTAGTCCTTCTTGTTCGTCGGGATGACCACCTCGTTGATGAGTGGGTTGCCGAGGCGAGACACCTGCACCCACCTCGTCCGCGCTTTGCCGTTCACGACCTGCACCTTCTGCCGGTCGGTCGCGGCCCAGACGCCGACGACGTGGTTGCCGCCGTTGTCGAGCATCGACTTCGGCACCTGCAGCGCGATCGAATGCACGCCGTAGCCGGCGAGGAAGTCCTTGCCGCCTCCGGTTGCGCCTGTCCCTTCGCGGATCGCGACGAGGTCGAAGATGGCGCCGACGTCGGCGAAGAACGGGTCGTCACGCTGGCCCGCGAAGATCGTGCTCCCGTCCTTCAGAGTCTGGACGCCCTTCGCGGCGAGCGCGTCGTAGTTCGGCGTCGAGCGCGGCCCGATGTTGTCGGGCGGCGTCATGAGCCCCGAGCCGACGACCGACGACTTCCCCCCGGCGATCTTCGTCACCGTGTAGCTCTGCTGCGTGTTGCCGAGGAAGAATTGGCTCGGCAGGTTCTTGAACCTGAACTGCCAAGTGACGTCCGGCTTGCCGTCGCCGTTCGTGTCGGCGTAGATGTCGTACCGCGCGGTCGGGCTGAACGTGTAGTAGTTGGGGCCCGCCGCAGGATCCTCACCCGGGATCCAGTTGGAGATGATCGTCGCGGTCGACGGCTTGTCGGGCGACACGAATGCGTAGAGGTCGGTGTTGTCCGCCGTCGGGTCCTGCGAGATCAGCGGCGCCTCGCGATGGCTCGATGCCTTGGCGGCGACGGTGCCGCCGCGCTGAGCGACGGCGAAGCCGAGCGCCGTGAGCGCGGCGACCACGACGAGTGCGAGAAGGCTCCTTTTCACTGCTACTCCTTCCGTGGAGGGTCGGCGTGATTCGCCGGACCGCGCGGATTGGTTCGGAAGGAGCTCTTACGTTTCCGTGCTGAGCACCGGCGACGTCGTCGGGGTGCGTACACCACCGGCGCGCTCGACGGTGGCGGCGACGACCGCTCCGCTCGGAACCAGCCCGCGCAGGTGCACGACGACCGTCCCGCCGCCCGCGAAGAGGCCGGCCGGGCGCGCCGCCTGGCCACGCGGAATCACCCACGCCTCATAGGTCTTGCCGTGCGGAGCGCGGCCGAGGCCGGAGACGGTGAGCGTCGCGTGCCGGTCAGCGCCGACGACGACGACCGCGCGCAGTGCCTCGGCGTGCCCGCCACGAGTCGCACCCCAGACGCCGAGGCCGACCGCGGCGCACGCCGCGACGGCGGCCGCGGCCGCCGTCAGCCGCAGCGTCCATGGGCGCCGCGGGAACGGCACGACGTTCGGCCGCTCTGCCGCAGCCGCGGCGAGGATGCCGGCGCGAAGGCGCGGCGGGGGTGGCGGCGCCACCGCGCCGAACGCGAGCGCGGCCGCCGTCTCGCGCAATTCCGCAAGCTCGGCCCGACAACGCTCGCATTGGGCGAGGTGCTCCTCATACGCCTCCGCCTCGTCGGCGGCCAGCGCATCGAGCGCATATGCGGGAGTCAGCTCGTGGAGGTCCATGAAATCTCCATGCCCGGGTCGCCCAGCAGCTCGCGCATGCGCGCCAGCCCGGCGAACATCCTGCTCTTGATCGTACCGAGGGGCTGTCCCAGCCTCTCGGCCAGCTCCGACTGGCTGAAGCCGCCGTAGTACGCGAGCTCGAGCGCCTCGCGCTGCACATCCGGGAGCTGGCGGAGAGCTTCCTGGACTCGCTCGCGCTGCAGCCGCAGCCAGGCATCCTCATCGGCTCCCGAGCCCAGGGGCTCCGACGCGCGATCGAGCGAGTCCGCCCGGCGGCGCTGCTCCCGCCGGACCGCGTCGACCGCACGTCGATGGACGAGCGTCAGGATCCAGGTGCTCGCCTTGCCGCGCTCGGGGACAAAGCGCGCCGCAGTCCGCCACACGGAGATGAACGCCTCCTGGACAGCGTCCTCCGCGAGCTTCTCGTCGCGCAGGACTCGGAGCGCGAGGCCGAAGGCAGTCCGCCCGTAGCGGTCGTACAGCTCCGCGAGCGCGGACTGCTCCGAGCGCGCGGCCAGCAGCACGAGCGCCTCGTCCGACAGGTGGGCCAGGGGCCTGCTCATCCGCGGGGATTCGCCCCCGCCGCCCGAGTGGTTCAAAAGCCGACGCGCGGACTCGAACCGCGACCCGCATGTCACCTGCGCCCAGCGCCTCGTCAGCGGAGATCAGCCTGACCCAAACCGCACAGGCGCGTCAAGACGAACCCCGGCTGACAATCCGGGACGGTCGCCGCACCGTAGGCCGCAACGATGGTCGCTGCGCTCCCGGCCCGGCCGAGCGCCGGAGAGATCGCCAAGCAAGGACTGTGCTCGGCGGTCAACTTCGGAATCGCGTCGGTCGCGCGTGTCCTCGGCGCACCGTCGAGTGCGCTGCTCACCTGAGATGTGAATGCGGAAGCACCGGATGTGCCGCGCGGGTGCGCATCCCCCTGCTCGCCTACAGAACGGCGGACCTCCGCGATGCACTTCTCGTCGTCCCTGAACACATCCCGTCGGGGACGTCCACGCGGATCACCGCGCAAGGCTGGGCGATCATCGCGGCGAAACAGCCGGGCACTGAAGCTCCAGGAAAACCGTGAGCGTCGTCCGGACGTATCGCTCATCGTAAAGATCGACAGGGGAGGGGTCCGATGTCGAAGAAGCTGCTGTTGCTGTTCGTCGTCAGCGCGGCAATGGCTGCCTGGCCGACAGTCGCAAGTGCCGGTACGTTCAAAGGGATCGTCGTCGGCAGCATTGGCGGATCCGTGCTCGTCGCCGCGCCGTCCGGCAGCGTGCACACGTTCGCCGGCCACGCTTTCCTCGGCTCTCGGGTCATGATGTCTGGCCGTCGGTTGACCGTCATAGGCCGCGCGAAAACGGCTCACATTCGCGGCATCGTTATCCGCCGAATCGGCGCGACGATGTTCCTCTTGAGCAACATGCACCTTGTTGCGGTGCACGCCGCCCGGCGCCTCGCCTCTGCAAACGATACGCCGTCGACCGCGTCGGCACCGGTTGGCGATCTCGTGAACACTCAGGTCACGATCAGCGACGACGGGCAGCTCGATGATGACCAGGAGGACGACATCGGCCCGGCGAGCGCCAACACGTTGCCCGTCCAGGCCGTCGTCGCCTCGGTCGGTGCGGGCACGATCACCCTGACGGTGGCCGGACAGGCGTTGACGATCTCGCTTCCGGCAGGCCTGACTCTGCCTTCCTCGCTCGTCGGCCAGACGATCACCCTCAGTCTCTCGCTCGGCGGTCGAAACGGCCAGGAAGACCAGGCCGAAAATGAGGACAACACCTCGAACGACGGCCACTCGACAACGAGCGGCGACACCCGCGATGACGGCGGAGGTGTCGACCACTAGCCTTCGCGCGAAACCGGCTACCCACCGGGCGGGTAATGATCCGAGTGCCCGCTCGGCGTCGCCTCGCGGGAGCACGCCCACAAGCACGCCGTCCGACATCAGCCCCTGGCCTCCAGGGTCAGTGCGGAATGACCAGCACGTCGATCGGGAAGTACTGCGGTGCCCCGCCTTCGGGTGGCGGGCCGCCCATGACCTCTCCGAGCGCCGGGCCGAGCTTCTCCTCCATGAAGCGCTCGAATGCCTCGCGCGACTCCCAGATGTCGTAGACGTAGTAGCCCTGCTCGCCCTGGCCGGCACTGTGCGCGATCAGCCCCTCCGGCGCCTCGTCTCCCCGCATCGGAGACGCGTGCCCGAACATCTTCTCGGTGACGTCGTCGTAGATCTGCTTCGTGAATTCCGGAGCTGCCGTCAGCACTCCAACCGCCATCTCGGCCACCCTTTCCTTTCGAGGACGCCGGATTCTAGGCCCCGACGTTCCGGCTGGGCGGCAGCGTCGCGCAAAGGGCCTGCGATTGCGTTCACCCTCTGAACGGCGCTTGTGTGAAAAGGGCGCACTCGGGTAGGGCCGATGGGCGGGCGGAGAAGGGTAGATATGGGGAAGCTTCTCGCTACCGCCTCCGGATTGCGGTGCCGCTCACCACTGAGCCCACCACTGCGGCGACGCGCGTCGCTTCTCTTGCAACGGAACGGAAGGGAGGCAGACAGTGAGACGGAGAACGCTGTTGGGTATTGCCGTCTCGATCACGGCGGTGGCATTGCTCGCGCTAGCGCTGCTCGTCGGAGGTGCCGCTGGCGACCGTGGCAAGGGGCACAACGGTCATCACGGATCGACTGCCGGCGGCCAGGCGGGCTACCACTTCCTCGTCTTCGACGCAGTGTCCGGGACCTCTGACCGGATGATCATCGACGGTACCGGTGGGTTCAACGGGAACAAGGCGCACGGCGGCGGAAGCTTCGACCACTTCCAGACGGGCGCGACGCTACCGCTGCACATCGTCGCGAGCGGGACGTGGAAGGCGACCGATGTCGTCAGCTGGACCCCCTCGCCGACGGCCCACGGCCCGTACGAGGGCGGGGTGCTCGTCATGCACGCGACCTTCTACCCGACGGGGCAACCGGCGATCAAGAACGTGATGGTCGAGGTGGACTGCAACCTCGGCCCGATCGGCTTCAGCACCGGCAAGACCGAGGGCGTCATCGTTACGTTCCCGGGCGGCCCGGTGTTCGGACCAACAAATCTGGGCCCGACCACGCCGTTCACCGGCGTCACGGTCTTCACGGTCGGCCAAGGAGAGGGCGGCGACTAGACCCCCGCGACGAACGGAGCGCCGCCTCGGCGGCGCTCCCGTCGCTGAAAGGTGCGATCTAAAGGGAGGAAACCTTGAAACGGACACTGGCGTACGTCGCGGTGATCGCGGCGACGGTTGCTCTCGGTGCGAGCCATAGCGCCGCGGCGGCACCGACGGCACATCTCTCGGGCGGCGGAACCGCGTCGTTCTCGCAGGTGGCGTTCAACGTCAGGCTCGACGGCTCCGGTGGCGCCTCAGGGAGCTTCGAGTGCCTGATGGCAGGACGCTCGGCATTCATCCTCGCGAATTTCCCGGGCCTCGAGCACAACATGATTGTTCATGCCACTCCCACCGCCGGAAACGTCGACGGGGCGATCGTCACCTTCTCTGGCCCCGCCCGGTTGACCCTGGACGGAAGCCAGAAGATGGACGTACACGTACAAGTGCAGGTGGACGTCGCACACCAAACGTTCGAGCTGACAGTTGTCGAGATCGGACCAATGGGACCGGAAGAGTTCATGAGTGGCGGGGTCGCGCTCCGATAGCGTGAGCACGGAGGGCGGCCCAGCCGCCCTCCGTGTCCCCGCCTCGATGGTGGCCGTCGAGTGACGACGATGTTCGAGGAGCCGATGTCGCGGCGCCGACTTCTCGGGGCCGCAGGCGCGGGCGGTCTCGGGTTGCTCGTGCCGGGCGTTGCGCGGGCGCGACCGGTCACGCAGGCGCGCGCTCTGACCGGGGACGCAAACGTCGTGGTGCGGTGGAACAACGCCGTGCTCCAAGGAGTTCGCGACTCGAAGCTCGGGCCGCCGATGGTCTCGCGCGCGCTCGCGATCGTGCATACGTCGATCTTCGACGCCTGGGCCGCGTATGACGGCGTCGCAATCGGGACGAGGCTCGGCGGGGCGTTGCGGCGGCCCGCGCGGGAGCGCTCGCTCGCGAACAAGAGCACGGCGATCAGCTTCGCCGCCTACCGGGCGGCAGTCGACCTCTTTCCCGGCGACCAGCGGTCAGTCTTCGATCCGGTGATGGCGAGCCTCGATTACGACCCCGGCGACCTCACGACCGACACCAGCACCCCGGCGGGAATCGGCAACGTCGCGAGCGCTGCGCTGCTCGATTATCGCCGCCACGACGGTGCCAACGAGTTGGGCGACGAGCCGGGCGGCACTCCCGGCGTCCCCTACTCCGACTACACCGGCTACACGCCGGTGAACTCCCCGATGGACCTCCGCTCTCCCTTCGACCGGGCGAGCGTCCGGGACCCAAACCGCTGGCAGCCGCTCCGCTACCTCGACGGCAGCGGCACGCTCGTGACGCCGGCGTTCGTCGGCGCCCAGTGGCAACGGGTGACACCTTTCGCGATGACGTCCAACGACGAGCTCCGCTCGCCGGCCGGTCCGGCCACCATCGGCACTGACGCTTACCGCGCCCAGTGCCAGGAGCTGATCGACCTCAGCGCCGCGCTCACCGACGAGCAGAAGATGATCGCCGAGTACTGGGCGGATGGGCCACACTCGGAGCTGCCACCCGGCCACTGGAACCTGTTCGCCCAGCAGGTCTTTCATCGTGACCGCACCGGCGACAGCGAGCACGACCTCGACCAAGCGGTCAAGCTCTTCTTCGCGCTCACCAACGCCATCTTCGACGCCGGCCTCTGCGCCTGGGACAACAAACGCGCCTACGACTCCGTGCGCCCGATCACCGCGATCCGCGTCGCCTTCCAGGGACAGCGGATCCGCGCCTGGGCCGGTCCCGGCCGCGGCACCCAAACGATCCCCGGCGAGCAGTGGCTCCCCTATCAGCTAGCGACCTTCCCGACACCGCCCTTCCCCGAGTACTCCTCCGGACACAGCAACTTCAGCGCCGCCGGCGCCGCGATCCTCAAACGGTTCACCGGCAGCGACCGCTTCGGCGGCACGGTCACCTTCCGCGCCGGCAGCTCCAGGGTCGAACCCGGCATCACCCCAGTGCGCGACCTCACCATCGGCTGGGCCACGTTCTCGGAGGCCGCCGACCAAGCCGGCCTCTCCCGCCGCTACGGCGGCATCCACTTCCAGCAAGGCGACCTCGACGGCCGTGAAACCGGCCGCAAAGCCGCACAACAAAGCTGGACGAAGGCGCAGGCCTACATGAGCGGGCTGACCGCGTGAGGGCTTGAGCGCATCAGGCACGCCCAAACGTCGCCCACATCCACCGCCGAAGCCAACCCGAGGTCACCATCGGTCTGAGCTACCTGTTCGTTCTGCTACGGCGTCGGATCGGCGTAGGAGCCGCCGAAGATGTCGCTGTTTCCGAACGTCGCCGGGCAGTCCTGCTCGGGCGCCGGCTTCGTCGGCACGGTCGTGTTGTTCTGCACGGCGGTCTGCGCGACCGTCCGCCACGCATCGATCGCCGGACAATGCGCAGCATTGCGCGTGTCGTTCCAGACCGCGGCGCCGTATGTCGGTGTCGCGACCGCGTAGACGTAGTCGCCCAGGAACTCGAGCCAGAGGTCGTTCTGGGCCGAGCCGCGCGGGTCGCCCGGAGTGCTCCGGCAGCTCACCCCATGCGCCGGGGGCCGCTCCCGCTCCGATGTCCGCATGCTTCACGACACCGACGAGCCCGCGCGAGCTCGCCGTGTCGTTGCGGAACGGCGTCGTGAACGCGTTGTAGACGAGGTAAGCGTCCGTGCCCTGCGGTGAGATCGCCACCGCGGAGTAGTAGCCGCGGTCACCGTTCGACTCGACCGCTGCCGGCGTCGACACGTCGAGCCGCCGTCCGTCGAGTAGCTGAGGAGCACGTGTTCGTGGTTCAGGCCGTCGCTGCCGTCTACCCAGGTGCGGAGGATCTCGTTCGTCGCACCCGTTCCGGTCGGAGCACCGTTCGCGATGTCGACGCTCGGGGCGGACGAGAGGTCGTCGCGTGCGCCACCGATTCCGTCCATCACGCAGCGGTAGCTCGTGCCGTCGAACTGGACGGAGAGGCACGTGTCCGTTGCCGGCCCGACGTTCTCGGGTCGCGACCACGTCTTGCCGCCGTCGTGCGAGGTGACCATGATGTGCGACCCATGGCCGGGCGTGCCGACGCCGAACTGGTCGGCGAAGACATAGACGACCCCGTGGCTATCCGTGCGGACCGTGCAGCCCGATCGGCCGAAGCCTTGCCGCGTGTTGAACGGGTGGTTGCTCGCTGCGGTCACCTGCTTCTCCGTCCACGAGCTTCCTCCGTCGGCCGAGCTGGCGACGACGAGCGGCTGCGGCGACGCGTTGCCGTGGCTGTCGCTGCGGAAGGATGCCCAGCACAGGTAGACGTTGCCGAAGAACGGGCTCGACGAGGCATTATCGGCCCAAATCTGCGACTTGTCCGAGAACGTCGTCGACGACTGCTTGCTCACGATCACCGACGGCATCCAGGCGTTCTTGTCGCCGGCCGCCGCAGAGGCCACATTGTCGGTGCGCGACACCGCGATCGCTTCCGCTCCCTTGAACGCCGACTCGTCCCGCTGGTCGCTGAGATTCGCGGTGAGGCCCCCCTCGAGTGGATTTCGCGCGGAAGACCATCGCGCAGGCGGCGCACTGCGCTGCGAGCTACAGCGCGTAGACGGCTCGCGCGTTGTCGCGGAGCACGAGCCGCGCGTCGTCCTCGTCGTCGAGCACCTCGGCGAGTGCGTCGCGCCACCACGTCGCCGCGAGCAGGTAGAGCTCCGGCGTGCGTGCTGCGTCGGATGCGTACAGGAGCTTTGACAGGGGGGCGAGCTCCAGCGCCTCTTGCAGCGCCTCGACCGGGCGCGCGACGTGGGGGATCGTGAGCGAAAGGTCGAAGTACACGTTCCCGTACACGTGCGCGAGCCAGCCCGCCTCGCGGACGAACGGGTAGCAGTGGAGGAGCACGAAGGTCGTCTCGCCGAACCGCTCCAGCAGCGGCTTGAGGTAGCCCGGGTCGGCGCGCCACAGGTGGAGGTCCCAGTCGCCGAAGCCGCAGTGAACCTGAACCGGCAGCGGATCCCCGGTCGACTCGTTCGCCTCCAGCGCGGTGACCACGTGCTCGGAGACGCGGTCGAGACCGCCGCGGTAGGCGGCGATGGTCTTCAACCCGACATAGCCGCGCTCTCGCGCGGACGCCGTCTCCTCCGCCGCGTGCTCGCCGCGCGTCTCGAGCCGCAGGATGGGACGGGCGAGGCAACCGCCGAGCTCGCCGAGCTCGTCCCACGTCGTCCCCTCGCCCTCTGGCGGAAAGCCGTCGTCGACGAGGAGCACCTCGGTGTTCGTCGCGCGCAGGAGCGACGACGCGTACTCGGCCGGATCGGCCGCCAGTCGGTGGTCGTAGACCGCGCGCTCATCCTGCTCGACGCCGAAATGGTCGGCGAGTACGGCGACCGCGCGCCGGTAGGTGATCCCCGTCGCGATGTGTGGCCACTGGCGCGGGTCGGGGCTCTCCGAGAAGAGGCCGCGGAACTCGTCGAGCGTCGCCGGCGGCGTGCGGTAGACGCCGTGCGCGTGGTGGTCGACGAGCGGAATCCCGCTCAGTACTTCTCGAAATGACCCTGCTGCTCGAATGCAGCGTCTCCCGCGGAGTAGGCCGCCCACTCGGAGCGACGGACGGCAAGGTACGACTCGGCGAGCACCGGTCCGAGCGCGCCGACGAGCAGCTCGTCGCGTTCGAGCGCGTCGAGCGCTTCCGCCTGCGTCGCCGGCAGGCGAACGATGCCGCGCCGCTCGCGCTCGGCCTCGTCGATCGTGGCCGGGTCGACGTCGACGGGCTCGGGCGGCTCGAGGCCGCGCTCGAGGCCATCCAGGCCGGCCGCGATGAGCCCGCCGATGGCGAGATAGGGATTGCACGTCGCGTCGCAGGCCTTCAGCTCGGCGTTCGTCGACGCCTCCTCGGAGCCGCGGAAGGTGGAGGCGATCCGCACCGGCGCCTCGCGGTTGTCAAGGCCCCAGGCAACGAACGCACCCGCCCAGTACTGGGGCACGATCCGGTGGTACGAGTTGAAGCTGGGCGCGGTGAGACCGCACAAACCCGGAAGATGCGCGAGCACTCCGGCGACGAACGCGCGCGCCTCCTGCGACAGCCCGCCGACGGTTCCGTAGAACGCGTTGCGCTCGCCGTCCCACAGGGAGAAGTGCACGTGCCCACCGTTGCCGGCGTTGTCGGGCCACGGCTTGGGCGCGAGGGACGCGACGAGCCGGTGCCGCGCGGCGACGCCGCGGATCGTCTCGCGCACGAGGAGCTGCTCGTCCGCGGCCTGCAACGCCGGCGCGTGCGGCGTGGAGATCTCCTGCTGCCCGTGGCCGAGCTCGGCGTAGTACTGCTCGAGCGGGATGCCCTGCGCGTCGAGCGCGGCCGCGAGCTCGTCGACGTAGTCCTGCGACGCGGTCGCGCCGATGGTGGAGAAGCAGAGCGCGGAGTCGATCGGCACGTACGCGCCGTCGACGCGCGTCGCCAGCGAGAACTCGTTCTCGAACGACGCGCGGAGGACGAGGCCGCGCTCGGCGAGCCGCGACTCCATCCGCTTCAGGAACGAGCGCTGACAGACGGGCGCCGGCTCCCCATCGAGGCCGATGTGGTCGGTGAGCACCGCGCCGGTGTTCGGCGCGTACGGCAGGACGCGGAAGGTGTCCAAGTCGGGGACGAGGCGCACCTCGCCGACGGGCCCCATCCCCGGCACCGGTTGCAGCTGGTCGAGAGAGCTCATCGCCTGCATCGCGACCGTCAGCCCGATTCCGCTCTGCAGGCGGCCCTTCAGCCCGTGCCGGCCGGAAGCCTTCGCGCGCACGGTGCCGTCGTTGCCGCACCAGAGGAAGCGGACGAGGCGGAGACCCGCCTCGTCCGCTTTCTTGACGAGCTCCCCTGCGGTCACGCAGGCGAGACCGTCGGCGTCGCTTGCTCGCGGCGGCGCATGAACTCGCTGATCGCGTAGATCACGATCGCGGCCGCCACCGACACGCCGCACAGCACCGCGAGCCAGATGCGCCAGTGCATGACCGTGAACAACCCCGTCCACGGAGACCTGAACACCGTGTAGGCACCGAACGCCGACGCCAGCATCCCGATGACGCCGCTTGCATACAGGACGTATGGATGTGCAGCGCGCACCTCGTCGAACTTCGCCGGGAACGCGCGCTTGACGAGGAAGACGTCGGCGAACAGCAGCACCATCGAGACGCACCAGATGACGGTCACCGCCGCCTGGAAGAGCCAATACGCACGCTGGTTGTTGCCACCGCTCACCCACGGATTGAAGATCGCCACGACGAAGAGCGACGAGAGAATCGTCTGCGTGATGATCGCGTAGGTCGGAACCTTCGTTCGCTGGTTCACCGTGCCGAGCTTCGGAGGCATCCGCTGCTCGAGCCCGGACACGAAGAGCAGCCGCGAGAACGAGTAGTTGTAGACGACCGTGTTGGAGACGAAGAACCAGATCAACACGAGCGCGATGATCACCGCGAACGCGTGCGATCCCCAGAAGCCCTTCTGCACCGCGGCGAGGATGTCGGTGGTTGCGCCCACGCTCTTCGCCGCCGGCAGAGCGAGCATCGTGCCGAACGTCGTCCACAGGTACGCGAACATGACGACCGCAGAGCCCCAGAAGAGATACTTCTTGATCGATCGCATGTTTACGATCTCGACGCCGAGGTTGAGCGGTACCTCGATGCCGAGCAGTGCGAGGATGACGAAGCCGAACCACGTCCACTGGCCCGAGTGGATGCTCCAATTCGAGCCGGTGCCCCAGCCGCCCGTCGCCGAGTGGCCGCTGCCGACGAGCCAGAGGATCCCGGCGAGCCCGATGACGAAGATCGCGGCACCGTAGAAGACCACCGCCCAGTTCGCATACGTCTGCGTCATGCGCAAGCGCACCAGCGACATCGCCGCCGAGAACCAGAGCACGGCGAGGATGACGAGCCCCTGCTCCCACGCCTTCGGCAAGCCGCCCTTGTCGACGAACTGCCAGATGGTGACGACCGCATCGCCGGTCGCAACCATCACGAGGATGCCGGGCCACCAGGCGCAGAAGCCGGCGAAGAACCCCCAGAAGGGACCGAGCGCCTTCTGCGTCCAGACGTAGAGCGAGCCCTCCTGCGGGAACATCTGCCCGAGCTGCGAGGTGACGAGCGCACCTGGGATGAGGAAGAGCAGGAACCCAAGGATCCAGTAGGTGTACGCAGCCTGGTGCGCCTGCTGGATCGCCGAAGAGTTGACGACGAACAGGACGATCGCCACGAAGATGACCGTCATGTCGAAGGAGTTCAGGACGCGCGGCAACATCCCGGGCGCGAGCCGCTCCGACACCATTACCCGCTCGCCTGACTGCGACGCCATACGCACTCCTTTCGGAAACGTGACGACTGTGACGAGACGATAGGGCTACAGACCAGCGTCGCGCAAGATCCTGGCAAGGAGCTCGGCGCGGACGTCGAGCGAGTCGACGAGCACGTGCTCGTCTGCCGCGTGCGCCCCGCCGCCCTCCGCCCCGAGCCCGTCGAGGACGGGCAGCCCGTGGGCGGCGGCAAGGTTCCCGTCGGAGCCTCCCGTGGACGAGGCCTCGTGCAGGTCGAGGCCGAGCGCGCGCCCGTGCTCGCGGGCGCGCGCGAACAGCCGCCCGCCCCCGTCGCTGCGCTCCAGCGGCGGTCGCGTCCACTCGCCCTCGAGCCTGATCGAGGTGCCTGGCGTCTCCGGCTCGAGCGAACGCAGGAACGCGTCGATGCGGTCGCGCTCGGCATAGGTCGGCACGCGGACGTCGAGCCATGCCCGCGCTTCGGCGGCGACGACGTTCTCGCGCGTGCCACCGGAGACGACGCCGACGTTGAGCAGGACCTTCCGCTCCACGTCGGTGAGGGCATGAAGCCGCAGGATGAGGCGGGCCAGCTCCTCGACCGCGCTCGCCCGCTTGCGGAGCTCGGCGGCGTGCGCGGCGCGGCCCGTGACGATCAGCTGGAAGCGGCCGAGGCCGCTGCGCGCCGTCTTCAGGTCGCCCTTGTCGGTCGGCGGCTCGCACACGAGCGCTGCAACGGCGCCGTTCGCCGCGCGCGCGATGACGTCGCGGCCGGTGAGGCTTCCGATCTCCTCGTCGGCGGTGAGAACGACACGCAACGCACGCACGGCGTCGGCGCGGCGGATCGCCTCGAACATCACCACCAACCCGGCCTTCATGTCGTACGAGCCGGGGCCGTACGCGCGGCCGTCGTCGAGGCGCCACGGCATCGACGCGAGCGTGCCGCGCGGCCAGACGGTGTCGACGTGGCCGAGGAGCAGCAGCGGCGCGCCCGCGCCGGCGAAGTCCGCCCGCACGTGCTCGCCCTCGAACGCCACCCGGCCGCCAAGCCCGTTCAGCTCGGTGGCCGCCCGGTCGCGCATCGCCGCCGTGTCGCCCGTGGGCGACTCGAGCTCGACGAGCTCGCGCAGGAGCGCGATCACACATCGATTTTCCCATAACCAGAATGAGCATCGGGTTGCGAGGGGTCCTTCCCCTTGCGCCGTCGGCCTTGTAGAAGGGTCGAGAGGTCGTGGGAAGGCGATTTGCAACTGCGGCAGGCGTCGCGCTGCTGTGCGGCGTGCTTACGCCTGCCGCTCCGGCCTCGGCGCCG